>Ga0213829_1001000_pt1 | contig 22040 bp, 23 predicted proteins | sample MC6MC0896MG_FD_180665 | JGI IMG/M metagenome (GOLD analysis project Ga0213829, IMG submission 180665) | Enriched soil aggregate microbial communities from Iowa State University, Ames, United States - MC6-MC0896-MG | ecosystem: Environmental > Terrestrial > Soil > Unclassified | place: USA: Iowa...
AGCATTAAACGCATCGAATATTCCGTATGTTGCACCTAACGACAAGGTATATTATGAATATTTTGTAGGAGTCGGAAATATTTTTAAATGTTTACGTTTAGACGTTACTTGGCGTGGAAATTATCTTGAAAATCCAGGTGTTCGTAAAATGGGTGTAAAAGCTGTGTTCGGTTTTCATTTTTAATTTGTAAAAAACTGAATTTTAACGTACTTTTGCAACCAATTTTGAAATAAAGAAATATACAGATATGACAAACGTTGAACAATTCGATGTATTCATCGAAATTCCTGCAGGAAGCAGAAATAAATACGAGTTCGATTTTGATTTAAAAATGATGAGATTCGACCGTTTATTATTTTCATCAATGAAATACCCAACAGATTACGGTTTTATTCCTGAAACATTGGCTTTAGACAACGATCCGTTAGATGTTTTGGTTTTAACTACAGAACCTACTATTCCAGGTTTGTTAATGGAAGTTAAACCAATTGGTGTGTTTTATATGGCTGACGATAAAGGAAACGATGAAAAAATTATCTGTGTACCAACCGGCGATCCTTTAATGCGCGAATTGAACGATTTAGGAGATATCAACAAGCACCTTATCAAAGAAATTGAGCATTTCTTTAAAGTTTATAAAGATTTAGAAAACAAAAAAGTTGAAATCAACGGTTTTGGCGATAAAGCTGCAGCTATTGCAATGATTAAAGAATGCCAAGAGCGTTTTGGTCAGTTATCAGCAGAAAAACAAAAATCTTTTAGTATAAGATAAAACAAAATCCCAAAACATAAGTTTTGGGATTTTTGTTTATTAAAACTGTACAATAATGTTTATAAAGAACACAATTCCTATCGGAATAGCGAAATAAGGAATAAGTCTCATAAAATCATTCTTTTTTGCATTATACAACAAGAAAAAGTAAGTAGGTATTGTTAAAAACAATAAATAAACAAAGTATGGATTATAACAATGGTAACCTACAAAGACTTGTTTACTCTCAGCATTTTTCCTATATACAACTTTTACAAACGCTTTATTATTTAGAAAATTATTTTTTAGGAGATAATATCTATTTTCAGGGCTTTTATCCAATATTTTTGATATTCCATTATTTCCATAAATCGTAAAATTATTAAATTCAATAATTACTTGTTTTTTGCTTCTTCTACTATCAGTTCCCTTGGTATAAACATGTTCTAGAAAAATTTCTTCTTCATTTTTGGGAAAAGTAAAATCAGCTATCAAGAATATTATGTTTAGCAGTACTAATAAATGAACAACCCAGAGAGAAACTTTATTAATTTTTAAATGCATGCTATTTTTTAATTAATCTAAAATCAAAAATACATCATTATCAATACATATCTATTGTAATTATTAAATTCACACACTTCTATACTATCTTTATTATAATTATATTTGTAAAAATTTCAATTTAAAATGGCCGATCAAATCAATCCCTATAAAGATTCTAACCTTGGTAAAAAACAGCAGGTCGAACAAATGTTCGATACTATTTCTGGTAATTACGACAGTTTAAACCGAATGATTTCGCTGGGAACCGATCAAGGATGGAGACGTAATGTATTGAAAATGGTTTCTGATACCAATCCGGAATCTATTTTAGATATTGCAACAGGAACGGGCGATTTGGCTATTCTGCTTTCAAAATCTAACGCAAAACGTATTGTTGGTTTGGATCTTTCCGCAGGAATGTTAGAGGTTGGTAAAACCAAAGTGAACGCACTGGGCTTGCAGAATAAAATTGAAATGATTCAGGGCGATTCTGAAAATTTACCTTTTCAAGACAATACTTTTGATGCAATTACCGTTGCCTTTGGTATACGTAATTTTGAAAATCTTGAAAAAGGTTTGTCTGAAATTTTGCGTGTATTAAAACCTAACGGAATTTTTGTTATCTTAGAAACCTCGGTTCCAACAAAGTTTCCGTTTAAGCAAGGATACAGTTTTTACATGAAAACCTTTATGCCGCTAATGGGCAAAGTGTTTTCTAAAGATAAAAAAGCGTACGAATACTTGTCAGAATCGGCAAAAAATTTCCCTTACGGCGAAAAATTAAATGCCATTTTACAAAAAGTGAACTTTAAAAATGTAAAACACAATCCGCAAACAATGGGCGTTGCAACAATTTATTCAGCATCAAAATAATCGTATGAAAAACCTTTTAATTGCTACTTGTTTTCTTTTAACCGCAAATTCGTTTGCACAGGGTATGTTTGGAAAAAATCCTTACCGAAACCAGCAACAATGGGATCAGCAGCGTGTGCATTACGGTTATTATTTAGGATTTAGCTCGTACAATTTTAAGTTTGATTATAAGAAAAGTTTCTACGAAAAAAACGGAAGCGACGAAATTCTGGTTGAACCTACAACTGGTTTTAATGTTGGTTTGGTTGGAAATTTACGTTTAATGGAATATTTAGATTTACGTTTTGAACCAGGCTTGTATTACACGCGTCGTAACCTTATTTTTCCGCATATTACAAATCCTGATCAGCGTGTGCGCGATGTAGCTTCAACGTACATACATTTTCCGGTATTATTGAAATTTTCTGCTTTAAGAGCCGGAAATATTCGCCCGTACATTTTAACGGGAATATCACAATCGTTGAATTTAAGCAGTAACGAAACTTCTAAAGACGATAATTACCAAGGACGTTTTAGAATGAAAAAATGGACCGCAAACTACGAATTAGGTTTAGGTATCGATTTTTATTTCGAACATTTTAAATTTACTCCATCGGTTCGAGGCGTATTTGGTTTACAAGACGAATTAATTCGTGATAAAAACCCAAACAGTCCATGGACAGGCGATATAGAATCTATGAAAACACGCGGTTTATTTATAAACTTTACGTTTCATTAGAAAAGCATTTTTATTTTAAAATTTAGTAAATGAAAAATATAATTCCTTTAATAATTGCAGTATTTATTGTAATTGCAAATGGAATAATTGGTCATTACTTTGCACCCAATGGAATAACTTTTACACCAGTCGTATTAACTATTACAACATACTTAATTTGTTTTAGATTAAAATCTGCAAAAGTTGTTTTAATAAGCTTATTGACATATATTTTTGTAGCATTAAATGATTTTTCAATAAAACTCTATTCTGGAGGAACCACTGATTATGAAGGACTTGGGTGGATTCATTTTTTTCTTCTAATAGGACTTATCCCAACTTTAGTAATTTTATCTTTTGCGATTTTCAAAAAAGAGAAGGAAAAATTATCTATAAAAATACTTTCTTTAATTTTATTTATCATACTAATGATTATTCATTTTTAAGTGTTTAGTTTATTAGGACTTGATAAATAATTATAAATTTTTATGAAGTTTAAGCTTTCTATATTTCTAATTCAACTAATCATCTTTTCAGGCTGTAGTGAGAAAGACGTAAGAAATCTAAAAGAAGCATATTCATATTGGATTAATCTGACATGAATTCTAAAGTAGAAGTAGTTAATGGAAAATATTGGGAATCTTCACATTTTTCACACGAATATATAATCTATTTGGAATTGAAAATTAATTCATATTGGTGGACTAAATTTTCAAAAGAAAATGAATTAGTTATTGATACATATCAAAACGAGAGCTTTTATAACAATGATTTTCCAAAATGGTTCAAACCTTCAAAAGAATTTGTAGCATATAAATCAAACACTGATTCAGATCAAGGGTCAATGTATTTTTACAATGAGAAAACTCAATCAGTTTTTATATACGAAATACAATTGTAAGGTTTGTTTTAATTGACAATCCAATAATATCTAATTCCCCCTTTTAAACTCACTTAAAATTATAGCGGTTGCAGTGGCAACGTTTAAACTTTCGGTTTGTTGTAAATCGCCAAAACGTGGAATGGCAATTTTAGCAGTTACCAAATCTTCTATTTCTGCGGATATTCCATTTGCTTCGTTCCCCATTACAATAATTCCGCTGTTAGGTAAGTTGGTTTTGTAAATATTGGTTCCATCCATAAAAGTTCCAAAAATCGGTTCATTGGTACCCTTTAAATAATCAGCCAAATGGGTATAAAAAATATTTACACGCGTTAACGATCCCATGGTTGCCTGCACCACTTTGGTGTTGTAAACATCAACCGTTTCGTTGCTGCAAACTAAATCAGCAATACCAAACCAATCGCACAAACGAATAATGGTTCCTAAATTACCGGGATCGCGCACATTGTCTAAAGCAATTTTTAATCCGTTGGGTTGTGGAAATCTATCTTCTTTCATTTTAAAAACAGCAAAACAATCGTTCGGTGTTGTTAAAGACGATATTTTCTTAAGGTCTGCTTCGGTAATTTCCGTCACAAATTCTTTCGAAACATCAAAGTTTAACTGCTGGGTAGTATAAATATGTTCTAACTGCAAAGTAGAGTTCAACAGTTCGTTAATCACCTTAAATCCTTCGGCAACAAAAACTTTATTTAAATCGCGGAATTTTTTTTGCTTTAATTGCGTTATATATTTGATTTGGTTTTTAGTAAGCATTCGTGAAAAGTTGTAATTTTACCAATTGAAATTGTTATGTCCTTGAGAAATATTTTATCAAAATTAGTATTTATTACTTTAATTTCAAGCATTTTTTTAGCTTGTTCGTTAACAAAGCGCGTACCTGCTGATGAACGACTGCTAACTGAAAATGAAATTTTAGTAAACAACAAAAAAGAAACCAGCGAAGCCATTGTTAAACAGCTGTATCAGCAGCCTAACAGCAACTTTCTTGGTTACCGCCTGCGTTTGCATATGTATAATATGGCAAAGGTAAACCCCGATTCTACCTATCAGGCGTGGTTAGACAAGCATAAAAACACCGAACGTTTTTTAGCGAAGCTTTTATCTGCAAAGCAGGTAGATCGTTTGGGAACATCGTTCTTTGTATCGGGAATGGGCAGAACACTTAAAGAATTGGGCGAAGCACCCGTTATTTATGATGGCGAAAGAGCGCGAAAATCTGTTATTCGCTTAAAAAACCATTATTTTAATCAGGGATATTTCAATACTAAAATTTCATACAAATTAGACAGTCTAAAAGATAAAAAAATCAGTGCACATTATACCATTAATACCGGAAAACCGTATGTGTATGACAGTATTGCGGTAATTGTAAAATCGCCCGAATTAGATTCTCTTTACAAAACCAACACGCGTGCAAGCGTTGTAAAAAAAGGCGAACAGTACAACGCAGCAAAATTAGACGAAGAACGCGAGCGAATTACTACTTTTTTTAGAAATAATGGCGCTTACGATTTTCAGAAAACCTACATTAATTACGAAGCCGATACTTTAAAGAACAACCATACTACGGATATTTATCTGAATATCGACAATAAAAATATTAAACAAGGCGATACGCTGGTTACCGAACCTTTTAAGCTATACAAAATCAGCAAAGTAAATCTTTACACAAGCAATACTTCGGCAGAATTTCAAACCATTACAGATTCTGTTCAATACAAAAATTTAAATATTTACAGTAAAGGTCCGTTAAGTTACAAACCAAAAGTATTGAGAAATGCTGTTTTTATCGATGAAGACGGTTCATTTTCAGACATACGCCGTTTAATTACATCACGTTCTTTAAGTAACTTAAAGGTTTTCAACTATCCAACCATTGAATATGTTCCCGATACGCGCGATAGTTTGGGCAAATCGTTGATTGCAAATATTACGCTGAATCCTAAAAAGCGTATTACTTTTAATCCGTCGATCGATTTAAACCATTCCAACATTCAAGATTTTGGTATTCAGGGAAATGTTGGCTTTCTTTTTAGAAACATCTTTAAAGGAGCCGAAATTCTCGATGTAAGTTTTAGAGGCAATATTGGTTCATCGGCATCTAAATACCGCAGCGATCACAATACTTTTTTTGATATTTTAGAATATGGTGCCGATGTAAAACTAACCATTCCGCGCTTTTTGTTTTTTCCGAATATTATTGATAAGCTGGTAGATCGCACATCGTTTCCAAATACCACATTAAGCGTAGGTTTTTTCAATCAGCAGAATATTGGTTTAGATAAGCAGAATCTTACAGGAATTTATAATTATTCATGGTCATACAAAAGAAGAAACACCATAAGTTTCGATGTTTTTAACCTGCAGTTTGTCCGCAACATGAATCCGGGAAATTACTTTAAGGTATATCGATCATCTTATAATACGTTGAATGTAATTGCAGACAGAACAAATGTCAATTCCGATTATTTAGACGAAAATGGGAATCTTATTATTGAAAACGGCAGTACCGATGCATTTATTCAGGATGTATTGAACGGAAATACAAACGCAAATGAACAGGATACAAGATCTGTTTTAAGTATTGACGAAAGAAAAGACCGTTTAACGGAAAACAATCTAATCTTGGCAAGTAATGTAATTTACACCTACTCTAACCGTTTTAACCTTAAAGATCAAGATTTCTTTACATTTAGAACCAAAGTAGAATCAGCAGGAAACATTTTAAATGCCCTTGCAAAATCAAGCAGCAAAACAAACAGTAACGGAAAGCACACCATTTTAGATGTGGCTTATTCGCAATATATTAAAGGCGAAGTAGATTTTATAAAGTATTTTGATTTAGGAAATAAGAATGTTTTGGCAGTACGTGCTTTTGGTGGAATTGCCATTCCGTACGGCAATAGTGATAACATTCCGTTTTCACGCAGTTATTTTGCAGGTGGATCTAACGACAACCGTGCATGGCAGTCGTACCGTTTAGGTCCTGGTCGTAGCGGCGGTGCATTAGATTTTAACGAAGCCAACATGAAACTGGCATTTAATGCTGAATATCGTTTTAACGTATCCGGGCCTTGGAACATGGCACTTTTTGCCGATGCCGGAAACATCTGGAATGCTTTAGACAATATTACAGATGAAGAAATGACTTTTAACGGATTAAAATCTTTAAAAGACCTTGCGCTGGGAACAGGATTGGGAATTCGTTACGATTTCAGCTTTTTTGTAGTGCGTTTAGATTTAGGTTTTAAAACCTACAACCCTGCAAACGAAGCCAACCGCAAATGGTTTAAAGAATGGAATTTAAGTAAAACCGTTTTAAATGTCGGAATTAATTATCCGTTTTAATAAAATTATTACTTTTGTAAGCTAAACAAAGTTTAAAAAATAAAACTCACAACCTAAATATGGCACATAACATTAAGCCTGGTGTTGCAACCGGCGATCAAGTTCAGGAAATATTTAATTACGCAAAAGAAAAAGGTTTTGCCTTACCGGCTGTAAACGTAACATCGTCTAGTACTATCAACGGTGTATTAGAAACAGCTGCAAAATTAAACGCCCCGGTTATCATTCAGTTTTCTAACGGTGGTGGTTTGTTTATGGCAGGAAAAGGTTTAAGCAACGAAAACGAGCGTGCAGCTATTGCAGGATCTATTGCAGGTGCAAAACAAATTCACGAGTTAGCAGAATTATACGGTTCTACAGTAATTTTACATACAGACCATTGCGCAAAAAAATTATTACCTTGGATTGATGGTTTGTTAGATGCCAGCGAAAAATTCTATAAAGAAAATGGTAAGCCTTTGTTTTCATCGCACATGATTGATTTATCAGAGGAACCAATCGAAGAAAATATCGAAATTTCTAAAAAATACCTAGAGCGTATGAGCAAAATTGGTATGACTTTAGAAATTGAATTAGGAATTACAGGTGGTGAAGAAGACGGTGTTGATAATTCACACGTAGATTCATCAAAACTATACACACAGCCAGAAGAAGTGGCTTACGCTTACGAAGAATTAATGAAAGTATCGCCTCGTTTTACCATTGCAGCAGCTTTTGGTAACGTACATGGTGTTTACAAACCTGGTAACGTAAAATTAACTCCGAAAATTTTAGATAATTCACAAAAATACGTTCAAGATAAATTCAGCACTAAAAACAATCCGGTAGATTTCGTTTTCCACGGTGGATCTGGATCAACTTTAGAAGAAATTCGCGAAGCAATATCTTACGGTGTAATTAAAATGAATATCGATACCGATTTACAGTTTGCTTTTACAGAAGGTGCTCGTGATTATATTCTTGCAAAGAAAGATTATTTAATGACGCAGATTGGAAATCCTGAAGGAGACGATGTTCCTAACAAAAAATATTACGATCCGCGTAAATGGATGCGTGATGGCGAATTAACATTCAACAAACGTTTAGAGCAAGCTTTTGCAGATTTAAACAACGTTAACACATTATAAAAATTACGAATTACAATTAAATACACAATTCGTAATTATAAATCATAATTTAAGACTATGGCTTGGTTTAAAAGAAAAGAAAAAGGAATTACAACCCCTACCGAAGATAAAAAAGACACTCCCAAAGGTTTATGGTACAAATCGCCAACGGGAAAAATTATAGAATCGGAAGAGCTGGCTAAAAACTTATGGATTTCTCCGGAAGACGATTACCACGTAAGAATTGGAAGTAAAGAATATTTTGAAATTTTATTCGATGACAATAAGTTCAAAGAATTATTTGGTTCTATAACAGCGAAAGATCCTTTAAAATTTGTTGATACCAAAAAATACAGCGACCGTTTAAAAGAAGCTAAAGACAAAACCAATTTAAAAGATGCAGTGCGTGTTGCGGTAGGAAAATCTAAAGGTGCAGATTTAGTTGTTGCTTGTATGGATTTTGCTTTTATTGGCGGATCTATGGGTTCTGTAGTAGGTGAAAAAATTGCCCGCGGAATCGATTATTCTATCAAAAACAACATTCCGTTCATGATGATTTCAAAATCGGGCGGTGCACGTATGATGGAAGCTGCGTATTCGTTAATGCAAATGGCAAAAACATCGGCAAAATTAGCGCAATTGGCAGATGCTAAAATCCCTTATATTTCATTATGTACCGATCCAACAACAGGTGGAACAACGGCATCGTACGCAATGTTGGGCGATATTAATATTGCAGAACCTGGTGCATTAATCGGCTTTGCAGGTCCACGTATTGTAAAGGACACAACAGGTAAAGATTTACCTGAAGGTTTTCAAACATCTGAATTTTTGTTAGAACACGGCTTTTTAGATTTTGTAGTTCACAGAAAACAGTTAAAAAACAGAGTAAACTTATACATTGATTTGGTTTTAAACAGACCATTACGTTAACAAAAAGCATTGCAATAGCAATGCTTTTTTGCTTATTAAACATTCTTCGCAGGACAAATATGTAATAGCATAATAAAAAAGTAAAAGCTAGTTTAAACATTATCAAAACTTTAAAAAATAATTACAAATTAGTTTTTTAAAACCCTTGTAAAATAAAATAATCGTTCTATATTTGCAGTCGCAATACAGACTTATAGTTTGTTTTGATTCGCTTGAGTGGTGGAATTGGTAGACACGCTGGACTTAAAATCCAGTGAGCAGTAATGTTCGTGCGGGTTCAAGTCCCGCCTTGAGTACTTTTATTTTGCAGATATTGAAAATATTTTTAAAATTTGCAACCTATGTTCTTTACATAAAAATAATATGCGAAAATAGCTCAGTTGGTAGAGCGCAACCTTGCCAAGGTTGAGGTCGCGGGTTCGAATCCCGTTTTTCGCTCAACGTTACTACAACTGCTTGAGTGGTGGAATTGGTAGACACGCTGGACTTAAAATCCAGTGAGCAGTAATGCTCGTGCGGGTTCAAGTCCCGCCTTGAGTACTAACGTTTTTTTTATATTATTACGCGAAAATAGCTCAGTTGGTAGAGCGCAACCTTGCCAAGGTTGAGGTCGCGGGTTCGAATCCCGTTTTTCGCTCAAAAATCTATTTATCTGCTTGAGTGGTGGAATTGGTAGACACGCTGGACTTAAAATCCAGTGAGCAGTAATGCTCGTGCGGGTTCAAGTCCCGCCTTGAGTACAAAATAATATTCAAGACTTATAAATAGATTTTTTTACCTACGCTTGAGTGGTGGAATTGGTAGACACGCTGGACTTAAAATCCAGTGAGCAGTAATGTTCGTGCGGGTTCAAGTCCCGCCTTGAGTACAAAAAACGGAAGCTATAAAGCTTCCGTTTTTTTATGCTCTATTTTTTTTAATCTAATCAAAAACCATACGGAGTAAATATCTAACTATATTCTTTTTAATAAATAAAAACCACACGCGATAAACTAACAATACACGTGTGGTTTTCAGCAATTTAAGTAAACCTAAGGTTTTATAAGGTGAGCTTTTTATTTGTACTTTACTTATAAAAAACCACACGTGATAAACTAACAACACACGTGTGGCTTTTTGGGGGATTTAAGCAAACATAAGTCTTATTAAATGCACTTTTAGTAGTACTTGCTTATAAAAACCACACATGAAAACTAATAACATATCTGTGGCTTTTAGGGGGATTAAGCAAAAATAAGGTCTTAAATTTTTATAATTTGATAATTAATTTTATTACGTGCTCTTTACTTTAAATTAACTACTTCGCATTCTAAAGTTTTCACGATCTTCTCCAACTTCGCAACCATCTCTTTATATCATCATAATTACTAATATTATAGTCTGAAAATGGCATTAAATTTTGATTAGCGTACTTATTTTTTTTACTTGTTATATTTTTAGCTTTTTTGTTTGAATCATTCTCTAACATATATTTCAACGGTTGAATTAATTGATTCTTTATTTACTTTAAAATTTATTTTTAGACTAATCTTGAGAAAATCCCCGAATAACTTTAAAAACCCACACACAGTTTAGCCTGTGTGTGGAAAATTGGGCAAATTAGGTGACTTTCTTTTCTTATATTTTTAATTATTAATTTTTAATAAGGCAACATTAAAAACAGCATTAGCACTACTTTTTTCAAACCCTAACGTTGCTGCAACAATCATTTTCTTTTTCCAATGATGATCTCCATTATCGCTATTATCATTTAAAGAATTAACAGTAAAAATTAATAGATTCTTTTCATTTAAACTTAATTGTTCATCTACATTTATAGAATATAATAAATCATTTAAATTAATATCATATTGCAAAATTGAATTGTAATAAGTTTTTGTCTTTTGAGTTACGATTAAGTTATTATACTCTAAATCGTAATTAAAAAGAAACTTTTTTGCTCCAGCTTCAGTTGGCAAACTAAAGTCGGCAGGTTTAATTTCTTTAAAATTGATATTTTCAGCAGATACTTTTTCTAACATTACTATTTTTTGCGATAATGTAGTATTGGAATTTTCTGCATTAACATACTTATAAGTTGTAACCAACTGTGTAACGATTTGGCTTAAATTAATACTAACAGAATTAGTTGTCATGTTAGAAACAACATTAGGACGTTCTTGTTGGTTTTGAATAGATCCATCAAAATCATTAGTACATGAAAACAACAGCATAGGCATCGATAAAAGTAAATAACATTTTTTCATAATGATTAAGAATAAATTTTAAATAGATATAACACATTTATGTTACTTCAAATTTAAAGCTAAGTATGCAGTTGTGCAAAATGTTGTTATGCAGATTGATCAATTCGTACTAAAAAAAACACAAAAAACTGATAATCAGCATTCATTTTTTTTAGGCGTTATGTATTTAAAATCGTAAATTGCACTGTAATGATATGCGTATATGGTACGGATTTATATATTTTTAAACATTTTTTTAGTCATTTTTGTTGCAAATAGTCAATCCTCATTAAAATTTAATGAGGATGACTTTACTTTAAACCAACTAAATGATTCTTTAGAAGATAAGAATTCTACTAGTAAAGAGTATCTGTCTTTTCTAACATTATATTTACAGAAAGCAAAACAACTAAACAACAATACGCACTTGTTCGAAGCATATGATAAGCTTTACGGTATCGCTCATTCATCAAAAAACATTCATGCCTATGCAGATAGCCTGTTAACTGTTTCAAAAGAATTACCAAAAAATTATTACATACGTGCTTTACAATCAAAAGCTACAGCTTTTTATTTTGAAAAAGACTATATCAACTCTCTTGCTTTCGAACTAAAAATTCTGAACACAATTGATAAATCCCAAGAGCCTTACTCATATTACAAAAGTATATACAGTATAGGTCTCGTCTATTTTCATATACAAGAATATGAAAAAGCATATAGCTATTTTAATCAAGCACGTACTTATTTTGAAAAGGAATCATCATACGATCACATACAAGGTTATTTCAATTCAATATATCGTGAAGCTTTCACTTTGTATTATTTAAAAAGAATTGAAGAAAGCTCCACGCTTATAAATACTGGATTAAGTAAGCAGAATTTATTAAAAGCTGATGATCTACAATTTAAAGCTCCGTATTTTAATTATGTATTAGGACTAAATCTTTTTCAAGAAAAACAATTTCAAAAAAGTATTGATTTGCTTAAAGCTAATGTTGCTACCATTGCAGCAAATGATGATTTTGCAAATGAAGCCACGATATATTATTATATAGCATTAAACTATTGGCATTTAAACAACAAAGAGCAAGCTGTTGTTTTCTTTAAAAAAATTGATACTATATTTAAGAATCATAATTATAGTAATCCTGAAATTAAAGATGCTTACACCTATTTAATAAACCATTATAGAGAACAGAATGATGTAAAAGAAGAACTGCATTACACCAATCAATTATTAGATGTAATGAAGTATTTACAAGTAGAATATAAAGAACTTGCTGGAACTCTGCATAATACTATTGATGTAAAAACCTTAATAAGTGATAAGGAAAGACTAGAGAATGATTTAAACAACAAAAGTCTTTATAACCGCTATTTCACAATAATAGGAATTGGTATTGCACTTTGCTTACTTATAATCACAATCTACAATTATAGAAAAAGGAAAGAATTCTTAAAAAATTATAATGATCTTTTAAAACAACGCGAGCCATTGCCTATTCAAGAAAGTGCCGATGAAAGCTATCCGATTGTATCAAACTCTTTAAATCCGTTGGCTATTAATATTGATGAGTGGGGAAAATACATTTTACCTATTACAAACAATGTAAAAGACACACCCATTGTAGATGATAAAATTTTAAAAGAATTAACAGCACATTTAAATGCTTTTGAGAAGAATCATTTATTCTTAAATAAAGATATAAATCTGAATGATTTGGCTAATCAATGGAACACCAATCGTACCTATTTATCACAATTTATTAATTCGTACAAAGAAAAATCTTTTATAGATTATTTAAACAGCTTACGTATAGCTTACTTTTTAGATAAGGTTGATACCGACAAGAAATGGACTAAATACAAAATACAGGCTATTGCGGAACAATTAGGCTTTTCAAGCGCACGTACTTTTTCAAGTGCGTTTATGAAAAGTACCGGAATGTCGCCATCTTTTTATCTGCAACAAGTAAATTTAAATAATAAGAAAGAAGAAGTTTCTGCTTAAGATTACCTCTTTTCTAAAACCACATCGATAGGTTTGTTCATGCGGCGACCAAACTGCATGGCTTTTTGTTTCTCTTCAGAAGTACAAAGAATATACATATTATATAGCGCCAACTGCATCATGAATGTTTTAAAATGTCCGCCGTTTTCTTCGCCATCTATATCTTCGATCTTTAAATAATAATCTTCGGCATTGAAGGTATTGGCAACAGTTACAAGATAATGATCATCTGCAAAATAGTAAAACCATTTTCCTTCATCAAAACCTTCTATTTTTTTATTGTTTGAATCAATTTTATAGTTTCGAACAAAATTCAAGGGCTGATTGTTGCTTTTCCAACTTAACTTGAAATCTTTATTTATTACTTCATTACCATTTTCATCGCAAACCGTCATTTTTAAACCGTTTATGGTTTGGGTTTTACCGTCTTCGTGAGGTTTTACAACAATATAACTTGTAAAATCGTAACCGCAGTGAATGGCATCGCCAATCTGCGCGCTTGCCGCTGTTATAATTAGTAACGAAATGATCGTGTACAATTTCTTCATAGCACAAAAATAAAAATACCTCTTAAAATAAGAGGCATTTTCAATATTATTTAACGTCTACAAGTTCTACATCAAAAATCAATGTTGCGTTTGGTGGAATTGCTCCGCCCGCACCGCGCGATCCGTAACCCAAGTGCGATGGAATTACAAAACGAGCTTTATCGCCAACGTTTAACAACATAATTCCTTCGTCCCAACCTTCGATAACCTGACCAACACCTACATTAAATTCAATTGGTTGCTTGCGTTTGTAAGAATCATCAAAAACCTGTCCGTTAGTTAACTGTCCTTTGTAATGAACCGCTACTTTACTACCTTTTGTTGCTTGTTTACCTGATCCTTTTTGAATGTATTGGTAACGCAAACCGCTATCGGTTTTTTGAAAACCTGCTGCAATTTTATCTAATTCTGCATCAACTTTAGCTTTTTCGTCAGCTAATCTCTTCGTACGAGATCCTTCAAAAGTTCTGAAAGCTTCCACAGCATTCCATTTTTCAGCTTCATCACCCACACGGATAATTTCAACTTTATCCATTTTATCGCCCGGTTCAACTGCATCAACAACATCTTGACCTTCAACCACATGTCCAAAAACAGTGTGATTGTTATCTAACCAAGGGGTTGCAATGTGCGTGATAAAAAATTGCGAACCATTTGTGCCAGGACCTGCGTTTGCCATAGAAAGAATTCCAGGAGTATCGTGTTTTAATTCCGGATGAAACTCATCATCGAACTTATAACCCGGACCACCAGAACCTGTTCCTGTTGGATCGCCACCCTGAATCATAAAATCATTTATAACTCTGTGAAAAGTTAAACCGTCGTAATAAGGTTTTCCCTGCGTACGTGCAGTGTTTTCTAAAGTACCTTCGGCTAAAGCAACAAAGTTTCCTACTGTACCCGGAGTTTTATCGTGAGTTAATTTTACTACTATTTCACCTTTCGGCGTAAAGAATTTTGCGTAAATACCGTTTTCCATAATAATCTTAAAAAAATAAGTTACAAAGATATAAATTTATGCTGTTTAAAGGATATAATTGATGTTAAAAGCCACACGGTAATCAGCTTCTACACGTCCGCCGGTTAAATTTTGATTAATAGGTAGCATGGCATTTACACCCGCAGAAAACTTTTTATAACCAATTTCGACGCCTATTTTACCAAAGAAAATATCGCCTTTTGTGTAAGGAACTTCCTCACTGTAGTCTTTATTTGCCTGATAAGTTTCGCCGGCAACACCCAACTGTGGTACAATGTTTACATTATTAACCGCTGCTGTATAAAAAAGCGTGCTACCGTAATTTAGCTGATTGCCAAATTGGTATTTTTTATCGTTTTCTGTTTTTACAATATAACCCAATGTAGAATTCAAACCCCATTTATCTTTGCGAATAATGTATTCGGCTGCAACATTGTAATCCCAACTGCCGGTTCCCAACTGAAAACTGGGGTTAACGCTGCCGTTGTTTTTATTATCAAACTTTCCCGTTGGTGTCTTTACTCCAGCACCTAACAGAATTTTATGCTGAAAAGAAGCCGAATCGTTCATTGTTTGCAATACGTTGTAAAACGCCATAACGGTAACATCGCCCATACCATTTAATGTTTGATTTCCCGATGCTTTTTCCCGATTTAAAAAATGATACGGAACCATTACCATTACCTCTATTTTTTTGTTTACAGGAATTCTGCCCCAGAGTTGCGCGGTACTAAAATTTTCATCGATCCAAGGTGAATTGTTAAAGACACCGTCTTTACTTTTGTAATGCTGATACATGTAACGGACACCCAAAAACTGCTCACTTAACATGGAATTAAACCCCATACTACCGCCGCTTGCCGAACATCCGCAGGCATCGCAATCGTCAAAAAAATAAGGATATTCGTTTGGCAGATCAACCTCATCATTAGGTAATGATGCATTGAACTGTGCCTGAACGCATTGTATCGTCAGTAAAAAAAGGATTATTATTTTTTTCATTTTATTTAGGTTTTATGGTAAAACAAAGGATTCTTTACAAATTCGTAATCGGTAAGTGTTTTTAAGAAAGCAATCAATGCTTCTTTTTCTTCCTGCGTAAGCGGAATGCCTGTGTGGGAATTGTTTTGCAACAACGGATCTAAATTTTCTGTCTGTTGCACTCCGTTTGAATAAAAGTTGAGTACTGACTGTAAAGATCCAAAACGCCCGTCGTGCATATAAGGGTCTGTCAATTCTATATTTCGCAGGCTTGGCACTTTGAATTTGTAGCGATCTGTACGAAAACCGGTAACCTCTTCCCTACCCAAATCGTTCAATTTTGGATTTGGTGGTAATCCGTTGTTTCTAAAACTGTTATCGGTAAAAAGATCGGTTGCGTGACACGAAGCACAATTGTTTTTAAACAGATTCAATCCTTTTAATTCTTGCTGATCGAAATTACCTCCCGGTTCATTTCGAATGTATTTATCGTATTTAGAATCGGCAGAAATCATTATGGTCATGAACTGCGCCAAGGCATTTAAAAGGTTTGACGAGCTTACTTCACCATTGCTGAAAGCTGCTTTAAAAAGTTGAACATATTGTGCATCTTGCTTTAATTTTTCAACAATTGTTGGAAGACTTTCGTCCATTTCCAGCGGATTATGAATAGGAACAATAGACAACATTTGTATGCTGTTTGATGCTCCGTCGTAAAAATATTCGCTCTGAAAAATCATGTTCTGAACCGACGGTGCATTTCGTTTACCGGTAAGGTTATCAATTCCGTGGCTTAAATCGTGACCGTGGTGTGTAAAAGCACTTTGCTGTTCGTGGCAAAAAGCACATGAAACAGAATTATCGCGAGACAGTCTGCCGTCGTAAAACAGCTTTCTTCCCAATGCCACACCGTTCTGTGTAGGAAAATTATTATCGATATTCTGCGCTATCTGTGGAAAATTGGATGGAATCTTTAATGGAAAAAGGCTGTCTGCCGGAATGGTTTCATACACATCATCTGACGTACAGGAAAACAATCCTAAAATCATCGTTAAAGCTACTATCCGTTTTATCTTTTTAAAATTCATAAAATAAAAATTTAAAGAGGTGTTTCGGACAAAAAAATCTGCCCGAAATATCTGAAGAAACGTAAACTAACTAACGATTTAATGATGCGAACCCGAACCATTGTGCACATGATCCACAAAGAACATCTGCAGCGTATTTTCGGCTATTTTAATAAGATTTTCTCCACCCATAATGCTTGCGTTTGTACCGGCAGCATTTAAATTGTTTTGCAGAATGATTTTATTTTGTCCGTCGGTAATTTTATTGGCATCGGCTACGATATGTATGCTTGGTTTATCGGTTTGTCTGATACGCGCTGTTGTAGGTAAATTCAAAGTAATTTCACGGTAATTATCGGTTGACGTGTTGCTACCCTGATGAATCTGGAAATTGAATAATCCCGATGTTCCTGTTCCCGGTTCTTCGTGTTCTTCGTGTTTGGCAGCATGGGCAGGTTTAAAAGTTCCTTCGAAATTAATAAAACGGTATCCGGTGCTCCAAGTCCATGTCAGGTTGTGCTGTACGGCATAATCCCAGAATTCCTGTTGTGCTGTTTCGCCTTCCAGATATTTTTGCTGATCTACGCCCAATCCAAATCGTACCTTAACATAATCACCTGCCGGAATATTTTCTAATTGAACGGTGTGCAGATCGGCTTCTTCGCTAATAATAAAATAGCTTTTTGCTTTAGGATAAATATATTCGGTTCCGTCTGACTTTATCAGCACAATATTGCTTATAATGTAGTTAAAACGGTTAATTGTTAAGGTTTCGCCGTTAGAATTGGTGTACGAACTGCCCAAAACAAGTTTGTCGCCGTTAACACCATTATCAAAATAAAGTTCGGCAGCACCAAACGTATTTTCTTCAATTACAGAAGAATTGTCGTCGTTGTTACAAGCCACGAATAAAGATCCCGCAGAAAATAACCATGCGAATGTTTGTATATTTTTTTTCATTTTTAATTAAATTTTAGGTATTAGTAATGGCTCTTTCTGTAGAAAAAAAGAGTCGTTTTATGACAGCAGAACCAAATATTGGAAAAACTGACTAAAGAGTAATAACTTAAAAGTAATTAAGAAACGGGTGGACGAAACAGAAGTTGCGAAAAGCAAAACCTGTAGGTTGTATTGTAAGAAAAAAGTTTTTGTGATGGAAAATCATCTATCAAAATGAAACAAAAATCGGTATAAACAGCTTCGCAAAATGCCACAGAACTTTCAACAGAAAACGTATGTACTTTTTCTTTTTCGTTACCCGCAGCTGCTTTTGCAAGCTCTTTTTTAAGGTGACATTTACCGTTACATTCCAGTTCGGGTTTACTTTTGTTTACGCAAAGCTCATTCTTTATATAGTCGTACAAAACCACATACTCCACTGCCGGAAGTATCGGTTTAAAAAACATAAATAAAGATAATATGATGGTTGCTGCTTTCACGCTGTAAAATTGCGGGTGTTTTTAAAATTCACCAAATTAAGGAACGATTATGTACATGATTGGATTGAAAAACAAAACATCATTTGTTTTTACGGAACTGTTCGGGCGTTTTTCCTGTTTGTTTTTTAAAGAACGAAACAAAATACGAAACATGTTCAAACCCCAGTTCAAATGCCACTTCGCCTATTGAAAGATTGGTATAATGTAAAATTCGTTTTGATTCTAAAATCAAATGGTTTCTTATCAATAATCCAGACGAAACGCCAAAATACTGCTTACTTATTTTATTAAGATAGTTTGTGGTTATATTCAGCTGATTTGCGTAATACGACGGTAATTTGAACTGTTTGTAGCCAACCTTAACCAAATTTTGAAACTTGTGAGCTTTTTCTTTTGAAAACCCAGGGTATTTTGAGATTTTAAGCGGATTGTAATTACGCTCTAATTCAATTAAAAAGATGTTGAGGTATGACCGTAATGCTTTTTGTGCATCTGCTTTCTGGGCAGAAAATTCGCTTTGTGCAAAAGCTAGTATATTCTGAACCGAACAGAAATTTTCTTCACTTAATAAGAAAACCGATCTGCCTGAAGTTTCCAAAACAGAAAACTGGTTTAACATATTATCGTTGTATCGCAACGAAAAAAATTCTTCGGTAAAGCAGATTACTTTTCCTTTGTAACCTGCATTAAAATGTAATTTATTTATACTATTGGGTTTTATAACGGCAATTTGCAAACTGCCTGCTGCATTGGTTTCGTTATCTAAAACAAGGGTACCCACAGCCTGTTCTATGATTAAAACCATAAAAAAGCTGTTTTGGTGAAACTCTTGAAAAATAGAATTTGAGGCAACTTCGTGCAAAGTACCTGCAAAAAAACCGTTTACGTCATTACCAAATACGTCAATAGTACAAACAGGTAAGTTTCCTATTTGCATATTTTATTTAAATTGATTAATACTGATAAAACTATATTAACCTAAATAAACGGGTGGTTTAAACACCGCCAAAGAAAGTGCATGGCAGTATAAATTGCTGTAGTAAAAATTGCTGTTTTGAGTATTTTTTTTAAGGGAAAGATTCCATTTTAGACTGAAAAAATCTTGAAAGAAAACTATATTGCTTTCCACCGAAAAATTCCGACTCGAATTTTTATCCTGCTTTTCAGAACCTTCCGATGCCTTTGCCAATTCCTTCTTTAAATGACATTTTCCATCGCAATGCATTGCCTTATTGTTTTTATTTACACAAAGTTCGTTTTTAATGTAATCGTAAAAAACCACATATTCCAACAGCGGAATTATTGGTTTTACCAACATAAAAAGTGCAAATATGACAATGATTTTTTTCACAAGGCAAAGATACTTGTTTTAAAAAACAAAACATATTAATAATGTTGCGTAATTTTGCAGCAAATATTTTTTTATGCGTATTGATATTATAACTGTTTTACCCGAATTGATTAAAAGTCCGTTTGAAGCATCGATTTTAAAAAGAGCCATTGCCAAAGGTTTGGTGGAAGTTCATTTTCACAATTTAAGAGATTACAGTACCAATAAACATAAAAATGTTGACGATTACCAGTTTGGCGGCGGTGCAGGAATGGTGATGAGCATTGAACCGATTGATAAATGTATTACCAAACTGAAAGCCGAACGTACTTACGACGAAATCATTTATATGACACCCGATGGCGAAACACTGAATCAGCAAATTGCTAACAGCATGTCTATGGTTGAAAATATTATTATTCTTTGCGGACATTACAAAGGGGTTGACCAACGTGTGCGCGATCATTTTATTACAAGAGAAATTTCTATTGGCGATTATGTGCTTTCGGGCGGTGAATTGGGCGCTGCCGTTTTATGCGATGCTATTATTAGATTGATTCCCGGTGTGCTTTCTAACGAAACTTCTGCCCTAACCGACAGTTTTCAGGATAATTTACTGGCTCCGCCAATTTATACACGTCCGGCTGAATACAACGGTTGGAAAGTGCCTGATATTCTTTTGAGTGGAAATTTTCCCGAAATTGAAAAATGGCGCGAAGATAAAGCTTACGAACACACTCAAAACCGCAGACCCGATTTGTTAGATAGAGAATAATTTAATTGCTAAAGTTGACACTTTTTGTAACATTCCTCTTAAATGTTTACTTACTTTTAAAAGTATCATTATGAAAAATTTTATGAAAAGTATTGCACTTTGCATGTTGACTTTAAGTTCATTCCTATCAACAGCTCAAACCGAAAAAAGTTTGTTGTGGGAAATAACCGGTAAAGGTTTAGAAAAACCTTCGTATGTTTTTGGAACCATTCACATGATTTGTCAGGAAGATTATATCATGACTGAAACCATTCAAAACACTTTAAAAAATGTTGATGCTTATTATGCCGAAATTAATTTTGGTGATCCTGAAAGCACTGCGCTTTTACAGCAATCTATGATAAGCGAAACGCCGCTTTCTAGTCGATTAGATGCTGATAAATACACCCTTTTAAAGCAATTGTTAAAAGAACAGGTTGATTTAGATATTGCACAATTTGAAAACTTAAGTGACGCGGCTATTGTTAGCATGATTACTTTTAAATCATTCCCTTGTACCGATTTTAAAATGTACGAAATGGAGTTTTTACAAGCTGCAATGAAGCAACAAAAACAACTAGGTGGTTTAGAAACTATTGAAGAGCAAATGGAGATTTTAAGTAAATCATTAGGTAGTAATGCTGCAATTGAAATGCTTAACGATCTTAAAAAAGACGGTTTTAAAACTACTAAAGAAATGATTACTTTATACAAAGCACAAGATATTCAGGGTTTGCATAACTACATGAAGAAAAGCAGTTACATGACTGATGATGTTTATAACGAAATGCTTACCAAGCGAAACCATAATTGGGTTAAAAATATGCCCGAACTTATGAACAACCAATCGGTATTTTTTGCAGTAGGTGCAGCACACTTAAGTGGTAACGATGGTGTTTTAAAACTTTTGAAAGGCGCTGGTTACAATATAAAACCAATAAACATTAAATAAAAAACTCATTCACAACAACTTACAAACATATTTTAACACTATATTTCGTTACGTATTTTTGCTTTGAATAAATAAAATTTCTTATATTTGCCCCACTTTTGGATCAACCTCTGGCGAAAACCGTGAATGTTGGTTTGAATTAACTTAAAAAATTTATACAATGTCTTTAGATTTAGTAAAGTTCGTACAAGACGAGTTTGTTACAAAAAAAGATTTCCCAGAATTTAAAGCGGGTGATACTATTACAGTTTACTACGAAATTAAAGAGGGTGAAAAAACAAGAACTCAGTTCTTTAAAGGTGTAGTAATTCAAAGAAGAGGATCTGGCGCTACTGAAACTTTTACAATTCGTAAAATGTCTGGTAACGTTGGTGTTGAGCGTATTTTCCCAATGAACATGCCAGCTTTGCAAAAAGTTGAATTGAACCAAAGAGGTAAAGTTCGTAGAGCACGTATTTTCTACTTCAGAGAACTTACAGGTAAAAAAGCTAAAATTAAAGAATTACGTAGAAAGTAATCTTTTAATTAAGAACATAAAAAACACCATTCAAACGAATGGTGTTTTTTGTTTTTATTATTATTTTGAAAT
>Ga0213829_1001001_pt1 | contig 22020 bp, 22 predicted proteins | sample MC6MC0896MG_FD_180665 | JGI IMG/M metagenome (GOLD analysis project Ga0213829, IMG submission 180665) | Enriched soil aggregate microbial communities from Iowa State University, Ames, United States - MC6-MC0896-MG | ecosystem: Environmental > Terrestrial > Soil > Unclassified | place: USA: Iowa...
GACACCTGCGGGGTGGTCTGGATCTGCTGCAGGCTGACGGTCTTGCCCACTTCGGAGGTACGCACTTCCTGCAGCAGGGTCGGTGCAATGACGTTGACCGTGTCCAGGTTGGTGGCGTTGGCGGTGCCGCCGTTGGCCGGCGCGCCGCTGAAGTTCAGGGTCGCGGTGGAGGCCACGGTGACCGTCACCTTCTGCGTCTGGCCATTGGCCACAACGTTGTAGGTGCCCGGGTCCAGGCCCATCAGCGAGTAGCTGCCATCGGCACGGGTGGTGGCGCGGCGCACGGTGCCGCTGGCCACGTTGGTGGCGGTGACTTCGGTGCCGGCGGCAGCCTCGGCGACCTGGCCGCGCAGCGACGAGGTGGCCGACTGCGCCATCACGCTCGGGGCGGCGCCCAGCATCAGGCAGGTGACCAGCGCGCTGGACAACAGACTGCGTGCGGGCGCGCGGTTGCGGTGATTGGAATACGTCATGTAACTCTCCGGGTGGTGGTGGCCGTCTTTGCGGCCCCTGTCGTTTTATGTGGTGCGTTTTTTTAGGGCGTCACGACCAACGGTCGTGACCTACTGCTCGGTTCTGGCTCTGCTCGAATCACGCACGATCAGGGTCGGTACAAGCGTCTGCTTGTCGCCGGCCCCTTCTGTGTTGTTGCCATCCATCAACTGCAGCAGGCGCGTCGCGGCCTTATCGCCGAGGTCGGCGATACTCACCTGCATCGTTGTCAACGATGGGTGAACGAAACGTGCCAGCGGAATGTCATCGAACCCCGCCAACGCGACATCGAACGGGACACGGACGCCTGCCTGCGCGAACGCATACAGACACCCCAGCGCCATCATGTCGTTGGCGGCGAACACCGCGTCGGGCAGCGTGCCGGCTGCCAGCAACTCCTGTCCGGCGCGATGGCCGGAAGCTTCGTCAAAGTCACCGGGCAACTCGATCCCTTCGGCAGCGTCGCCGAAGGCCGCCAGCGCATCGCGGAAACCGCGCAGGCGCTCACGGGCGTCGTAGTTGAGGTCCGGACCGGAAATGAAGGCGATGCGCCGATGCCCGACGTCCAGCAGGTGGCGGGTCATGGCCATCGCGCCGGCATGGTCATCGATGCTCAGCACCGGATGATCCTGCTCGGGCAGATACGTGTTGATCAGCACCGTGGGCAACGACTGCGGCAGGTTGTCGGTCAGGAAGCCCGGGCTCTCGGCATACGGCGAGAGCACCAGCAACCCGTCGACACGGCCGCGCATGGCCCGCAGGGCCGCGCCCTGCTGCTCCTGGTCACCGTGGTAACTGGACACGAGCAGATGCTGGCGACGCTCGCGGGCCACCCCATCGATGCCGCGCATCAGTTCGGAGAAGAATTCGCCATAGAGATCGGGCAACACCACGCCAATGGTGTTGGTCCGTCGGCTGCTCAGGCTCCGGGCCGCTGCATGCGGGGTGTAGCGCAGTCGCGCCGCCACCTCCAGCACCAGCTTGCGCACGGGCTCGGCAACATTTTCATGGCCATTGAGTGCGCGCGAGACCGTGGCAACAGAGACACGGGCTTCACGGGCGACATCTTTGATAGTGATCGCTGCCTTGTTCACTTCGCCGCCCTCCACGGCTTAGAGATCTGGGCTTGGCGCGGAATGTAAGCGTTTTCAAACCCGGATGTAAACACTACGTTAGCCTCATGTCGTACGGCGGTAACCAAAAGCTGTCCATGGCGGCCCTCTCCGGGACCGACCAGGACAAGGCGGGACAAGGGTTTCAGCGGTTTTTGACCGGTGTCTCGGCGCGAATGGACAACGCGTGGATATCGGTCTCCATCATCGTTCCCAGGGCCGCATAGACCGCCCGATGGCGCGCCAACGGGAGCTTTCCTTCGAAGGCTGCGCTGACCACGTGCACCTTGAAGTGCCCCCGACCATCGCGCGCACCCTCGTGGCCGGCATGGCGATGACTGTCGTCCTTGACCTCCAGCAGCTCCGGATCCAGCGCCTGCTGCAGCGCCTCGCGGATGCGGTCGACCCGGTTCATGGCAGGACCTTGCGGAACGGACGCACCTGGACGCGCACGTAGACGCCCGCCTCCACATAGGGATCGGCGGCGGCCCAGTCCTGGGCGTGCGTCAGCGAATCGAACGCGGCGATCACAACGCTGCCGCTGAAGCCGGCCGGGCCGGGATCTTCGCTGTCGATGGCCGGGCACGGGCCGGCCAGCAGCAGCCGGCCTTCATCCTGCAGGGCCTGCAGCCGGGCCAGATGGGCCGGGCGCGACGCCAGACGGGCGGCCAGCACATCGGTGCCGTCATAGCCTTCAATCACATACCACACGGGCAACTCCGAGGTCTTGTTGAATCGATCCCGCGCATTCTAGCGGGGCTGGCTGGACACTGGCGCCCCAACCCCGTAGTCTTAGCTCCATTGCACGTGGCTGGACGCAGCGCCCCGTCGGCCCCCGGCTCCACCGCCAGCCGACGACCGATCCACTGCCCCACACCAGCACACGTAGACGACCTCCCCGTAGTTCTGTCGCTGCCCATCGCGGCGCGCCTTGCTGTTTGAAGTGTGGAACCGCGCCGACCCAGGCGTGTCATGGCTTGCCATCCTGCCGCCCGGGACCGTTCCGGACGCTGGCATGGTGCGGCGACCGGTCCGTTGCAATACTGACGTCTATTTGATGACTGCCGAACTCGCGCCCGACGCGAACCCGCCAACCCGAGTGCCCGCCCCACAGCAGCAGGAAATGCCGCTGGCCGTGGTGCATGGACAGCCGGTCCTGCAGATCCCGCAGGACCTGTACATCCCACCGGACGCGCTGGAAGTCATCCTGGATGCCTTCGAAGGTCCACTGGACCTGCTGCTGTACCTGATCCGCCGGCAGAACCTGGACATCCTGGACATCCCGGTGGCCGAGATCACCCGCCAGTACGTCGAGTACATCAACGTCATGCAGGAGCTGCGCTTCGAACTGGCGGCCGAATACCTGGTGATGGCGGCGATCCTGGCCGAAGTGAAGTCGCGGATGCTCCTGCCGCGGCCGCCCAGCATCGAGGGCGAGGAAGCCGATCCACGCGCCGAGCTGGTACGTCGGCTGCAGGAGTACGAACGTTTCAAGCAGGCCGCCGAAGACATCGACAGCCTGCCCCGCCAGGACCGCGACACCACCGTGGCCCACGCCTTCGTCCCCGACCGCGCGGCCGTCAAGCTGCCGCCGCCGGTGGATCTGAAGGAAATGCTGATGGCGCTGCACGACGTGCTCAAGCGCGCCGAGCTGTTCACCGGCCACGCGATCAAACGCGAGGCACTGAGCGTGCGCCAGCGGATGGGCGACGTGCTGGGTCGTCTGGAAGACGGCAGGTTCTACCGGTTTGAAACGCTGTTCACCGCCGAAGAAGGCAAGCTGGGGGTGCTGGTCACCTTCCTGGCCCTGCTCGAACTGGCCAAGGAACAGCTGCTGGACATCGTCCAGGAAGCTCCGCTGGCGCCGATCTACGTCAAGTCCCTGGCCGCCGGCAACACCAACGAACCGCTGCAGTTCAACAGTGAGTTCGACGACAACGACGCCGCCAACGAATCCGACTGAGCACCCGACCCACGTATGGATCAACCGCTGATCAACCGTATTGTCGAAGGCGCCCTGCTGGCCGCCAGCGAGCCGTTGACGCTGGCGCAGCTGCAGGGTCTGTTCCCGGAAGAGGAACCGGCACCGCCGGGCAGCATCGAACGCGCGCTGGAACTGCTGCGCGAGGGCTGCCAGGAGCGCGGCGTGGAACTGGTTGAGGTGGCCTCCGGCTTCCGCTTCCAGGTCACCAGCGAGGTGCACGGTTACATCACCCGGCTGTGGACCGAACGCAAGACCCGCTACACCCGCGCGACCCTGGAAACGCTGGCCCTGATCGCCTACCGCCAGCCGATCACCCGCGGCGAGATCGAACAGGTCCGCGGCGTGGCGGTCAGCAGCAACATCATCCAGGCCCTGGAAGAGCGTGAATGGATCCGCGTGATCGGCCACCGCGACGTGCCCGGCAAGCCGGCGCTGTTCGGCACCACCAAGGGCTTCCTGGATTATTTCGGCCTCAAGCGCCTGGACGAACTGCCGCCGCTGTCCGAGCTGCGCGACCTGGGTGAGCTGGAACCGCAGCTGCCGCTGGACAGCGAAGGCCAGCCGGCCGGCCGCCTGCCCGCAGGCGCGGCGACACCGGATGCGGCGCTGGACAGCGACGCGGCCAACGACGACGACGCCCCGGCGCCGACGGACCCTGCGGAGCCGCAGGATCCTGCAGCGCCGCTGGATCCTGCAGCGCCGGTGGATCCTGCAGCGCCGGTGGATCCTGCAGACCCGGTGGACCCGGCCGCCGCCCGCCTGGCCGCCCGCGTGGCGCTGGCCTCGGCGCGGCTGGCGGAGCAGCCGGCAGATCCGGACAATAGCGAAGCTTCCGCCCATGCGGACGCTTCGGACACCCCATCCCATGCGCCGTTGTCGCCTGCCGACGACGACGCGGATACGACCGCCAGCGATGGCGAACCCGATACCGCGCCGGGAGAGCGCGCGGCGCCCCAGAACGAAACCGAAAACAACGCCGTCGCGAAGACGACCGTGGCTGTTGACGAAGCCGATCCCGAACCAGAGGCCGACGCATCCGTTGCCGGCCGGAGCCAAGTAAATGAGTGACACCCCCCGCAAGCCGTCGTTGAACAAGCTTTCGCTCAAGCGCGAAACCGCCTCCGAACAGCCCAAGCTCGAAGAGCGCCTGCACAAAGTGCTGGCGCAGGCAGGCCTGGGTTCGCGCCGCGCGCTGGAACAGCGCATCGCCGATGGCCTGGTCAAGGTCAACGGCGAGGTCGCGCAGACCGGCCAGTCGATCAAGAGCGGCGACAAAGTCGAACTGGACGGCCGTGGCTTCGTGGCCACCGCGCTGACCGAAACGTCGCGCGTGCTGGCCTACAACAAGCCGGAAGGCGAAGTGACCACGCGCGAAGATCCCGAAGGTCGCCCGACCGTGTTCGAAGCGCTGCCTGCCCTGAAGGGCGCGCGCTGGATCGCGATCGGCCGCCTGGACATCAACACCACCGGCCTGCTGCTGGCGACCACCGATGGTGAGCTGGCCAACGCGATGATGCATCCCTCCTACGAGGTCGAGCGCGAATACGTGGTGCGCGTGCGTGCCCCGGAAGGCGAAGAGAAGGTGCCGGACAGCATCGTCGACCGCCTCGCCCGTGGCGTCGCGCTGGAAGACGGCCCGGCCAAGTTCGACGAGATCGAACGCATCGGCGGCACCGACTCGCACGACTGGTTCCGCGTGGTCGTCAAGGAAGGCCGCAACCGCGAAGTGCGCCGCCTGTGGGAATCGCAGGGCTGCCAGGTCAGCCGCCTGAAGCGCACCCGCTACGGCAAGGTGAGCCTGCCGCGCGAACTGCTGCGTGGCCAGTCGGTCGAACTGCCGGCCAAGCAGGTCGAAGCGCTGCGCGCCGAACTGAAGCTGGAAGAAGGCGCGCCGTCGGCGCTGACCCTGCAGCCGGTGATCGGCCAGCGCCGCGCCGCCAAGACCACCGTGCGCGTCTCGCGCGAGGGTGGCCGTGGCAACGCCTACGTCAACGGCCACAACTCGGCCGATGAAGGCCGCGAACTGCGTCGTTTCGACAACGTGCGCGAAGAGCGCGGCCGTGGCCGCGGCGGCAAAGGCGGCGGCTTCAAGGGTGGCCTGACGGTCAGCGGCGAAGCAGCAGCCAAGCAGTCGCAGCGCCCGTTCAAGGCGCGCCCGGACAAGGGCAACCGTGCGCTGCCGGAAGGCAACCCGGCCGCGTTCCGCAGCTGGTATGTGCCCGACGGTGTCAGCACCGGCCCGAGCGGCCACCGCAATGCCGGCCCGGGCGCTGCCCGTGGCCCGGGTGCGCGCGGTCCGGGTGCCGGCGCAGGCGCCGGCGGCCAGGGCCGTCCGTACGGCAAGCCGAAGGGTCCGGGTGGCGCAGGCGGCCCGGGTCGCGGCAGCTACGGCGGCGGCGCTGAAGGCCGCGGCGGTTATGCCGGCGGTGGCGAAAGCCGTGGCGGCTACGGCGGCCAGGGCCGTCCGGCCGGTCCGGGCGGCGGTGGCAACCGCGGCGCCCAGGGGGGCCAGGGTCCGTCCCGCCATCCGTATGGCCATCCGGGCAATGCACCGAACTTCCCGTCCGACCACGCCAATCCGGGCGCCAGCCCGTACGGCAGCGCGCGCCCGGCGGGCAACCGCGGTCCGGGTGGTCCGGGTGGCAACCGTGGCCCGGGCGGCGCCAATGCGCGCGGTCCTGGCGGCAATCGCGGCCCCGGTGGTCCGGGCGGCAACCGGGGTCCGGGTGGCCCGGGTGGTCGCGGTCCGGGCGGCCCGGGCGGTCGTCCCGGCGGCAACCGTGGCCCGGGCGGCGGCGGTCACCGTGGTGGCGGCCCGCGCGGCGGCTGATCAGTGACACAAAAAAACCCCGGCTTCGGCCGGGGTTTTTTGTTGGGTCCGCGCGGGCGGCGATCAACCCGGTCGTGTAGAGCCACCCCATGGGTGGCTACGCGTCATGCCGGAGACGGTGGTGCAGCCCCGCGTGGCGTGGCTCTACCTCAACGTCGCTCGATGGTGAAGCGGCCTACACCCACGCCCAGGTCCCAGCCCTTGCCGGTGCCCGCCAGGGCCAGTGAGATATCGCCCTTGGTCATGACCTGGGCATTGCTGGATTTGTCGGCACCTGCGTGCGCTTCAACGGCGGCATAGGAGCCGATCAGGTCGTTGACCGAGTAGGCGCCGGAGAACTTGCCCTTGCCATCGACGATCTTGGACTTGCCCACGGTGAGGCCGCCGCCCTTGGCGGTGATCTTGACCGGAATGCGTGCGCCGTTGTCGCACTGGATGGTGCCCGTGCCGGAAGCGGTCTTGTACAGCACCGACCACCCGGCCAGGTTGTAGTGCAGTTCGCAATCGATGTTGCCGGCGGCCTGCGCAGCCGGGACGGCCGGGATACCGGCCAATGCGATCAATGCCAGGGAGAACTTCTTCATGCGGGTCCGCTCGTACTGAAGGGGTAACGCGCCGAATCTAGCAGCGTGCGCGTGTGGCGCGGATGATGCACATCGCGCGCATCGGGCGTCTGTTCAGCCGTGCGGCCCGGGTAATGCCGGCCGCTGGCCGGCTCCAGGCAATCCTGCAACGTGCAGAGCCGGCCAGCGGCCGGCACTACCGTTTCAGCTGCGTTCCTGCAGGGTGAAGCTGTCCGCATCAAGCATCGCCGGGAAGCGCGCGCGGTGCGCGGCCAGGGCCGCTGCCGAGATGGCGGTGGTGACCACCTGCTCACGTTCGCGCACTTCCACCTGCGGCTGGCCCAGGAAATCGATCACGGCACTGTCGCCGGCGTAATGCAGCTCGTTGCCGTCCACGCCGATCCGGTTGACCGCCGCCACGTAGCAGAGGTTCTCTATCGCGCGCGCGCGCAGCAGCGTCTTCCAGGCGTAGGCGCGTGCCGAGGGCCAGTTGGCCACGAAAATCTGCAGATCGAAATCCAGCTGGTCGGCGCGCTCTACGTTGTAACGGTTGCGGCAGAACACCGGGAAACGCAGGTCATAGCAGACCTGCGGATTGATCCGCCAGCCCTTCCACTCCACGCTCAGGCGCTGCCGGCCGGCGGCATAGCGCTCATGCTCGCCGCCGTAACGGAACAGGTGGCGCTTGTCGTAGTACTGCAGCTCGCCATCCGGCGTGGCCCACAGCAGACGGTTGTAGACGCCCTCGCCTACCCGCAGCTGCACGCTGCCGGTCACCGCCGCGCTCAGCCGCACGGCCTGCTCGCGGATCCACGCCACGGTCGGGCCGTCCATGCCTTCGGCCTTGTCGATGGCGTCGTTGGAGAAGCCACTGGTGAAGGTTTCCGGCAGGATCACCAGATCGGTCTGCCCGGCCAGCGGCGCCAGCAGCGCGCCGTAATGGGCGCGGTTGCCGGCCGGGTCGTGCCAGCGGGTGTCGCCCTGGACCAGGGAAATGCGCAGGTCCTGCAGCTCGGCCACGGTGCTCATCACAGGGCCCGCAGGCGTTCGATCGCCGCGTCCATCGTGGCGTCGTTCTTGGCAAAGCACAGGCGAACCAGGCGCTGGCCGGCGGGCGCGGTCTCATAGAACGGCGACAGCGGGATCGCCGCCACGCCCTTCTCGATCGTCAGCCACTTCACGAATTCGTGGTCGGGCAGATCGCTGATCGCCGAGTAATCCACCAGCTGGAAATAACCGCCCGGCACCGGCAGCGCCTTGAGCCGGGTACCGGCCAGCTGCTCGCGGAAGCGGTCGCGCTTGGCCTGGTAGAACGCGCCCAGTTCCAGATGATGCTGCGGCTCGTCGCGGATCATCGCGGCGAAGCCGTACTGGGCCGGCCCGAAACTGGTGAAGGTGTTGTACTGGTGCACCTTGCGGAATTCGGCGGTCATCGCCGGCGGCGCGATCGCATACCCGATCTTCCAGCCGGTGCAGTGGTAGGTCTTGCCGAAGCTGGAAATCACGAACGCGCGCTCGCGCAGTTCCGGATGACGCAGCGAGGATTCGTGGCGGCGACCGTCGTAGATGATGTGCTCGTACACCTCATCGGAGATCAGGTAGATGTCGGTGCCGCGCAGCACATCGGCCAGGGCCTGCATGTCATCGGCCGTGAGCATCGCGCCGGACGGGTTGTGCGGGGTGTTGACCATCAGCAGGCGGGTGCGCGGGCTGATCGCCGCACGCACGCGGTCCCAGTCCACCGCGAAGGTCTGCGGGTCCAGCGGTACGTGCACGGCGCGCGCACCGGCCAGGTCGATCGCCGGTTCGTAGCAGTCGTAGGCCGGGTCGAGCACGATCACTTCCTCGCCCGGGCGGACCACGGCGTGGATGGCATTGAAGATCGCCTCGGTGGCGCCGCTGGTGACGGTGATCTCGGTGTCCGGATCAACCTGCGCGCCGTACAGATCCAGCGACTTCTGCGCGATGGCCTGGCGCAGCGGCGCCACGCCGGTCATCGGCGGGTACTGGTTGAGCCCGCCCTGCATCGCGGCGATGGTTTCATCGATCAGCCGCTGCGGTGCGGAGAAATCCGGAAAGCCCTGACCAAGGTTGACCGCGCCGTGTTCGGCGGCGAGCTGGGACATCACGGTGAAGATGGTGGTGCCCACCTTGGGCAGCTTGGTTTGCGGTTGCATCGGCAGCAGGGAAAGAACCGGGGGAACTCCCAGTGTACGCAAATCATCCGACCCGTTCCCCCGATACAATGGCGGCCCATTCCGGTGCAAAGATCCCGCCCCTTGAACGCCCCTCCGTTGCTGGCCGCGCATGGCCTTGGCTTCAGTCGCAACGACGAACCCGTCTTCGGCCCGCTGGACCTGCACGTGGATGCCGGTGAAGCCCTGCTGGTGCAGGGCGACAACGGTGCCGGCAAGACCACCCTGCTGCGGGTGCTGGCCGGGCTGCTGCGCGCCGGCAGCGGCCAGGTGGAGATCGATGGCAAGCGCGCCGGGCACAAGGAGCGCGCCCACTATGTGGCCTATCTCAGCCACCTGCCCGCACTCAAGCCGGACCTGGACACGCTGGAGAACCTGCATTTCCTGTGCGGACTGCACGGCCGCCGCGCCCGCCAGATGCCCGGCAACGCGCTGGCGATCGTCGGCCTGGCCGGCCATGAAGACACCCTGGTGCGACAGCTCTCGGCCGGCCAGAAGCGCCGCCTGGCGCTGGCCCGCATCTGGCTCTCGCCCGCGCCGCTGTGGCTGCTCGATGAGCCCTACGCCAATCTCGACCTGGACGGCATCAACCTGGTGAACCGCATGATTTCCGCGCACCTGCGCAGCGGCGGCGCCGCCCTGGTCACCACCCACGGCGCCTACGCGGCCCCCCCGGTGCGCACGCGCCTGCTGACCCTGGGAGCGGCGGCATGATCGCGCCAGGAACCGAACCGGGTCTGTGGCAGACCGCGCGGGCCCTGATTGCCCGCGACATGCGCCTGCTCTGGCGGCGCCGCGGCGATGCGCTGCAGCCCTTGCTGTTCGCACTGCTGGTGGTGGTGCTGTTCGCACTGGCGCTGGGCCGCGACCCGGAGGCGATGGCGCGCGTGGCCGCGGCGGTGATGTGGCTGGCGGTGCTGCTGGCCGGCCAGCTGGCGCTGGACTCGCTGTTCCGCAGCGATGCCGAAGATGGCTCGCTGGAGCAATGGCTGCTGGCCCCGGTTCCGCTGGCCTGGCTGGTCCTGGTGCGGGTGCTGGTGCACTGGGTCACCACCGCCCTGCCGTTGATCGTGATGTCGCCGCTGCTGGCGGAAATGCTGCATCTGCCGCATGACCAGCTGCCGATGTTGCTGGCATCGTTGCTGCTGGGAACGCCGTTGTTGAGCCTCATCGGCGGGGTGGTCGCCGCGCTGACGGTCGGCATCCGGCGCTCTGGTATTCTCGTGGCGCTGCTGGCCCTGCCGCTGTATGTGCCGGTGCTGGTGTTCGGCGCGGGCAGCGTGGCCGCGGTCGCCCGCGGCCAGGACCCGATCGGCGCCCTGCTGATGCTGGGCGCCGGGCTGGTGGTGGCGCTGGTGCTGGCCCCGCTGGCGACAGCCGCGGCGATCCGCATCTCGCTGAGTTGAGCGGTATGGCGTACTGTCGGTGGCGTGTGCTGTGTTGTGAGCGTCACCTGCCTCCGCGTCATCCGTTGCCGAGCCACTCCACGTCCGTTTCATCGCCGCCTTTCGTTGGATAGCCACTGCCGCATGCACCCGATCGTCCGATGGTTCCACCAACTCGGTTCCCCGCCCACCTTCGACCGCTTCGCCGCGCGCTGGTCGCGGGTGTTCTACCTGGCGGCGGTACCGGTGCTGCTGGTCGGTATCTGGCAGGCGCTGGCCGTCGTGCCGGCTGATTCCAAGCAGCTGGACAGTTTCCGCATTCTTTACATCCACGTCCCCAGCGCGTGGATGAGCCTGTTCGTGTTCGCGCTGATGGCGCTGTACGCGGCGATCGCGCTGATCTGGCGGATCAAGACCTGCGAGGTACTGGCGATGGCCTGCGCCCCGCTCGGCGCCGGCTTCACCCTGATCACCCTGCTGACCGGCAGCATCTGGGGCAAGCCGACCTGGGGCACCTGGTGGGACTGGGACCCGCGCATGACCACCGAGCTGATCCTGCTGTTCCTGTACCTGGGCGTGATCGGCCTCTACCACGCCATCGAGGACCGTCGCAGCGCCGCGCGCGCGGCGGGCCTGCTGTCCATCGTCGGGGTGAGCCTGCTGCCGGTGATCCGCTATTCCGTGGAATGGTGGGGCAGCCTGCACCAAGGCCAGACCATCCGCCTGTTCGGCGAGTCCACGCTGGATGCCAGCATGGCGCTGCCACTGTGGCTGATGGTGATCGGCACCAAGCTGTGGTTCGCCGGCTCGCTGCTGGCCAAGGCCCGCGCCGACAACCTGCTGCGCGAGGCCGGCAAGGCCTGGGTCACCGCCGGCACCCGTGCACCGTTGGAGGACACCCGCCCATGACCCACCTGCCCTATGTGATCGCCGCCTATGCGGTGTTCGTGCTGGTCCTGGGCAGCGATGCCATCGGTTCCTGGCTGCGCCTGCGCTGGGCGCGCCGCCTGGCCGCGCGCCGCCAGCAGCGCCAGCAGGCCCGCACGGCCGCCGGCAGCGCACCGCCGCTCGCGCCGGAGCTGACCCGATGAATCCCGTCCGGCGTCGCCGCCTGCTCTGGGTGATGCTGCTGGTGCTGGCCTCCGGTCTGGCGACCGCGCTGGTGGCGATGGCCCTGCAACGCAATATCGCCTACCTCTACACACCCTCCGAAGTGCTGCGCGGTGATGCCGGCGACCATGCCCGGTTCCGCCTGGGCGGCATGGTGGTCAAAGGCTCGCTGCAGCGCGCGCCCGGCTCGCTGGATGCGCACTTCGTGGTGACCGATGGCGATGCCACCCTGCCGGTGGTCACCTCGCGGATCCTGCCGGACCTGTTCGCCGAGGGCACCGCCGTGGTCGCCACCGGGCGCCTGCAGGACGGCCGCTTCGTCGCCGAAGAAGTGCTGGCCAAGCACGACGAAACCTACATGCCCAAGGAAGTGGCCGACAAAATGGGCCAGGCGCACACCAAACACGATGTGCCCGTGCCGGCACCGGAGACGTACTGAGTGCTGCCGGAACTGGGGCAGATCCTGCTGGTCACCGCGCTGTTGATGGCCGTGCTGCAGACCGTGCTGCCGTTGTGGGGCGCCCATCGTGGCCGCGCCACGTGGATGGCGGTGGCGCGACCGGCGGCGTACGCCCAGCTGGCGCTGCTGCTGGGCGCGTTCGGCGTGCTGACAGCAGCCTTCGTCACCCAGGATTTCTCGGTGCGCTATGTGGCCGAGAATTCCAACTCGCTGCTGCCCCTGGCCTACCGTTACTCGGCGGTCTGGGGCGCGCATGAAGGCTCGCTGCTGCTGTGGGCGCTGGTGCTGGCGCTGTGGTGCGGCGCAGTTGCGCTGTGGTCCAAGCGGCTGCCGGCCGAGGTCTGCGCGCGCGTGCTCGGGGTGCTCGGCATCATCAGCATCGGCTTCCTCGCGTTCTTGATCTTTACCTCCAATCCCTTCGCGCGGCTCATTCCGGCGCCGCTGGAAGGACGTGACCTCAACCCGCTGCTGCAGGATCCCGGGCTGATCATCCACCCGCCGATGCTGTACATCGGCTACGTGGGTTTCTCGGTGCCGTTCGCATTCGCGATCGCCGCACTGCTGGAAGGCCGCGTGGACGCGCGCTGGCTGCGCTGGACGCGGCCGTGGACCAACGTGGCCTGGGGCTTCCTGACCATCGGCATCGCACTGGGCAGCTGGTGGGCGTATTACGAACTGGGCTGGGGCGGCTGGTGGTTCTGGGATCCGGTCGAGAACGCCAGCTTCATGCCCTGGCTGGCCGGTGCGGCGCTGATCCACTCGCAGGCCGTCACTGAAAAGCGCGGCAGTTTCGCCAGCTGGACGCTGCTGCTGGCGATCGCTGCCTTCGCACTGTCGCTGCTCGGCACCTTCCTGGTGCGCTCGGGCGTGCTGACCAGCGTGCACTCGTTCGCGGCCGACCCTTCGCGCGGCACCTTCATCCTGATCTTCCTGGCGCTGGTGATCGGCGGCGCGCTGCTGCTATACGCGCTGCGCGCCGGTGCGCTGACCAGTGACGACCCGCGCCGCGGCTTCCTGCCGACCTCGCGCGAGACCCTGCTGCTGGCCAACAACCTGCTGCTCGCCGCGGCCTGCGGCATGGTCCTGCTCGGCACGCTGTACCCGTTGCTGGCCGATGCCTTGGGTCTGGGCAAGGTGTCGGTGGGGCCGCCCTACTTCGGCACGCTGTTCGTGGTGTTGATGGCGCCGCTGGTGGCGCTGCTGCCGTTCGGGCCGCTGGTCAACTGGCAGCGCGACCAGGCCTCGCGCCGGTTGGCGATGCTGGCCCCGTGGGCCGGGCTGGCCGTGCTGCTCGGCGTGGTCGCCTACTTCATGGCGCCGCAGGGCGCGTTGAAGACCGCCGCCGGCGTGACCGGTGCGGCCTGGGTGGCGCTGGGTACCGCGCGCTTCGTCTGGACCCGCCTGCGCGGCAATGGGAAGTTCACCGCCGAAATGGTCGGCATGCTGCTTGCCCACGGTGGCGTGGCCGTGTTCCTGGCCGGCGCGCTGCTGGTGGAGGCCTTGAACGTGCAGCGCGAAGTCGCGCTGGCCCCGGGCCAGTCGCTCGTGGTGGGCACGTACGAGGTGCGCTTTGAAGGCGTGGACCACCAGCAGGGACCGAACTACGTGGCCGATCGCGGCCACCTGCGCGTGTTCCAGCATGACCGCCAGCTGGCCCTGCTGCATCCGGAAAAACGCCTGTACGCCAGTGGCGGGCAGGTGATGACCGAGGCCGGCATCCACGCCCGTCTCAACGGCGATGTTTACGTGGCACTCGGCGAGTCGCTGGGCAACAATGCATGGGCCGTGCGCGTGCACATCAAACCGTTCGTCCGCTGGATCTGGCTGGGCGCGCTGCTGATGGCGCTGGGTGGTTTCGTCACCGCTGCCGATCGTCGTTTCCGTCGTCCCTAGGAGTTTCCCGTGTCCGATCCCCGCCCCGCCTCCCGTCCGCTGCCGCCCGTGGCCATCGTCATCGGGGTGCTGTTCTTCTTCGGGCTGCTGGGGCTGATGATCTACGGGGTGATGAAATCCGGCGCACCGGACCGCGACGTGCTGCCCTCGGCGCTGATCGGCAAGCCGGCCCCGGCCTTCGAACTGCCGGTGTTGCACGATCCACACATCAAGGTCAGCAGCACCGAGCTGCGCGGCGCCCCGTATGTGCTCAATGTCTGGGGCAGCTGGTGCGCGGCCTGCCGTGACGAACATCCGATCCTGACCCGATTCGCCGAAACCAAGCGCGTGCGCGTGATCGGCTACAACTGGAAGGACGAGCCGGCCGATGCGCTGCGCTGGCTGGAACAGCTGGGCAATCCGTTCGTGCTGGTGCTGAGCGACATCGAAGGCCGCACTGCGATCGACTGGGGCGTCACCGCCGCGCCCGAGACCTTCCTGGTCGACGCCAGCGGCGTGGTGCGCTGGAAGTACAGCGGCGCGCTCAGCCAGCGCGTGATCGATACCCAGCTGATCCCGGAACTGGAAAAGGTGGAGCGTGCCCATGCCGATGCCCAGCCGCAGCTGCCCGCTTCGCCGTAACCGCTTTGTCCGGCTGGCCAGCGTCGTGCTGATCGCGCTGACGCTGGCCGTGGCGTTGCCGGTGATGGCGCAGGCCGTCTCCGACCCGACCCCGTTGCAGTACCGCGACGCCGCCGAGGAAGCCCGTTTCCATGCGCTGGTTGCCGAGCTGCGCTGCGTGCAGTGCCAGAACCAGTCGCTGGCCGATTCCAATGCGCAGATCGCGCACGACCTGCGCCGGGAAGTGCTGGTGCTGATGCAGCAGGGCAACAGCGATGCACAGATCAAGCAGTTCCTGGTTGACCGCTATGGCGAGTTCGTGCTGTACCGGCCGCCGATGGAGGCCCGCAATGCGCTGCTCTGGTTCGGCCCGCCGGTGGCATTGCTGATCGGTGCCGGCGTATTGATCTGGGTGGTGCGCCGTCGCAGCCGTGGGATCGAACCGATGGACAAGAGCGAGGAGCGCTGGTGAGTCTCTGGATGGCCCTGAGCGCTGCGGTCGTCGCCGCTGCCGTCGCTGCACTCGTGTTGCGGCCGCTACGTGCCGGCGGCCAACGCGGCCCCTTCGTGATCGCGATGCTGGCCCTTGGGTTGGCCGGTGGCGCGCTGTACCTGCTGGTCGGCACGCCGGATGCCGCCGAGCGGACCGCGGCCAACGACGAGCCCGCCACGCTGGAAGATGGCGTCCATGCGTTGGAACAGGCGCTGGCGAAAGATCCGCAACGCGCCGATGGCTGGGCACTGCTCGGCCGCTCGCAGCTGGCGCTGGGCAAGCTGGACGAGGCCACGGCGGCGTTCGACCGGGCCGTGCGGCTCGCGCCGGACGACCCTGGCGTGCTGGTCGAAGCGGCCCAGGCACGCGCCCAGGCAGCGCCGGGCAAACAATTCGATGACCAGGCCCTGCAGTGGCTGCGCCACGCCAACGCGCTCGCGCCGGAGAGCGAACGCGCCGGCTGGCTGATCGGCATCGCCCTGCGCCAGCGCGGACAGGACGCCGAGGCAGCGGACGCCTGGGAAGCGCTGCTGCCACGGCTGGAGCCGGGCGCGGCGCGCGCGCTGCGCGAGCAGATCGCCATCGCCCGCGGCAATGCCGGTCTCCCGCCCCTGCCGGAGACGCCGGCCCCTGCGGCGGCCGGGAACCACGCGCTCGCGGTACAGGTGCGGTTCGCGTCGGAAACCGCTTCGGATCCGGCGCTGGCCAACGCCACAGTGTTCGTGATCGCGCGCGCGCCGGACGGCCCGCCGATGCCTATCGCCGTGCAGAAACACCCGGCCAGCCGGTTGCCGCTGCTGGTTACGCTCGGCGATGGCGACAGCCCGATGCCGACCAGCACGCTGTCGCAGGTGCAGGAGGTGGAGGTCTTGGCGCGGCTGTCCCGTTCGGGCCAGGCCAACCGCCAGCCGGACGATGTGGAAACCGCCCCGGTACGGGTGCGCCTGCCGCATGCCGGGCCGGTGCCACTGGTGTTTGATCGCCCTTGATCGCTGCGCGGCCGCGACGCAGCGTGCCGCCCACCACCACGGCGCCATCGCGGCGCCCGGCTAAAATGCGCGCATGACTGAATTCATTCCCCCCGGCACCCGCTACCACGCCCTGCCCTCGCCGTTCGCGTTCAAGCGCGGCGGTGAGCTGCGCGATGCCCACGTGGCTTACGAAACCTGGGGCACGCTCGACGCGGACGCCGGCAATGCGGTGTTGATCGTCACCGGGCTCTCCCCCGATGCGCATGCGGCGGCCAACGCCGACAACCCGGCCGCCGGCTGGTGGGAGGCGATGGTCGGCCCTGGCAAGCCGATCGATACGGATCGCTGGTTCGTGATCTGCGTGAACTCACTGGGCAGCTGCAAGGGATCGACCGGCCCGGCCAGCATCGACCCGGCCACCGGCCAGCTGTATGGCCTGCGTTTTCCCGAGCTGTCGATCGAAGATGGCGCGCGTGCGGCGGTAGAAGTGGTGCGCGCATTGGGCGTCATCGAACTGGCCTGCGTGATCGGCAATTCGATGGGCGGGATGACCGCGCTGGCGCTGCTGTTGCTGCATCCGGGCATCGCACGCAGCCATATCAACATTTCCGGCAGTGCCCAAGCGCTGCCGTTCTCGATCGCGATCCGCTCGCTGCAGCGCGAAGCGATCCGGCTCGATCCGCAGTGGAATGGCGGTCGTTATACGGATCAGGCCTATCCGGAATCGGGCATGCGCATGGCGCGCAAGCTCGGCGTGATCACGTACCGGTCCGCCCTGGAATGGGACGGCCGCTTCGGCCGCGTGCGCCTGGATTCGGATCAGGCCGATGACGATCCGTTCGGCCTGGAGTTCCAGGTCGAAAGCTATCTGGAGGGACACGCACGCCGTTTCGTGCGCTTCTTCGATCCCAACTGCTATCTGTACTTGAGCCGCTCGATGGACTGGTTCGACCTGGCCGAATACGCCGACGGCGACGTCATGGCCGGGCTGGCGAAGATCCAGGTGGACAAGGCGCTGGCGATAGGCGCCAACACCGACATCCTGTTTCCGGTACAGCAGCAACAGCAGATCGCCGATGGCCTGCGCGCCGGTGGTGCCGACGCACAGTTCATCGGGCTGGATTCGCCGCAGGGCCACGATGCGTTCCTGGTGGACTTCGCACGGTTCGGGCCGGCGGTCAGCGGTTTCCTGCACGGGCTGTGACGCGTGCGCGCCGCTATCTGGCGCTGGCGGTGATCGGCGCGTTGATCGCGATGGCGGTGACTGGGCTGTTACCGCAGTGGCTGGCCGCATGGTACGCACTCACCAATGCTGTCGCCTTTGCGCTCTACGGGCATGACAAACGTGCCGCACGTCTGGGCAACTGGCGCACACCGGAACGCACCCTGCAACTGCTGGCCTTCGCGGGCGGTTGGCCTGGCGCGTTGCTGGGCCAGTCGGTGTTCCGCCACAAGCATCGCAAGAGCGCCTTCCAATGGGTGTTCGCCCTGTGCGTGCTGGCCAACGTCTCGGCGCTTGCGGTGCTGCTGCGGGCATGATCCTGGAACATTGCGTACACGCAGCGCTGCTTCATGGCGACGAGCGAAGCCACGCAGCCGCCATGTCGATGGCGTCCCGATCACTTGAAACGCGCTCCTCGGGTTTTATCCCGTCCAGATAGGCTTCACCCGAGCGATCAAGCATCACGGCCCTCGTCAACCGCAGCGCGCCACCATCAGGCAGCGGATAGGAGCGGTTGGCCGTTGCGAGACCGGCCGTCGGCTGCCCGAAGAATCGGGTGCCAGGGCGGGCCCGGAAGGCGACGGCCACCGCTTCTCCAGAGCTTGCCGTCTTCGGGCCGACGAGAACGGCCACGCGGCTGCTGGAAAGGTCGACTGCGCAGGCACGGCCGGCGCGTGGGCGCCACGCGGTGGCAACGCCCTCCCGGTCCCGGAATGCGCCGATGCTTCCGTTGCCCAGCAACGCGTGCAGCCCGCTCAGCATCGGCCACATGTTGCCGCCCGTGTTCTGGCGAAGATCGACGATCCAGCCCTTGGCTGACGTCGGCGCCAATCGTTCGATGTGCTCACAGAGCCCGGTGGTAAACGCTTCAGCGGCAGTGGCTTCGGTCCCGCGCAGGCCCGGCACCAGGACGTAGCCGATGTCCTGCATCTGTCTGGCCTCAATGTCTCTCGATGCAACAGCGGACTGGCGGTAGGCGGCGGCTTCCCTGGGGTGTTGCAGGAAGCTATGGCGATCTGCCAGCAGATCCAGAACCGCTCTGATGCTGCCATAGGCCTCTTGTGCGGGGAGGCGTTTCAGTGCCGGCGTCAGACGCGTCTGCTGCTCGGCTTCCCACTCGACGTTCGCGGCGTTCAACGCATTGTCGCGAATGGCAGCGAGGGCGTACTCCACCATGTCATAGGCGGACACTCCGCCCGACGTGGCCGCCTCCGCCGTCAGCGTCATCTTCTCGACAACGACATGCCCGGCACTGTCCAGTGTTGCACCGAGCTTGAGGCTGGTCGTTCCGGACGGAATGTACAGCCGGAGTTCTCTCGCCTGTGGCCCCTCACCGGCGCGCACGGGCGTGCCAGCCGAGCTTGCAAACGCCAATCGGCCGTTGGCCCCGTCCGCACGCATCCACAGCGCGGCACGGCCTGCGCCATCCTTGACCGACATGGTGCCGGCCAGAACCACCTCCCGGCTCCGGTAAGAAGCTGCATCCATCGCGGTGATGGCGCCGACGAAGTTCTCCGTGCCGGTCGATTCGGCGGACACGCTGAGCGCCCCCCCCCTGGGTTTCCAGAATGTCGCCCGTGCCCGATGTGATCGAGTTCACGCTGGTGCCTTTCCAGACGGTGTCCGCCGAAGCGCCACCGCTGAAGAAACCCAGGAAAAGGAGGAATGCGACCCTGCGATTCATGCTCAACATCCTTGTTCACGTTGAATCACGATGCTAGGTCAAGCGCATTGCATTGGCCAGACAGTTCGCAGGCACTGTGCTTCCTGCGGTCCCTGCAGGAAGCCAAGGCTTATGTCAGCTTTCCATCCCGCAAACGATAACTACGATGCACGATGCCGTCCGGCAGTTCGTCGTGGGTGATCATCAACAGACTGCGGTTGCCCAGCGCCGCGACCATGTCGTGCAACAACGCATGCGCGGTATCCACGTCCAGGCCTTCGGTCGGTTCGTCCAGCAGCAGGATCGGCGCATCACGCAGCAGCGCACGTGCCAGCGCCAGGCGCCGCGCCTGCCCGGCCGACATGGTCGCGCCGTTCTCGCCCACCCATGCCGAGAGCCCGCCGATCTGTTCGGCCCACGTCTGCAGTCGTACCTCTGCCAACACCTGCCACAGGCGCGCGTCGCTGGCCGCTACATCGCCCAGCCGCAGGTTGTCCGCCACCGTGCCGGCGAACACCGGCGCATTCTGCGGCAGCCAGGCAATCTGGCGATGCCAGTCGGCCTGCGCGAATCCGCGGATATCGGCATCGCCGTAACGCACGCTGCCCGCCTCGGGATCCCATAGCCGCAGCAACAACGAGGACAGCGTGGTCTTGCCACTGCCGCTGTCACCGCGGATCGCGATCCGTTCGCCGGGCGCGAGCTGCAGCTGCACATGGTCCAGCAGCACCCTCGCCTGGCCGGGCCAGCGGAACACCACCTGATCAAACTGCAGCGTGGCCGGCAACGCGGGCACGGCCACCGGCGCCTGCGCCTCGACCACGCCCGGCACCTGATCCACGATGGCCTCCAGCCGCACCGCGGCGACGCGGCCGGACAACCACGATTGCCAGGCCAGACCGATACCGGCCCACAGCTCCAGCAGCGCGACGGTGAGGAACACCAGTGCGGCGGCCAACGCGGCATCCACACTGCCGCGCTCGAAGGCCTGCAGGGCCAGCCACAGCATCGCCACCAGACCCCCCGCGCCGCACAGGCCATGCAGCGCGTTGCCGCTGATCAGGCGCCAGCGACGGCGCTTGTCACGTGACTTCAGCTGCTTGGACGCCACCAGCACGCGCTGGTTCCAATGCTCGCGCGCCTGCAGCGCGGCGAGGTCGGCCGCGCCTTCCAGGCCTTCGAACGACTGCGTGCGCAGCTGCGCGCGGTGCAGCGCGCGGTCACGCTCCTGGTCCGCGGCGCCCCGCACGGTCAACCACGGCACGCCGACGCCGATCAGCATTGCGAGCAGCGCCAGCAGGCCGGCCGCCGGCGGATAGATGATGCCGGCCGACACCACCGCGACCAGCGAGATGCCACCGAGCGCCAGCAGCGGGCCGATCGCGCGCACCAGCAGGCCGTCGACCTCGCCGATATCGGACATCAGCCGCGCCAGCAGTTCACCGGTGCGCACCCCTGCCAACCGTGCCGGCGCCAGCGGCAGCGCGCGACGGAAGAACCACACGCGCAGGTCGCGGGCGATGCGCAGGGTGACATCGTGGCCCACCAGCTTTTCGAAGTAGCGCGACACGATCCGCGCCATGGTCAGTCCGCGGATGCCCGCCGAGGGCGAGAAGAAGTTGAAGCCATTGCCGAGCCCGGCCGCCCCGGCCAGGGCCGCCGCGGTGAGGAATCCACCAGAGAGGCCCAACAAGGCGGTGCCGGCCAGCATCGTGGTCCACAGCAGCAGCACGGTCAGCAGCAGCCGGCCGCGATGCCGGGCGAACACCCCCTTCAGCGAATCGATCCGGGCAGCCTTCATGGCGACACCTCCGAGGCCAGGCGTGCACCGCCAGCGGTCAATGTCAGGCGGGTGTCGGCCCACCGCATGGCGGTTTCGCTGTGGGTGGCGATCACCACGCTGCGCCCACGCGCGAAGGCAGCCAGGGTGCGCAGCAGATCGGCTTCGGTCTCCGGATCGAGGAAGGCGGTCGGCTCGTCAAGCAGCAGCAGGTGTGGATCGCGCAGCAACAGCCGCGCCAGGCCAATGCGGCGCGCTTCGCCACCGGACAGACCGAAGCCGCGCTCGCCGATCACCGTGTCCAGCCCCAGCGGCAACGCGGCGGCGAAGCGCATCACCTGGGCGGCCTCGGCCACGGCGCGCAGGTGCGCGTCGGTCGCCCCCGGTGCGGCCAGGCGCAGGTTGTCGGCGATGGTGCCGTGGAACAGATACGGGCGCTGACCGGCATAGCCCACGTCCAGCCCGGGGCGCAGCACGATGCTGCCCTCGCGCGGTGGCAGCCACCCGGCCAGCGCTTCCAGCAGCGTGCTCTTGCCGCTGCCACTGGGCCCGACCAGCGCGACGCGTTGCCCCGGCTCGATCTGGAACGAAAGGCGCTGCACCACATCGTGGTGCGCACCGAGCGGGCGCAGGCTGACATCGCGTACGACCACCGGGGGCGCGTGCTGTTCCAACAGCTCCGGCGCGCGCGCGGTGGCGGGCGGTGCGTCATCGACAACGGCTGCGGCAGGCAGCTCGCCGAGCAGGCGCTCCACTTCCGCCGCGGCGGCGAGCGCATTGGCGCGGTCGTGATAGTGCGCGGCCAATCGCCGCAGCGGCGCGTAGAACTCCGGTGCCAGCAGCAGGCAGAACATGCCCACGCCCAGGGTCGGCACCTGCGCATGCAGCGACATCAGGCCCAGGTAGCTCAGGCCCAGGTACAGCGCGACCATCGCGACGCTCACCGAGGCGAAGAACTCCAGCACCGTCGAAGAGAGGAAAGCGATCCGCAGCACTTTCAGGGTGCGCTCGCGCACCCCTTCGGCCGCGGTGGCCACACCGTCCAGCTCGGCCTCGCCGCGCCCGTACAGGCGCAGCAGGCCGAGGCCCTTGATGCGATCGGCGAAGTGGCCGCTCATCCGCGCCAGTTCGCCCAACTGCGCGCGCCCGGCCGCTTCAGCGCCCCAGCCGACCAGCATCATGAAGAACGGCACCAGCGGCGCGGTGAACAGCAGGATCAGCGCGATCACCCAATCGGTCCAGGCCACGGCGATCGCGATCAGCAGCG
>Ga0213829_1001003_pt1 | contig 22018 bp, 15 predicted proteins | sample MC6MC0896MG_FD_180665 | JGI IMG/M metagenome (GOLD analysis project Ga0213829, IMG submission 180665) | Enriched soil aggregate microbial communities from Iowa State University, Ames, United States - MC6-MC0896-MG | ecosystem: Environmental > Terrestrial > Soil > Unclassified | place: USA: Iowa...
TGCACGTTGTTGCGAGGGCATCTCGGGAGCTGGCACTCGCCTTCGCATTGGGAGGAGTGCCAGTTCTGTTAAATTCAGAGTCGTCAGCACAGTTCAAGGCAATGCTGGACCTTTTACTCGCCGCACCATTTTTAATGGGCTACTACGCGTGGCTATGTTTAGCATTCGCGGTGGCTGCAATTGTTAAATACAAGTGGAGGTTCATGTCCGCTCGGTATCAGCGTTGGCTCGACGCTGTGCATCTGTTTTTAGGTGACATTGGTGGGAGTTTTTTGACCGCAGGCAGAACGGGTCTAGGAGCGATACTGGGATTTTTGACGGTTTGGCACTGGGTCGAACCGGACTCGTTGAGCGCTGAGAATGTAATTCGTACGCTTGTCATGGTAGTCAGTCTCACTTTGCTTAGTGTGATGCTGGCGTTGGGTGAAGAGACTCTGAAAGATCCAAAGCAAGCAGCAGCCATTAAATAGCGCATTCAAAAATTTGGCAGAGAAAACGCGCTATCTGGACGTCGCCAATGAATTCAACGACCCAGCCGGCACGGCGTTCTGGAAGCCTAGAGACTCTCGGGATCCCCAAAAAACATTTGGGCAACCATGCTAATCAACAAGTTACGAGTGAGAAATTCAATTTGTACCCCCAGAAGTACCCGTTTTTGCAGTGGTTCCGAGCGGACGATAGTGGACGCACTGAGGGGCGGTGTTGAACGTGCTATCACTCACCAAAGCGTGCCGTTTACGCTCTGGGCTCGCCCCAGTCGCTACGCGTCGCAGCAGTCAGTGCATCCCAGTCATCAGGAGGCCTACCGCGGCCCAGCATCTTCTCGAATACGGCGTAGGGATCGGATTTGCTACCTGTGGACCACAGGGCATTTTCGTCGTTGACCCATGCATAGACGATGACCTTGGACCTTGAATCGTAGCGAAAGAACAGCCGAAAGCGCCTACCGATTTTTGCCCGCCGCCAATGTCGGTAGGCGGTGCCCAGCGTGTTGCCTCGGCGAAATTCATCACGGCCCGGGTCGGCTGGTACAGCTTCATGATCAGATGGCTCAGTGCCCGAAACAGCTTCACGTTGGCGTTGCTTTCAAAACCGTGCGGGTCGTTCTGCTCGGCTCGAGCGGCGGCTATACCGCCCATAAACCGTAGACCAAGGGCCAAATCGCTCAGGCATATTTAGCCAAACCTCACATGAACTCTGTTCCCACCCGGTGCGGAGCTGGACCGCGCAGCTGCTCTGATAGCGCTTTTGAATGAAATGGCCGTGTGCCATTATCGCGTCCTTTAATCGTTCTCTCCGGGGACGCTGGCCGCCGGATCCAGTACAAGGACTGTCGTATGAACCAAGCCGTGAGTGAACGGCCGCTTGCCCCGCAATTGCCATTGGACGTGCAGGGCATTGCTGTCGCCTCCACGAGCCTCGACAACGTGTTCAATGGCAAGCGCATCCCCTGCAGCGACGGAGGGGTCATCTTCGGCCGGCTGCATCTGCCGGAGTATCAGCGTCCCTACCGCTGGAGCGAGGAGCAACTTGGGCGGCTGCTCGACGATTTGCGCAGCTTCTTTAGCAGCGATGCGCCTACGCATGATTTCTACCTGGGTAGCATCATTTTGCACCAGGAAGGGGGCGACGGACGCCAGCGTGGTCTGCTCAATATCATCGACGGACAGCAGCGAATCACCAGCCTGGCCTTGTTGCATTACCTTCAGCACGGCGAGAAGGGCTCGCCTGAGCTGAAGTTCAACGCGCCGGAGAGCCACCGACGCATCCAGTTGAATCTTCGTTGGCTGGAGCAGCAACGCCTGCCGCGGATCGACTTCACCCGTATCAACGTGACCCTGGTCGTGACTCGACGTGAGGACGACGCCTACCGCTTCTTCGAAACCCAGAACACCTCGGGCGTGCGCCTGGGCGGCGCCGACATCGTCAAGGCTTATCACCTGCGCAGTGTTGCCGCCGCGATGCAAGACGATTTCGCCCGGACCTGGGAGTCGCTCGGCGACCTCAAGCCGTTGGTCGCGTCCTTCATGAAGTCTCGGCACTGGCAAAGTTTGTGTTGGCGCAACGTCGCCAGTGATCGGGATCCGCTGCAAGAGCGCAAGCAGATCGTCACTGAGCTTGCCGAACGCACGCTCCCCGGTATCGGCGACATCGCTTATCGGTCTCTGCAAGTTCACCGTGATGCCTGGGGCAAGGAAACACAGGTTGTCCAGCCGGGCTATGCCATGCGCCAGCCTCTGGGCACCGGGGTCAATACCATGCGTGTTGTGACCTACTTCCAAGGCTTGCGCAAGACCTTGCTCGATGTCGACAAGACGGCCAAGAAACCCTCGTTTTCCTACTACTACAAGCGCTTGGTCCATGACGCGTGCGGCAGCGTGTTTCTCAGCCGTGCTTTTGATTGTGCGCTGCTGATGTACGCCAGCCAGTTCGGGACTTCCCGTTTGCTTGAAGCCAGCCTGTGGATGTTCCGGATGATCTTCTCCTATCGCCTGATCAAGGACGTCAGCGTCCGGGAAGATGGCGTGCAGGCGCATCTTAGGGACAACTCGTTGCTGGACTGGATTGCCAGTGCCCACACCCACGAAGAGCTGTTGAATTACTTACGTGACTACACCTATACGGTCAGTGCTGAACAACTGGACAAGAGCAGCATCAAGAAGCGCTTCGTGGAGTCGGTAGACTCGACGCTCAACCTGCATCTGCGCTGGCCTGACCCGCAGCGGGTGGCTGGTGAATATGACGCGCAGTTGCGCAGTGCCATCGAACGCATCAGCTGCGATAGACCCGCCTGCCAAGGAGGTAAGTAATGAACGCCCAAGTTCAGTCCCATGTCCAATCTGCCGCCACGCTGTGCGCGCAGGGCATATCGCTGGCCATTCCCTGCTACCAGCGCCCCTACGTCTGGCCCGGCGATGCCGTGGAAGAACTGCTCGAGCAGATCATCCAGGCCAGCGAATCGGACACGGACGGCCAGCCGGTGCAGGCTCATTACTTCATCGGGACGGTGCTGAGCAGCGTTGTGCCATCCAGCGCCAATCCTGCCGCAAGCATGACTTACGAACTCATCGATGGTCAGCAACGAATGACCACCCTAATGATCCTGGCGCTTGCCTTCTGTGCGTTGAAAACCGGCTCGCCGCTGCGATCGCTGGTGGTGCTTGGCGATGTTCCGCGCCTCACCTTCAATATCCGCGACGAAGTCCAGGCCCGGTTGAGTGCCTGGGCGGGCTTGACCGAGGAAAAGTCGCTGGACAAGGAGGATGCTGCCAATCCTTATCTGGTGCATCTGAGCGCCGCGCGCAAGGTTGCCAGTGATCGCCTCAAACGGTTGCGCGCCACCGGAGGTGAGCAGGCCTTGGAGCGGGTGGGCGACTACCTGTTCAACCAGGTAACGTGGGTCAACAACGTTATGCCGGCTGGCATGGACCTGAACAAGCTGTTTGCCACGCTCAACACCAGCGGCGTTCAGCTTGAGCAGACGGATATCCTCAAGGCTCGCTTGATGTCGCGGATCAATCATCACCGCACTACGTATGAAGGTATCTGGCAGGCCTGCGAGGACATGGGCAACTACTTCGAAAGGAACCTGCGTGATGTATTCGCCGATGTCCGCTGGAACCTGGTGGGCATCAATGACCTGCTGAGCCACTCCTTCGATATCTTCTCTCTGGATCGTCCTGCTGCTGGTCACACCAGAGGCCGGTCTATCGACGAAATCTCGTCGATGAGAATCCAGGCCGAGCAAATGGACGAAACCGGGGGCAAGGATGAGGCGCGCTATCAATCAATCGTCAGTTTTGGCCTGTTGCTGATGCACGCCTACCGGATCTACCGCCACGCCCAGGGGGCTGAAGACATCGGTTTTCGTGTAAACGACGGTAACCTCAACGCCTGCTTCTCGCGCTTTGTTGAAACTGCCAGCGCAGCGCAAGCCAAGACATTCATGGAATGCCTGTGGAGCGTGCGCTTTCAGTTCGACCGTTGGGTAGTCAAGTGGGTGCGCCTGGGCGAGGACGATGAGCGGACCTTGCGCCTGAGTTCGCTCAGCCCACGCAGGCGCGCCATTTCGGAATGGCGCACGCATATCGAGACGTCCGACATGAGCCAGTTACAAAGTGTGCGTTACTTCACCGGCGAGCGCAGCGCCCAGTACTGGCTGACACCCTTCTTGGGCAAGCTGATAAAAACGCCCGGCATGGGTGAACAGCAGGTGTTGAAATTGCTGGAAAGCATCGACAACCAGCTTTCTCTCACGGAAATGACTCAGAAGGAGGCGAGTTATAAACTACTCTCCAGCGACACCGCCGAGCCCTTGCCAATCAAGGACAAGATTGTCTATCTGAAGGAGCACCACGGCACGAGCTTCGAGCACTACTGGTTCCAGAAGCTGGAATATATTCTTTGGCGGGAGCGGCGCTCGTTCGATTGGTTGCACTCGGGACGACTGCACTCGTACCGGATCACATCGAAGAACTCGGTCGAGCATGTGCACCCTCAGAACGAAGAATTCGGCAGCACACTGGACGACCACCTACTGCACGGCTTTGGCAATCTGGTACTGCTCAGCCCGGGGGAGAACTCGTCGTACAGCAATCTGGCGGTGATCAAGAAGCAGGCGGCCTTCCGCGTCAAACCGAAGTACGACTCCTTGAAACTGGCCCACATGTTCCATGTACTGGGCAATGGAGACGACTGGGGTCACACTCAGATCAATGACCATATTGACGCGATGCTGGCGCTTATAGAAGCGCACTACCGCGGCTGAGCCCGAAGTAGTGGATGCTGGTAACGATGATGTTCTTGAGGGTTGCAAACGGATGCACCGCAACGGCCTATGAGTGGAACTCAGTCACTGACTCTCAGGGATCGCCAAAAAAACATTTGGACTAGGCACACCAAGCGGCTATTCCATGATGGAAAATTAGTGCAGGCGATTTTCTATGGAGGGGGAGTGATTTTAATGCGCCTTTATGGCGATGGTCCGAATAGAATTTCGAGGGGGGAGTGGGTTGATGGTGAATGAATACGCTGAGTATGAAGTCCAGCGGGCATTGCATTACGTGTGTTCTGCAAATAATCCAAAGGATGCGTTGGAGCGCTTTCAGGAGAGAATCGAGCTGCTAGGCGATTGGCGGGTCATGTATGCGGCAGCTGAGTCGGGTGGGCCGTTTAGCTTGGTGCGGGAGCAGTTCTCCAAGAAAGGGTTTGTCTCGACCATGTTGCGCGGCAAGTCCGTCTGGATTATGGACAAAGCCTTTGTCTTGTCCAAGACGCAAGTGAAATACACATTGGGCGGTTCGCTTTTTTTGGATTCGAATGCGGCCAGCTATATTCGAAAGCTGTCATATGCGGAGCGTATTTCTCCTGAGCTCGATGCAGTGCGTGCTGATCTGCATCGGACGTTTTCCGTAGATGATCTAGCTAGATTGAATTCTTACATCTATCTGTGTGAGGCGCAGAAAAAGTGGTCGCCTGAAACCCGCCAGTTCTGCAAAGAAACGATTGCCGCAGTGCACGCACTGTCGCTTGATAATTCCCCACTGAGTAAGGGTTGGGGGGAACGGTATCGCAGCTTATATCAAGAACAAGCCGAGGCGTTCGCCGAGGATTGGATTGAAGGATTTTCGCGTAGCTTGGAGGGCGGTTTGGGCGTCGCCTTAGCTCAGCAAGCCGCGGCTGCGGAGTGCATGATTTTGCGGGCCAAGATTTTAGAAAGCAGCGTCAAGGCATCACCGGAAGCGAAGATGGAGGCGTTGCTCAACTTCATGCACGATGAGTTGCAAATCTTCATGCTACGCGAACTGATTGTTTGCGCCGACATCCTCTTCCACACAAAAAAAACGACGCTCTCGAAGAAACTGAACTCGGTCTTGGACAAGGAAGAACCTCTTCGGATCATCAATAACTGCGCCTGGGATTTGTACATGCTCAGAATCATGGAGTCGCTGTCAAATCCTAAAGACTTGAAGGGTGTAGATTTCTGCCTGGATCGATTGATCACCTTTGATCAGGATCTCGCGGATGTCATTTGTCTGACTGAGCTGCGCGCAGTGGCGGTTCATCTCGGTTCAAATCGTGCATACCCCTTCTTTAATAATGAGTTGACCGGCTGGCTGGCGGGGTTGATCGGGCACAAGCGGATGGTGGCTTTTTCTGAAAGCTTGCAGGAGGAAGCCTTTAATAAACGAGCGGATCAAAGAAGCCTGGATAATGTGCAGAGAATTCTAGCGGCAGATCGGCGTCGCCTACTGCAACTGGCAAAACGGTAAGTGATGGTTTGACTGGCGCTGGCTTAACTATCGTGTGATTCCGATGCATGTAAACTGGCCTAGGTTAAGTACGGCGGAGCCAGTAGTGATCACTCATAACCAGCCCAGCGGCGAAGCATCGCAGTGTTTTTTTTGTCGTTGCATCGGTTCAATACAGCGCAGTTTTTTCCGCTTATTTTTCCATGGAATGACTCTGTACAAAAAAGAATTGCGGTCTATCGAGCGATATGGAAGCAAATTACATCAACAGCAAGTTGTCTCCTTCATGCACGTAAGACGGCTAGATAGTTTCAGCAGCGATGCTGAAGGACATCTGACAAATGACATGGAAAGACTGGCTTGCGCAGCAAAGCCAATTAACGCGAGGACAGCAAAGATGTTCGATCACGCCGAATTCCTGAAGAAAGAAGAACAGCAATCACACTCTTTCATATTTTTCGATCAAGGCCCACCCTATTGCGAGCTAGGATGGAAAAAATATAGACAATTCAATGGCCTGATAAATGAGTTCCTCCAGGAATTTGGAAAAGTACATGGCGTAAAGGTCTATGTATATGAGTACGAGGTAATTTTTGTTGAGGGTGCATTTTTATGGGGCTTCAGCTTTCTTGAATCGGACTGTAAGAAAAGAGCCGAATTAACCAATCTCCTATTAAGTGGGGTCAGGAAAATTATAGACTCATTCCCAAATATGAAAGGAAGGGGTATGTTAAATAATCATAGCAAAAACTTTTCACTACACCCCGATCTGGCAATGCACTATTCCGGCTTGGTTTTAAATGCTGAGTTTTCACTAGAAGCTTCGTACCGGCCACCAAAAGAAAAATCATATGAAAAAGACGATATCGATCTTGGTGTATTCAAGAAACCGATATCTGTAGTTGAATTCAAGAGGTTGATACAGGGTCACCTATCTATAAATTCAAGCAGCGATTTAAGCTACATCCATGCGCCAGATGGGTTTTTCTCAAATAAATATCGGGCAAATAAATACCTGAGAGAAGAGTTTTTGCCTATTAATTATTTTTTGATGAGGAGATCGATACCAGATCATGCCATTCTTGAACTTGGCACAGAAAAAGAGAATTTCGATGCTAAAATCACTGATGATGAAAGCAATCAAGAAATAATAATAGAGATCACCCTAGGGTGCCCGAAAAACGATTATCTTTTGCACTCGCTAGCTAGCCAGACGCACGACGGCACATTTCCACTAAAGACAATGGCGTACCTGAAGCAGGAAACCGATACTCTTGCCGCCAGGATTACAAAAGCCATCGAAGATAAACACGATAAAAACTATCAAGACAAACGTATCTTAATGGTAGTTGTGCCAGGTGAATACACATACCAAGGCGAGGAGTACATAATCGAAGAGGTCATTGATGAAGTGCGCGATTCTGTAAAATTAAAGAAAGGAAATTTTACGGAGATAATCATGCTGTGCAGAATGAAATTCTTCACCCTTTTCTGAAATTAATTCATGAAAATCCTGGGGGAGATTTCTAGCATTGGCAGCGCACCGACCTCATGGTCAAAGACAGTTGATTCAACGGATCAGCAGGCACTTTGGCGCACTTTGATCAAAGAGTCGTTATTCCCTGCAACAGGACATTGACGTTCTGCAGAGGTGGTAGGAAGACACCAAAAGCCGCCAGCTCAAAGGAAGGCGCAAACGCGCCCGTCTGCTCTGTGACATGACAAGGCAAACGACAGCATAGGTGACTGGGGATGCAGGCATGGCTAAAAGAACTACAAGCGATTGAAGTCGGCGGACATCCGCAATCGGAGGGGCGATTACATGTGCAGGGGTACTTTTGTACTCCTGTGTAAATTTCATACATTAGTGACTTCATGCGCTTCCCGCCATGCTCGTGCGAAGAGCTGCGACCATGTCTTTTCATACAGCTCGGGGCTATGAAAGCCCACGCCTGCGTCAAGCTTGCTGCCTCTGCCGAAGTCACCGCTCATGATCCATAGAGTCTTGGGTGCAACGAAGATGGCTTTGGCACCCAGGCCAGGATGCAGCGCGATGCGTATATCCGGGAGCGCCTGTTTGATCTTCTTCGCAGCTGATGCTGCGTTCAAGTGAGCGACGATGTGGACATCTGTCGGGCGTTTGCTAAGCACTCCAATGGCGTAGTCGGGATCCGGAAGGTCGGCGGTGAGAATACTCACTCGCCCGGTCATCTTGCGAAGCTGGCTCAGTCGGGTTGACCATGTGCTGGAGCCGAGTGACATCTTCGCGGCTTTGCAATCAAATTCGAACCCACCGTTATCCGTCGAAAAAACCATGCACCTTCGTCCTCGTTGCTGACAGCCAGAAAATTAGAATATCAGGATTAGATCGGAGCATGGCTTTTTGCCAACAAAATGCCATCACGCTACAATCGCGAAGCTATCGCCTTCTATAGCTGTATATAGATACAGTTGTGTGGCCTGGCTACACAAGGTACAGGGTTTTCGTGCCTGAATAGATTTTGCCGCTTTGGTAGGCGGATTGGCCAGGACGGCGCTCGATCTCCTCGCGAATCTGCACGCCGCAACGGTGAACCAAAGAGCGGAGTATGTTGTGGCTAAGCTTGCCAACGATGCAACCAGATTGCTGGAGGCCATCGATTACCAGTTGATCGTGACACTTGAGTACTGCCACCAATTGGTCGAGGGGCAGACCCTCTGGCTTGAGGTGTATGGTGATGTCACTGTCAGTGGTAGTGTCCAGGTCGAAGTCAAAAACTTCATTGATGATCTTACTGATGGACACATCAATTTCTGGAATACCCTGAAGAATTGGTTGTCACCGAAGTTCAAGCAAGAGAAGTATGCCGAGCTCATCTTGCTCACGACCCAGTCCTACGGCGCAACGGCAGAGCTGCGCCATTGGAACGACCTCAGCGGTGATGATCGCCTGGCATTGCTTGACAAAGTACTGGCTGACAGTGAGGCGCGTATAACTGAATCCCGGAAGAAGCCTTCCAAGGCCGTTCAGGCTCAGCAGTTCGTCATGGCGGATGAAAGAAGATCTGTTCTGCAGGACGTGATCGAAAAGGTCAAGATACTCTCTGATGAGCCTGGCCTCAAATCGCGTGCACTCGATGCTCGAAGCCGCTTTGGTAAAGGGATTGATCCCACACAGCGTGATGAGTATTTCCAGGCGCTGTTGGGCTACTTGATCGAGCCTTGCCTTGCCAAGGACGGATGGAAGATCACCTACGAAGATTTCGATATTAAGTTTGCTAAGTTGTTCTCGCGGTACGGAAGAAACTCGCGAAAGTTTCCTGTGGTCGATCCGGCGCTCTTCGAAAGCGAGGATAAGTCCGGCTATGCTGATCGGCTGTTTGTGAAGAAGCTTTATGAAATAGAGTATGCCGACAAAGTATCCTCTGCAATACTAGAGCACATGGTGGCCGTGCACACCATCTCCAACGAATTTAAGCGATTCACCGTCGAGAAGATTGACGTAGATAATTACAAACATGATCAGCTGAAACGGCATAAAAGTTTAAGGTCGGTCGAGATGAGGCGCTGCTCCCGAAAGCCTGAAGGGGAGTGGTGTTTCGAATCGCAGAACTTCTTTGATGCCCGTTGCGGTGAACCCGTCGATGGGATGTCAGCATTCGATGGCACCTCGGTGGAGTTTCGGAATGGGGTCTGGCACATGTTGGCAGACGATGAGGATGAACAGGGTAATGAGAAGTTACATTGGAGGCTTTGGTGATGAACTTTACAACCATTGACCACATTCATACCCTGCAGCGCAGTCCGTTGATCGTGGCACCCATTCTCCACGGGTTCTACAGCGAGCTACAGGAAACGCAGAAGAACATTCTCTTCAGCTATCTTGTGCTGCCTTTTGTGCTGCATGAGGCGACGTCTACATACCTGCACCGTATCAGCGAGCGGAATACCTGGCGCACAATGGTAGGCGATAAAACGCGGATCGCGGGTGTTCATAAACGGATCCAGTCGTTGCGAGAGGTCACCAACGTTACATTGATGAGTCTGGTGAGCGCGGAGTATCTGACGATCGATGATGACATGATCGTCAGGGTCACAAAAAAAACGTATCCACCCCTGAAGGGTTTGGGGCAGAAAGTGGCGTCTGCGCGCAATCTGGCAAGGCTCTTGCAGGATCGAGAAGCTCCTCGGGTATTCAAGTCGCTAGGGATTGTGCAGCTATGAAATGTTACGTCAAATCTGTCGGTGTGGTGGATCGTGATAATGAAGTGCATCAGGTCACGTTCAAGGCTGGCCTGAACATCATCACAGGCAAGTCTTCGATGGGCAAAAGTGCGATTATTGAAATATTCGATTTTTGCTTTGGTAATAGCGACGACACGATTCCGAAAGGTGTCATTACCACCCGGGCGAAGATGTATTTCACCATTCTGCAGCTAGAGGCTGAGCTTCTGTGTCTGGCGCGAACACGCGATACAAATAAGATTTTCATCAGTGAGGTCAGTGGCTCGCTTGATGAAATTTTCCAGCGGATGAAGAATATTAACGCATTCTTCACGCCGAATATGTTTTTATCAGTGCGAGACTTTAATAAAGAGTTAGGTCGCTACTTCGCTGTCACCATGACGGATATTGATGAAGACGACTCGCCGCGTGAGTATGGGAAGTCGAAGAGCGCAACGCCTTCAGTACGAAGCTTTGCCTCGTACATGCTACAACATCAAAATTTGGTGGCGAACAAGCATGCACTCTTCTACCGATTCGATGAAAAAGAGAAGCGTGACCAGGCGATCGAACACCTGAAGATATTCATGAGCTTTGTCGATCAGGATTACTTCTATCTGTCCCAAGAGCAAAATCATCTCCGGGCTGAGCAGAAGAAGATCGAGGCGCAGCTGCCTAAGACAAAGGACGAGAAAGAGCGTTTTATTAAGCGCATCGACGGCCTGCTGGCCGAGTACAGGGCGATCAGTGGCACGGATCTGACCCCGCTTACGGGCGCCCAGATTGCGGGTAGTCTCAAGCCGTCTTTCCGCAAGATCCACGACGCGAACGTTCGAATCGACAGTCAGGCAGACGCCTACTCGCTGCGCAAAAAAGCGCTCGAAGACGACCGGTCGAAACAGACGATCATCGTTCGTGAACTTCAGGACAAACTCCACGCGGTGCAGTCCTCGATCAGCCTCACAGAAGATTTCGCCAAGAACATCGCCGAGATTCCGGTGCCGGAGTACGCCGAGGTTAGCGACGCGTATTGCCCATTCTGCGATGCGCCCCATGATCAAGTGGAGGTGGAGGCGAACAAGCTGACCGCCGCGATTGGCTGGATGAACCGTGAGCTCAAAACCACGTCCTACGCGCGGGAGAGTTTCAGAGATGAGGAAAACAAACTCATCAAATCGCTGGCCAAGGAAAAGGATGTCCTTTCGGGTATCCAGACCAGCATCAACCAGTTGACCAAGCAGGTCGAAGATCTCAAGAAAAGCAAGACGGTTGATGAGATTGCGCTGCGCGTGAAACACCGCATCGAGGGGGTTATCGAGGACTACGATAGCAAGCCTAAAACCGAGTATGAGGGTACTCTCCAATTCATCAAAGACAGATTGGCCGTGATCAAGCCGCTCCTGGATGCCTACAACGTCAGCGGAAAAATGGGCGACCTGAGCGACCTGATCAACAGTGAGATGGCCCGCATTGGTGCCGGGTTCGATTTTGAAGAAGCTTACCAGCCGATCAACCTAAAGTTCGATCTGCACACTTTCGATCTGTGGCACGAGAGTGCCGACATGGGTAACGTTTACCTCCGTTCGATGGGGAGTGGGGCGAACTGGCTTTATTCCCACCTGACACTGTTCCTTGCACTCCACTCGGTGTTCGCGCTGAAGCATGAAGAGGGCTGCAAAATTCCTCCTATCCTGTTCCTAGATCAGCCCACCCAGGTCTATTTCCCGACCAAAATTGACCATGGCCAGGCGTTTGACGCTAAGGCGCTAGCTGAGATGACTGCAAGCACTGATCGTTTGGACGACGACTTAAGCGCGGTAACGAACATGTTTAACAAGCTGGTCGAGTTTTGCGAACAGACTGAAGCGGCTACCGGGATGATGCCGCAAATCATCGTCACAGATCATGCTGACGATTTAAAACTCAAGGGGAAGGCTAATTTCCAGTCATTCGTACGTGCAACTTGGCGTAAGAGAGGCTTCATCGCTGAGCGGCGCCTCGATGCGCTGGTGTAGCCAACCGGGCGCCTATGCCGACCGCTTACCTGAAACGTCAGTTGATGATCTGATTGGCGCCGGTTTTGTGCCGCACGGACATGGGCTCACCTGAAATCGCGGCACAAAGGACCGCAAATGATGACTGAGAACATCAAGAACACGGCGATCACCGCAGCCGGCTATATCTATCAGAACCGGCAAGGGTTGCGGGTGTTGTGCGACTGGCTAGATGCGCCGAGTCGCTACGCAATGGTTAAGTTCGAATGTGACGTCGAGGCGGACGAACCGATGGGGCTGGATGACATCGTGGTGGAGCGTTCAGACGGTATGCAGGATCTCAAGCAGGTAAAGTTCACGGCAAACCCTGATGCACATCCGCTGTCCTGGGATTGGTTGCTTGAGAAGTCAGGCAAGACAGAGCGATCCCGGTCGATGTTGAAAAAATGGTATGACGCATACCGGTCGCTGGACCCCGCGCGGATCGGAGAGATCTTTCTGCTGACCAATCGCCGACCAGACGCCGAGATTGAAGTCTGTCTATCGAACGGCAAGATTGATTTTTCCAAAGTTGTTGGTCCGAGGCGCGCGGCGCTTATCGCCGAGCTTGGCGACGAGAACGACTGCAAGAAGTTTCTCGACCAGTTGCAGATCACGCACAGCGATAAGGGTTACGAAACCCTTGAACACGAGATTGACGCAAGGTTACGCGCGCATGGCACGCCGGAGGGCATCGCCGTACTCAAAACTCTTGCTTTGAACTGGGCTACTCAGAAGGACTCTCCGCCGCCGTCAGGCTGGATTACGTTGCCAGAGCTTCGCGCGATCCTTCAAGCGACGCCGCCTGCACCGCTGCCCGAGGATTTTGCAGTCCCTAAGGGGTATGAGGTACCCGATGCAGTCTTCCATCGCGAATTCGTCGAGGAAGTCATGCGCTCGGCCGGTAAGGCGATTGTCTTGACTGGGCCGCCAGGCCGTGGCAAGAGCACCTACCTCAGCGCTCTGTGCGACACGTTTGCCGAAAAAGATATTCCAACTGTACGCCACCACTACTTTTTGTCCACGACGGAGCGTGGTCGGGATCGCGTACACAGCCACGTTGTCGAGGAGTCTATCCGGTCGCAGATCAAACGATTTCATCCGAACGTTCCTTCTACCTCAGGCAGCCTACGAGCTTTATTGGAAGCCGCTGCATCCCACTACAAGTCGCTCGACAAATCGTTCGTGCTGATCTTGGACGGTCTTGACCACGTATGGCGCATCCATGCTGGAGACAAACAACCGCTTGAGGACTTGTTTTCTCAGTTGGTGCCTTGCCCTGAGAACTTGGTGCTGCTGGTGGGTACGCAGCCAGTGGACGACACTCAATTGCCTGCCGACCTTTTGGTAGCGGCACCCAGGGCAAATTGGAAGATGCTCCCGCCCATGTCCGGCGACGCCGTCCTTTCGTACCTGCAACAGGCAGTGCAGGCCGGTCGGTTGAGCACGCGTTTTGAGCCCGTAGAGCTTGAGGAACCGGAACCTCGTGGGGAGGAGAGTAAGGTTGAAACGTCTAGAGCTTCCGCAGTATATGAGGCTGCTATCGAGCAGGAGTTGCAAAGTGCTGCTGCCGCGCTCCGCGCCAGGACCAATGGGCATCCGCTGCATGTCATCTACGCAACTTCTGCACTGGTGCTTGCTGGCGGCAAGGTCACGCGATGGGACGTCGAGCAACTCACTGGCGATCTGAGCCAAGAGGCGAAGTTCTACTACGGATCACTGTGGGAGCGTCTTTCTCCTAGTTCAAAGGATGCCCTGCGACTGGTATGCACCTTTCCGTTCTTCTGGCCGCGAACCGCATTCGCTGAGATCGCTACCGCGATGGGGCTGGCTGCGCCGGAAATCGAGAAGGTGGCACATATGCTTCATTCGTCGGCCGCTGGGCTGAAGGTTTTTCACGAGAGTCTGGCCGTATACGTGCGCTCGACCGATGGCTACTCCAATCGTATCGCCGAACTGAGGCCGCAGGTTGCGAATTGGCTAGAGACTTTGGCGCCCGACGCGTTGAGGGTGAACTGGCTCTGGACGATCCAGGCGCAGCTCGGTGATCCAGGCAATCTCATCGCCGGTTTGACCCGTGACTGGGTGCTACAGCGCCTGGAAGAGGGCTATCCGCAGTCGCTATTCGACACATTGATCACCGACGCTGTAACTGCAGCGCTTGATCGGGCTGAGTTCGCGCAGGCCTATCGCCTTCAGCACTTGAAGGACCGCATGATTGAGGGCAGCAAATACCAGATGCCGGACGAGGACATGGCTCGACTGGCTTCCTATACGTGGATGCTGGCGCCGGACGATGGAGTGATCCAAGAAATCGTTGCTTCCAGGCACGAGACGGAAATAGAACTTGTAGCGGCGTTGGGACTGGCGCTGCAATTGCGCGGCGACCATATCGTGGCTGAGATGTGTGGTGAAGAAACACTGCGACGCTTCCGAGGTGCGAGTCGGTTCTCGAGCCAGTATGCGACAGGGAGCGGTTTGGATGCTTTCAGATTCCTGGCTGGTGCGTTTGCGCAGTTGGGTGCAGTAGGGAACACCCCGGAGTGGCTCAAGCAGCTTGCAACACGGGCTCATCCGGAATGGTGGTTGCCGTGCGTACGGTTGATGGCCGCAGAGGGGCAACTGGACGAATTGATGTCACTCGCAGCGTCGATGGGTGACGGCTGGCGCAAGCATGTGGTCAGCGATGCCTGCCTCCGAGCTGCGGCTCAAGTCAATGTCAGCATTGTCGAGCGTCCCGACTTCAATGAGCTCTCGACGACACCCTTTGTTGCTGCTATCAGGGCTGGCTGCACAGGGTCTGTGACGCCCTTGAGCGCGGATATCCCGATTGATTGGCTGGAGCTGGACTACCGTAAACGGAGGGTGGGGCTGGCGAGGTTGGTACACCACTGGTTTTTCAGTACCGTGCATTTGAGTTTTTGCATGGCCGCAGAGGCGCAAACTGAATTCAGCATTGTACGCGCACCAATCTATGCGGACCGAGAAAACATTACAGACTTCCTGAATGCCCTCTCGGGCGTCGCGACACAGGTTGCGAATCGCTGGTGGCGAGGAGAGTTTGTGGATTTCCACGACCTCTATGAGTTACTGGAGCCGCTCGAGTACCGACATTTTCGACAAAGCTACGACTGGCAATCGTCGGCTGATGATTTTCGGGCAGCGCTGCATCGCGTGGCCTGTGATGTCCGACTCGGCAGCATCCTGTTAGGACATGACGTCGAAGCTGATCTGACCGAAGCTACGTTGTTTGCCTCACGTACCTTCAAATGGTTCGATGCCGTGTCCTTCCGTGAGCAGTATGCCTTTGGACGTTTGACGAAGATGTCTCATGAGGCCGCCGCAACCTTTGTGAGATCCCAGCACGAGCTTTTTGATGCGGAAGTTCGTCAGGAGACCAGCGTGCATTTGCAGACGCCGCTGCAACTGTGTGGAATCGCCGTTGCGCATGGTTTGGAGGACCCCGCGCTAAACTATGTCGACAGACCTGGGAGCTGGCAACTGGCTTTTCGCATCGCAAAGACCCGACGTTGAGCAAGACTCTTGATGCGATAGGCTTCCTGGTCGACCACGCGCCAGAGGCTGCACGCCAACTGCTGGCGCAGGTGGCTTCTCAAGTCCACTCGGTGCTCGACTACACGGACGGCAGTGGTACCCGACATGTGTTGGCCGAGGCAGACGTGTTGCTGGCCAAGCTGGCTCCTGCCGCATTAGTGACCAAGTATGAGGAGCATCTGAGCGCGGGGCAGTGGACTGCGGCTGAGAATAGTCTGAGTGCTTACATTGAGCAGGGAGTGAAGTCTGGCTGGCAGCTTGACGCGCTGATGCGCACAGGGCTGCATCCGAATGTTGGCAACGTGCTGCAGCGCCTTTCCAAGGAGGGTATTCCGGGTGCCGCTGAGCGACTGCAGGAACTCATCGCTCACGGAGGATGGGATATCGGTGTGCTGGATCGCGAGGAACATCCTCGTTCTAACACCGATCGAAAACCTTTTGATGGTGACGTCTCAGCCTTCGAACCCGAACAACTGGAGGCTTTGCTGGATCGTCTCTCGGGTCGTGGCTACGACGACGAAGCGGTGCTACAGGACTGGTATCGGTATTGGGAGGGTAACGGTCAAGGGAAGCGGCTTATAGAGGCGCTCGATGTTCCGTTGTTGTCGGCCCGGGGGCTGGGCCGTGGTTTACTTCATATGTCCGGTCACGCCTTCCACACCAGACGCAAAATGAGTGGTCTGAGGGCGGCTTGGAAGTATCTCGTGGAGGCACAGATCAACAGTGGCGGGTGGATGAACTTCATGGAAGGCGAAGAGAAGACGCTGGCACGGTTGGACCTTGTGGCGAAGCATTACCCGAAGCGGTGCGACGAATTCGTAAGTGAAACGACCTATTCCATGTTCGGTGAGCCAGAGCGGCCGAGATTGGCTCCGGGCGAAGCCATGGTCTATTTCTATGCGAAGCAAAAGCGCATTGATGAAGCGGTCGCATTTGCGCAGGTGATGGTCGATTGCGTGCTCGAAGATACTCGAACGCTACCCCTGACTATACCGTGCTGGGGAGTCGAACTGGCGACAGCAGACCTTCAGGAGGAGTGATGGACGATCTTCGAATTCCCATTGCTCGTCTCGGATGGCCAATACCTGCAGGCCGATGGTGGACAATGCAGGAGTTGGCAAAACGACTGGGCGCCCCTGCCACAGCGGCAGAAACCGAGGCTGCGCTCCTGAGATTGCTGAACTCGTGCAAGCTTGAGGCGGAAGTCGTCGAGGCGCTTTGCATTTTCTGGATTGCTGCGGCGGTGGAGGGATACGTTGCCAATCTGGACTTGTTGAAGCGCACACCCAAACCGTCCCTGCTGTCCAACCTGTTCTTACAGGCCCTCGGTTTTGAGGCGCAGGCGCTCGATGTCGACCTTAAAGTGGCGCCGCCAGACTTCGAGATCCCTGCTGACTTCGATGGCATGCAGGGGCTGCAACTGGCCAGGAACTTACGAACGAATCTGAGCCGGCTAGAGAATCGGACCTCGCTCCCGCTAATCCGCCAGATGGCGTTCGAATGGACTCAGAACCAGACGGCTTATCCTGAGTCGCCCATACAGGGGGACTTCTGGCACTTTGCGCGGTCGCTGGGCGAAGGATTCGTGGGGCCGTACTCGAGTCGTGCCGCCCTTCGTGGGATTTCTGCCTATCTGCGTACCTTGGTGGTAGCAGAACAGTTGTGGGGGCTGCCGGCCGGCGTCGTTCGCCATTACGCGCTTAAAGCACTGCCCGTTCATCCAGCGCTGGCTGCGCTGAGTCCGTCACGTCCGGCATGGGGGCTGATTCGGGGGGACTTCAGCGGGGGCTCAAAGGTGATTGAGGAAATCCTGCGAGGTGTCGTCGACCGCGTTGCAGCCGAGCGGCCCGGTGATGAATTAGTTGCGCTCAGCTCTCCCGTAGAGATGACGATGGGGCGTTGTGTTGAGGTATCGCTGGTGCGTTGGTTGCAGGTCGGTGACAGTGAGGTGGCGGATCAGGACTTGGCAGTACATCTCGACACCTACTGGCACGACATGCCTACGCTGTCGAGCGTTCCTACGAAGCCACTCGACGGAAAGATATGGCTGCGTAGAATGCCAATTGATGAGCTCCTGGACGACCCGTCGGCGTCTTTGCCTTTGGCGGGACGGGTTGACTTTGATCGCATGGGATACCTGCAACTGAACCTCTATCCATCTAGATTATTTGTGCCTACTCTCGTGCATACTGCTCAAATCGAGGTGCGCCAAGAAGGCGTTATGCTTGAGGTCCTAGAGGGTGAACAAGTGGCGGGGGATTATTACCATTGGAACTCGGGCTGGGGGCCGGTGCGGCCGACGCAGCTGAGTGGGGCCTGTGGTGCAGCCTTGGTGTCGCGCGGAACTACCTATCGCGAGTTTGCGGCTTCCGAGGGCCAGAAGGTTCGTTCATTCTATCTCTGGCAAGCTCGGATACTTCAGCGGAGCAACACGCACGAAGCGTTCGATGAGATCTTGAAGGGCGGAGTTTTCTTTGTTTAATCAGCTGTCGCTTCCACGCTGACAGGGTACGGCGGCGGTGATACCGGAACGCGACGCCGTTAAGCTGGGCGACCCACCAGCGCGAGGCTGACTCAATCAATCTAAGCGAACGGGCGGCATCGATACTGCTGCAGCTTTGGTCTAGGCGCTGTACGAAGAGAGTTGTCGTAAACACCGCCGGCGGCAGGCCAATGTGACCATGGCCATATAACTTGTTGTGAGCTTGCAGTACGCGTGGCTGGCCGGCAGTGCTCTCTGAGCCAGCCAAATAGATGCTCGATGGCATCCCGCTCCCGGTACTTGGGCTGTCGAATAGCCGCGGTGGGCCGGACTCGGTAATCTCTGGGCGTTGGTCAGCGCCGATAATCCTCTGCGCCAGTCTGTTGGGAAGACTGGTTTTTGAAGATGGTGAGCTTAAGCGGCGGTCTTACTTTCCGGAGCACTCTGGAAAGCGAAAAATCACTGCGAAGACAGTCATCCTCGGTGAGTTGGAGGTGCGTGACTCACTCGTCAGTTGTGGAGATGGGGCAGGCTTTCCCCCAATCACTGTCGGACCGGCAGCTCACAAGCTTTTGCATAGCCTTCGGGGAGGCGAGGTTGAGGGCTTTCGACGAATTTGTCTCGATGCGTTACATTAGGCACATGTGCCTACGAGGCTTTCCATGTACCCTAAAGAAAAGCTCCTGTGGCTTATTGAGCAGTCAGGCGTCACCCAAGCCCGAGCGGCTGAGCTCATTGCCCAAGAAACTAAGCGTCCGTGTAGCGTACGCAGTGTACGCGCTTGGCTAGCGGCTTCAGATAAATCCAGCGCAAGGACATGCCCAGCATGGGCGGTCATCGCATTGGAGGCGCGACTACTTTTCCTCAAAATGATTGCTCGATGATAGATATGTGCCTTGCTTGCCGGACAGCACCCAACGGTTTTGGGTGCATCTTATTGCGCCTATGGGCTGGCGCCCGAATGATTGGAGACACCGCCCATGCTTAAAAACCTGACGTTTGAAGGTGTTGGTCCTGCAGAGAGGCTCGCCATCGACTTCAAACCGCGCCTGAATTTTCTGACAGGCGACAATGGCCTGGGAAAAAGCTTCGTTTTGGACATTGCCTGGTGGTCACTAACGCGTACTTGGCCCAGAGATGGCCTAGCCACTCCGCGTAAGGGCGCCAGTCAGTCGAGTATCGCGTACTGCTATGAAGGAAGCACCGGAGAGTTCGCGTACAAAAGTAGTTTTGACCATGAATCCCAGCAATGGTCGGTCAAGCAGAGCCGTCCGGCGATACCAGGAGTGGTGATCTATGCCGGCGTTGATGGCAGCTTCTCAGTCTGGGACCCGGCGCGTAACTACTGGAAGGGCGATAGGGGAGAGCCCGCCGCACCGAACCGTCCACGTAGTTTCGACTTTTCACCTGATGCGGTTTGGAATGGCTTGCTTTCCAGCGACGGTAAAACCCAGCTCTGCAACGGGCTGATCAGTGATTGGGTTCTGTGGCAGGAAGGTAGCAAACCCGCTTTCGATGATTTGGTCAAAGTTCTGGAAGCACTGTCACCGTCTGGTGTAGAAAAAATGAAGCCAGGGGAGCCGATGCGCGTGGGCGATAGTGTGCGTGACATTCCCTCACTGCGCATGCCTTATGGACAGGATGTACCGTTGACACAGGCCTCGGCTGGAATGCGTCGTATCGCGGCATTAGCCTACCTGCTGGTATGGACCTGGCGAGAGCATCAACTGGCTTACGAGCGTTACCGTGTACAACCGGCTAGAGAGATCATCTTTCTCATTGATGAAATTGAGTGCCACCTGCATCCGGAATGGCAACGCCGTATCGTCCCTGCGTTGCTAAATGTCATGAATGCGCTGACCGGCAGTCGTGAGGTACCTGTACAGCTATTGGCGGCGACTCACTCGCCATTGGTGCTAGCTTCGGTCGAACCTGATTTCGATGGTTCGCGCGACTGCATTTGGGATTTCGATCTTGTCGGGACCGAAGTGCAAGCATCACTCTATCCGTATTCGCGTAAAGGGGATGTGAATGCCTGGCTATCTTCCGATGTTTTCAACCTGAAGGAGCCAAGCTCTGTGGCTGCCGAAGAGGCGCTCGGGCGTGCCCGGACATTCTTGCGGGAAGTCAGTCTACAGAAGGTGCCTTTGACAGCTGAGCAGAGAAGCACCCTTAGTGATATTGACTCGGCGCTTCGAAATAGCTTGAGTGATGTCGATTCTTTCTGGGTCCGCTGGAGCAACTTCCGCGAGCAGAGGTTGGGCAACGCATGATTCGAGTCGAGCCGGCGGATGAGCCTGAGAGCTTTGATGAGATAGTCAGAAAACCTGGTCATCGAGCCATTGCCGAACTGGTAGGTGAGGAGGGCTTGCCCGCGCGTAGAGGGCGGCCCAGGACGGTAGTGGCGCTAACACGCGAAGATATTCCGGCTGACAAGTTTCCACCTGTGTGGACTCATGCTCTACCGGACTTGATGGAGGCCTACGGCCGTCTCTGCGCCTATGTTTGTATCTATATCGAGCGAGTCACAGGTGGCGGTTCAGTGGACCATATGCTAGCTAAATCCCGCGCGTGGCAGGACGTGTACGAATGGCAGAACTATCGCTTGGCCTGCACGCTAATGAATGCACGCAAGAACAACTACCAGGATGTCCTAGACCCTTTCGAGGTCGAGGATGGGTGGTTTCGTCTCGAACTGGTCAGCTACCAGGTTATACCCGGCGAGGGTCTTGATCCTGTGATTGAGGCGCGGGTGCTGGCTACCATCACACGCCTGAACCTGAACGATCATGATTGCCTGAAGGTGCGTGAAGAGTATGCAACAGCATTTTTCGATGGCGATATCAAATTGGACTATTTGCGGCGACGCGCTCCATTTTTGGCAAGGGAGATCGAATGGCAGGGTGCAGATGCCCCTATGGAGAGACAAGTGGAGTTGGGGCGTAACCACGTCGATTGATGCGTCGTTTTGTTGTCAGGTGAAGGTTAGCGGCAGGGCTTTGTGAAGAGCAAGCTTACGGACAAATCTATTGATGGCTGTGGGCCGTGATCACTCGACGATCCAATAGCATTCAACGGCGATAGGGAACTGTTGCAGGTGATTTTTCGAGAAGATGATTGTTGAGCCTCAAGCTGGGGGTATCCTTTTCAAACCCTCGAAAGCATGCCCTCAAATATGCCCCAAATGTAGCAATTAGCTGGAAGTAAATGGCTAGTCGAGGCTAGAAAAAAGCAGAAATGACCAGCTAACAAGCATGCACGAAGCCCCTAGAGACTGTCAGGATCCCCAAAAAACATCTGTATCCGCGACCGCAACCACCGCTCCGCCGGGTCGTTGTCCTGCGCCCCGCGCCAGGCCATGTGCAGTTCGAAGCTGCGCACAGGTATCGGTAGGTCCTCGGCTCGCAACCCGCCTGCCGCAGTCAGCACATCGGCCGTATAGTCCGGCACGGTAGCCACGATGTCTGTCCCCGCCAGCAAGCTTCCCAGTCCGT
>Ga0213829_1001008_pt1 | contig 21928 bp, 22 predicted proteins | sample MC6MC0896MG_FD_180665 | JGI IMG/M metagenome (GOLD analysis project Ga0213829, IMG submission 180665) | Enriched soil aggregate microbial communities from Iowa State University, Ames, United States - MC6-MC0896-MG | ecosystem: Environmental > Terrestrial > Soil > Unclassified | place: USA: Iowa...
GCAACAAAATGACCGGCGTCGCCGAGCAGTTCCAGTACATCCTGCGCGACGAATCCATGCACCTGAACTTCGGCATCGACGTGATCAACCAGATCAAAATCGAAAACCCGCATTTGTGGGATGCTGAGATGAAGGAAGAAGCTTCGCAGATGATTCTGCAGGGGACTCAGCTGGAGATCGAATACGCGCGGGACACCATGCCTCGCGGCGTGCTGGGGATGAATGCGGCGATGATGGAGGATTACCTCAAGTTTATTGCTAACCGTCGTCTGTCGCAGATTGGGTTGAAGGAAGAGTACCCAGGGACGACTAACCCGTTCCCTTGGATGAGTGAGATTATGGACTTGAAGAAAGAGAAGAATTTCTTTGAGACGCGGGTTATTGAGTATCAGACTGGTGGGGCGTTGAGCTGGGATTGACCCCCGAGCTCGCCTCGATTTGACGATCTCAGTCTGAATTGACAAATCGAAGAAGTAAAAGCCCCGATCTGATCGGGGCTTTTTTATTGGGCCGTGAATGTACTTTATTCACCCCTACGCTACGAAACTAAACTTCCTACAGCACTTACGGCTGCTTCCGCATTGATGCCCATTAAAATCACCTCTAATCTCCGTTGTAGGTGCCTAAGAAACGCCCAACGTAGAAAGCTTGGCCAATCACTTAGATCTGCAATCACCCTTAGGTGGTCTGTCGTTCTGATGTGATGGTTTTGCTCGTTGGGATTTCTTAAGTCCACTCTACGTTGGGTTCGGGTCCTTCAAAACCTAAACGTAGAGGTAATAGAAATGCCTAAACATAATCGAGCCCACTCTCTCGAAATTCTGGAGATCAGCTATGTCTGATCCCTTCTCGGTAATGGCCTTCTCTCGTCACAACCTCGTCCTCCATGCCCTCCTCCTGGAAAACCAAGCATGGTTTTGCGCCCGCGATTTTGGTCGATTGATGGGTTTTCATCTGAGTGATCGGGTGGTCAGTAAACTCGATGAAGATCAGCGGCGTACGTTGTTGATTGAGTACCACGGACAACCGGATAAACGATTGATGCTCAGCGAGTCGGGTGTGTATGCACTGTTGATTTATCACTACGCTCCGGGGAATCGGTTGTTGCGCGAGTGGCTGACTCATCAAGTGGTGCCGGCCTTGCGCGATGCGGGGCCGTCGAAGAATGAAGATCGGCCGATGTTGAGTTTGTTGGATTGGCCGGAGATGTCGTTGAGCCTGTTGCATTGGCAGGATGAAGGCTGGATTCGGCTTCGGGACATGCCTTATCTATTGTTAGGTCGCACACGCCGGCGTGTGCCAGCGGCTAGGCCTTGGTGGCGTAAGGTCTTGGAGGCGTTTCACTCTTCAAAACATTCGGTCGGTTAGACCTTTCAACATCGACAGAAAGAAGCCTCCCAGTTCTCTGTAGGTATTTCGTAGGCAGGTCACTCGGTATCGTTCGAGGGTTTTCAACCCTCGGCGATGTTATGAGCGTAAAGAAGAAAGAAAGCGACTGGAGCGCTTTTGAAATTTTGGGCTAATTGGGCATATTACTTAATCAGCTTTCAATTACTTCTAACCGCTGCTTCAGCCTTTCATTTACCAAAGCCCCGTGCACTCCAGAATGAATTTCCCGATGACAACTTGGGCATACAGCCCCCACATAACGTGGATGATCTAACCCACCATCTGAGAGACGATTGACGTGATGCGGCTCTAGGTAGGGTCTGCCATCCTTCTTCATAAAAGGGGCCGGCCTCTCACAGCTCTCGCATTCCCCCTGAGCACGCATCAGCACATAGTGCGCAACCTTACGGCTGCGCTGATAGATCTTACGAGGAGCGGATTGCCCTAACTCATCACTGCCAGGCTTACATGCAGCCAGCGCAGCCAACCGCGCAGCAGCCAAAGCGTGGGGAAGGTCAGCCTTGTCCTCATCCTCTTCTTCAGCCTCAATCATTCCACTAGGTATGCCCACAGGAACTAATCGAAAAACAATTGCCGTCCGAGCTTGGCCGCTCACATCCGGCTGGGTTCGCTGAAACATGTCGGCGCAAGAAAACTCGCCCACGTAAGCGTTGCCATTACCTTTGCCGAGGGTCTTAAACAAATGCAGCGCTCGGCCATCCTCGGCATGCTCGGCAATGGCTCGGTTTCCGCGGATCAACGTCATAGGTCCGCGTTGTCCTTCACCGGTGTAAAGGTACGCCCCCTCTTCCCAACGGTCAGCATATCCGTACTGCTCACCGCTATCGCCTGTAAACAAAAAAATCACAGGATAGGTAGCGGACGCTGCTATGCCGCTTTGCAGGCTTCCGCCGAACGGTCCATTGATCTCAGTTTTTCGGTCGTAAACAGCTCCCGGCGTGAACTGCAACACAGGCTCGCCTTCACCACGCGGCAACTCCACAATAGTGAAGCCTCGCTTTTCTAAGAAACTGTTGGTTGGGCGCCCACCAGAGAATTCATTTACGGCAATACCGGTCGCCAAAGAGACAATTTTCTTCGCCGGATACAGTTCCCCGCCCGCGTGAATGGCATAACGGTGAGCTATGTTCTTTTCCCAGCCCTGCCACTCACGCCTACTCCGAAACGTACGATTAAATTCCAGCATCGCTTTGTCAATTCGTTCCTTCGAAACTGCTTTGATCACCACGAGAGCTGCCCTTTATCGACAATTGCCGTAGGAAAATTCCTACAACCGTCAAAGTAGCAAAGGGTTTCAATGCGTAACAAGGCGAAAAGCCACTATTTATTTTCAAAACTGGCTTTTCAACACTTCGGTTGATTCAACACGTGCGCCACAACTCGCCACCCGCTATTAATGCTCTACCCACCTCTCACGGACTCCAGCCCACCATGAAATTCGACCTCGCCTACTGCCTCAGCCTCGACGCCAAGCTGTCGATCTATGACGTGCGCGATTTGAATTTCGACGAGACGATGGCGTTCGATTCCGCCAAGGAGCACTTCCAGTGCCCCAACGATGCCTGCCGTTTGGCGTTCAATGCGGCGAATGTGTTGGGGACGTTCAATGCCAAGAATGTGAATTACGTGCGCACCCCGCATTTCAAGAACATTCCCAGCACCCGGCATGTCGAGGGTTGTCCTTATGTGAGCTTGAGGACAGCGGCGTCGGGCGTGGAGGTGGATGGCGCGGAAACGGATGACAGTCGCGAGGAACATTTCCCGTCGGAGTTGTTGCTGACGCGGCGTGAGTATGTGCGCAAGCCGTCCAGCCCGGCGGTGGTGGCGGATGTCGTGCGCGATGATCCCAAACTTCCTTCAGCAGCCAGTGACGTCGAGCATTCGACTCGCGAATCGGCGCCGGACAAGACCAGTGTCTTCGCCCACCCGGTAGAATGTTTCGTGTCGAACTTCGAGGACAAGGAGCTGCTCAAGCGCATGCCGCTGAAGATTGGCGAGCACACGGCGCCTTATGCATCATTCTTCAAGAAGATCGAGTATCTGCAGGACAACAAGGGGCTGATCTACTGGGGCAAGATCAAGGAGATCAAGGATTACACCCAGAGCTTTCGCATCGATTTCGAGCAGAAGGTCTGGTTCAAGCAAGCGGACGAGGCGAAGAAGAAGCCTTATTCGGTCAACGTTTACCTGAGCAAGAAGCTGATCGAGAACTACCGCAAGCGCAAGGCGTTTCTGGAGGAGATCAAGCATGCCATCGACAGTGATGCCGAGTTGTATTGCTTCTTTTATGGGGTGACGCCGGAGTTGCAGCAGGTGCCGAGCAAGAAGAACCCCGAGCAGACGTTCGGGGTGTTCAGTGCCAATATCGAGAACCTGGATCACTTCATTATTCGTGAGGTGCCGGGGTTGGCGGACAAGTGACTCGCTGCATAGCGTTATTGCAACGGCTGATCCTGCTGCTCGTGGGCCGCTTCCAGCTCCCGTATCTCTCGTTTTACTTCATCACGTCGGTTGCGGGCGGCCTGGATGACGGACTCGTCGAGGCCACAGTATTGACGCATCCAGTGGGCCATCATTTCTTCATCCGGCACTAAATAACCTTTGGCACTTTTGTTGCCTTTGATGAAGCTGTTCATCTTTGCGTCAAAGCTTGGCAGCCTATTCATAACAACTCAAATCGCCGCTGCTTCACCTCCCGCGAATCCAGGCCGATCATTACGCTGAACTCCCCCGCCTCGGCTGCGTACTCCAGTTGTGCGTTGTAGAACTTGAGATCTTCTTCGCTCAGGTTGAAGTGCACGACTTGTTCTTCCCCTGCCTGCAGCATGATTTTTTGAAAGCCCTTCAATTCCTTGACGGGGCGGCTGATCGAAGCGCTGATATCGCGGATGTACAGTTGCACGACGGTTTCCCCGGCGCGCTGACCAATGTTTTTCACCACCACACTCGCCCCCAAGGCTTCACCGCGCTTGAGGCTTTGGCGAGTAAGGGTGATGTCCGAGACGCTGAAATTGGTGTAACTCAAGCCGAAACCGAACGGATAAAGCGGCCCATAGGCTTCATCGAAGTAACGAGAAGTCACCGCTCGTGGGGCATCGGCTTGATAGGGCCGGCTGGTGTTCAGGTGGTTGTAGTATGTAGGCACCTGGCCCACGGAGCGTGGGAAACTGATCGGCAGTTTTCCTGAAGGGTTGTAGTCCCCGAACAGCACATCGGCGATGGCGTTGCCGCCTTCTGTGCCGCTGTACCAGGTTTCCAGGACCGCATCGGCCAGTTCATGCTCCACGCCAATGGACAGTGGTCGGCCATTCATCAACACCAGCACCAAGGGTTTGCCGGTGCTTTTGAGTGCGCTGATAAGCTGCTTCTGATACCCCGGCAAGGCCAGGCTGGCACGACTGGCCCCTTCATAGGACATGCCCCGGGATTCGCCGACCACCACAACCACCACATCGGCCTGTCGAGCAACATCCATCGCCTCTTGCAACATGCGCGTCGGCGAGCGTGGGTCGACTTCCACATCGGCAGGGTTGGCACCGGGGGCATTCAGGTAGTCGAGGACCAGAGGATCGCCCGTGACGTCTGCCCCACGGGCGTATAGCAGCCGGTTCGGCGCATCGAGCGCATGGGCGATGCCGTCATACACCGAGATCGCTTGCGCGGAGGAGCCGATGGAGCTCCAATTGCCCAGTATGTCGACGCGACTTTTGGCCAGAGGCCCGACGACGGCGACCACGGCGGTCTTGTCGAGCGGCAATACCGCCCGATCATTTTTCAGCAACACCAGACTTTTGCGGGCGACGTCTCGGACCTGTGCGCGATGCAGGCGGTGCTCGGCATTGATATCCGCTGGATCATCCTTGGCGGTACCGATGCGCAAGTAGGGGTCGGCAAACAATCCCAAATCGTATTTGGCTCCCAGGACTTCCCGCACGGCGTCATCAATGTCTTTCTGCGACACCGCTCCCGATTGCAACAGACCGGGCAATTCGTCACGAAAGTAAGTGTCGGACATGCTCATGCCGACCCCGGCCTTGATCGCCAACATGGCGGCCTCACGGCCATCACGGGCAACCCCATGACTGACCAGGTCCGCCACAGCATTGAAGTCCGTGATGACCAGCCCCTTGAAACGCCATTGCTGGCGCAGCAGGTCGCGGATCAACCAGGTGTTGGACGTGGCCGGTATGCCGTTGATGGCGACGTACGTCAGCATCATCGCGCCGACACCAGCCTTTACCGCAGCGCGATAGGGTGGCAGATAGTCCTGGTACATTCGCGGCAGGCTCATGTCCACCGTGTTGTAGTCGCGCCCACCTTCCGCGGCGCCGTACAAGGCAAAATGCTTGGCGCTCGCCATGACGTTACCGGCAGCGTCCAGTGTGGCGCCTTGCAGTGCGTTGACCATCGATTCGGTGTAGCGGGCGGACAGATAGGTATCCTCGCCCCAGCCTTCCGAAGCCCTGCCCCAGCGCGGATCCCGAGCAATATCGACCATCGGTGAAAACACCATATCCAGCCCGTCTGCACTGGCCTCTTTCGCGGCGATGCGACCGGAAAGCGCAATCGCATCGGTATCCCAGGTGGAAGCCAAGCCAAGACCGATGGGGAACAGCGTGCGATGGCCGTGAATTACGTCGTAGGCGAAGAACAGAGGGATTTTCAAACGACTGCGCAGAGCTGCGTCCTGGAACTCCCGTAGCTCACTACGGCCCACGGCGTAGAAAATGCCACCGAGTGTTGATGCACCAGCCTCCTCAAGCAATTGCTCGCGGGGTGATTGCACGCCAATGCAATTCAATCTGAGCTGGCCGATCTTTTCTTCGACCGTCATCTGTCGCATCAGCTTGTCGATGAAATGGAGCTTGGCATAGTCAGGAGCAGATTCCGGCCACGATTGCGCCCCAATGCCATCACTGCTCAAGAGAGTGACCAGGATCAACCAGGCTGCTTTGCGCATTGTTTTCCGTCTTGGGGGGCTGGGTGTTCAGCGTCCCTCAAACAAAAAACCCCGTCTACTGTCAGTTCTGACAGGTGGCTGCTCTCATAATCACGTATGCGACGCGGTCATGCTCGTCGTTACCAGCGTCAACAGGCCGATACATACCCGCGCGTGCACTCTATCCGGTATCCGCCTGTTTCGCCGGGTGCCGGAAGAGCCCACCGTCGGTCTGGCTGGAGGGTGTGAAATAGGATGCATCAAAAAATGAGTTTGATCCGGGGGCAAAACAACTGTACAAAAACACAGTATATTTTGAACCGACACTCTCGAGCCCGGAGCACACCATGGCCTCTTATGCGATGAAGATCACCCTGGAACGTATCGCCCTTTTCCAATTCACGCCAACCCACTGCGCCCAGGCCCGAGCGATGCTGGGCTGGAGTATCAAAGAGCTGTCTGAAGAATCGGGCGTTTCGGTTGACGCCATTCAACGATTCGAAGCCGAGCATGATGTGCTGGATGTGACCCGGCTGGCGTTGGCTTACCGGTTTGAAGCGGAGGGGTTGGTGTTCTTCCCGGGGTTTGCGCCGGGGCGAGGGATGAATGTGAAGGGGTCGACGCCGAATCCGGTGGGACGGGCGGATTATGCGATGGTTGAGTGAACTGGCAGGAGCAGCTCTGACGCTCAATGAGCGTCGAGCTATGACTAGCCTAGCCAGCACCCGCCACTGCCTATGGCTTAAACGCCGGTGCCTGCCACGCACGAGACACTTGTTCGTAACCGTACGCTAATGACAGCAGCCTGGCCTCGCTCCAGCGTGCGCCGAAGAAGTACACCGACGTTGGCACCCCGCCATCGTCGATCCCGGATGGCACCATGATGCCGGGATAACCCGCCAGCGGGGCGGCGTTCAAGCCGGGTGAGCCGACGTCCAGCACCAGGGCGTCCAATTGATGGGTGACCAGTACGTTGTCGATGGCGGCCGCATTTTCGCTTTGGATTTTTTGCCACAACTGGTTGTACGTATTCTCGTCAAAATCGATCTTGCTGGCCGCGCTCAACATCGTCTGCCCATAACCTTCAGCCCCGGGGGACTTTTCGTTGAATTGCACAATCGCTTCCAGACTCGGTGCCACAAGTCCTTTGCGAGTTGCCAGATAGCCTGGCAGGTTGCGCTTGATACCCATCGAGAAGGCCTCCTCTATCTGCTCCGACTCCGGCTCGATGAACTCCACCGGGATCAAGGTGGCGCCTGCGGCTTGCATGATTTCCAGTGCCAGGGAGAACTGGGGGTCGAGTTGTTTCGCCTCTATGCCGGTGTCGAATTTCACCGGATAACCGATGCGCCGCCCTGCCAGGGCGTTGGGTTGCAGCCATTGGGTGTAGTCCACGTCGAGCACGGACTGCGGTTTTTTGACCGGTTCGTCATCGTCGTTACCAGTCATGGCGTTCAACAGCAGTGCAGCCTCGCGGACGGTGCGCGTCATAGGCCCGGGCGTATCGGTTTTATAGGTCACGGGAATGATGCCGCTACGACTGAGCAGGCCCGCGGTAGGCCTGAGGCCCACTACCCCGTTGAGAGCAGCCGGGCAGATAATCGAGCCGGAGGTTTCCGTGCCGACGGCCAAGGGGGCGAAACCGGCGGCGACAGCGGCGCCGGAGCCCGAGCTGGAACCGCAGGGCGTCTCACTCAACACGTGCGGGTTCTTGGTTTGTCCACCGCGGCCACTCCACCCAGCCGGGATGGAAAGGTCGCGGACGTTGGCCCACTCGCTGAGGTTGGTTTTCCCCAGGATAACCGCCCCGGCCGCCCTGAGTCGTTGCACGATAAAGGCGTCTTGCGCGGCGGGTTGCCCGATCATGGCCAACGACCCGGCGCTGGTCTGCATCTGGTCAGAGGTATCGATATTGTCTTTGAGCAATACCGGAATGCCATGCAGCGGGCCTCGAATGTGCCCTGCTCGTCGTTCCTGATCCAGTGACTCGGCAATGGCCAATGCATCCGGATTGAGTTCAATGATCGAGTTGATCGCCGGTCCCTGTTTATCCAGGTTTTCGATCCGCTGTTGCAAGTGCTGCACCAGCGTTACCGCACTCAGCTGACTGCGCTCCATTCTTTTGCCGAGTTCATCGACACTTAGATATTCCAGCCCCGATTCGGTTGCCAGGGTTTGCGCATGGGTTGCGCTCGCGATCGACAGCAGGACAAGCGGGGCCAGCCGCGTAATACAGGCTTTAAATGTCACATCCATGTGAAAAAGCTCCTTGTGATGATTGATAGCGAGCGAATGAGCTCACTCGCTTTCCAGCCTACCGACGCCGCTGGAAATGTCCGTCATCACTTTTCGCTGGATACTGTACGAATACGCGCCCCGTCCTGTAGCCGCTTTAGCCGACACTCTGCTGGTACACCTGCTGGTCGACCTCATCCCACCAAGTACTACCTCGCTGCGGATGCAGCACATTGAAGGCTTGCCCCATCTGCGGCGTGGTGATCGAAACATTGCGCTCCCAGGCCAACGCCAGGATCCGGTCAAAGGGTTCGTACCAGGCATGCATCGACAAATCGAAAGTACCGTTGTGGATCGGCAGCAACCACCGCCCTTTCAGATCGATATGCGCCTGCAAGGTCTGCTCCGGCTGCATGTGCACATGGGGCCACTCGACGTTGTAGGCGCCGGTTTCCATCAGTGTCAGGTCGAATGGCCCGTACTGTTCGCCGATGCGTTTGAAGCCGTCGAAATAGCCGCTGTCACCGCTGAAGAAGATCCGTGTGTCGCCGTCGATCATCACCCATGAAGCCCACAGCGTGCTGTTGCCATCGAACAGGCCGCGGCCGGAAAAATGCTGCGAAGGGGTGGCGATGAACTGCAGCCCATCGACCTCGGTGCCTTGCCACCAGTCCAGCTGACGCACCTTGCTGGCGTCGACGCCCCACTTGATCAGGGTGTCGCCCACGCCCAGGGGCGTCAGGAAGTAGTTGGCCTTGTCTGCCAGTTGGCGGATCGCCTGATAATCGAGGTGGTCGTAGTGATCGTGGGACAGGATCACCGCCTCGATCGGCGGCAGTTCTTCCAGGCTGATCGGTGGCTGATGGAAACGTTTGGGGCCAGCCCATTGTACCGGTGAGGCACGTTCGGCGAAGACCGGGTCGGTGATCCAGAATTTGTCGCGCAGTTTCAGCAGAACGGTGGAATGACCGAGGCGGTAGACGCTGTGATTGGGCGCGGCAATCAGTGCCGCTTGCGTCAGGCTTTGTACCGGCACGGGTGCCGTCGGGCGGGTGTTGATTGGCTTGAAGATCATGCCCCACATGATCCGCAGGGTTTTGCGAAAACCTTCGCGCTGCACCGGCGCATGGTTGCGGTACTGCCCTTGAGTCTGTCGAGATGCTTCAGGTACGGAGGCGTTGTCCGCCGGGGAAAATGAAGTGGCCATGGCTGAGACTCCAGGAAAACCGCAGTTTTGCGGCTCTGCGCTTTGAAACGAAAAATGGCCAGGCACGCACGCACAAGCCGAAAAACTCTATGATTAATGCTCAGGATTAACGGAGCATTACACTGCACAGTGTAGTTTCTAGGTTGCATCAATCTTGATCACAAGTAAACTGCTCAGTGTAATCTTTACCACTTCCTGACGAAGCGTTCCTATGACCGCCCCCCAGCGCCTCACCGATCGAAAACGTGCAGCCATCATTCAGGCGGCGATTGCCGAATTCCGTGCCAACGGCTTCGACATCACCAGCATGGACAAGATCGCCGCCACCGCCGGGGTGTCGAAGCGCACGGTGTACAACCACTTCCCCAGCAAGGAAGAGTTGTTCGCCGAAATCCTCAATCAGTTGTGGGCGCGGCTGACCGCAGAACCGGAAACGTCCTACCGCCCTGACCTGCCCCTGCGCGACCAGATGCGCCGGATGCTGATGACAAAATTGCAGATGATGAGCGACGACAATTTTCTCGACCTGGCGCGGGTCGCCATCGCCGCCACCATTCACTCCCCGGAGCGCGCGCAGAACATGGTCGCGCGAATGGGTGAACGCGAAGAAAGCCTGACCCTGTGGATCCGTGCCGCCCAGGCCGATGGCCGGTTAAAACCGGTCGAACCGGAATTTGCCGCGCAGCAGATTCACGGGATGCTCAAATCCTTTGCCTTCTGGCCGCAGATTTCCATGGGCTTGCCAACCCTGTCAGCCGAGCGGCAGAGCATGGTCGTGGAGTCGGCGCTGGACATGTTTCTGGCCTGTCATCAGGTCTAGATCAAACTGTGGTTGCGCCCCGGCGCTATAGTGAGCCTCAGTCCCAGCGCCAGGCAGAGAGCCCATGACCACCGAAACCAAACACACCGCTCCCGTCGATCACCTGCGTTTCCACCGACCTCACGCGCACCTGGCGCCTACTTTCGGCAACGACAAGTTTGCTTTGCGCGCCGAAGCCTTTGCGCGGTTCTTCGGCACGCCGACTTTTCTCGGTGCGCAAACGCTGATCGTGGTGGTGTGGGTGTGCCTCAATGTATTTGGCGTGGCTCACTTTGACCTGTACCCGTTTATCCTGCTCAACCTGGCGTTCAGCCTGCAATCGGCTTACGCCGCACCGCTGATTCTGCTGGCCCAGACCCGCCAGGCCGCCCGCGACAAAGCCCAGTCCGACGCCGATGCGCAGCACCGCGAAGCCCTGGCCGTGGCCAACGCCGAACGTCAAGCCCAGGCAGCGCAGAACTCCGCGCAACTGTTGGAATTGCTGGAGCAAAACACCCGGCTGACCGAAATGACCAAGACCCTGACCGAACGCATTGAAAGCCTGACGTCGGAGATGCATCAGCACTTTGTGGGCAAGGATCAGCCGAGCCGCTGATCAGCGAACCGCTGCACCAAATTGCGCACCGCCGAAATCTCCGGCACTTCCCGCCGATTCATATACACCCGCAATGGCTCGGTAATGTTGATCCGGTCGTCGATATTCTGATCCAGCAGCAATTGGATCAACTCGCGCTTGAGGGTCATGGCCTGCTCCGGACCGGTTGCCCAGACGAACTCGCTCACGGGAATGATGCCGTCATCCGCCACGTCCATGCCGAACGAGTCTTCACTGAAGCGAACGATGTATTGGCCGGTTTTGCGATTGAGGCCGACGAAGCCTTTAAGTTGGTCGGCCGCCTGGCAGATGAGCTGGGAAGTGATGCGCATGGTAAACCTCACAAAGGGTCGCGAAGGACCGGTGATCGATGGTTTACACACAAGGCGAGTGAATGGCGTTCCCTCTGCCGGGGACGCTGCCGGGGCCAAGAGTACTGCAAAGAACCGCACGAAAGCGTGGGAAAAATCTGCTTTAAACAGGTTTATGTCGGTCTCGCGATAGCGCTGGCAGCCCTCAGTTGTTAAAAGGGAACTCTTTGAAAAACTGCGAAAGGACCTCGACCCATGCCCGTCACCTTCACCCAAAGCGCTTTGCTGCTGAGTGTGCTGCTTGGCCTCGGCCAGGCGCAGGCCGCCAGCGAACCCAGCCCCACCGCACTGGCGACCCGCCTGGGTATCCCGCATCCGGCGGTGATCGCCCACCGGGGCGCGTCCTTCGATGCGCCGGAATCCACCGCCGCGGCTTACAAACTGGCGCGGGACCTGGGGGCCGATTACCTGGAGCTGGACTTGCAGCGCAGCAAGGACGGCGTGCTGTTCGCCCTGCACGACGACAACCTGCAACGCACCACCGACGTCGCGTCCAAATTTCCGGAGCGCAAGGACAGCCCGGCCAACGCCTTCACCCTCGCCGAACTGAAAACCCTCGATGCCGGCAGCTGGTTCAACAGCGCTTACCCGGATCGCGCCCGCCCGTCCTATGCGGGTCTGAAAATCCTGACGCTGGATGAGATCATCGACATCGCCCAGGGCAATCCGCTGCACAAGCCAGGCCTGTACATCGAGACCAAGGAGCCAAAGCAGTTTCCCGGTCTCGAACGCGACCTCAAGGAGAAACTCCAGGATCGCGGCTGGTTGAGCCCGACCGGTTCAAAGCTGGCGAAAAGCGAACTGGCGGTTGGCCAGGGTAAAGGCAAGGTGGTGTTGCAGACGTTCGAGAAGGGCAGCCTCGAACTGCTGGAAAAGGAAATGCCGCAAGTGCCGAAGATCCTGTTGCTGTGGGTCGGCGAAGGCAGTATCGAGCCCAAGTCCAAGGTGACTTTCGCCCAGTCCGGCGACAAGGACAAAGCGACGTTCTATGCCAAACAGCAACCCAAGGACAAAGCTGAATTCCAGCGCTGGGTCGAGTACGCCAAGGCCCAGGGCGCGATCGGCACCGGCCCTTCTGTCAGGCTGACCCATGGGGGTGATCAGAGTTATTCGGACCTGGTGCAACCCTGGATGAACCAGTACACCCATGATCAGGGCTTGCTGGTGCATGCCTACACTGTCGACGATGCCGTGGATTATCAGAAGGTCATGGATGCCGGCGTCGATGGCATTTTTACCAATCGCGCCAGTGAATTGCTCAAGTTTTATAAACGGCCGGCGGCGGCGAGTGTTGCGCAGTTGTTGCAGAACAATGGGTATTGAGTTTGCGCCTGGCGTTACACCGAGGCGCCGCCATCGCGGGCAAGCCACGCTCCCACAGGATTGATGAAAAACCTGGCTTGCCGGTGAAGCTTTAACTCACGGCGCAGTTTTATGAATTAAGGGTGAATTAAGTTGCCACAGTTAATCTGATCCCACTTAAACAGATCACCCCAAGGAAAGAATCCCATGAAAACCCTGACTGCCTTGTTCACTGCTGCCGCCCTGACCCTCACCGCTGGCCTGGCTCAGGCCGATGTTCCTGTCGATCAGATCCCACAGTTGGTCAAAGATAAAAAGATCATGCCGCTGGAAGAACTGAACCAGATAGTGCTGAAGTTGCACCCGGGTGCCACGATTACCGACAGCGACCTGGACAACCACTTCAACAACTATGAATACGAAGTCGAACTGCGCGATGCCAAAAACGTTGAATGGGACGTGGATTTGAACGCCGCCACCGGCGAAGTCCTGAAAAACAAGCAAGACGACTGATACACACATCAAAAAGCCGCACGCCTTTCGGGTCGTGCGGCTTTTTTGCATTCTGCATAAGCTGATTCCCGGCGCCCTCAATCAAGTGACGCCAACCACGCCCCAGCCCGCTAGAATTCCTCCACACGCCACGGCATCTTGCAGCGAGAACAACGTACATGGGTCAGACAGCGGCAGCAGATATCGCCACCATCGGTCGAATCAGCGCGGTGCCCGCCATACTTCAGGTGATCCGCGAAATGACCGGCCTGCGTTTTGCCGCAGTGGCCCGCGTGACAGAAGATGCCTGGACCGCCTGTGCTGTACTCGATCAACTGGGTTTTGGCCTGCAGGTCGGTGGTGAACTGGAGGTGACGACCACCCTGTGTCACGAAATCCGTCAGGCCCACCGCGCCGTGGTGATCGACAAGGCCAGTGACGACCCGCTTTACCGCGACCACCACACGCCGCGCCTGTATCAATTTGAAAGCTACATCTCGGTACCGATCTTTCGCTCGGACGGGCGTTTCTTCGGCACTATCTGCGCCCTTGACCCCAACCCGGCGCCGCTCACCTCCAGCACGATCCAGAGCACCATGGAGTCGTTCGCACGGATGCTGGCGCTGCAGATCGAATCCGAAGAAAACCAGCAGAAGACCGAAGCGGCCCTGATTCAGGAGCAGGAAGCCGGCGAACTGCGCGAACAGTTTATCGCCGTGCTCGGGCATGACTTGCGCAACCCCTTGTTTGCCATCAGCGCCGGCGCGGAAATGCTCCTGCGCAAGTTTCCAGATCCGGCGAGCGACAAGCTGGTGCGCCACATCCTCACCAGCGCCCGACGCGCGACCAATCTGGTCAACGATGTACTGGACTTCACCCGCGGCACCATGGGCAAGGGCATTCCGGTGAACATCGAACCCTGTCCGGATCTGGAAGGCGCATTACGCCATGTGGTTGCTGAAATCCACAGCGTGCACTCCGACCGCCGTATCGTGTCGTCCATCGGCGACTTGCGCGGTGTTCACTGCGATCGCGAGCGCGTCGCGCAATTGGCCTCCAATCTGGTGGCCAACGCTGTCGCCCATGGCGATGCGGCGGGTTCAGTCGTGGTCAGCGCGCGGATCGATCAAGGCACCTTTGTGCTGAGCGTGAAAAACCAGGGACAGATTGCCGAGCAGGTGTTGCCGCATCTGTTCCGCCCTTACTCGCGACCATCGTGCGATACACCCCAGGCCGGCCTCGGGTTGGGCTTGTACATCGCCAGCGAAATCGCCAAATCCCACGGAGGAACACTGGAGGTGGTCTCCAACGCCGAGCTGGGCACGATCTTTACTTTCAGCCTGCCGTTCCGTCGATAACAATCCCTCTACAGATCAGCGGTGATTGTACAAGCGAGCTTGCTCGCGAAGAACGTCGAGGCTCCGAGTTCAATCAGGTTAGGCGCGTTATCGTTAACAACCTTCGCTGCGGTGCGGCGATCCGACAAGCCAGCTCCTACAGATTTTCACAAGAGGTGCGCATGACCACCCGCTCACGCACCACGTCGTACGCCCAGTGATAGACATAGGTATACGGCAGGAAAAACAGCAACACACCAATGTCCAGCAAGAACGCTTGCCACAGGCTGATATTCAGCCACCAGGCAATGAGTGGCACGCCGACGGCGACCAGCCCGCCTTCAAACAGCAACGCATGCACCACCCGAACCCAGGCGTTGCGCACAAAGGCGAGACGGTTGAGCACGCGATCGAACACGCCGTTGAAGACCACGTTCCAGGCCAGGGCCAATGCAGCGATGGCCAGGGTCGCCACGCCCATTTCCAGCATCGGTTTGTCCATGACCCAGGCGAGCAACGGAGTGCAGATCAACACCGCCAGCAGTTCGAAACCAATGGCCTGGAAAATTCGTTCAGTGATGGATTTGTTGGCGTTCATGACCAGACTCCTGGGTGACTGTAGTTGCCATGGTCCGCCATCAGACCGATACTTCATAACCAATAACCATCGATCAAGGCGATAGTTCATGGCCTCTCACGAAGTGTTGCTGGCCTTTGTCCAGGCGGCGACGCAAGGCTCGTTTTCCGCAGCGGCGCGCAAGCTTGGCCGCAGTCAGTCGACCATCAGCGCGGCAGTGGCCAGCCTGGAGATCGACCTGAACCTGACCTTGTTCGATCGCAGCAGCCGCAAACCCGGCCTGACCCCGGCCGGGCATGTGGTCTTGCAGCGGGCCGAGGCGATTCTGGCGGCCACCAGCCGCCTGGAAATGACCGCCAGCCAATTGTCCCAAGGGGTCGAGGCGAAGCTGACGGTGGCGCTGTCCGATACCTACCAATCCGACCGGTTCGAAGCGGCACTGAGTACCTTCGAACAGCGTTATCCGGACCTGGAGCTCGAATGTCTGATTGCCGAATGCGATGACTTGGTGGCACTGGTGCAAAGCGGTCGCGCCCATGTTGCCTTCGCCGAGCGGCAAGACAGCTACCCGCCGGACCTGGCCAGTTCGACGGTGGATGAACGCACGGAAATCGCGCTGTTCGTCGCCTCCGGACATCCGTTGACAGCGTTGAAAAAGGTGGATCAGGACGTGCTGCAGCAGCATCGAGAACTGCGGCTGGCGACCATCGTCAATCCCTATGAAAGCCGGGCGAAGGGGCGTGTCTGGTCGGCGCCGAGCTACCTGATGCTGCTGGAAATGGCCCAGGGCGGATTCGGCTGGGCACCGTTGCCACGGTGGCTGGTTGAACGCTTTGGCGCGGGGTCGTTACAGGAGCTTCAGGTGCGCGGCTGGCCGAAGACGGTGTCGGTGGATGCTTTGTGGTCGCGGTTGAATCCACCGGGGCCGGCGGGAAGTTGGTTGATCGGCAAGATGCTGGAATAGCGGCGCGGCCGTTCGCGGGCAAGCCTCGCTCCTACAGGATCGAGCCCATCTTGTGATTGACCTGGCCCCGTAGGAGCGAGGCTTGCCCGCGAAGATGCCCGAGGGACCACCTCACTCCAACCCCTTGAGCCGCCCCTCGATAAACCGCCGCTCCGGCACCTGCTGCGTCAACTCGAGCGCCCGCTCATACGCCACCCGCGCCTCGTCCACCCGTCCCAACTGCCGACAAAACTCCGCCCGCGCCGAATGCGCCAAGTGGTAATCCAGCAGCTCACCGCGCTGCAGTATCCCTTCGACCAAGGTCAACCCCGCCAACGGTCCATCCCGCTTGGCCACTGCTGCGGCGCGGTTCAGCTCGATCACCGGTGAAGGCATGGCCTGCAACAGCACGTCATACAAACCGACAATCTGCGGCCAGTCCGTCTCCCCCGCCGTCGCTGCCTCGGCATGCACCGCAGCAATCGCCGCCTGCAGGCAATAAGGCCCGAAACGCCGGGTCTTCAGTGCCCGCTCCACCAGCGCGCAACCTTCGGCGATCATCCCGGCATCCCACAACGAACGATCCTGCTCATCCAGCACAATCAGCTCGCCACTGGCCGAGGTCCGGGCCAGGCGTCGCGATTCGTGCAACAACATCAACGCCAGCAGGCCCATCACCTCCGGTTCCGGCAGCAACTCGACCAGCAACCGGCCAAGCCGGATCGCTTCGCGGGTCAACTCCTCACGGGTCAGTTCGGCACCGACAGACGCCGAGTACCCTTCGTTGAATACCAGGTAAATCACCCGCAGCACGCTGTCGAGGCGTTCGGGCAATTCGGTCAGGGTCGGCACTTGATAGGGAATGTTCGCGTCACGGATTTTCGCTTTGGCGCGCACGATGCGCTGGGCAATGGTGGACGGTGTCGAGAGGAAGGCCCGGGCGATTTCTTCGGTGGTCAGGTCGCAGACTTCCCGCAGGGTCAACGGCACCTGGGCGTCCGCCGCCAGTGCCGGGTGACAGCAGGTAAAGATCAGGCGCAGGCGGTCGTCTTCCACGTCTTCGTCACTCCAGTCGGCCTGCTCGAGCGCCTCCAGTTGCGCGATCAACAGCGGCCGGGACGCATTGAAGCGCGCGCGCCGACGCAACACATCAATGGCCTTGAAACGCCCGGTGGACACCAGCCAGGCCCGCGGGTTGTCGGGCACACCGTCACGCTGCCAGCGCTCGACCGCGACGAAAAACGCCTCGTGCAAGGCTTCTTCGGCCAGATCGAAATCGCCGAGCAGGCGGATCAGGGTCGCCAGGATCCGCCGCGATTCCTCACGGTAGACCTGCTCTACCCGAGCCGTAACCGTGACGTCGGGCATCAGACCTGCAGGCCTTCGGTCATCGCTGAATCGACTTCGGCAGGTTGCTTATTACAAGGTCGCGGGCTCATGCAGATCTCCTGCTTTATGATGATTGTTCAGGGATTCAACTGGCGAACGGGGCGCACCTCGACACAGCCCACCCGGGCCGCCGGAATGTTGCCGGCGACCTGCAGGGCTTCATTGAGGTCCTTGGCATCGATCAGGTAGAAGCCGGCCAACTGCTCCTTGGTTTCGGCGAACGGGCCGTCGGTGATCGACATTTTCCCGTTGCGCATGCGCACGGTGGTCGCGGTCTGCACCGACTCCAGCGCTTCGGCCGCGAGCATCCGGCCACTGCCCTGGATCGACTCGGCGTAGGCCATGCATTCGGCGTCTTTCGGGCTGTCGGGCAGCGAATGCAACTCGTGCTCGTTGCTGTAGACCAGGCATAGGTATTTCATGGACGCTCTCCGTTTCTTGAGGCTCTGCACTGATCGAACTGATCAACTATGGCTGCAGATTGGCGTTTTGGCGCTGTTTGCCGATCAACCGCCAGGCGATCAAGGTTCCAGGTTGAACAGCGCCGTGCCGCTCATCATGTCGAACGGGGCCGACCAGTGTTCGTGGACGATGCGCCATTGTCCGGCCTCGCGCCGATAACAGGCGGTCACGCGCATCCAGCAGGCCTGGGTTTCACCCTTGTCATTGGTGCCCCCGCAATGGGCCAGCCAGTGGGCGAAGGCGATGTGCTCGTCGGCCACGATGTTCATCTGGTCGAAGTCAAAGGTGTGCGCGCCCTGGCACATTTCCATGCACTCCAGCCAATGCGCGCGGTAGGCGGCCTTGCCCCGGAATTGCAGGGCCTTGACGGCGTCATAGGAGACGATGTCCTCGGCATACAGGGCCATGATTTTCTCGACATCCTTGGCGATGACCGCCTGGCGATAGGTGTCGATCAGGGTCTGGATCTCGTGGGTAGCGTTCATGGTGGTTCTCCGTGGTTTTTGTTTGAAGACACCCTTTGTCGTCTGGCAAAACGCCAAATCGACAACCTGAATAAAAAATAATCCGTCGAGGCAAACTCGTTAGAATCCTCAAATAATTGGTGACGGAAAAAGGATACTCCAGTGACAGCCAGACTCGTGCCTTACGAAAGCCTGAACGCGCTCCAGCGTCGACAGGTCGAAGACATTGAAGTGCATAAAGAACAAATCAGATTCTCCGGCGACATCCACGGTGCATTGCACACCTTGCTGTCTAAGCCCGGCCCCGGGGTCAAGGGCTTTGCCCTGCTGGCCGAGGACATTCCCGTGGCCTTTCTGCTGCTCAAGCGTCCGCCGGTGCTGCCTGCCTGGGCCGACGAACACAGCGCGACCCTGCATGCTTTACAAGTGGATCACCGCGCTCAGGGCAAAGGCTACGGCAAGGCCTGCCTGCAAGCCTTGCCCGAGGCGGCGCGCCTGGCCTGGCCGGAAATAAAGGGACTGGAATTATCAGTGGATGCCGACAACGCGTCGGCCATCGCGCTTTACGCGAAATACGGCTGGGTCGACAGCGGCGAAGCCTACAAGGGCCGGATCGGTTACGAGCGGCGGATGGGGTTGATGTTCTAAACCGATCAGCCTGTGCGCTGCCGGGCGGCAGCAAGATCATTGAGGCAAACCAGTGCAATGCCGCTCACGCCGACGCCGCACTCATTCAAACTCGACACAAAATCCCTACAAAATACCGGGTTCGTTCGCTGTCATCCGAAAGAGTCTACGTATATAAAAGCATCCCGTTGCGACAACGCGAGCGAAGAACGGAGCTTCACCCCTGCCGGGCATTGCCAGAACCGGTTCCATTAATTCATTTTGTTTTATTTGCACAGGCTCGGGCTCAAGCGCAGCATATCCAATCCGGTATCGACCCAACGCTCGGCTTCGGCGTGCAGTTCAAAACTGTCGGGCGCCAACAGCCACTGGTACAAAATGCCATCGATGTACGCATGCAGGCTGATGGCTGCACGGACAGTGTCGAGGTTTTCCGGCAACTGTCCCCGATTCACCGCATTACTCAGGGCCAGGGCGATCCGCTCATTGCAATCGAGACTGGCCGCGCGGCGCTGCTGGCGCAGGTCGCACATTTCATCTGTGAATTCGCACTTATGAAACAGAATCTCATTGATGCGCCGGGTTTTCAGGTCCAGGGCAACTTGATGAAACAAATGAATCAGCAGCTTGCGCATACAGCCCAGCGGGTCGGGTTCATCTGCGCTTTCGCTGGCCTTGGCCATTTCATCCAGCGGCTCATGCAGGGTGTCGAGCATGGCCTGTACCACGGCCGCCTTGTTGCTGAAATGCCAGTAGATGGCCCCGCGCGTGACGCCGGCCAGGGTCGCGATTTCCGCCAGTGTCGTGCGCGCCACGCCCCGCTCGAAAAAGGCTTTCTCGGCCGCTTCGAGTATTTGGCTACGGGTTTCTTGAGCTTCCTCTTTGGTACGACGGACCATGGCAGTACAACCTCAATCAGGATGCTTCAGCGATACATGAATATCAGCTGAATAAAAGTGGGGCGAACGCTCTCAGGCGTGGTCCCCGGCCTACAATTCGAACCTTTGAACAGATTTTGTAACGTCAAGGTGACACGGTTCAGCTATTTACAAACAACCATGAACGTAAGTATATTACTTAGCAAGCTACTTATCCACTCAGTGCAACATTTTTACCTTTCCACCTTTCGAGTGCGCACTGTGCGTGCCTGACCCGAGGATTTTCATGCAATTCAAGCCAGCTGTTACCGCTCTGGTCACCGCCGTCGCCTTGGCCACACTGCTTGGCGGATGCAAAAAGGAAGAGGCCGCGCCTGCAGCACCGCCCCCTCAGGTCGGCGTCGTCACCTTGCAACCACAAGCCTTCACCCTGACCTCCGAGCTCCCGGGCCGCACCAGCGCGTTCCGCATCGCCGAGGTTCGGCCTCAGGTCAACGGCATCATCCTCAAGCGCCTGTTCAAGGAAGGTGGCGAGGTCAAGGCCGGTCAGCAGCTGTATCAGATCGATCCGGCTGTTTATGAAGCCACTCTGAAAAGCGCCCAGGCCAATCTGCAACAGACCAAGTCGATCTCCGATCGCTACCAGCAATTGGTCAAGGAGCAGGCTGTCAGCCGCCAGGAGTACGACACGGCCCTGGCTAACCGGCTGCAAGCGGAAGCGACCCTGCAAAGCGCGCAGATCAATGTGCGCTACACCAAGGTGTACGCGCCGATCTCCGGCCGTATCGGCCGTTCTACGGTGACCGAAGGCGCGCTGGTGACCAGCGGCCAGGCCGACCCCATGGCAGTGATTCACCAGCTCGACCCGATCTACGTCGACGTGACCCAGTCCTCCGTGGAGCTGCTTGAACTGCGCCGCGAACTGGAAAGCGGTCGCCTGCAAAAGGCAGGCGACACCGCCGCCATGGTCAAGCTGACCCTCGAAGACGGCAGCGAGTACAAACAACCAGGCAAGCTCGAGTTCTCCGAAGTCTCGGTCGATCAGACCACCGGTTCCGTGACTTTGCGTGCAGTGTTCCCCAACCCTGATCACACCCTGCTGCCAGGCATGTTCGTTCACGCCCAGCTGCAATCGGGCGTGAACAGCGCGGCGATCCTCGCACCCCAACAAGGTGTGACCCGCGACCTCAAAGGCAGCCCGACCGCGCTGGTCGTTGGCCCGGACAACAAGGTCGAACTGCGTCAGCTCAAGGCCAGCCGCACGGTGGGCAGTCAATGGCTGATCGAAGACGGCTTGAAGGCCGGCGATCGACTGATCACCGAAGGGCTGCAATACGTCAAACCTGGCATTGAAGTCAAAGCCAGTGAAGCGACTAACGTTGGCGCAAAGAACCCGGCCCCCGCACAGGTAGCTGACAAGGCTGCCGGCGGCAAAGGGGAGTAGACCATGTCGAAATTTTTTATCGACCGTCCGATTTTCGCCTGGGTAATTGCCCTGGTGATCATGCTGGTCGGGGCACTCTCGATCCTCAAACTTCCGATCAACCAATACCCGAGCATTGCGCCTCCGGCCATTGCGATCCAGGTGACCTACCCGGGCGCGTCTGCACAAACCGTGCAGGACACCGTGGTGCAGGTGATCGAACAACAGCTCAACGGTATCGATAACCTGCGTTATGTCTCCTCGGAAAGTAACTCCGACGGCAGCATGACCATTACCGCGACCTTCGAGCAGGGCACCAACTCCGATACCGCGCAGGTTCAGGTCCAGAACAAACTGAACCTGGCCACCCCGCTGCTGCCGCAAGAAGTGCAGCAACAGGGGATCCGCGTGACCAAGGCAGTGAAAAACTTCCTGATGGTGATCGGCGTGGTGTCCC
>Ga0213829_1001010_pt1 | contig 21872 bp, 20 predicted proteins | sample MC6MC0896MG_FD_180665 | JGI IMG/M metagenome (GOLD analysis project Ga0213829, IMG submission 180665) | Enriched soil aggregate microbial communities from Iowa State University, Ames, United States - MC6-MC0896-MG | ecosystem: Environmental > Terrestrial > Soil > Unclassified | place: USA: Iowa...
TGATCAAGGCAACACGCTTTAAATCCCCATCCGATTCTCCGAAATACCTCGCGCTCTATTGGGCAGAGGGCATCTCTGCCTTCGACTGCCCGGAATATGCGCATGCGTTCAAGTACCAGTCTGTCTGGTCCAAGAAGATTCTTCCGCTCATGCAGAAGCCCACCCGTCGCATCGGTGAAGCTTTTGGGCAATTTGACCAGCCTGGAGGGGAGTGGGTGGCAGTCGTCGCAGCAGCCGAAGCTACTGAGCCTCGCTCGCTGACAATCCTTTATCCAGCCCTTGCCGAGATCTCTGGGTATATCCAGAGCTACCTGGTAAGCCCTGTGCCATCGCTGAGCTTGCCGTTACCTCAAGAAGCCGGCAATCCGCGGCCGATGACTCCCATGCTGATCATGGAGTGCGCCAGCGAAAGTGCAGCGCGACAGGCTGTCGAATCCAGCCTGATCCATTTGCCAGCCGGTAGCGCTCACTTTGGCGTGTATCAGAGCTTGAGCAATGGCTCAGTTGGGGAGGTGCGTTGATGAACACTTCGATCGCATCCGTGGATCAATCAGAACCCATCAGCACCGAACATCCTGGAAAACGCGCCGATATCAGGCGGCTCGCCGCTGCCAGCTCGATCGGAACTACGCTCGAATGGTATGACTTCACCGTCTACAACCTGATGGCTGCGCTGGTCTTCAACGTCATCTTCTTCCCTTCGTTCGACCCGTTGGCCGGTACCGTCATTGCTTTCTCCACCTATGCGGTGGGTTATGTCTCGCGCCCTTTGGGCGGGATCATCTTCGGCAGCCTGGGCGACAAGCTCGGCCGGCGCTGGGTTTTGGTAGCGACGCTGATCTTGATGGGCACAGTTACCGGGCTGATGGGGTTGTTACCTACCTATGAAACCTGGGGTATTTGGAGCCCGATCCTGCTGGTCTTGCTGCGCTTCCTGCAAGGGGCGGCTATTGGTGGGGAGTGGGCCGGATCAGTACTGTTGTCCATGGAGCATGGCGAAGATCGCCATCGTGGCCGGAATGCTTCCTTCACACAGGTAGGACCGGCCTGCGGGACCCTGCTGGGTGCCGGGTTCATTGCCTTGATCACTTTTGTCATGACGCCAGAGACGTTCCAGGAGTGGGGCTGGCGTATTCCATTCCTGTCCAGTGTCCTGCTGGTGATGCTCGGTTTCTGGCTGCGTCGTGGTGTAGATGAGACACCGGTGTTCAAGTCGATCGAGGCGAAGGAAGCCAAAGTCGACGCACCGGTGCGGGAAGTGTTCGTTGGCCACTGGCGCCGTTTGCTGGTCGCAGGCGGCGCACGTATCGGCTCGGACATCGTCTACGCGCTGCTGGTGGTGTTCACGCTTGCTTATGTGACCAACGTACTCCATTTACCGCGTTCTACTGCGCTGACTGCCACGATTATCGGTTCCGTGTTCCATGCCATCAGTGTTCCGCTGTTCGGCATGCTCTCCGACCGATTGGGGCGTCGCCCGGTCTACGCATTGGGAGCCGTGCTATCGCTTGGCTGGGGGTTCGTATTCTTCGTGCTGCTGGATACTGCATCCCCTGTGCTCATCTGCCTGGCAGTCATTGTCGGCATGATCTTCCAGGCAATGATGTTCGGCCCCCAAGCTGCTTTCGTTACCGAGCAATTCCCCACCCGCGTCAGGTATGCCGGATCGTCGTTGGCCTATACCTTGGCCGGCATCGTCGGAAGCGGACTGGCCCCACTGGTTATTACGGGGATATTCAAGGTCTACGAGTCTTCGTTCGCTGTAAGCCTGTATATCGCTGGCGGGCTGATCATCACTTTGATAGCACTCGCATTCGCGCGTGAAACCGCCAAAAAGCCGTTAGAAGACTAATCCGAAAAAGACAGGAAACTTCCTGATGTGCAATTGGGGTTGCCTGTCAAAACTTCGCTGTGGGATCAAGCCATGCGAGATATAGATATTCTTGAAGCGCCTGCCGCCGAATTATTGTTTAGCCCGTCAGGTTGTGGTGCAGTGCTTGTTGATAGTTGCCAGTCAGTTTTTTCGCCAAGCGTGCAAAGAAAGTTTTTTTCACTCGCGCGCGCGCTGGAAACTGATCAACAGATCAGTGAATTGGTGCTCGGGGTGAACAATCTGTTGGTCATGTTTGACCCGCTCGTTAGTTCGCCTTCGGCGATTGAACAACTGATTCAGGGCCTTTGGCTGTATCCCGATGCGCTTCCTTCCACCCCCAGGGTTATGGAAATCCCGGTGAGCTACTGCGGTGAAGCCGGTGAGGACCTGGCCATGCTCGCCGAGTACGCGGGGCTCAGCATTGATCAGTGGATCGAACGTCACAGTAACGCGACCTACGAGGTGGCGTGCATCGGCTCCATGCCGGGCTTCGCCTACCTGACCGGGCTACCCGCCGAACTGGCCAGACCCAGAAGAGCTTCGCCGCGGGCACAGCTCGCCAAAGGCTCTGTGATTATTGGCGGCACGCAAGCTGGCGTGATGCCGTGCACTGCACCGTCAGGCTGGCACGTGGTTGGGCGTACCGACGTCGATTTGTTCGACATTCAAAAACAGCAGCCATGCCTGCTGTTGCCCGGCGATCAAGTCCGGTTCCTGGTCCGGGAGGAAGTGTCATGATCGAAGTGCTGAGCAGTGGTGCCCTCAACCTGGTCCAGGATCTCGGGCGCTCTGGGTGTATGGCGATGGGGGTGAGCCGCAGTGGCGCCATGGATGCCCCCGCGCTGATGATTGCCAACTGGCTGGTTGGCAACCAGCAAAACGCAGCAGGGCTTGAAGTCAACGTCTTTCCGTTCCGTTTCAAGCCAGAGCGTACGTTGCTCGTCAGTTGTACCGGTGCACACTGCGCAATTAACGTGGATGGGTATCCCGTACCCAGTTGGACTTGCCTGGAGATCAGGGCCGGCCAACAAGTGGTGGTTGAGCGCCCACGCTTGGGGGGCAGGGCTTATCTCGCGTTTTCAGGTGGTGTTGACGCACCGGTGCAGTTGGGCTCCCGTGCGACAGATCTGAAGGCGGGGTTTGGCGGTCATGAAGGACGCGGCCTCAATCGTGGCGACCGTCTCCAGCTGTTGCCCCAAAGCCTTTCATCAACAGGTCGTGCCATTCTGCCGCTTGAGCGTGTGCTGCATGCAGAGGCCATGCGTCGCCAGCAGGTGACGGTGCGGGCGATCGCTGCAGCTCAGGCTGACGACTTTTCCTCCACCTCGTTGGACGCGTTCTATTCCACTCCCTACGAAGTCACTCCGCAGTCCAACCGGGTCGGTTACCGCCTCCAGGGCCAACCCCTGCATACAGTTCGACCCATCGAATTGCTCTCCCATGGCATTGCGCCGGGCACTGTCCAGGTGCCGCCGGCGGGGCAACCCATCGTGCAACTGGCTGAAGCCAATACCTGTGGTGGCTATCCAAAGATCGCCACGGTGCTCGATTGCGATCTCTGGCGCCTTGCCCAAGCAGGCGTCGGCTGCAGCGTCTATTTCAAGTCCATCACTGTGGCCGAAGGCATCGAAGCCCTTGCCCATCACCGTGCGGCGCTCGCGAACATTCAGCGACAACTGGGCGTCAGCCCATCAGCCTGATTCGAGGAACAGTCAATGAACCACAATACGTTACGCATCGATATCAACTCGGATATGGGCGAAGGCTTCGGCCCCTGGAAAATGGGTGACGATGACGCGATTCTCGATATCGTGACCTCTGCCAACGTCGCCTGCGGACAGCATGCCGGCGACCCTGAGATTATGGCTAGCACCTTCGCCCAGGCCAAAGCCAAGGGTGTGGCAGTGGGGGCTCACCCCGGTTTTCCAGACCTGTGGGGTTTCGGTCGCAGAGTGATTCCCCACACGACTGGCGAAATTGAGCGCTTCGTTGCATACCAAGTCGGTGCGGCTGTGGCGCTGTCGAGTTACGCAGGGCACCCCATCACTTTCGTCAAAGCCCATGGTGCGCTCGGGAATCTCACCCAAACGGACCCCGAGGTTGCCAAGGCGATCGCCAGGGCCGTCAAAGCCGTAGACCCCAAGCTTGTCTGCGTTACGTTCGCGGGGGGCCTGATGATTCCGATTGCCAATGATATGGGCCTCGAAACCCGTGCAGAGGTCTTCGCGGACCGCGCTTACACCGAGGCAGGCCATCTGGTTCATCGTAAAGAGCCTGGTGCAGTACTCCATGACGTGGATTTCGCCGCCCAGCGCATGCTGCGCATGGTTCGGGCAGGCGGTATCGAAACGGTGAGCGGGCGCATGCTTCCAGTCCATATCGACACCATCTGTGTGCACAGCGATACGCCAGGTGCGATCAGCATGGCAGGGGTGCTACGCAAGACATTGGAGTCGGCCGGCGTCCAGGTCTGTGCTTTTGCCGGGGGATCCCGCTGATGGACAACCCCCTTGTCGAACGGCTCGTCAGTCTGTTCGAAAACAGCGCGTTGAGTGAAATCGAATACTCGGCGGACGGCACGCGTATTAGGTTGGTGAAAGCGTCGGGTCAAACTGTGCCTGAGCAGCCTCGGCTGACTGAAGCGCAGCCACCCATGGCAACCCCGACACGCCAATCGAGTTGGACCATTGATGCCGGACTGACTGGCATTTTCTACCGCGCACCTTCGCCGGATGAGCCCACTTTCGTCGACGTTGGCACTGTCATCGAGGAAGGCCAGCAGGTCGGAATCATTGAGGCGATGAAGATGCTTAACGTGCTCGAAAGCGAGCGCAGCGGGCGTGTGGTACGCATCCTGGTGGAGGACGGTGCTTCGGTCGAAGCTGGGACGCCATTGTTCGAGCTGCAGTTGATGGAGGACGCCCATGTTTGATTCAGTGTTGATCGCCAACCGAGGCGAGATTGCCTTGAGAATCCTGCGTGCCTGCCGGGCATTGCAGATCCGGACTATCGCCGTGCACTCCACAGCAGACGCCGATCTGCGCCATGTGCAACTGGCCGACCAGGCCCTGTGTATTGGTCCCGCAGCTTCGGCGCAAAGTTATCTGGACATCGATCGCCTGATGGAGGCCGCTGAGTTGACCGGCGCGGGCGCCATCCACCCCGGCTACGGCTTTTTGTCTGAGCGTGCCGATTTTGCCGAGGCTGTCGAACGCTCCGGGCGAGTGTACATCGGCCCTACTGCTGCGGCCATTCGCCTGATGGGCGACAAGGTCAGTGCCAAGAAGGCCATGCTTGAATCCGGTGTGCCCTGCGTGCCCGGCTCGGACGGCGCTCTGCCTGGCGACCCCCAGGCGGTGGCTGGCATAGCCCGGGATGTTGGGTATCCGCTGATCGTGAAGGCAGCAGGCGGTGGAGGCGGGCGGGGAATGCGCATCGTCCGCGAGCCAAGCCAGTTGGCTCAGGCGGTGGCCACCACGCGTGAGGAAGCCAATCGCGCGTTTGGTAACCCGGCCCTTTACATCGAACGTTTCCTCGAAAATCCGCGGCATATCGAAATCCAGATACTGGCGGACGGATTCGGCAATGCCGTATGGCTCGGCGAGCGTGACTGTTCCATGCAACGGCGGCATCAGAAGGTGATCGAAGAATCTCCTGCCCCCGGTGTTTCGCGGGAGGCTATCGCAGAGATCGGGCAACGCTGTGTCGACGCCTGTATGCACATCGGCTATCGCGGCGCGGGCACTTTCGAGTTTCTCTACGAAGACGGGGCTTTCTACTTCATCGAGATGAACACCCGAATCCAGGTCGAGCATCCGGTGACTGAGTTGGTGACCGGTATCGATCTGGTGGTGGAGCAGTTGCGAATCGCCCGGGGGGAGCCTCTGTCGTTCAGCCAGAAGGATGTTGCCGTCACCGGGCACGCCATTGAGTGTCGCATCAACGCCGAGGACCCATGGCGGTTCACGCCGGCACCGGGCACAGTCGACCATTGGCTTGCGCCTGGCGGCCCGGGAGTTCGCGTCGAGTCCCACTTGTATTCCGGGTACCGAGTACCGGCCCATTACGACTCGCTGGTGGCCAAGGTGCTTACGTATGGCAGCAACCGCGAAGCGGCCGTCAGCAGGATGCGCCAGGCACTGGCAGAAACCGTGCTGGAGGGGATTTCATGCACTATTCCACTGCACAGACGGTTGATGGATGAACCTGGGTTCACAGCTGGCGGCTACAACATCCATCACCTGGAACATCTTTTCGAACAAGGCTTTGGTCAGTCTGCGGAGAGCCCTCATGAGCGTTGAAGAACTCGCGGTACTGATTGAGCAGTTGCAGGGGCGAGGTATTGCGAGATGTGAGTACGAAACTGAGCAGGGGTCAGTGGTTCTGGTCTTCGCGTCACAATCCCGTACATCTGTCGTGGAAAAGGTTCAACTGCCTGTCCCGGGTCGCCAGGATACTTTAGTCGAGGCTCCGAAGGCCGGCCGGTTCTTGTCTTCCCATCCTTTGCAGGGCGTCGCTCTGGCGGCCGTTGGCGAACCTGTCGAGGCGGGTGCAATCATCGGCTTCATTCAGGTTGGTGAGTCACTTCAGCCCGTCAAAGCGAAAGCTGCTGGCGTCATGGTCGGCTACTGCCCGGTCGACGGCGAGCTTGTCGGCTACGGGGCGCCAATCGCAAGGCTGATCCCTTCCTAAGGGAATGCCAGCAAGCGCACGACCTTATTGTGCGCACTCCCTCCCGCGGTATTCATCTATTCAAGAAGAAGAGGTCTCTGCATGCGTGCACATTGGCCCGTGGTACCTGCTGTCCTGTGTTTGACCTTTGCAACGGACCTGAGAGCCGCTGGCTTTCTCGAAGACAGCCGGGCAAACGTCGATTTCAGAAACCTGTATTTCGATCGAGACTTTCGCCAGCCTGGAGGTAACACTGCAAACGGGCAAAGCCAGGCACGGGAATGGGGTCAAGCCGCCGTTCTGACACTCCAATCCGGATTTACTCAAGGCACGTTTGGGCTGGGGATCGATGGCGTCGCCATGACCGGCCTCAACCTCGATTCCAGCCCAGATCGTGCAGGCACCGGCATGTTCCCAACTGAGCGTGACGGCAGTTCGGATGATGAATTCAGCCGACTGGGCGCGAGCTTCAAATTGAAGTACTCCAAGACGCTTGTTCGCTCGGGCGTCATGGCCTTTCGTAAGCCCGTGCTTCAAAGCGCCGACTCTCGTCTGTTGCCTGGTCTGTTCAAAGCCACCACGCTGGAAACCAGTGAGCTGGCGGGCCTCACCCTTCAGGCTGCACGCGTGACCAAAACGATGGGTTTGGATTCATCTAACTGGGAGCGGCTGACCAGCCGCTATGGCGGGCGCAGCGAGGATTTCACCCTGTACGGAGCGGATTACGCGCTGAATGACAAAAGCCAAGTCCGGGCTTATTACGGAAAGCTGGCCGGCATTTACCAACACACGCTGGCCAATTACCAAGGGCGCGTCGATTTTACGGCGGATCGACACCTCTCTTTCGATTTGCGCTGGGCGAAGGCGGAAGAGGTAGAGGACTTTCGCGACATCGACAACAGGGCAGTGGGCGCCTTGGTAGGGTTCCGCCAGAAGCACCACACATTGAGTCTGGGCTTCCAGAAGATGAGCGGGCACGATGCTTATCCGTACGTAAACGGAACCGATCCCTACCTTGTTAACTTCGTTCAGATCCTGCAGTTCTCCAATGCTGGAGAGCGTTCATGGCAGTTGCGCTACGATCTGGATCTGGCCGCATGGGGTGTTCCTGGGTTGAGCTTCATGAGCCGATACGTCCGGGGCGACCAAGTACAACTTTCGAGCGGCGGCGAAGGACGAGAATGGGAGCGCAATAGTGAGGTCACCTATGTCATTCAGGGCGGCTCATGGAAAAACGCCTCAATCAAATGGCGCAACGCCACTGTCCGCTCAACCTTTGGCAATGATATCGACGAAAACCGCCTCGTGATCAGCTACCCACTGAGCCTGTTCTGATGGATCATCGACCTTAGATGAACGCCCCGCTTGGTAGCGGGGCTATCCGCCGGATCAAGCTCGTGGGGAATCAATGAATACGCGTTTCATCGAGGCGTTCTTGCAGATTGCAAGGCTGAAAAGCTTCAGAGCTGCGGCCGAGCATTTGCACCTGACTCAGGCTGCCATATCCAATCGGATCGCTTCGCTTGAAGAAGAGATCGGTGCTCGGTTATTTGAGCGGGAGACACGAGAGCTCAAGCTGACTGCGGTCGGCTCGCGGCTGGTCGATTATGGCGAGCGCATGCTGGATCTGGAACAAGAGATCCGCCACCTGGGTCGGCCCAGTCACGAAGTTTTGGGGTTGGTACGCATTGGCGCTGTAGACAGCGTGGTGCATACCTGGTTGATAGCCTTCCTGAAGCGCTTGCAGTCGACATATCCTGGTATCGAAGTTCAGCTGACCTCGGAAACTAGCGCCGGTGTCTACAAGGCGCTGCGTGATGGGGTGATCGATATCGCCCTGCAGACGCATCCCATCGAAGGTGACGGTATCACCAGCATTCCCTGCCTCTCGATCGCCACAGGGTGGATAGTAAGCAACCAGGCGATGATCAGTACCCAGCAGCCCATTCTGGATTTGCTGGGTCAGCCAACCATTACCATGAGCCAGAACTCACAGCCGCATCTGGTGCTCAAGGAGCTCTATCGCAGATTCTGCCTCCCGGTCGGCAAGACGCATCACGTCAGCTCCATATCCGCACTGGTGCAGCTCGTTGAGGCTGGGTTTGGTAACGCGTTCGTTCCCCTTGCGCCCGTGCGTTATGCAATTGAGTCGGGTCGAGTGAGGATGGTGGATTGCGGCCTGCCGATCCCTAACCAGCCATTGGTTGTAAGCTACACCCAAGCGCATTCGTCCGAGGCTATTCGATTGGTAGCCGAGCTTGCCTGTCTTGAATGCGACCAGTACGTGCGCACACTCGTGCCGCCATATGCTGCCACCTGATTGATCCATTTCAGTCAGCCTCTGGCGGAGCCTTCCGCTCGGCGAGCGGCTCGGGCTTTCCATTCATCCAATAAGAAAAACAGATACCTGCTTAAGGATTTCATGGAGGCGGGGAAGGGATGCCCGCCTTAGAGTCACCTTCGTCCATAAGTCAGATGGCGCTTACCGTTGCGGCAAGCATTCGCCTCGGCTTGGTCCCTACAAAAACAAGAAGGTGAAAGCATGAGCAACGAAGCGGTCGATATCAAGGCATGGATCGACGACCGACCAGTATCCCGGTATCAGTGGCTCATCATGGCCCTGTGCTTTCTGGTTGTTCTGTTCGATGGTTTCGATGTGGCGGTGATGGGTTTTGTCGCACCTTCATTGATCCAGGAGTGGGGCCTTACCCGGGCTGCTTTTGGACCGGTCATGAGCGCCGGCATGGTAGGCCTTGCGATTGGCGCTTTGACCGCAGGCCCTTACGCTGACCGCTTGGGTCGCAAACGGGTGCTGCTGATCGCCGTGACTGGGTTCAGTGTGCTGAGCCTGGCCTGCGCTTTTGCCCGCAACCCCTACGAACTGGGCATGCTGCGTTTGCTCACCGGGGTAGCCTTGGGTGCAGCGCTGCCGAACACCACCACTTTGCTGTCTGAATACCTGCCAGAGCGGAATCGCGCGCTTTTCATCACCATCATGTTTACAGGCTTCAACATGGGTTCCGGGCTTGGCGGTTTTCTGGCTGCCTGGCTGATCCCGGCGTATGGGTGGCATGCGGTATTGCTCGCGGGGGGCATCATGCCGCTGGTACTGCTTCCGCTTCTTTGGTTGTGGTTGCCTGAATCGGCACGGTTCCTTGCTGCTCGCAATGCACCTGCGGCCGAGATCGCCAAGGTGTTGAACCGGCTCGGTGGTGCGTTCACTGCCGCTACGCGGTTCATCGTCAGCGAGGGCCAACCGAATCACAAGGCACCGGTACGCATGCTGTTCACCGGTCAGTTCCGTTTCGGCACGCTCGCGCTGTGGAGCACCTATTTCATGGGCCTGCTGGTGATCTACCTGACCATGGGCTGGATGCCCACACTGTTGCGTGACAGTGGCTTGTCAATCGAGCGGGCAGCCAGCATCACAGGCTTGTTCCAGCTCGGCGGCACCGTTGGCGCCATTGCAGTGGGCTGGGCAATGGATCGGCGCAACCCCAATCGCGTGATTGCCGGGGCTTATGTGCTAGGTGGCTTGTGCATCCTCTTGCTGGGCGCCACCAGCCTGGAGTCGACGCTGCTTGCCGTTGGGGTCACCGCAGCCGGGTTTTTCATGAGCGGGGCACAAACCGGGCTCAACGCGTTTGCGCCGGGCTACTACCCAACAGATTTTCGCGCTACCGGGGTCAGCTGGATGCTAGGGATCGGGCGTTTTGGGGCGATCTTCGGCTCGCTCATTGGCGGCGCAGTGTTGAGTATGGGCTTCGCTGTTCCAGTGCTCTTCGCGTTGTTGAGCGTACCGGCCTTTATCGCTGCGATGGCGATCCTGGCCAACGGCCATGCCCGGCGCCGGCCAAGCCAGGCTGCAGTGGCCTAGTAGCTTCATTCAAGTAAAGGAACATTCCATGGCACGTATCATCGGCGGCCTCGCCGTCTCTCATACCCCCACTATCGGTTTCGCGGTCGACCACGACAAGCAGCAAGATGCGGCGTGGGCGCCCATCTTCGAAGGGTTCGAGCCAATCAAGGCCTGGCTCGATGAGAAAAAGCCCGACGTCCTCTTCTATATCTTCAACGATCACGTTACCTCGTTCTTCTTCGACCACTACGGTGCTTTTACCCTCGGCGTCGATGAACGCTATGAGGTTGCAGACGAGGGCGGAAACCCTCGTGATCTGCCTGCGGTGAATGGCCATGCGGCACTTTCCCGGCACATCGGCGAAAGCCTGGTCGCTGACGAATTCGACATGGGGTTTTTCCGTGACAAGCCGCTTGATCACGGGTTTTTCTCACCCATGTCTGCGTTGCTTGCCTGCGACGACGGTTGGCCGGTAGAAATTGTTCCGCTGCAGGTAGGCGTGCTGCAATTCCCCATTCCGAGTGCCCGTCGCTGCTACAAGCTGGGGCAGGCGCTGCGCCGGGCGATCGAAAGTTACCCAGAGGATCTCAAGGTGGCCATCGTGGCGACAGGTGGGGTTTCTCACCAGGTCCATGGCGAGCGCTGTGGGTTCAACAACCCCGAATGGGATGCGCAGTTCCTGGATCTGCTGATACATGACCCGCTGCGCCTCACGGAAATGACCCTAGCCGAATTCGCTACGTTAGGTGGGCTGGAAGGGGCAGAGGTGATCACCTGGTTGATCATGCGAGGCGCGCTGTCATCCAACGTGAAGAAGCTGCACCAGGACTACTACCTGCCGTCGATGACAGGTATTGCAACGCTGCTGTTGGAGAATGAGGATCGACCGGTGCCCGTCGAAACCACCGCCCGGCACCTCAAGCACATGCGGCACCAGCTCGACGGCATCGAAAAGCTGGAAGGTACTTACCCGTTCACGCTGGAGCGAAGCGCCAAGTGCTACCGCCTGAACAAGTTTCTGCACCGCATGATCGAACCTGACTGGCGCGGTCGCTTTCTGGAAACGCCAGAGGCGCTTTTTGAGGAGGCGGGTTTGAGCGAAGAAGAATGCGACCTGTTACGCCGCCGTGACTGGCGTGGCCTGATCCAGTACGGCGCAATCTTCTTCGTACTGGAAAAGCTTGCTGCGGTAGTGGGGGTGCCAAACCTGCAGGTGTACGCCGCGATGCGTGGGCAGAGCCTGGAAGACTTCATGACGACGCGCAACCAGCAGGTGCTGTATTCGGTGGCCGGCAAGCCATAACCGAAATTGCCGGCGCGCCTTCCGTAATTTCTCTAGGCGGTTGCCTGCTCGCCCGTCACTGCGCGGATCATGTCCATCAGGGCCTGCGCTACTGGCGAGTGCAGGCAGCCGTTTCGGTATGTCAGCCCAATGGCGCGGGAAGTCTGTTTCAACTCGACAGGCAAGACACATAACTCGCCAGAGGCGATTTCCTGCTCCAACTGGTGTGCGGAAACGGCTGCGATCATGTCGGAACGCAGCAACAAACCTCTGATGATGGCCATATCGGCGCTTTCAACCACCGGGTGTGGGCTGGCCATGCCCAGTGCAGTGAAACATCCATCCAGCATCTGGCGCGCGGGTGAACCGGCCCTTGGCAATACCCATTTTGCGGTTGAAAGCGCGCTGTAGTTCAGGCTTTTGGCGAGTGGGTGGTGTTGCCGGGCCACAAGCACCATTTCTTCGGACAGCAGCTTCTCTCCTGTAAGGTCACTTGCGTAAGCCGCACTGCGCAACGCACCGAAGATGAAGTCCACATCGCCCGCGCGCAACTCGGTGGCCAGCAGGTCGAAAGGGCTTTCGTTGGTAATCACCTGGATATGGGGGTGGGCGGCCATCAGGCGCACGATGGCTGCAGGCAAGATTCGCGTTCGGCCCAGGGGCAGGGCGCCCACATGCACTACGCCTTGCAATTGGCCGTGAAGGGCTGAGATGTCTGTTTCCATGTGGCGCAGTTCGTTGAGTGCACGCCGGATAGGGAACAGTATTTCATGGCTCGTGCGGGTAGGTTGCAGGCCTCGAGGGGTTCGCTCGAACAGCGTTTGGCCACAGCCGCTCTCCATGACCTTGAGCGTTGAGCTGATGGCCGGCTGAGTCAAGCCCATGAGGTTCGCAACGGTCTGCATGTGATGCGTCTCGCAGAGGCTCACGAAAATTTGCAGCCGCTTGACCTGGAACAGGTACAGCGGCTCCACGGGCTGCTTGTCTGCCGGGGCAAGCAGCCGAGGGACAGTACCGAGCTCCTCCAGCACCCTGCGGGCCCGCGGCAGCACGCGCTCACCATAGCCGGTAAGACGCATGCCATTGGTGTGACGCTCGAACAGAGGCGCATTCAAGCGGGCCTCCAGCTCGGAGATCGAGCGTGTAACCACAGACTGCGCGCGGTACAGCGCTGATGAAGCTTTGGAAACACTCCCGAGCTCCGCGACGCGCACAAATGCCCGCACGTGCATCAAGCCTGGCAGCTCTCTGGTTTCCATGGACAGTCAACATTCTGCTTGAGGGGCGTTGACTATGCCGATCCGGGACGAGGAGGGCAATAAGGAAAACGCATACCCCATACACCCGAACGCATTACTGCTTCAGTCAGACCGAATGCGAAGCTGTGCCTATCGAAACAGGAGCACTCGCAATGACAGGATCACAAAAAAACGCATTGGTTGTCAGCGCCCATTCTGCCGATTTTGTATGGCGTGCAGGTGGCGCTATCGCGCTGCACGCCCAGCAGGGTTACAACGTGCACATCGTTTGCCTGTCCTACGGCGAGCGGGGCGAGTCTGCAAAGCTTTGGCGAAAGGGCGACATGAGTGAGGGCAAGGTGAAAGCTGCCCGCCAGGAGGAGGCGATGGCTGCAGCCGAAATACTTGGCGCAAGTGTGGAGTTTTTCGACATTGGGGATTACCCCATGCGGGCTGACAAGGACACGCTGTTCCGCCTGGCCGATGTCATGCGCCGGGTCCAGCCGGCTTTCGTACTCAGCCACTCGCTGAAGGACCCGTACAACTACGACCATCCGCTGGCAATGAACCTCACTCAGGAAGCGAGGATCATCGCCCAGGCAGAAGGTTACCGACCGGGCGAGAAGATTGTCGGGGCACCCCCGGTCTATGCCTTCGAGCCGCATCAGCCCGAACAGTGTGAGTGGCGGCCGGATGTGTTCCTGGACATCACCGATGTATGGGACAAGAAATACGCTGCGATTCAATGCATGGCCGGGCAGGAACACCTGTGGGAGTACTACACACGTGTCGCCCTGCAGCGTGGAGTACAGGCCAAGCGTAACGTTGGCATCACCTGCGCCCGCAACATTGTCTACGCCGAGGGCTACCAGAGCATCTTCCCGCGCGTGACGGAGAGCCTGGCATGAGTACGCTCGTGGGAAAAACCGGCGTTGTCCTTCGCAACATCGAGCGAGCGGGCGCGGGCCTGGTGGACGAACTGGCGGCATACGGTGTTGCCACCATCCACGAAGCACAAGGGCGCAAAGGGTTACTGGCGCCCTCGATATCGGCGATTCAGCAGGGCACTTCTGTCAGTGGCTCGGCCGTCACTGTGCTGGTGGCGCCCGGGGACAACTGGATGTTCCACGTTGCTGTTGAACAATGCCGTCCTGGCGACGTGCTTGTCGTTGCACCCAGCTCTCCCTGTACCGACGGCTACTTTGGTGACCTGCTCGCAACCTCGCTCAAGGCGCATGGTGTTCGTGCGCTGGTGATCGATGCCGGGGTGCGCGATACCCGTACCCTTCGGCAAATGGGCTTCCCTGTCTGGTCACGGGCGGTCAGCGCGCAAGGGACCATCAAGGAAACGCTAGGCTCGGTCAATCTACCGATCATTTGCGGCGGGCAGCTGGTCAACCCCGGTGACGTGGTCGTGGCGGATGATGACGGTGTGGTGGTTGTGCGTCGCGATGAGGTGATGCAGGTGCTGGAGGCGACCCGTCGGCGTGCTGATCTGGAAGAGCAGAAGGCGTTGCGCCTGGCCAGCGGCGAACTCGGTCTGGACATCTACAACATGCGTCCCCGCCTTGCGGAGAAGGGGTTACGGTACATCGACAGCCTGGATGAACTGGGAGAGTAGACATGGCCCAGACACGCATTCCCTGCCTGTTGATGCGCGGCGGCACCTCCAAGGCTGCGTGCTTCCTGGATAGCGACTTGCCGGACCAGGGCGAGCTGCGCGATCGGGTGCTGTTGGCCGCCTTGGGCTCACCTGACAGCCGCCAGATCGACGGGATAGGTGGCGCAGACCCGCTCACCAGCAAGGTCGCGATCATCAAGGCGTCACGCCGACCCGACGCTGATGTGGATTATCTGTTCGCACAGGTGATCGTAGATGAGCCGCGTGTCGACTATGGCCAGAACTGTGGCAATGTCCTTGCTGCTGTCGGCCCTTTTGCACTCGAGCGCGGGCTGGTCACCGCGACGGGCGAGGTCACGCCAGTCCGCATATACATGGAGAACACCGGGCAAATGGCAGTTGCGTACGTGCGTACGCGCGACGGCTGCGTCGACTATACCGGCGATGTGAAGATTGATGGCGTGCCGGGAGCCGGCGCACCGCTGGTCATTGAATTCCAGGACATTGCCGGCTCCAGCTGTGGGGCGTTGCTGCCGACAGGCAACACGCAGGATGTGTTCGATGGCATCGCGGTCACCTGCATCGACAACGGCATGCCCGTGGTACTGATGCGCGCTGAGGCATTGGGCTGTAGCGGTTACGAGAGCCCGCAACAGCTGGAGGCCGATTCGGCGTTGAGAGGGCGGCTTGAGAGCATCCGCCGACAGGCCGGCCTGGCCATGAATCTTGGCGATGTGAGCCAGCGTAATGTGCCCAAGATGTGCCTGGTGTCGGCTGCTGCCTCGGGAGGTACGCTGAACACGCGTACCTTCATTCCTCATCGCTGCCATACCAGCATTGGCGTGTTCGGCGCTGTCAGCGTTGCGACGGCTTGCACGCTACCGGGGACGGTTGCTTCGCAAATTGCTGGCGTAGCGCTTCAGGACCGCATGCGCTTGTCGATCGAGCATCCCACTGGAGAGTTCACGGTTGAAGCAACACTTCAGAAGGGAGAGCTTCTGGGGTGCGGGTTGGTACGTACTTCCAGGGTTCTGTTTGACGGGGTCGTGTGTATTGCGCGGCCCCTTTGGGAAGGACGGTAGCGGGACACACAGGTGCGGGCGAAAGGAGTACCCCGTCAAGGCGATGAACGTCTCGCCGGGGTACTGTCGCTAGGGCCGACTCAGCCGCCGAACGATTCCATGAGCACCTGTACCAGCTCACCGCCTTCAGGCGTTGCCCAACTGCCGGCCAGTTCGGCAATCAACTGGTTGGTGGTGGTCAGCGTTACACCTGCCTTGTCCATCCGGCGCAGCGCTATGTCATCGGCCATCGCGGTTGGGGACGCGCCGGCGTCGGCGACAACCTGTACCTCGAAGCCATCACGGACCAGCGAGAGTGCCGGGTAGACGGTGCAGACATCATTGGTTACGCCAGCAATGATGAGCTTCTTGCGACCAGTCGCTTTGACGGCTGCGGCAAAATGTTCATCGTCCATCGCGTTGACGATCCCCAGGCGCTTGATGCGCCCCGCGAACTCGGCCGGAAGGATTTCTTCCAGTTCACTCAGCAACGGCCCTTGCGCATGCTCCTCCATGCTGGAGGTGAGCACCACCGGTAGCTTGAGAATGCGCGCCGCCTTGGCGAGCATCAGTGCATTGCGTTTGAGCTCAGCGAAGGGCATGGATTTGGCCCAGCCCATGGTGCCAACCTGATGATCGATAAGCAGCAGGGCAGCGTTGTCAGCATTGAAATTTTCGTGAGTCATGATGATCTTCTCGCTAGGTAGAGGAACGGTGGTTGGCTTATCGGGTGTGCAGGCTGCCGAACAACCCGCGTTGGTAGCGCTGCACGGCTTCGTTTAGTGCAGCTGGTGACGCCAGCGCCATTGGGCCTTGCCAATGAACCGGCTGATTCAGCGGTGTACCTGAAAAAACCACTGCCTTTGCGGCGCCGTTTTTCGCCTGCACCGTCAAAACCCGCCTTGGCCCTTGGGGCAGATTCACTGGGGCCTTTGGGTCAAGCAGACTGAAGGGCTGGCCGTCCACGGTCACCTCACCATCAATTGGCACGACGAACGCGACATGGCCGTCCGGGATTGGAATTTCTGCCTCGCTGCCCGCTTCCAGCAGGATGTCCAGCAATCGGACATCGGTGGGCAATGAGAGGGGGGAGGCGTTCTCGCCGAACGCCCCGAGGGGCACACGAATCCTCACTCCCGGCAGGCGTACAACGGGTACATCGCGTGCTTCCAGGCTGAAGGCATGAGGCGCCTGCGCCTGTTGGTCCTCGGGCAGATTGATGAAGATTTGCAGCATGTGCACGGTCTTGCCGGGCTCCGCTGGTACTTCTTCATGAACCACGCCGCTACCCGCCGCCGTCCAGTGCAAACCACCGGGCTGAATCACATTGCGATTGCCCAGTGAGTCCCGGTTATCGATCCCCGTTTCCGAATCCAGAAACAAATACGACACTGCCGAGAAACCCGCATGCGGATGCGCTGGGAAGGTCGGCCCGCTGATCCAGGCGTGATCCACGCCCAGAAACGGATCGATGGGTCTCGCAAACTGATCACCACGAAGGCTGTACGCTCGGAACTGGCTGCCATGATTCATACGCTGCAGGCGTGCGGTGGGTAGCATGGTGGCGCTCCTCAGGCCCCTTGGGTCAGGGTTGGGTAATCGATGTAGCCTTCTGCGCCAGGCGCGTAGAAGGTATTTTTATCCGGCACATTGAGTTCGGCGCCTACACGCAGCCGTTCTGGCAGATCAGGGTTGGCCAGGAACGCAGCACCAAACGCGGCCGCATCCGCTTTGCCGCCGGAGATAAGCGCTTCGGCGCTTTCTTTGTTCAGGCCACTGCCGACCAGGTAGCTCCCTTTGAAGAGCGGCCGCAGGGCGCTGTGATAGTTGAACTCTGCACCAAACAGCGCGACGTGCAGGTAAGCCAGGTTCAACGGCTGCAGTTGCTTTACCAGGTAGGTGTAGGTTTCTTGCGGCTGGGCGTCGACGATGTCGTTGAAGTTCATTTCCGGGGAAATCTTGATTCCCACGCGGTCGCCGCCCACTTCTTCGGCCATCGCGGCAAGCACTTCGAGAACGAAGCGAACACGGTTTTCAACAGGACCACCGTATTCGTCATTGCGCTGGTTGCTGCCGCTGGACAAGAACTGCTCCGGCAAATACCCCGATGCTGCATGCAACTCCACACCGTCGAAGCCGGCCTCGATCGCCCGACGAGCAGCCTGGCGGTAAGCTTCCACGACGCCGGCAATTTCAACGACGCTCAACGCATGTGGGATGACGAAGTCTTGCAGGCCGGTAGCAGTATAGGTCTGACCTGCGGCCTTGATGGCTGAGGGTGCCTGGGGCTGGGCGCCGTCGATCAGCAGTGACGGGTGAGAAACACGGCCACAGTGCATCAGTTGCATGAATATACGGCCGCCACGGGCGTGAACGGCTTCAGCGACCTCTTTCCACGCTGCTACCTGTTCATCGGTTTCGATGCCAGGGGTCCGCACATAACCTTTGCCCAGCGCAACCGGGAAAACACCTTCGGAGATGATCAGGCCAGCGCTGGCGCGTTGCTCATAGTAAGTGGCGACGAGGTCGGAAGGGACGCCACCGTCGTCTGCACGCGAACGCGTCATGGGGGCCATGACCACGCGGTTGGACAGGGTGTAGCGGCCTAACTGGACTGGGGAAAAGAGAGAGTTCATTACAGTGCTCCTATGCGGTGATGGGGTTATCATCAATCAATGCGTTGCCGGGATAAATCCGGCTAAATTGAAATGACTGATCCATTTTTGGAGCAATGCTTGGAATACCTGAACGACATGGCCCTGTTCGTCGAGGTCGTGAAGATGCGCAGCTTTCGAGGCGCCGCACAGTCCCTGAACATGCCAAGCTCGACGCTTTCAAGGCGTATTACCAGCCTGGAAAAGCAGATAGGGTTGCGCCTTCTCCATCGCACTACACGCAAGATCGAGCTGACTGAGGCTGGCCAGCTTTACTTTGATCGGTGCAAGCGCATTGTCGATGAAGCGAGGCTGGCGCATGAGCAACTGGGTGAGCTGCTTGCCAGGCCCAGCGGCCTGTTGCGCGCCTCATTACCGGTGGATTTCGCCAACATCTACCTGGCGCCGTTGATTGCGGACTTTGCCCGACTGTACCCAGGCATCACCTTTGACTTCGATCTGACACCCCGGCAGGTCGATCTGGTCAGCGACCCCGTGGATGTGGTCATTCGGATGGGCGAGCCGGCCAGCTCCAACTTGATTGCGCGAAAACTGGCCACCCTGCAACGCGGCCTGTATGCCTCACCTCAATATCTGGCAGGATCCGGTGAGCCCCGCGAGCCAGCGGAGCTTGTGCATCACGAATGCCTGCGAATGTCAGGGGCGAGCTCGGACAAGTGGACCCTGACCAGCGAGGGGGCTGTCGAACAAGTTCAGGTGGGTGGCCGCTTTGAACTGAACAGTGTGGGGATGTTGCGTCGACTTGCCTCGCTGGACCTTGGCATCGCACTCCTGCCTGCCGGAATCGCTGCTCCAGATGTCGAGGCTGGTGTTTTGCAACGGGTGCTGCCGCAGTGGCAAGCGACTCCGGTTCCCGTGTACGCATTGACAGAAACCCGACTGCTTCCTGCCAAAACCCAGCGCTTTATCGAGTATCTGCGAGACCAGCTGGAGCGGCCCTAGCTAGGAACAACGGGGGCGCCCGCATGGCGCGTGAGCCCCCGATCTTGCGAGAGGTACCGGATCAATCCGCCAGGCAGCAACGGCGCATCTCAACGTCGAGTAAACGGCTGATACCCAGAGGATTGGCGTTTCATGCTGGCGCTATTGATGACGGCTCGGTGATCAGGTGATGGCGCCGATCTGCCACGGCACGAACTCGTTCTGGCCGTAGCCATGCTGTTCGCTTTTGCTGCGTTCGCCCGAGGCGATGCTCAGCATCATCCGGTAGATGTGTTCGCCACGTTCTTCGATGGTCATGCTGCCGTCGGCAATGCCGCCGCAGTTGACGTCCATGTCCTCTTCCTGAGTCTCCCAAAGGCGGGTATTGGTCGCCAGCTTGATCGAAGGCGAGGGTGCGCAGCCGTAGGCCGAGCCGCGGCCAGTGGTAAAGGCGATGAGGTTGGCGCCGCCGGCGACCTGGCCCGTGGCGGAAATCGGGTCGTAGCCGGGCGTGTCCATGAACACCAGGCCGTGGGCGCGCACCGGTTCGGCGTACTCGTAAACATCCATCAGGTCACTGGACCCGGCCTTGGCCACGGCACCCAGGGACTTTTCAAGAATGGTGGTGAGGCCGCCGGCCTTGTTGCCCGCCGAGGGGTTGTTGTTCAGCTCGGCGCCCATCCGCTGGCAGTAGGCTTCCCACCACTGGATGCGGGCGATCAGCTTCTCGCCCACCTCTTGGCTGACCGCACGGCGCGTCAGCAGGTGTTCGGCGCCATAGATTTCCGGGGTCTCCGAGAGGATTGCGGTGCCGCCGGCTGCCACCAGGCGGTCGACCGCATTGCCCAGCGCCGGGTTGGCGGTGATCCCCGAATAGCCGTCCGAGCCCCCACACTGCAGGCCCACCGTGAGGTGGCGGACGCTGACCGGCTGGCGTTCGACCTGGTTGGCTTCGGCCAGCAGCGACTTGACCTGGGCGATGCCGCTGGCAATGGTCTTCGACGTGCCGCCGGTGCCCTGGATGGTGAACGTGCGCAGTGCGTGGCTGCTTTGCAGGCCCTGGGCCGCCAGCAGGTCGGGGATCTGGTTGGTCTCGCAGCCCAGGCCAATCAACAGTACTGAAGCGAAGTTGGCATGCACCGCATAGCCGCCGAGGGTGCGGCGCAGCATCGCCAGCGCCTCGCCACCGGGGTCGACCGCGCAACCGACGCCGTGGGTCAGGGCGACCACGCCATCGACGTTGGGGTAGGGCGCCAACGCCTCGGGGTGGATGTCGCGGCGAAAGTGGTCAGCGATCGCCCGTGCAACCGTGGCCGAGCAGTTCACCGAGGTGAGGATGCCGATGTAGTTGCGCGTGGCTACCCGGCCATCGGCGCGCACGATACCCATGAAGGTATCGTCGTTGGGCGCCTGCTGGCCTTTGGCATCGACGCCGAAGGCGTAGTCGCGGGCAAATTCGCCCATCGCCAGGTTGTGCACGTGCACATGTTCGCCTGCGGCGATCGCCTGGCTCGCGAAACCGATGATCTGCCCATAGCGGCGCAGCGGCTGGCCCGCGCTCAGCGCGTGGGCAGCCACCTTGTGGCCCGCCGGGATCGGCTCGCGCACCACGATGCCCTCGTCCAGCAGCAGGCCTTCGGTCAGCGGCTGGCGTGCCACCAGCACATCGTCCAGTGGGTTGAGTCGAATCACGGCGTTGGCAGCGCTTGCACTGCCTGTTGTTGTAATGAGTTGCATGGTGTTCACCTCAATAGGGCGCGTGGCTCAGGCCAGCCCGCGCTCGCGGTAGTCGATCAGGCCAGAGAACAGCATCAGGCCGAAGGCCATGACCACGAAGAAGATCAGGGCCAGGAAATAGGAACCGGTGAACTGCACGATCAGGCCAATGAGGATCGGCACCAGCACGCCCACCATGTTGCCGCAGAAGTTCATGCTGCCGCCTAGCACGCCAGCTTTGGACTTGCCACCGAGGATCGCCGGCAGGCACCAGTACATGCCGCACCACCGGATGAAGAACAGCGCCACGCAGAGCAGGGCGATGACCAGGCCGGCATCCGGGGTGTAGGCCACCAGCAGGATGCACAGGGCGGCGACTGCGGCAGAGCCGGCGAACATGCTGCGCATGACGGTATTCGGCTGGCCACCTTTTGCTTTCCACTTGTCGGAGATCCAGCCGCCGATCAGTTCACCAATGAAGCCACACATGAAGATCAGGAAAGTCGCACCACCCATCGCCTTGATATCGAGGTTGTGTGCCTGGTGAAGGTAGCTGGGCATCCAGGTCAGCAGCCCGTAGAACACGCTGTTGTAGCAGGCATAGCCAGCAAACATGCACAGTACCGAGCGGCTCTTGAGCAGCTCCTTGAGCACCGCCTTGCGGTTGCCGTTGGCCTTGCTCGCGGCGTCGTTGGCCTGGGTGATGTAAGCCAGTTCAGCGGCGTTGACTTGCGGGTGCTCGCTGGGGTGGTTGCGGATGTACCACCAGGCCCAGATACCGGCGGCCACCGTGCCGACCCCAGCGACGATAAAGGCGATGCGCCAAGAGTCGAACCAGGTGATCAGGCCCGCGATGATAATTGCGCCGAATGCGGTGCCCAGCGGCGCGCCGCCGTCGACCAGCGTGGCACCGCGGCCACGCTCGTTAGGCGTCAGCCAGGCACCATTGAGCTTT
>Ga0213829_1001013_pt1 | contig 21850 bp, 22 predicted proteins | sample MC6MC0896MG_FD_180665 | JGI IMG/M metagenome (GOLD analysis project Ga0213829, IMG submission 180665) | Enriched soil aggregate microbial communities from Iowa State University, Ames, United States - MC6-MC0896-MG | ecosystem: Environmental > Terrestrial > Soil > Unclassified | place: USA: Iowa...
GCCCCCGATGCCGGGGCCGATGCGCGTAACGATCAACGCCACCACGGCAATCCGCTCCACGCGCTGGTAGCCTTGGGTCAACAACTCTTCGCCGAATACATCGGGGTCGAGTTCGCGGTAGGTCCAGGCGAACAGCGGCGACTCCAGGCGTGGCGTCAGTGCGGCCAGGAACGGGTCGCAACCATCGATCATCGCCACCCCGGTGTACAGCACCAGCGAACCGCCGGGGGCCAGTCGATACAGGGCCTGCTCGACGATACGCAGCGACAATTGTTCGCCAAACGCCCCGCCGCCGTGACGGTAGGCCCGCTCGGCGGGGTCGGCCATGTAGGGCGGATTGGCGACGATCAAGTCGAAGTTGCCGTCGACATCCTGCAGCACGTCGCTGGCTTCGATGCTGACGTTGGCCACTTCGGCGAGCGCCGCGTTGACCGCCGTCAGACGCAGCGCCGCCGGGTTGATGTCGACAGCCAGCACCTCGGCGTCGCGCCGCGCGCGGGCAATCACGATCGCTCCGACTCCGGCACCGCAACCGATGTCCACGGCGCGCCTGATCGGGGCGAAATTCTGTTGCAGATGGGCATGTATCAACTGGGCGAAACGGTAGGTGTCGGGACCGAAGAACACCGCGTCGGCGGCATCGGTGGGAAACCCCGAATGCACGAACAACAGATCATCCAGGCTCGACCAGCGCACGTGACTTTTCAGCCGGCCGTTGCGCTCCTCGAGCACCCCCGCCTGTTGCAGCTGCCGCTGCTCGTCCGCCGACAACAGGCCGGGTTCGAACGACCGCGACCAGCCGAACACCTCGCGTAGGGTCCGGGCGCTTTGTCCGAACGCGCGGTCATTGACCCGCTGATGGGTCAGCGGCGTCGGCGTGATGAAACGATAGCCGTCCGCCTGCAAGCGGCGCCCCAGCTGAAGCAGTGCCAGATCGGCAGCGCCCAGTCGTACTTCCTGATTCATCACAGGCTCCCTAGCGAAGGCTGGATTTGAGTTCGATGAAGCGTCGTGTGGCGAACAGACCGGCAGGATGAGAATGCCGGTGCGCGGACAGCCACGGGATCAGCACCTGCATCTGAGCGTGAGCGCCAACACCAGCCAGCGCGTTTTGCAGGCTCTGGATATCCGGGTCGTTGGCCGGCACCGACGTTTCTACCGCGCCACTGGCCGTACCCCGGGTCGTCGCGGTTGAACGTTCAGGCACCCATTCGCCGGCGATCCAGTCATGCAGCAATTGCTTTTCATAAGGGCTGAACACCCCGAACATGGCCGCACCGTCGCCATCGATCAATTGCCAGAACCGGCTGGCTTGCGGGTCCTGGTGACGCTTGATCCAGCCTTTGTTTTCCAGGGCCGCGAGGAAGCCTGGCAACTGCTCGGGTGTCGACAGCCATTGATTGACGGTCTTGCCTTCGAAACGGCAGTAGTCGGAATGCATGTGTTGGCCGAACGGACGCTTGCGCTCGAGCATGTCCAGAACTTCAGCGTACAGGTCGAACGACTCGATGATCGCGCAACTCCCCTGCCCCAGATCGTTGAGCCGATAACCCAGCGCGACCCTGCGCAGGAACGCCTCGCGATCGCCCTCCAGCGGCAAGAGCTGCAACACCGACTGCACGGCCTTTTGCGCGTGGCCGGTGCTGGCGTTGTCGATGGTCACGTGCAGGGTGAAATAATACGGATCGATGCCCAGCTCGCTGAGTTCATAGGCACTGATCAGTAAATGCAGGGGCAATTGTTCGTACCCGAGGTTGTAGCCGATGACTTCCGGCAGGTACTCATCGCCGCTCTCACCCAAAGCCAATTGCACGGCGCCTTGCAGATAACGCTCGTCGGGGATTGCTGCGCAGTCCTGCAAGCCATGCTCGGCCAGCAGTTTGCGGTAGATCACCACATGATTCTGCGCCGGATTGCCTTCCCCCAGCTCCTCCAGGTACGTGCAGATCAGGCCCTCGAAACGCGGGTCGCGCCAATGCCGCAGCAGGCCGTACAACCAGGCGCCGTCCACCAGTTTGGTCGGGGCGACGGACTGCAGGAAAAACAGCGCGTGCGCCTTGTTGCTGAAATATTGCCGAGGCCCGCCGTCCTTGCGCTGTTGCAGGTAATCGGCGTACTGCCGGGCGACTGCAATGCTGTGTTGTTCGACAAAATCCTGCAGTGCCGACAGGTCCTGCGGCAGCTCGTCCGGCAGGTCCGCCGCGCGCTGCAGCTGGGTCTGCAGAAAAGTGTGCGCGAGTGCATGCCGGTGCTGCGCATCGTCGTTCAGCAGCAGTTGCTGGTAGATATGTTTAACGCTGTCCGCGCCGGAAATCGGGTGTTCGTGGACAGGCCTGGATTCAAGTCGTGTCAGGGCAGTCATGGATGCAATCTCTCGGTCTGAGGCCAGTGGCAGGACGCTGGATCAGTACGTCTCTACATCAGCAGAGCGACCACGGCGCAGAAAAATTCCATTGGCGTTGAAAGAGCCCGGACAGACGGCCACTGATGCGGCACTTGGCTTGCACTGGAGTGCATATAATTAACCGGTGTGGGGACACTCCTCCGGAGAGCAATCATGCGCACGGTTCATGTCATCGAGTCGGATAAAATCCCCAGGCCGGTGAACGTCGTGGGTGAAGCGATCACCATCCTCGCTGGCGGGGATCTTTCCAAACCTTTCGAGGTGCATATCCAGCAAGGCGTGCAAGGCGGAGGACCGCCGCCGCACTTTCATCCATGGGATGAGGCGTTCTATGTCATCGACGGACAGGTGGAAGTGACGGTCGATGGCCAATCCAATACGGTGTCGAGCGGTGGCTATGTGCACATCCCTGCCGGAACCGTCCATGCGTACAAGAACCTCAGCAGCACGGCGAAAATCATCGGTGTAGTGTCCGATCCGCGGGGCGGGCAGTTTTTCGCGGCGATGGATCAGCTCAAGGTGCCGGAGGATTTACCGCGGATTTTTGAAGTGGCCGAGCGTTATGGGGTTACGTTTCTGGTGCCTGAAACACCCGTAGTTCTGTAATCAGGGCCGGCAGGCAGACCGCGTTATCGTTCTTCGCCGGCAAGCCGGTCTCGCTCCCACATGGGACGGCGTTTACTTTGAGTACGTGGTCAAATGTGGGAGCGAGACCGGCTTGCCGGCGAAGGCGGCATGTCAGCCAACCGGGTTTTCAAGGATGCACCTCAGGCAACCCCACCCTTGGCCTGCTCCTCCAGATGCACCTGCAAATCCGGATCAATACCCAGCGCCGCAGCCAACTCATCCAGATAACTGCGCTCGGCATCCTGCTGATCGTCCACCAGCATCACACTGGCCAGGTACATTTCCGCCGCCATGCCAGGATCCGCGGCTGACTGCGCCACATCGGCGGCATCCAACGGCCGGGCGACTTCATCGTTCAGCCATTGCTGCAATTGGGGATCGTCAGTGTGACGACCGATCTCGGTGCCGATCATCTGCTTTTCGGCCGCATCGATCCGACCATCGGCCTTGGCCGCCGCAATCAATGCCCGAAGGATCGCGTGACTGTGGTCTTCGATTTCCGGGCCAGACAGCAGGTCTACGGTGCGCGGTGCCTGTTGCGGTGCCGCAGCCTGGCTGCGTTGCCAGGCTTGATACGCCTGGAACGCCATCATCCCCAGCGACGCCAGCGCGGCGTAGTTGGCGCCGCCGCCTGCCCGGCTCCGGGTCGAGCCGCCCAAGGCTGAGCCGCCGCCCAGCAAACCACCGAGCAAGCCCCCCAACCCACCGCCGCCGGCGCTGGAACCGGCACCACCGCCCAACAGGCCGCCAAGCAATCCGCCGAGGTCGCCGAGCCCACCCTGGCCCGAAGCACTGCGGCCGCCCTGTTGCGGCATCGAGCCCTGGCCGGCGCCGCGCAGAAGTTGTTCGAGCAGATTGCTGGTGTTCATGACAGCATCCTCTTCGGTTGGAGTGATCCAGTCAGGCAACGATAGTCCTCGCTGACAAATGCGCCACCACCGTTTGGCTGACGTGAAACCCCTGCCGCGCACGCTACCGACCCTGGCAGAGCGACCTGACGCGCGGGTCTATAGGTCGGCTGATATATCCGGGGTATTTTAGTGTGGCGCAGCTAAGATTCATGAGTGGTGAACCTTATTCCCGAATTTCCGGTCGATACCTGCAACCCGACCAGGTTTGCCGCCGCCCCCGATAGTGTGGGTGATGCCCGGCTTGCTTCACTTTCTGGAGAACGCCCCCGTGATTTCGACTCTACACATCGCCAGGCTTAAAGCATGGGGCGCCCATGGTTTTACCGCCACTGGCGTAGTCACCGCCTTCCTCGCGACCCTCGCCTTGTTGGAAAACCAGCCCACCAACTGCCTGCTGTGGCTGGGCGTCGCGCTGATCGTCGACGGGCTGGACGGCGCGCTGGCGCGCAAGGTCAATGTCCAGTCGGTACTGCCCAGTTTCGATGGCTCGGTCCTCGACCTGGTGATCGACTACCTGACGTATGTGTTTATCCCGGCGCTGTTCATCTATCGCTATATCCCGTTGCCGGACTACACCCTGCTGTTGACCGTGTCGCTGATTCTGGTCTCGTCACTGTTCTGCTTCTGCAACGTCAACATGAAAAGCAAGGACAACTACTTCCAGGGGTTCCCCGCCGCCTGGAACGTGGTCGCCCTCTGCCTGTACATCATCGCCCCATCGCCGTGGATCACCCTGCTCACCGTCATCGGCCTGGCGCTGCTGACCGTGACCCGGATGAAATTCCTGCACCCGTTCCGCGTGCGCAAGTTCATGCCGATCAACATCGCGGTGACGGCCATCTGGCTGTTGTGCAGCTTGTCGCTGGTGGTCAATCACCCGGTGATCAACCCGCTGGTGATGGGGCTCTGGCTGCTGATGTCAGCTTATTTCCTGGGGATCTGCATCTGGCGCACGGCGATGGAGTGGTTTGAAACGTCGCGGCACAAGTAGGTCGCCATGCCCATTCATATCGTCCGGCTCGGCTCCCCGCGCCTGCCTGATGAAGGCCTGCGGATAGGCACGGTACGCCGCCCGCCCCGGGGCGTGCCGAAGGCCGAGTTCGCCAGTCGCGATTTTTATGATGTGTGGCAGCCGCTGCTGTCGCCCAGTGCGGAACTGGTTGCGCAAGCCAAAACCGCCGAGGACGAAAAGGCGTGGGAGGCGTTTCGGCGCAAGTTCAAGGCTGAAATGAACCATCCAGCGCCGAGCCAATTGCTGGATCTGTTGGCCGCCCTCTCCCATCAAACCTCGCTGGCTGTGGGATGTTATTGCGAGGATGAGACGCATTGCCATCGCTCCGTGTTGCGCGAGCTGCTGAAAGCCCGCGGTGCCAAGCTTGTTTAGCCCCCACGCCCCTGTAGGAGCTGGCTTGTCGGATCGCCGCACCGCAGCGAAGGCGGCGGCATATTCAACATTGATGTGACTGCCAGATCGCCTTCGCTGGCAAGCCAGCTCCTACAGGGGGTTGCGTTGTGTTTGATGGCTTCAGGGTGTTATCGCCACCTTCATCACCCCATCCCGCTGATGCGCAAACAACTCATAGGCCTCTTCAATATCGTCGAGCTTGAACCTGTGCGTCACCAGCGGCGACAGGTCGACCCCGCCACTTTCCACCACCGCCATCAACCGTCGCATCCGCTCCTTGCCTCCGGGGCACAGGGTGCTGACGATACTCAGATCCCCCAGGCCCGCAGCAAAGGCATCCAGCGGGATACGCAGATCGCTGGAGTAAACCCCCAGGCTGGATAACCGGCCACCCGGGCGCAGCACCCGCAGCGCAGACTCGAAAGTGCCCTGGGTGCCCAGCGCCTCGATGGACACGTCAACGCCACGACCATCGGTCAGGGCCATGATCTGCGCGACCACGTCGCCGTCCTTGAAGTTGATCACATGGGTCGCGCCCAACTGTCGCGCTACGCTCATCCGCTCGGGCACCGCGTCGACGCCAATGATGGTGGTCGCCCCTTTGAGACGCGCACCGGCCACGGCACAGAGACCGATTGGCCCGAGAGCGAAGACCGCGACGGTATCGCCGATGCTGACCTCACCCCGCTCCGCGCCGGAAAAACCGGTGGACATGATGTCCGGGCACATCAGCACCTGTTCGTCGCTCAGGCCGTCGGGAATCGGGCACAGGTTGGCCAGCGCATCCGGCACCAGCACGTATTCGGCCTGACAGCCATCGATGGTATTGCCGAACTTCCAGCCGCCGGCGGCCTTGAAGCCGTGGCGGGTGTCCGCGCCATCCTGTGAGCCGCAGCCACAGAGGCAGGCATAACTTTGCCCGCTGGGGGTGATGGCGCCGGCAATCACCCGTTGCCCCTCGACAAAACCGCGCACCTGAGAACCGAGCCGCTCGATGATGCCCACCGGTTCATGACCGATGGTCAGCCCTTTGGCCACGGGATACTCACCGCGCAGAATGTGCACGTCGGTGCCGCAGATTGTGGTGGTGGTGATACGGATCAGCGCGTCCAGCGGACCGACTTCGGGGATCGGCTTGTCGTCGAGCACGATGCGATTTTTCTCAACGAATATCGCGGCTTTCATGGTTGCCATGGCAATTCTCCCAAGTGTGCGCGTGCGCATGAGTTCAGCACGAACCGCAGCCTGCGCCGGGTTGACGGACGGAAGGTTGATCATGGTCAATACTTAGGGGATTGAATGGCTATGAAATGACTGCACATCGGGCGGCAAGGTCGCACCCCCTGGTCGTTACAGCGGTGCCGCCACCTGCTCGTCAACCCACGGGAGGTTTGTCATGTCTGAGCAATCACGATTCATGCTGGTCGCCTCGCCCCTGATGGAACACAGCCCCGCCTTCGACCGGGCGGCGGCGCTGGCCAAGGCCGAAGATGCGGCGTTGCACATCGTCGCTTTCGATTATCTGGAGGGGCTGGCGACTGCCAGTCTGGTCAACGAAAAGGCTTTGGAGCAGATGCGCCTGGGCTACGTCGATCGCCACCGGCAGTGGCTGGAAGAACAGGCGCGTCCCCTGCGCAAGATCGGGGTGCACGTCACCACCGAGGTCGCCTGGGTCGAACGCCCGCTGGAGGAAATCCTGCTGCACCTCAAGGAGCAGCCGATGGACGTGCTGATCAAGGCGCTGGAGCATGAATCGCTGTGGTCGCGGCTGATGTTCACCCCGCTCGATGTGCATTTGCTGCGTGAGTGTCCGGTGCCTTTACACTTCGTCAGCCACGCGGTGCATGCCTTGCCCCGCAAGATCGTCGCTGCGGTCGATCCCTTCCATCGCGACGATCACTACAAAACCTTCAACGATCGGATCCTGCATGAAGCGGCGAAACTGGCCAGCGCCTGCAACGCCGAGCTCGACGTGGTGTATGCCTACGATCTGTCCTCGATCAGCGCGGACGAGTTCGGCTTCGACAACGGGTCGGCGTTTTTCTCGTCGGGTAAGGCCAAGACCCTGTACGACTACCAGGAAGACGCCTTCCACGAACTGGCCGAGCGCAACGGCATCTCGCCGGAACAGCGGCACATGATCATGGGCAGTCCAGGCAAGGTCCTGATCCGCTATGCCGAGGCTTATGACACCGATGTGATTGTCATGGGGCGGGTCGGCCATCGCGGACTGGGCCGGCTGATCGGCAGCACCGTGGAGCACCTGCTGTACAAAATGCCGTGCAGTGTGTGGGTGGTGTATACCGAGCGACTGGATGAATAGCTGCGATGCACACGGTCCCTGTAGGAACTGCCGCAGGCTGCGATCTTTTGATCTTTATTCGGCGCGATTACCGTCAAGATCAAAAGATCGCAGCCTGCGGCAGCTCCTACATGATCCGCGATAACAGGTTCAACGCCGGGTGATCACCACCTCAAGGTACTCACTCGGCACCACCATCGACTTGTCTCCCGCCCGGTTCAAGCTGTTCAGCAACTCGGTCAGGTCATTTTCAAAGGCCTGGGCGCCTTCGGGGGGTAGTGCCGCGAACGCCTTGTGGACCGGGCCGTACCAGGTGCGGAACGTGTCGATGAAATGCGCGGCGGAGCGGTAGCGGAAGTTGAAGTGCTTGCGCGTCACTTGCAGCAAAAAGTCGCGCTCATCGAAGTGCGCGTGCAGCCAGGCCTCGGTGCCCCAGTTCGAAGGCGGTTGCGCCCCCGGCGGTGGCGGCATATGCCGGCCCAGGGTCTTGAACATCTGGCCGACGAAGCCTTCGGGCGTCCAGTTGGCCAGGCCGATCCGGCCGCCAGGACGACAGACCCGTGCCAGTTCCGCGGCGGCCTTGGGCTGGTCCGGCGTAAACATCACACCGAAGGTCGACAGTACGGCGTCGAAGCTGGCGTCCTCGAACGGCAGTGCCTCGGCATCGGCCACCTGGAACGTCACGTCCAGGCGTTCTGCCCTGGACCGGTCTTCGCCGCGCTCGAGCAGCGCCGCCACATAGTCGGTGGAGGTGACATGGCAACCACGGCGGGCGGCGGCCAGCGTCGCATTGCCATTGCCAGCGGCCACGTCGAGCACGCGTTCGTCGCAGAGCAGGTCGCAGGCTTCGGCCAGTTCCTCGCCGACGATCTGCAACGTGGTGCCGATCACGGCATAGTCGCCGCTGGCCCAGGAGGCCATCTGGCGGTTTTTCAGGGCAGTAAGATCAATGGGTGTACTCATGGAGACTGTCTCTGGCGGGTTGGAACAATGGACCAGCAACGGGGCGCTCGATTACTCAGCCGTCGTGGGATCGATGATGTTCATGACCTGGGATACGCTGTTGGCCGGGAAACCACCCTGCCTGGCATGCTCCCGGATGAGCTCCTCATTCGGCGCGATGTACACGCAGTAGATCTTGTCGCCGGTGACGTAACTCTGCAGCCATTGCACTTCCGGCAGATCGCGCAAGACTTTGCGCGACTTTTGCGAGATGGCTTTCAGGTCCCGTTCTGACAGTGTTCCAGCGCCTGGGATTTCGCGTTCTATGACGAACTTCGGCATGGCAACCTCTCATTCTTGTTATTGGTGACAGGGTCGGCTAACCCTGTGTGCCAACTATCGCGCCGGGGAACGCCGGCGTCCTGCCCGATCGTCGGCCAACCCTGTCCGATCGTCCGGAGAATTCACGTCCTGCCGCGACAGGCTCACAATCAAACTCACCCTTGAAAAGCGTCACCCGAGCACAGGGGAAAAACCCTCATGGACGCCCTGTCCCAGACCCTGCGCGTCGTCCGCCTGGTCGGCGCGATCTTCATCAACGCCAGGTTCACCGCACCCTGGTGCTACCAGTCGCCCAGTGCCGACGCCGCGGCGCCCTTTCTGGAGCCCGGCGCCGAACGGGTGGTGATCTTCCACTTGATCACCGAGGGCGAGTGCTACGTCGAGCTGGGTGCTGATCCGCCCCTTCTGCTAACGGCTGGCGACGTGGTGGTATTCCCCCAGGGGGATGCCCATCGCATGAGTTCCAGGCCAGGACTCCCGCCCGCCACCGGCTCCCGACTGGATGTGGTGCTGGCGCGCCGTCCCCGGCAGTTGAGTTATGGCGGAGGTGGCGCGGTCACACGCCTGGTGTGCGGCTATCTGGCGTGCGACACACGGCTGGCGGGCATGCTGCTGACCGGGTTGCCGCCCATAGTGAGGGTCAACGTACGTGGTTCGAATGCCGGGATCTGGCTGGAATCCTCGGTGCGTTACGCGCTGGCCGAAGCTCGCTCGCCCCGCGCTGGCGGCGAAGGTGTCCTGGCCAAGCTGGCCGAGGTGCTGTTCATCGAGGTGTTGCGCCTGTACATGCACGAACAGGGCGAAGGCCGGACCGGTTGGCTGGCGGGCGTGAACGACCGGATCGTCGGCGCCGCCCTGAATGCGCTGCACAATAAACCCTGTCATGCCTGGACGCTGGAAGAGCTGGCGCGCACCGCCGGCACCTCAAGATCGGTGTTGGCGGAACGCTTTCAGCTACTGGTAGGGATTTCGCCGATGCAGTACCTGACGCAGTGGCGGATGTTGCTGGCGGCGAACCTGTTACGCAGCAGTAACAGTTCATTGATGCGGATTGCCGAGGAAGTGGGTTACCAGACCGATACGGCATTCAGTCGGGCGTTTCGTCGTGAGTTCGGCGCGCCCCCGGCGGCGTGGCGACGCAGTCAGGAGAAAAAACCAATGGCCCACGGCGCGCAGCCTGTGAGCCATTGATCCAAGGTTCATGCCGCTGGAGCGAGGGCTTTGGCGTCTGCCTTGGCCTCCTCCAGCAACTGCTGGATCATCTTCTCCTGGGTCTCGTAACGGCCTTCACCGAAGTGGGTGAAACGCACCTGGCCCTTGGCATCGATCAGGTAGTGAGCGGGCCAGTATTGGTTGTCGAAGTTGCGCCAGATCGCGTAGTTGTTATCGATCGCCACCGGGTAGGTGATACCGAGCTTTTTCACCTGATCCTTGACGTTGGCGATGATGCGTTCGAAGCCATATTCGGGGGTGTGGACGCCGATCACCACCAGGCCATCCTTCTCGTATTTCCTGGCCCAGTCCTTCACGTACGGCAGGGTGTGCTGACAGTTGATGCAGTCGTAGGTCCAGAAATCCACCAGTACCACTTTACCTTTAAGGGATTCGTTGCTCAGTGCTGGCGAGTTGAGCCATTCGACCGCGCCGGAGAGGGATGGCATGGCACCTTGGGCGTTATCCATCGACGAGTCGGCCTTGACCTTGCTGACGAAGTAATCGACCACTTTCGGTACGGTCTCCAGCACCCCTTTCTCGAGGCTGCCGAGGCCTTCGGACGAGGTGCCGGCCAGCAATGTCTTGTCGGCACCGGTGGAGATCACCGCCGCGGCGGCCAGCACGGCCACACCGGCACCACGACGCAGCCAGCCGGTGACCGGGATCGAGCCTTTCAAGCGATTGACCAGGCCGCGACCGGCGAAGATCAGGGTGCCTAATGACAACGCACTGCCCAGGCCGTACGCCACCAGCAACAGACTGGTCTGGGGGTTTGCGCCTTGCAGCATGGCGCCGGTGAGGATGACGCCGAGGATCGGCCCGGCGCACGGCGCCCACAGCAGGCCGGTGGCGACGCCGATCATGACCGAGCCCAGCGGGCCGGACATCCTGGTATCGGGGTCGATGCGATTGCCGAGCAGGACGAACGGACGCGCCAGCCAGCCGCCGACACGGGCGGAAATCAGCGACAGGGCGAACAACGCCATCACGATCAGGGCGACGTGGCGACCGGTGCTGCTGGCTTGCACCACCCACTCGCTGCTGACCACCGCCAGGCTGGAGATCAGGGCGAAGGTCAGGACCATGCCGCCGAGGGTGAGCAGAATCGAGGACCGCGTGCGGTCGACCCCGGCGAACAGGAACGGCACGACCGGCAGGATGCAGGGACTGAGGACGGTCAATATGCCGCCCAGGAACGCGATGAGTAACATGGGATCACCTTGAATTGACGAGGGTGGCGATTCACACACATCCCCCTGTAGGAGCTGGCTTGCCAGCGAAGGCAATCCGTCAGTCACATCTATGTTGAATGTGCCGCCGTCTTCGCCGCAAAGCTGGCCGCTGTAATTGGAGCTGGCTTGTCGGATCGCCGCACCGCAGCGAAAGCGTTCTGTCAGTCACATCTATGTTGAATGTGCTGCCGTCTTCGCTGGCAAGCCAGCTCCTACAGGGGGGGAACCGTGTTGATTCAGGCAGTCTGGTTATCCAGCAATTGCCCCTGCGGTGTACGGCTACTGCCATTCTCTGCAACCAGTTGCCCTTGCGGCGTGCGGCTGGAACCATCAGCCGCTATCCATTGCCCCTGCGGTGTACGGCCGGAACCATCCTGTACCAGCAAGGCATCGGCGCCCTGCTTCGCCACCGGGGTCAGCTGAAAGCAGGTGCTGATGCCACAACCACCTTGTTCCACGGCGGCATTAGCATGGGCGGCAGCGCCAGCCAGAGAGAAGGCAACGGCGGTCAAAAAGCGCGAAAAGTTGTTCATGATGTTCTTCCTGTTGCAAAGGGATTGGGCAATCGGCCAGCGAAGGACTCAGTTGTCGTCGTTGCAGCCGTCAGCGAACTTGCGGTAATCCAGGACCTGGGTTTTATTCCCGGAGTCCAGATAGGTCAGCTGCGCATTGACAATCCCGCAGGAAGGCGCGGCGTCCTGTTTCATCGAGATCACCTTCTTGATGTCCAGGTGCGTGCCGTAGGTGTAGGTTTCAGGGGTGACCTGGGCTTCGGCACGGGCCGACAGGGTGCAGATGTTCAGTGCGGCAAACAGGCAGGCGGCGACGACGGCTTTGGTGTTCATGGTGGTTTCCTCAAGGCTTCGATGGGTCAATCGTTGATTGGGCCGGGGCGTCCTGGCTTGCCCCGATGGAACCCATTAGAAGCCCGCGAGGTATCTCGTCTGTGTCGAAAACAGGCGCGTGTAAATCGATACGTATCAGAGGCGCCCCCTGATACACAGCGATACAAAACCGCAGAAAAACAGTGTTTTTGCGTCTGCATGTATCCGCCGCCACACCAGATACACTGCAATACAAAGGGCTGCGGGCAAGCGTGCCAAGGCTCGATAGACTGCGCGACATCCCCCGTTTACAGAGGCCTGGCCCCATGGAACACGTCGATCACATTCTCATCGTGGACGATGACCGCGAGATTCGAGAGCTGGTAGGCAACTACCTGAAAAAGAACGGCCTGCGCACCACGGTCGTGGCGGATGGACGGCAAATGCGCGCGTTCCTCGAATCCACGCCGGTGGACCTGATCGTGCTCGACATCATGATGCCCGGCGACGATGGCCTGATGCTCTGCCGGGAATTGCGCGCCGGCAAACACAGGTCCACCCCGGTACTGATGCTCACCGCGCGCAATGATGAAACCGACCGCATCATCGGCCTGGAAATGGGCGCCGACGATTACCTGGTCAAGCCCTTCGCCGCCCGTGAACTGCTCGCCCGCATCAATGCCGTACTGCGTCGTACGCGGATGCTGCCGCCGAACCTGGTGGTCACCGAAAGCGGGCGTTTGCTGGCCTTTGGCCGCTGGCGCCTTGATACATCCGCGCGGCACCTGCTCGATGACGACGGCACCATGGTTGCGCTCAGTGGCGCCGAATACCGGCTGCTGCGGGTGTTCCTCGATCATCCGCAGCGGGTGCTCAATCGCGACCAGTTGCTGAACCTGACCCAGGGCCGCGACGCCGACCTGTTCGACCGTTCCATCGACTTGCTGGTCAGCCGCCTGCGTCAGCGCTTGCTGGACGACGCCCGGGAGCCGGCCTACATCAAGACTGTGCGCAGCGAAGGCTATGTGTTTTCCCTGCCGGTGGAAGTGCTGGGTGCGCCGTCATGAATCTGGCGATACGTTGGCCCCGGACCCTCGCCTCACGGCTGTCGCTGATTTTTCTGATCGGCCTGATCCTGGCGCAGGCCTTGTCCTTCGGCGCGCAGTATTACGAGCGTTACGAAAGCGCGAAAAACACCATGCTGGGCAACCTGGAAACCGACGTATCGACCTCCATCGCCATCCTCGACCGCTTGCCGGCCGAAGAACGTGCCAGTTGGCTGAAGCAACTGGAGCGACGCAATTACCGCTATCGACTGGACGAGGGCTCACCGGGCATGCCCATGAGCGACACCCCGATCGCGGTGACCTCGATCAAGGACGCCATCGGCATGGATTACCCGATGACCGTTACCGACATTCCCGGGCCGATAAAGCACTTCCAGGTCCACCTGAAGCTGGCTGACGGCAGCCCGGTAACCATCGATGTGCGACCGGCGATGCTGCCGTTGTCGCCGTGGTTGCCCATGGTGTTGCTCGGCCAACTGGCGCTGATGATCGCCTGCACCTGGCTGGCCGTGAGAATCGCCATCCGCCCCCTTACCCGCCTCGCCCAAGCGGTGGAGACCCTGGACCCCAACACCCACGCAGTACACCTGGACGAGCAGGGTCCGACCGAAGTCGCCCATGCCGCCAAGGCGTTCAATGCCATGCAGGCGCGCATCGCCGCCTACCTCAAGGAGCGCATGCAACTGCTGGCGGCGATCTCCCACGACCTGCAAACCCCGATCACCCGGATGAAATTGCGCGCCGAATTCATGGACGATTCCAGCGAAAAAGACAAACTGTGGAACGACCTTGGCGAGATGGAACACCTGGTGCGCGAAGGCGTGGCGTACGCTCGTAGCGTGCACGGCTCCACCGAGGAGAATCGCCGCACCGATCTGGATTCGTTCCTCGACAGCCTGGTGTTCGACTATCAGGACATGGGCAAGGACGTGAAACTGAGCGGCAAAAGCGACTCGGTGATCAACACCCGGCCCCATGCCCTGCGCCGGGTGCTGGTGAACCTGACGGACAACGCACTGAAGTTCGCCGGCGCCGCCGAGTTGTGGGTGGAGTCGAAGGCAGACGGCAGTTTGTCGGTGAAGGTGATGGACCGTGGCCCGGGGATCGCCGAAGAGGAACTGGCCCATGTGATGGAGCCGTTCTACCGCGTGGAAAATTCACGCAACCGCAGCACCGGTGGTACCGGGTTGGGGTTGGCGATTGCGCAGCAATTGGCGTTGGCGCTCGGGGGGTCGTTGACGTTGAGTCATCGTGAAGGCGGTGGATTGTGCGCGGAGCTCAGGTTGCCGGGTAGTAAAGCGGGGCGTTGAAACTTCCTGATGTGGGAGCGAGCTTGCTCGCGATGAACCCGAGAACACCACGGGGTGTCAGGCTTGCAGCGTTATCGTTGATGACCATCGCTAGCAAGCTAGCTCCTACAGTTGATTGGTGGGGTTTCGGCAAATGTGCCCTTAAGCGATGACGCCCACCACCCCTTCTCCATGCATCTGCCGCAACAATGCCAGCCCGCTGTCGATGAACGCCGTCGACCCGGTGGCCCCCGCCTCCACCGCCAGCCCTTCCAGCTGCGCGCGGCCGTCGAGTTCGGGGAACTCGCCGATCCGCTGCAACAACCGCCATGCCAGCGGGCTCAGTTCGGAAAACTTCACGTTCCAGTCCTCGGTCCGACGCACCAACAGCAGCGTCGGCTGCACCGGCGGCGCTTCAGGTCGAAAATCGGGCCCGACCAGTTGGACTGGCCAGGCATAGGCCAAGGGCCAGGCCAGCGGCGAAACCTGCAGCGGCCGATCCAGCAGCAACCCGGCATCGCTGGCCGGCAACGGCTCGGCTTCGACCTGTTGCAGCGCCATCTCGATCCACTCGTAGTGTGCCAGTTCAACCATGAACGGCGGCCACGGCCCTTCGCCCAAGGCTTGAGGCGCAGCGGCCAGAAACTCGACAAACTCCTGGGCGATTTCGCCGAATTTCGGCGTGCGCGCGCGGTAGTCCCGCAGGAAGGTCCGCACCAGCGAACGCCAGTGCTCCTCCCCAAGCACCCTGATCAGCACCGGAAAGGTCCCGCCGAGCAACGATGACAGGTTCGAGAACACCAGGTCCCGGTAAACCCCGGCCCGCGCCACGTCCATCCCGGCCGGTGGCGGGCAATTCGCGGGATCGCGCAAGTAAAGGCCCATCGTCGTTTGCTGCTGATGCAGCGAGTGCTTATCCACGGTTCACCTCAACCGCTTGCAGGCGGCGAATAGTCTGCAGTTCGGCCACCAGCTCCGAAAACGCAGGGAAATTGAAATCCCGTTCCAGCAAAGTTGGCTGCGCACCGAACTGGCGGTAAGCCTGGGCCAGCAGCGACCAGACCACCGGTTTGACCGACGCGCCGTGAGTGTCGATTTTCAAGGTATCGGACTCATCGAAGTGCCCGGCCACGTGCATCGCCACCACGCGGTCCGAGTCGATACAGGCGAGAAAGGCCTGGGGATCGAAATCATGATTGATCGAATTGACGTACACATTGTTGACGTCCAGCAACAGGTCGCAATCGGCTTCGCGTAGCACTGCGTTGGTGAAGGTCACCTCGTCCATGTCCTGCTGGGGCGCGGCGTAATAAGAGACGTTTTCCATCGCCAGGCGCCGACCGAGGATGTCCTGGGCCTGACGGATCCGGGCGGCCACGTGATGCACCGCTTCTTCGGTGAACGGCAACGGCAGCAGGTCGTAAAGGTGGCCGTCATCACTGCAATAGCTCAAGTGTTCGCTGTACAGCGGCACCTTGTAGTGATCGAGAAATACCCGAACCTCTTGCAAAAAACCGACGTCCAGCGGCGCCGGCCCGCCCAGAGACAGGGACAAGCCGTGACAGGACAGCGGATAGCGCTCGGCCAAGGTCCGCAGCGCATGGCCGTGGGCACCGCCGATGCCGATCCAGTTCTCCGGCGCAACTTCCAGAAAGTCGAAATCGCCCATCGGCGCCGCTTGCAGGTCTTTCATTAAACCGCGGCGCAGGCCAAGCCCGACGCTGGCTTTCGCTGATGTGAGGGGGGTGTGCATGGTGTCGATCTCAAGGTTGCCGGACGGAATCACAGTTGATCGCGGGGGTGTATCGGGACTGTGTTCTGCCGCACCCTGGAATGGGAGGTACTGTATCGAGGAGGGGGGTGGATACACTGGGATACACACGATCCTTACGGTCACTGCTGAACCCTGTGGGAGCGGCGGTGCGGCGATCCGACTTGCCCGCGATGGCGGCGTGGCAGGCGACAAATATGTGGGATGTGCCGGCCTCATCGCGGGCAAGCCCGCTCCCACAGGGTCCAGTGTCAAACAAGAAATTGTAACCACAGGGGACTTTCGTCGCTCCAGCCCGCAGTGAACGGCTCCCGGACTAAACTTAGTGCACGCAGGACGTACTCACCGTCCTGATCATTCCCACGACCACCGCCCAGGGCTGAACGCCTCGAAAAACCTCGCCTCTGGACCGTGATCCACCACAGGAGCACACATGATGGACGAGGCCCGACTAAATGATTTCATGGGTAAACTGGTAAACGACATGGGCGGCGCGGCGATGCTGGCCAATGTCATCCTCGGCGAAGAACTCGGGCTGTACCGGGCCATGGCCGACAGTCAGCCGATCACCCCTGAAGCACTCGCCGAAAAGACCGGCTGCAACACTCGCTTGCTGCGTGAATGGCTCAGTGCCCACGCCGCCTCCGGCTACATGGAACACCGCGACGGCCAATTCAGCCTGCCCGAAGAGCAAGCCCTGGCGCTGGCGAACGAAGACTCGCCGGTCTATGTGGCGGGCGGTATCGGGGTGGTCGCGTCGTTTTTTCATGACAAGGACAAACTGGTCAACGCCATGCGCGGCAATGGCGCCCTCGCCTGGGGCGATCACCATCCGTGCATGTTCAGCGGCACCGAGCGATTCTTCCGGCCAGGCTATAAAGCGCATTTGATCGCCGAATGGCTGCCGGCACTCGAAGGCGTGGTCGCCAAACTGGAGGCTGGCGCCAAAGTGGCGGACATTGGCTGCGGCCACGGCGCTTCCACCGTGATCATGGCCCAGGCGTTCCCGAATTCGCGGTTCGTCGGGTTCGACTACCACGCGCCCTCCGTCACCGTGGCCACCCAGCGCGCGGAAGAAGGCGGCGTACCCGGGCGTGCGCGATTCTTCCAGGGCACTGCAAAAAGCTTTCCCGGCGATGACTATGACCTGGTCTGCTACTTCGACTGCCTGCATGACATGGGCGACCCCGTGGGCGCGGCGCGGCATGCCTATGAGTCGCTGAAACCGGACGGCACGGTACTGCTGGTGGAACCGTTCGCCAACGACTCGCTCGACGACAACATCACCCCGGTTGGCCGCTTGTTCTACGCCGCTTCGACCTTCATCTGCACCCCGAACTCGCTGTCCCAGGAAGTCGGGCTCGGGCTTGGTGCCCAGGCGGGTGAGGCGCGGTTGCGCAAGGTCTTTACCGAGGCGGGCTTCAAGACGTTCCGGCGGGCGACGGAAACGCCGTTCAACCTGATTCTGGAGGCGCGTAAATAGATGCCGCCGAGGGTTGATGACTGACAGCTGATGGAGAACGGTGAACGGTTTACTGTAGGAGCTGCCGAAGGCTGCGATCTTTTGATCTTGCTGTGGCGATGCTGGAATTTGCTGAAGATCAAAAGATCGCAGCCTTCGGCAGCTCCTACATTGGACCGCGTTGCATTGCACCGTTGCATTGGACCGCGTTGTGTCGTCCCTTCCGCCGGCGGACTACCTGCCCGGCAAATCGACAAATCGACAAATCGACAAATGCTACGCTGCACACAATCAAAAGCCTGCGGAGTGTTGAACATGCTCGACAGCCTCATCGGCGAACAACTCGACCGCCTCCAGCAGTTGATGGCCGATCGACCGTTTGCGGTCCTGACCGGTGCCGGCATCAGCACCCCGTCCGGCATTCCGGATTACCGCGACAACCAGGGTGTGCGGCGTGGCCGGTCACCCATGATGTACCAGGAATTCCTCTCGGCCCCCGAATCCCGCCGCCGCTACTGGGCGCGGGCAATGCTGGGCTGGCCACGGGTGCGCCAGGCCCGGCCGAACGAGGCCCATGAAGCCTTGGCCAGCCTGCAAAGCGTCCGGCAGATCAGCGGGCTGATCACCCAGAACGTCGACACGTTGCACGATCAGGCTGGCAGCCATGACGTGATCGAACTCCACGGCAGCCTCCATCGGGTACTGTGCCTGGACTGCGGACAGCGCAGCGAGCGGGATTCGATCCAGCAATTGATGGAAGCACAGAATCCTTACCTGGCCGGGGTGGACGCCGTGCAAGCACCGGATGGCGACACCCTGCTCGACGCGGCGTTCGAGGCGCGCTTTCAGGTGCCACACTGCCCGCGCTGCGCGGGAGAGCGGATGAAACCGGATGTGGTGTTCTTTGGCGAGAATGTGGCGCAGGTAACGGCGGCCAAGGCCATGGCGGCGGTCGAAAAGGCGGCTGGGTTGCTGGTGGTGGGGTCTTCGCTGATGGCGTATTCGGCGTTTCGGTTGTGTCGAGCGGTGGCGGATCAGGGCAAGCCGTTGATGGCGATCAACCTGGGCAAGACCCGCGCGGATGACATGCTTGATATGAAAATAGAAGCATCGTGTGAACGGTTGCTGCCGTTACTGGCTCAACACCTCTCATCCTGATTGAACCAAAAACCTGTAGGAGCTGGCTTGCCAGCGAAGGCGATCTGTCAGTCGACATTTATGTTGAATGTGCCGCCGTCTTCGCTGGCAAGCCAGCTCCTACAGGGGACTGTGATCAGTTCTTGGAAACCTGTTCGCCGAGGTTTTCTTCTTTGAGAATATCGAACAGCGCCTGCGCCGCCGCCGACAGTTCCCCTCCAGGCTTGGTCAACACCCCGATCGCCCGCTCCACCACCGGATCGCGCAAGGTAATGCACCGTGCGCCCAGCTCGCGCATCTGCCCCGCGCACAACGCCGGCACTGCGCTGACGCCCAACCCGCTGGCAACCATCTTTCCGACCGTCGCCAACTGATGGCTTTCAAACTCCACCGGCAACTTCATGCCCCGGGCCTGCAAGTGTTCTTCCAGCATCACCCGCACCGTCGACGGTCGCTGCAAGGTAATGAATGGCTCCTTGAGCAAGGTCTGCCAGTCGATGTCGCCCAGTTCCGCCAACGCGCAATCATGCGGCACCACCGCCACAAACCGGTCCATGTACAACGGCGTGAATGCCAGCGACGAGCTCTGCATCGGCTCAAACGCCACTCCCAATTCCACCTGGCGGTCCCGCACCATTTCCAGCACCTGCTCGTTGATCACGTCGTTCACGGTGACGTTGACCTTGGGGTAGCGCGCGCGGAACGTCTTGAGGATCGGTGGCAGCAGGTTGCCGGCAAACGAAGGCATGGCCGCCAGGGTCACGCGACCGCGCTGCAGGGTGAAGCGCTGGCGCAGCTCATCCTCGGCATTGTCCCAGTCGGCTATCAAACGCCGTGCCAGCGGCACCAGCGACTCGCCTTCCGGGGTCAGCGCCACATTGCGCGTGTTGCGGGTGAACAACCGCCCGCCCAAGCCCTCCTCCAGCGCTTTGATGGTCAGGCTCAACGCCGACTGCGACAGGTGCAAACGCTCGCAGGCCACGGCAAAGCTCAGGCTCTGGGCCACGGCGAGGAAGGCGCGGATCTGCTTGACTGTCATGAACACTGTCTCCAACGTAAACGCATTCCCTGTAGGAGCTGCGGTGCGACGATTCGGCTTGCCGGCGAAGGGGCCCGAGAGCCTTCCGCGGTCCTTCACTGGTTCGGCGGCATTCAACTGGCCGCCTTCGCTGCGATGCGGCGATCCGACAAGCCAGCCCCTACAGATTAGTGAGTTTTATCTATCAATCTACCCTAAAAATCAACTTAACAAATAAATCCAGCAGCGCGACACTCCATCCCATTCGGCTAGCCAGCCGCCCATAAAGAATAAAAGAGGTGCATATGGCAGGTTTCGACAAGCGCGTGAGTTCCTACGAGGAAGCGTTGGCAGGTCTTGAAGACGGCATGACCGTGATCGCCGGCGGCTTCGGCCTCTGCGGCATCCCGGAAAACCTGATCGCCGAGATCAAGCGCAAAGGCACCCGTGACCTCACGGTGGTTTCCAACAACTGTGGCGTCGACGGGTTCGGCCTCGGCGTGCTGCTGGAAGACCGGCAGATCCGCAAAGTGGTGGCCTCCTACGTCGGTGAGAACAAACTGTTCGAAGACCAACTGCTCAAAGGCGAAATCGAAGTCGTCCTGACCCCCCAAGGCACCCTTGCCGAAAAAATGCGCGCAGGCGGTGCCGGCATCCCCGCTTTCTTCACCGCCACCGGCGTCGGCACCCCGGTCGCCGAAGGCAAGGAAGTGCGTGAATTCCACGGTCGCCAGTACCTGATGGAAGAGTCCATCACCGGTGACTTCGCCATCGTCAAAGGCTGGAAAGCCGACCATTTCGGTAACGTGATCTATCGCCACACCGCCCAGAACTTCAATCCGCTGGCCGCTACCGCCGGCAAGATCACCGTGGTCGAAGTCGAAGAAATCGTCGAGCCCGGCGAGCTGGACCCGGCGCAGATCCACACCCCAGGCATCTACGTCGACCGGGTCATTTGCGGCACGTTCGAAAAGCGCATCGAACAGCGCACCGTGCGTAAGTGATTCCCTGCCCCCGGACCGAATGAAGGAATAACAACAATGGCACTTTCCCGCGAACAAATGGCTCAACGCGTCGCCCGCGAAATGCAGGACGGCTTCTACGTGAACCTGGGCATCGGCATTCCGACCCTGGTCGCCAACTACATCCCCGAAGGCATGGAAGTCATGCTGCAGTCGGAAAACGGCTTGCTGGGCATGGGTCCCTTTCCAACCGAAGACACCATCGATGCCGACATGATCAATGCCGGCAAACAAACGGTGACTGCGCGTATCGGCGCGTCGATCTTTTCCTCCGCCGAGTCCTTCGCGATGATCCGCGGTGGTCATGTCGACCTGACAGTACTCGGTGCGTTCGAAGTGGACGTGGAAGGCAACATCGCCTCCTGGATGATCCCCGGCAAACTGGTCAAGGGCATGGGCGGCGCCATGGACCTGGTGGCCGGCGCAGACAACATCATCGTCATCATGACCCACGCCTCCAAGGACGGTGAGTCCAAGCTGCTGTCCAAATGCAGCCTGCCGCTGACCGGTGCCGGGTGCATCAAGCGTGTGCTGACCGACCTGGCTTACCTGGAAATCGAAAACGGCGCGTTCATTCTCAAGGAACGTGCACCGGGCGTCAGCGTCGAGGAGATTGTCGCCAAGACCGCCGGTAAACTGATCGTGCCGGATCACGTTCCGGAAATGCAGTTCGCTGCCCAGTGAGGAATCATTCCATGCAAGAAGTCGTCATTGTTGCCGCCACGCGCACCGCGATCGGCAGTTTCCAGGGTTCCCTGGCAAACGTCTCCGCCGTTGACCTGGGCGCGGCGGTGATCCGTCAGTTGCTGGCGCAAACCGGCCTGGACCCGGCCGAAGTCGATGAAGTGATCATGGGCCAGGTGCTGACCGCCGGCGCCGG
>Ga0213829_1001014_pt1 | contig 21833 bp, 17 predicted proteins | sample MC6MC0896MG_FD_180665 | JGI IMG/M metagenome (GOLD analysis project Ga0213829, IMG submission 180665) | Enriched soil aggregate microbial communities from Iowa State University, Ames, United States - MC6-MC0896-MG | ecosystem: Environmental > Terrestrial > Soil > Unclassified | place: USA: Iowa...
CAACTCATCCAAAGCACCCTGCCCGTCGGGCGGCTGCGGATTAAATCAGTAGACACGGCTACGCATGTAGTACCGACAGCGGAGTACTGGCGGACGGGGGTTCAAATCCCCCCGGCTCCACCAAATAACCATCTAAAGACGTCCACGGACGTCTTTTTTTGTGCCTTAAACCCAGTAAATACGGGGCTTTCAGCGCCATCAGGGTCCGATAGCGTCCAACAGGATCTACAAGATTCGGTATTCCAAGTGGTATTCCAAGCCATCTACTGGTAGTTTTTGGAATACCGAAACCGCTCTTGGAATACCGCATGTGCGCTCAAGCCACCCGCCTCTCGGACCTCAAAGTCAAAGCCGCCAAGCCTCAAGAGAAGGACTATGTCCTAAGCGATGGTGACGGCCTCCAAATGCGAGTGAGAAGCAATGGCTCTAAACTCTGGAACTTCAACTACCGGCATCCGGTGACAAAGAACCGGATCAACATGGGCCTCGGGACCTTCCCCGAAGTTTCATTGGCGCAAGCCCGCAAGCGCACCGTTGAGGCACGCGAGCTCCTCGCTCACGGCATCGACCCCAAAGAAAAACGGGATGCAGTGCAGCAAGCGAAGAAGGCAGCGACGGAGCACACTTTCCAGAACGTGGCGACGGCCTGGTATGAGCTGAAAAAGGATTCAGTGACACAGGCCTACGCTGAGGACATCTGGCGTTCCCTCACGCTGCACATCTTTCCGTATCTGGGACACACCCCAATCTCGACCATAAGTGCTCCTCAGGTCATTAACCTGCTCCGGCCACTCGAAACCAAAGGCAGCCTTGAAACCGTAAAACGACTGACACAACGGCTCAACGAGATCATGACCTACGGGGTCAACTCGGGACTGATTCACGCGAACCCGCTCAGTGGCATCCGCTCCGTTTTCAAGAAACCGAAAAAGAAAAACATGGCGGCACTACCCCCCGATGAGCTGAAAGAACTCATGGTGGCAATCGCCAATGCCAGCATAAAAAGAACAACACGCTGCCTGATCGAGTGGCAGCTTCACACCATGACCCGGCCAGTCGAAGCTGCGACCACCCGCTGGGCAGATATCGACATCGAGAAGAAGATCTGGACGATTCCTGCGGAGCGAATGAAAAAGCGCCGCGCGCACATTGTCCCGCTCACGGAGCAGGCTCTTGCACTCCTCGAAGCGATCAAGCCCTACAGTGGACATCGGGAATTTGTGTTCCCCGCAGACCGAAACCCACGTACCCACTGCAACAGCCAGACCGCCAACATGGCGCTGAAACGAATGGGCTTCGAGGGGCGTCTGGTCAGCCACGGCATGCGGTCGATGGCCAGCACCATCCTCAACGAGCATGGCTGGGATCCCGAATTGATCGAGGTAGCACTTGCCCACGTCGATAAAGACGAGGTTCGTAGCGCCTACAACCGAGCGGACTACATCGAGCGGAGACGCCCGATGATGGCCTGGTGGAGTGAGCACATCCAGAAAGCAGCGATGGGCAATCTGTCGGTGTCAGCTATCCAAGAAAATCGGCACAGGACAGTCGTTTCGACACGCTGACACTGCTTCAAAGTAGCCAGTCCCAACAGACTAACGGCCAAAGGCGGTCATCCGCGATTAGCATGGTCGCAATGAGGCTTTGCTCAACCCCGCAGCCGAAATTCAGAGGGAGAGGAGCGCTGGTATTATTTTGCTACTATTGGCATGCTCACGACGGCCGGTCTGTAACCACATCTTGTCCGCTAATGTGGGACCACCTCTTCTGAGCAAATCCAAATTGGCTGAGCGAGTAATGACCCAGGATGAGTAGCTTCAAAGGTAAACGACTACCAGTAATCTCGAATTCTGCAGAGTTTGAAAAATTCGCACTGGATCTCTGGGGGGCTCAGCTCCCGGGCTCGAAGTCGACTTTGAACGGCAGGAACGGACAGACGCAAAACGGAGTAGATGTCGTTGTGCGCAGCGGCGACCGCTTGATTGGCTTACAGTGCAAGGCAGTTGGAAAGCTGGATCAGATAGCCTTAGAAGCCGAGGTCGACCGAGCAAAATGGTTCACACCTTCAATCAGTGAACTAGTGATCGTTACCACTGCTCCCCACGATGCGAAGCTCGTCAGCTACACAGAAGCACTTACAAAGCAGCACAAGCAGTCAAACTTGTTCTCAGTTTCCTACCATGGCTGGGACGATCTATTGCGCATCCTTGAAGATCATCAATGGGTCGCTCAAAAGCATTTCCCCGAGTTCTACAATACGACTGGAAGAGTCACACCTCTGCCCCCAACTCTCAGCCTGCCGCTGGACCGGGAGTTGAATATCTTGCTCTCGGATGACGAACTCGCCTTGTTTTGTTCCGAGGCAAGCTGGGAGCTGAAGAATGATCCCAGCGCTAGAATTGCTGTTGATCATGTCGACGAGCAACGGGCCATTGCGATGGTCGCGGAAATCGAGACTGGGGACACTCTAAATACAGAGGCACGTAAGGCACGGTCCGAGCTTCGTGAATATTTAGCCCGCCTATCCCCAAAATTGCGAAGAGCTGAAGTTGCAGCTCGTCTTCTCCTTACTGACGACGTACTTCGCTCACCATGGCTGATTGGCGGCTGTTGGCCTGAAACTGCTGCCACAATGCGACGACTAATGCCTCAGGTCATTACTGTAGCTATTTCGCAAACCGGCCGAATGCCTCTAAAAATTGGGCGCCCGAACCATCCCAAACTCGTTGGCTACATCGATATCGATGTAGAAGATAAACCTGCTTTCGAGGAACAGTGTAAAACATATGACCCATACTACTTCCTCGGTGGCGTTCACGATCTTGGGTCAGCCCTTGGCTTAAAATACGCATTACCTGCGGGCATCGCAGCACTCGTTGCCTACTCGGCGATGCATGGCGTGGCCATTGAAGAACTTCAGCGTGACAATACGAGTAACATCTATTTCTGGCAGCTATACGCTGCGTGAATTTGCGACATAATTTTTTACTCGGTAATTCCTCAGATGCACCCTGCCAAAACACCATATAGAAGGCGTTAAAATGAAGGTAAGCATACTCACTGAGCGGAGTGCTACCAGCACGCTAAAACGACTAGTTAAAACATGCAATCAATATACATTCGCAGTTGCATGGGCTGGTGAAAATGATATTGTCAAAACCATGCTGGAAGAAAAACAGAAGCTCGGAAAAGTCATAATTGGCACACACATGTATCAGACGAATCCGGCAGTGTTGCGTCGCTTTAGTAAGTGCAAAGGAGCGCGATGCCTCCCCCCAAGCGGACGCTTGTTTCATCCTAAAATTTATTTATTTGAAATGACTGACGGATATGCAGCGATCATTGGAAGCCATAATCTTACAGAAGGTGCCTTTGGAGGAAGGAATATCGAGGCCAGTGCGTTAATTAAGGGCGACGAAAGAGACTCTATTTTTCTTGATATAAAGAATTTTATCGAATCGCAATGGTCAGTTGCTGAGGACATCTTTGAGGATGAGTTTCTGTTTGCCTATGAAGCCCAGTACATCGCAAACAAGGACAAACTTAAAGACCTCAGCAAATTTCATAAATTTTGCAAGCCACGTGCCGGCGCAAAAATTTCGCCGCTGGCCATTACGTGGACGAGCTTCGTTGAGGGTGTTAAAAACGACTCCGCTCACAATCTACAGGGTCGGCTTTCTGTTTTAGAACGCGCAGCTAATTTATTTTTGGAGCACGACTCCTTTGACGTTATGCCTCGACCTGAACGCAAGGCTATTGCCGGGACTTATGCGGCAAACGAGCGAGGACTCGATAGCATTGATTGGGGCTGGTTCGGAAGAATGTCTGGCCAAGGTGACTTCAAGAATTTGGTCAATGAGTCTCCTCAGCTACTTTCCAGAGCACTTGACTACATTCCTATCGACGGAGAACTTTCTGAAGATAACTATCATGCATTCTCCCAGAGTTTCGAACTAGCTTTCCGCAACAAAACTCACAAGGGCGGGATTGCAACAGCCTCTCGTCTCTTGATGATGAAACGTCCGGACTTCTTCGTGGGCATCAATGATGCGAACAAACGCGGCATATGCGATGCATTTGGTGTAGCACACTCAACGCTAGGGCTGGGAAATTACTGGGAGCGCATCATTGAGCCGATGCATAGTAGCCCTTGGTGGATAGCGCCAAGACCACGAACGACGCTAGCTGCAAAAATTTGGGATAACCGAGCAGCGTTACTAGACAGCATTTATTATGTACCAAAGTAAATTTTGAAGGGGTGCCGCTAAGTGCTTATTTCTGCTCTCACTCACAGGCTGCGTTTGTGCAGGATAAGCACGCCAGCAACCCGAAATTCAAAGTTTTCAACTGATCCCCGATGGCGCGCTCCCGATTTCTTTCTGGAGCCCTTCCCTCCATGATGAGCCCTCAGCAAAGTCAAAAAATTCAACCTCAACCCAAGCCAGTGTATTTTCGAAAGTCCATCAAGGTCTCGCCACTCTGGACGAGCTAGACATCAAATTCGCCACTCAGCAAATCCTATAACCGCATCAAATATTGTACTGAGAGCGCAAAGGCATCCGTCTTTGCCATGATCATGGCGGATAAATGTCTCGAAGGGCTCCAAGTCGCCTTATGTAAACCGGCAGATGGTAATCTTCGGACTCCCTCATTATGTCAATACGCGCAGAGAATATACTTATCAAGTAGCGCCAGACAAATTACACCATCGATCCGATAGAAATGCTCAACTATCCATCATTTAAGTGCTCATAGTTATCGTGTCGTTGCTCATAGGCAAAAAATCGACTCAAAAAAATTTGAATCACACATAGCCCAACGACATCATCACCATTGAGGTTCACCCCCATGTCGTTGCAATGCCCTCTCTGCCACTCCCTTACAATCGCCTCCTTCCATCACGCCATGAAAGTCGGTGCGACCATCGGCACCATGGGCGGTGTTGCGCGTGGCGTCAGCGCGGCCCTATCTGGCGGTCAGACTGGCGCAGCCATCGGCGCTATCGCCGGACCGGTGGGTATCACCCTCGGCTCCGTATCAGGTGCCATATTCGGCGGCCTGGTCGGCGGTGTCGGTGGCTGCTTGCTCGGCGCTCAGCTCGGTGAATCACTCGACCGCCACATCTTGGCCCACAACCTCTGCCTGCAATGCGGTCATCGCTTCAACCTGCCAACCTGATTGGCCCTCTCTCTTTTCATTAATCCGTCCGGTGCTGCGCCTCGCGCAGCGCTTTATGCCTGCCTGTATTAAAAGGAATCACTCACATGGCACATCTCATCGAAACCATGGCCTACGCTGGCGCTACCCCGTGGCATGGCCTGGGTAATCAGCTCAGTCAAAAGCAACCTATCGAAGTCTGGCAACGCGAAGCTGGAATGGACTGGCAGATTCTGGAAAGCCCCGTGCATTTCAAATCGGATGCCATCGGCCACCTGTGCGCGATCCACTCCTTCCCCGAGCAAAAGGTGCTCTATCGCTCCGACAGCCAGGCGCCGCTGTCGGTGGTCTCTCAGCGCTACCACACGGTGCAGCCCCGAGAGGTACTCGAATTTTATCGTGACCTCACCGAGGTTTCCGGCTACGAGTTGGAAACGGCCGGCGTGCTCAAGGGGGGGCGCAAGTTCTGGGCGCTGGCGCGTACCGGGCAAGGCGCGGCGCTCAAGGGCAACGACCAGGTTAATGGTTATCTGCTGCTGGCGACCTCCTGCGACGGCACACTGGCCACCACAGCCACACCAACCACGGTGCGCGTCGTGTGCAACAACACCCTGACCATCGCCCTGGATGGCACCTGCCGGGCGATCAAGGTGCCGCACAACACCCGTTTCGATCCGAAGGCGGTGAAGAAGCAACTCGGTATCGCCGTCTCGCAATGGGAAGACTTCATGTACCGCATGCGTGCCCTGGCTGAGCGCAAGGTGCAGTGGCATGAGGCATTGGGCTTCTTCATGACCGTGATGTGCGAGACCAGTCCGACCGGAGTACTGCCGGAGCAACTGCCCAACGAGCGCGCCCTGCGCAAGGTTCAGGAGCTGTACGAAGGTCGTGGTCGCGGTAGCCAGCTGGACTCGGCGCGCGGTACCGCCTGGGGCCTGCTCAACGCCGTGACCGAGTACGTCGACCACGAGCGCCGTGCGCGCAGCAACGAGTATCGCATGGACTCGGCCTGGTTCGGCCAGGGCGCGCAGATCAAGCAACGCGCCCTGGATGCTGCGCTGCAGCTCGCAGCTTAACCCTCACTCACATCAACCCTCGCGCCCGGTCAGCCTTGTGCTGATCGAGCGTTCCTATATCTGCAGGTGAATACCATGAAAGCAACGTCATTGAACGGCAGCACCAGCAAGAAACGCCCAGCCCTGCGTCTGGTCAGCACCAAGGAGCTGCCTCGCGAGGACTGGCTGCAGATACGCAAGCAAGGCATCGGCAGTTCGGATGCAGCCGCTGCCGTAGGCCTGAATCCCTACAAGTCCCGGCTGGAGCTGTGGCTGGAGAAAACCGGTCGCGATGCCGGCATGCCCAAGGCCGATCCCCACGATGAGGAAAGCCCCATGTACTGGGGCAATATCCTGGAGCCCATCGTGGCCTGGCACTACAGCAAACGCACCAGGCATAAAGTCCGTCGCATCAACGCCGTGCTGCAGCATTCGGATCCGGAGTTGCCTTGGATGCTCGCCAACATCGACCGCGAGGTGATCGGTGCCGACGATGTGCAGATCCTCGAATGCAAGACCGCCGGCATAAACGGGGCGCGCCTCTGGAAAGAGGGCGTCCCCGAGTATGTTCAGCTTCAAGTGATGCACCAACTCGCCGTCACCGGCAAGCAGGCTGCAGATGTGGCGGTGCTGCTCGGCGGTCAGACGTTGGAGGTCCATCGAATTGAGAGGGACGAACAACTCATCGCGCGCCTGATCGAACTGGAGCGCAAGTTTTGGCAGTACGTGGAGACCGATACGCCACCGCCAGCCGATGGCACCGCCTCTGCTGAATCCGCATTGCGCTGCCTTTATCCGGAGGACAACGGCCAAGTCGTCGACTTCAGTGACCATGCCGGACTGTGCGCTGCCTTCATCGAGCTCAAGGCCGTCCGCCAGTCAATTGCCGGCAAGGAAAAGCGCGAGACCGAGCTCAAGCAGATGCTACAGCAGGCCATGGGCGATGCCAGCCGGGCGGAGTTCACCTGCGGCTATGTCAGCTGGCGCAAGGCCAAGGACAACATTGGCCTCGATGTCGTTCAACTGCTCAAGGACAAGCCTCACCTGCAAGCCAAGTACCCGTTGCTGAAAGCCGGTGCACGGCGCTTTCTGATCGGCTAATTTCAACCTCTCTCAATCACCCCCTCCCCTTGGCCAGTCCATGCAGTTAGCACTGCGTGACTGGCCTTTTTCATTTTTGAGGAGAGCCATCATGCTCAAAGGTTTGGCTATCACACCACCAGTGCTCGGCCGAATCTCTATCGGCAAAGTTGTAGAGAAGAACGGCAAGCGTCTGCCGGAGAAGGATGACCAGTTCACCATCACCTCCCAAGTACAAGGCAAGGACGGCTGGCTGTTGCACCCGCTCAACGACGAGCTGCGCCATTGTAAGGAGGACAAGCTGCGCAGCATTCCGGTGCGCCTGCTGTTCAACGAGCCAGAGCTGAACTTTCGGGCCGACTACACTCTGTTTGATCGGCAATCCGGACGACCGCTGTGCGTGGGCAACGGTGAGACCTGCAAGCGTGTCACCCACGAAGGGATGCAGTCGCTGCCCTGCCCTTCACCGGATGCCTGCCCATTGTCCAAGGGCAATGCCTGCCGGCCCTACGGGCGACTGAACGTGGTCATTGGCGATGAAGATCCGCTCGGCACCTTCGTGTTTCGTACCACCGGCTTCAACAGCATCCGCACCCTCGCCGCCCGGCTTCATTACTTCCAGGCCATCTCCGGCAACCGCCTGGCATGCCTGCCGCTGGAGTTGCGCCTGCGTGGCAAGTCCACCCGCCAGAGCCATGGGATGCCAATCTTCTACGTCGACCTGACAATACGCGGCGATATGGACATGGCCGAGGCTCTGCAGGCCGCCAGTAAGCTTGATTCGCAGCGGCAAGCAGCAGGCTTTGATCAAGCTGCGCTGGATGAAGCGGCGCAACGTGGCTTCGCCAATGGCGCATACGAGGATAGTGAGGAAGACGCCGGCACCATCGTCGAGGAGTTCTACCCCTCCGTCGAGGAAAGCCAATCTCCTCCCCAGCGATCTGTGAAAAACAGCCTGGCCGAGAAGCTGGAGGCGCAAGCCCAGCGCCATACCCCACCGACTGGTCACCGCCAAGGAGTCCAGTATGCGACTGCACAAGCTCAAGGCCAGTGACTCGACCGGCACCTATCTGGTTGAGTCGCCAGTCACCGAAACCGACATCTTGCTGATGGCCCGCAAGTTGGCGAATCTACGCCTGCGCCGGGGGCGAGCACTTACATCGCCGAAGGAAGTGTTTAGTCACCTGCAAGCCCTGCTGGCCGAGTATGAGCATGAGGTTTTCGCCCTACTCACGCTCGACAGCAAACACCGCGTTATTGTCTTTCATAAACTGTTCCGCGGTACTTTGGACGGAGCCAGCGTCTACCCGCGTGAGGTCGTGAAGATAGCCCTGGAGCACAATGCCCCCGCGATTATCCTGGTATACAACCATCCATCTGGAGATCCCGAGCCAAGCCTGGCGGATCGCAACCTTACCCAGAAACTGAAGGAGGCGCTGGATCTGGTCGGGGTTCGAACCCTAGACCACATAGTGGTCGGCCAAGACGGCTGTGTTTCGCTGGCAGAATAGGGCTACCTGTAGAGACTGCGAGGACTACACCATGGCGATACTGCGTCTTTTGGCAGCGCTGTTCTAATTCGTTAGCATTTTGGTAGGCTGCATTGTCATGTTGTATCTGCTCCTCGTAGTACTGCGCTTTCCAATGCTGTTATTTGCAGTGATGCTGTCGTGCTGGATGCTCAGCCTACTGCAGCAAAAGAAGAGCAAAAAGTCAGATTGACAGTTCCATAAGCCAGTATGAGCGGTCGAAAGGCCGCTCATACTGCTCACCTTAATGCTTTTTCTTTTTTGCTCTTCCCTCTGATGGCCATTACCGCATTGGGAGCCTCCTGCTGACTACGGCTATCCCGCAATAGAAGAGTCAGGCTTCATCTCAAATCGCAGATAGTCCATCAGCCGCTTCGCTTCGGTCACCTCGCTATGCGGAATCAGCAGATACTTCCAGGGCTTGCCGCCCACTCTCAGAGCGTAGTCAGTGGCATGCTTTGCCCACTGTGCAGCAGCTGCAGCCTTGGCCTGAACTTCCTGAGTTTCGAGGTCGATAGCGGCCTTGGTTTCGGCAAGGAAGATATAACTGTCCGTCTCGACGACGAAGTCCGGGATATACTCCGGCTGCTCGGCACCCAACTTATAGAAGATCTGGAACTGCCCCTTGGCCGGTTTGAACCACTTCAGAGCGTCACGTTCTAGGATCACCGCAAAGCGCCGCTCGGTGTCGGAATCGAACTTCTGATACGGATACAGACAACGCGAGAACCCACCGAACAGGATCTGCTTGATCTTGCTGGTTTCAGTCAGCGTCTCGCGCACACTGCGCACGGGCTGATTCTGAGCCACTGTGTAGTTGCAGGGCTTGAGCTCGGTGAAGCCTCGACTGACTCTGGCCTCATAACCGCTGGCCTCTTCCCAGAAATGCTGCTGCATCTCGGCATGAATCAGACGGGCAAGGCCTGCGCAATGGGTATCCAGAATTTCATGCAGCTCGCTTTCGGCATAGTTCTGCTGCTGGTAGTGCGCCACAGCCTGTCCGGCCAGGTCGTACAGCAGCTCGGCCTGGGTGAAGTAGTCTACGTCGTCGAAGTCGATCAGCTTCTTGACGATGTAATCTTCCAGGCGCTGCTCACGAATCCCACTTTCCCGACTCAGAGAAAACTGCTCGCTGGTCCGCAGCTCTTGGCCCACCAATTCACGCTGACCTGGCTGATAGTTGGGTAGGTCGCCTAAGGCAAATGAGTGGTAACCCGACGTCACTTCACCAGTCGGTACTACCGTGATACGTGGAATGTCGATGGTCTGCTGCACCAGCACCTGCGTGGTCTTGGCCACTACATCATCCAGATCGACCACTGGGGCAGTAGTATCCTGACCTTCGAGTAATGATGCCTGCTGCGGCCTGAGGCGCTCGGCTACTTCCGCCTTGATTTTCGCCTGCACTTCGGGTTTGAGCAGATCCTTGCTGCTGGGCACCAGATGACGCTGAGCCTCGTAGCGCCCGATCACTTCCAGCACAGTACGTGCGGCGTCTTTCTCTGCTTCAGTGGTGAAGATCGGCTCAGCAGAAGACGCAACGGAATCCCCCACACCTTGGCTGGATTTATCGGCCCCTGCCTTGGCCTGCTGTGCTATCTGGCTCGCGTTTTCAGTCAAACCCAATCGATCATTAACACCAGCGATCACCTGAATACTGGTCTTACCATCATCCGCCTTCGGCACATCCAGGATCACCTGCTTGAGTCGAATCGGCGAGTCAGCGCGGTTGGCGTCGTCGATGATTTCCTGAAACTTGTCGTGAGCCACAATGTTCAGGCGATCTACGCTATCTACCCCGGTACGCTTGCCGTAGGGCAGACGCAGGCCACGACCAATGGACTGCTCCACCAACGTCCGCGCATTGGCGGCACGCAGCGGCACGATGGTGTACAAGTTGGTAACGTCCCAGCCTTCCTTGAGCATGTTGACGTGGATGACGATCTCGGTCGGCTCGTCCACGCTCTCCACAGCCAGCAGACGGGCAACCATTTCTTCCTCGTCCTTGCCGCTCTTGCTGGAGTCCACCTGAATGACCTTGCCGCTATAACGCCCCTCGAAAAAGGCATCGGACTCGATCAGTTCAAGTAGTTGCGCCGCGTGAGTGGTATCGCGGGCAATCACCAGAATGAAGGGCTTCACCACCTTGGAATCATTCTCGCGGGCGTAGGTCAGCAGCTCGGCCTTGGTAGCCTCGTGCAGGCGCACGCCATCTTTCAGCTTGACCTTCTCCAGCTCTGCCGGCGAATGCGCCTTGGGATCGAAGTCGCGCTGGGTTACGACGGCAGGCTCCTTGACGAAACCATCCTCGATGGCTCGGGCCAGCGGGTAGTCCAGCACCACGTTCTTGAATGGCGCCGGCCCCTTCGGCGATTCGATGAAAGGGGTGGCCGTCACTTCCAGACCGAACAGCGGCTGCAGCTCGTTGATGGAGCGCATGCCGGCCTGGGCACGGTAGCGATGCGACTCGTCCATCAGCAGCACCAGATCCTTCAAGCTGGCCAGATGGTTGAAGTAGCTGTCGCCCAGCACTTCACGCATGCGCTTGATTCGCGGCTCCTTGCCACCGCGCACCTCGGAGTTGATCTTGGAAATATTGAAGATATTGATGCGAATTTCACCGAACAGCTCGCCACCAGAGATGTTCTGCTGCTCGTAGTTGTCCCCGGTAATCACGCGCGGCGCATTGATCGCAAACTCACCTATGCCCTTGAACACATACTTGGGCGTGTTTGGCGTGAAGTCGCCGATCAGCTTGTTGTAGATCGTCAGGTTCGGTGCGAGAACGAAGAAGTTGTTGATTTTGTGCTCAAGGTGCAAATAGGTAATGAAGGCACCCATCAGCCGGGTCTTGCCCACGCCGGTTGCCAAGGCAAAGCACAGCGACGGGAAGTCCCGCTCGAACTCTTCCAGCGTGGGGAACTGCGCCTTCAGCGTGGACAGGATGGCCGGCAGATCCTGCGGATGCTGCAGCATCTCTGGGGCTGCATCCAGCGCCTTTACTAAGCTGTCCAGCGAGTCAGCTTGCGGCGGGCGCAGCGACAAGCGACCGGAAACGTGATGTTGAATACGCGAACTGGTCATACTTTTTTCTCATCTTCCTTGTAGGCTGCAATCACTGCAGGGCCTTCAGACATCACGCTTAGTCTTCACCAAATAGACCGGCCTGCTTCGGCGCAGCAACCTTGCCCTTCCTGCCCGACTTGACCAGCTCAGGTGCTGCCAACGGCTGCTCGGCTTGTGGCAGGCTGGCGACATTCAGGCTGTAGTCGTCGTGCCCCCACTCGCAGCGCGAAAGCACCATCTTTGGGATCTTCTTCAGCGTCAGGTTCGGCCAGCGCGCTTCAGCCTGGGCAGCAGTCAGACCATGGAAGGCTGCACAGCACACCAGCAAGCTCTGCTCGGCGCCGACTTCATCGGCCAGCCCCTGCAGATGCTCGGCCGATAGGTTCTGGGTGGTGACGTAGATGAAGTCACGCTCACTGGAGTGACCGTGCTGCCACCAGTGAACCTCCGAGGGGGCATAGCTAAAGCCTTCCAGCTTGGCCAGCGCCTCGGCCAGCATGGCGGAGTTGTACTCCGGGTTGATCACCGGATTGCCCCAGCGGTCATTGACAATCAGCGTGGGAGCCAGCTTGTAGTAGCGGAAGCCGCCTCCGCCACTCCAAGAATACAATGCAGAAACCCCAGATTGATCAGTGCCATCAATGACTCCCTTCAAGCGTGGAACACAGTGAGTATTGCAATGTTCGCCAAGCTCAACCCCAATCCAACGCCTCTTCATTTTTTGAGCGACAGCAGCAGTTGTCCCTGATCCAAGAAAGGAATCCAACACCAAGTCGCCAGGCATTGTTGCCAGCTCCAGACATAGACTTACAAGTCGCTCAGGTTTTTGCCCGTTAGGGAAGCGCACTCCACCTTCGCGCGTAACATTGTTCCAGTTCAGATCCTCCCAGAACGTCCCAAGCTTTTCTCTCTTGACAATTTTTTTGCCTTTTCGAAGTGTGACATTTCGAAACCAACTGACCAGTCTTTTTTGCGGCCCAACGAATAGCAACTCAGTGGTTAGCCCTTTGCTTCTCCCGGAAACAGGAACATACTCAAGAGCATACATGTTATCCATGCTATCAGTTGCATCTTGGACTCTCGTTCTGATAGAGGTCTGGGCATTTTCTGTCGTATGAACCTTATCGTAGTACTTGTAGATGACCTCTACATCAGTAATCCCCTCATCCTTCGCAATTCGAGATAAGCTTCTAGTCTCATACCCCTCAACCTTAAAAAGCCTCATGTCATTTCCTGCACCATCCTTGATGGTGCCGACAAAGTGCTTATGCCCGGAGTTGTAGAGAACTGACGTGTACTTAAAGCTTCTGCCCTCAATCCGCATTAGTTCAAGGTATTTCTCTAATTCTGTCTCGCTATACACCTCGTTAAAGCACTCGAACTCCTTCCCTCCATACGCGAGAACAAACTCAATGTTTTTCTTTAGCCTGCGATCCTCCCCGCCACCGCTAGCACCAGAGTTTCCCTTTGTTCTAACAGCAATAGTATTAATATATCCATTGATCCCAAAGACTTCATCCATGATAATCTTCAGATGTGCAAAGTACCCATCATCTATTTGTACAAATATAACACCATCATCACGAAGCAGGCGCGCCAAAATAGCCAGCCTCTCCCTCATCAAGGAGAGCCAAAGTGATGCCTCAACCCCGTCATCGTAGTATTCGAATGCCTGCCCAGTATTGTACGGCGGATCAATATAGATACACTTAACCTTCCCTGAAAACTCCTGCTCCAGCGCCTTCAGAGCCAACAGGTTATCGCCGAATATCAGCCGATTATCGAAGATATCGCTTTCTGACACCCGATGAGTGGCGTGATAAGAGCTAGCCGGATCCTCCAGCAGAATGCGCGGTTCCAGACGGGGACGCTTGTCCTTGCCGACCCAGGTGAGTTCGAGTTTTTGCTTGCTCATGCTGTCTTTCTCAAATTTGCGGTGCCTTGCTAGACATGTAGTCAATCAAGCGCTTGCGCGGATACGTATCCGCTGCATTCTGGATATTACGGAGTGGTGCTACAGCAGAATCGCTGGCAAGCCCGTAGTGTTTTTCCATCAAGTCTGCCAAAAACCCCACGACGTTGCTCTGATTTCGGAAGAATGCCAGCGCCCCCTTGCCATTCAACTGTGGTTGTCCAAGATCAAAGGCTTGCTGCCGAAGCAGATCCAAGGAGGGACTGACCAAGGTTGCAACCTCGTCTGGGTCAATGACCTGGGCGGCTGCGATACGATCACGCATTCGTTTCATCATGACCGCCATTATGGCGTGGTTGCCGTGACGGTAGAGCATCTTCTCCCGAGAAGCGGCTGGAGCCCCATTTTCATAAGCAACAATCAAATCACGAAGAACTCGCTGGCACTGGACTACATTGACCAGCCTCATGCCGCTCAGTGCGGGGCTAAACAATGTCTTGTATTCATCCGACTCCGGATTCGAGAGTCGCACCAACTCCCCCTTGAGCCACGCTGGATAGCGCGGATCATTTTGCTGTAAGGCCAGTGCTCGCAATGCCTCCTCTAGGGTGAAGGTCATAGGGCTTGTTCCCTGCGCTTCAGGACGATAGTGGTAGTCAAAACCTAGAAGACGGGCCTCCTGCCGCAACCGCTCCTGTGTGTCATCAAGAGCAGCAAAATTTGCCATCTGCACTGGATTCTGGTGATTACGAGCCCTCGTTACCTGTTTGCCAAAAGGACCATCGGCTGGGGCCTTTATAAGGGTAAACAATACCCTGGCGCTCCCGATATCGCTCTGCGGGTTCTGCGTCATAAATTCCGCAGCAGATGCGACCGTCTGTGCACCGTTGATTATGGATAGCCCTCTAACCTGGTACCTACGAAAGCCTGTAGCTTGTTTGTTGCCCTTTTGATCAACATTGTCACAAACGGCGGTGACCCCGTTGTTCAGGTAAAAGAATTTGTCGGGAGCATCACGCAGGGTCGTCTGGATGGCAGCATTGACGTCAGACTTGCTGCTTCCAAGGAAATATCGAATGTTGCGCTCGTAAAGCGCCTTACCATGAGTCCTGTGTAACGCAACTAGGTCAGACAGCCTAGCAAGGCCGTAGTAGGTCGTGCGCGGCACCTCAACCTTGCTGCATTTTTGCAGAAAAACGTCGGTATTCACCGGCGAGTTAGCCTGCTCGGCACGAAGGTCGCGAGTGATTTCATCTGTCGCGTAGTACTTCACCTGTTTGAGCAAGCGATCTTCATCGAGATCTTCGTCGTCAAGCAGTGCCTGCAAGGCATCGCTGGCGGCCTTTGAGACACCGTCGCCGGTGTAGGGAACAACCAGTTGAATGTGACTGCAAGCATCAAGTGCGGCCTCAATCTCGGCCTGACGTCGCAGTACATTCTGATTGAAGGCAGCGAAGTCTTGCTTCAACAGCAGACGCACGCCCTCACAGAACGGAAGCGCGTCCTCCTGCTTGAACTGCTCAGACTCCTTAAGCTTGGTCTGGAGCAGGTAAAGCGTTTCAGACGGCTCGTGGTAGTGAATGGCATCAATGCCCTTGTCATTAAAGTCATCGACCACCGCCGCTGCGGCAGCCGCCGGTGCCAGATCGAGCAGCTTGTGCAACACGAAAGCACTGAATGCGCGTGACAGCTGCTTGTCTTGCTGCTCAGCTGCTGCCCTCCTTGTGTCCAGAAGGGGTGGCAATGAAACTACAAATCTCTCACGCAAAATCTTCTTGAGGATCGCCATGTAGTCCGGAGCAAGCGCTGCCATCAATGCCTCCCGTCCCAGACACCCGATCCCCACACGCCTCTCACGACACTTTGTAGTCTGGTCATATCCGCTAAAACTCCCTTTTTTACAATCGATTCAAATCTGTTCAGCCCCAGCAAAATGCGGACACTCAGCTCGCATTGTATCCAGCCGGATATCAAAGGTGACCAGCGAGCCATGGAGGGATTTCTGATAGCTGGGCATCACGACGGGGAATGCATTTGGAGGACGCGGTAAGCGGGGTCTCGTGATGTCTTCCGACACGGTCGTTACGCTCACCGCACGCCATGACTCAGCACACAATCATCGCCCCCCAGTTGGCGATGGACTTGTGGCCGCGCAGAGTCAAACACAAGATCTTATCTAAATCGTTGACCTGCTTGATCATGCCGAAGTCTTCCTGTACCAAGCCTACCTTTTCATTGCAGCACCCACGCTACGGTAAACAGGACCTCTTCCTGAACCTGCTGCTGCAACTGCGGCTCCAACTGATCGATCAACGCGTTGCGCTCTTCCTCGATCTCATCTTGGCGAGCATACAGCTCGCGGCGCAGCTTACTGCGTTTGCCTTCCAGCTCCCGCTGTTGCTTCTGGTAGCCGAGCTTCTCCTCAAGCGTCGCCGCGGTTGCCGCGATACGGCGCAAATCCTTGATTTCATGATCAATCGTCTTTATCTCCTGCTCCAGCCCAAGCTTGAGATCGTCCGCCCAGGCGTCGAGCTTGGCGACTTCCTGCTCGAAGTAGCCCATGTTGCGCTGGTTGATCTCGCCCAGCAGTTGGTTCTTGCGATGGTCAATATCCTCGGCCAGCAGTGTCGCGGCTGTACCACGCTCGTCCTGCTCCAGTCTTGCCGGCAGACGCAACAGCTTTTCCGGATCGTCTTCAGGGAGCGCCTGTCCATCCGCCGTCACAGCAGACACAACCAAATGTTGCTCCAGATTGCCCAGCGCTTCGACGGAGAACAGTTTCAAAGTCAGCCACCCGCTAAGACCACGCAACGGTTCCAGAGTACTGATTCGGCTGCCATAGGCGGCATAGTCGAACAGCAGTCTGGCTGCGGGTTGCCGATCGAGCTGACGACTCTTAGCCTTTTCGATCACCCAGGCAGCCAGTGGGTGGCCGAGGCGATACAGGTGCGACTCACCGGTACGACGTGGCAACTCATAGCGCCCCAAGGCGATGTCGGTAGCACCACCAGCAGGTAACTTATGCAGCTCGAAAATTTCATCCTCGAAGTGAGCACAATCGCCCAACTCGGCGCGAGTCAGGTCGAGCAGCAGGCGCTCATAGCGATTGCGGGTTGTACTGCTATCTTCTGCTCGGATACGCAGTTTGTCCTGCACCTCTTCGTCAAAGTTCTCCAGCAGAACCCGGCGGGTCTTGACCATTGCCTCACTGATTTCTCCGGAAAGCTGTAGCTGTAGTTGCTCGAAGCTACGTTTGATCTCCTCGGGGTCACGACAATTTTGGTAGATGTCAGCAATGCGGCGCTCGAAGTCGACACCGGAACCAATAGAGCCCAGCACCTCATCGCTTGCCCCGAATACGCCCTCGAACAACTGGAATTTCTCGGCTAACAGCTCGTAGACCCTAGCATCCGCTTCGTTACTGCGGTCGACGAAGTTCACCACCACCACGTCATGCTTCTGGCCGTAGCGATGGCAGCGCCCGATACGCTGCTCGATGCGCTGTGGATTCCAGGGCAGGTCGTAGTTGATCACCAACGAGCAAAACTGCAGGTTGATTCCTTCAGCACCCGCCTCGGTGGCGATCATGACAGTGCCACGTTCCTTGAAATGCTCGACCAGCGCTGCGCGGGTATCAGCGCTCTTGGAGCCGGTTATGCGATCGCTACCGGCGTGGCGCTGCAGCCAGTCCTTGTAAATGCGCTGGGCTGTAACATCCGCATTGGTGCCGTTGAACAGCACAATGCCGTCGCCGTACGGTGTATCGGCAAGCAGTGACAACAGGTAGTCCTGAGTACGCCGCGACTCGGTGAAAATAATAGCCTTGCGAGCAGCGCCAAGGCGTTCAAGTTCCTCAAAAGCACGCTCCAGGGCAATAAGAAGTGCCTTACCCTTAGCGTTCTCGCGGATACTGCTAGCTAGGTTCTTGAACCGACGCAGCTCGGCTATTTCCGCGCTGATGGCGTCCTGCTCTTCAGCAGACAGGACAATGTTCTCATCGCTATCCAGCTCTTTCTCGCTCTCGTCAGCCAGTTCATCGAGGCCTTCGTAGTCTTTATCCAGTGTCTGCGTAAGATCGATTACCTCAGCTGCCTTGTCGAGATTGCCCTGCAAGCGTCTGGCCATAGTGTCCAAAGCGCCAGCGATCGCATGAGTCGAAGACGCCAGCAGCTTCCAAAGCACCAAGGAAATCAATTGCCGCTGACCTTCGGGGAGTGCATTGAGATTGGGGCGGCGTAAATATTCCGCTACCAAGCCGGACAGCTCACGCTCCTCCTGGCTGGGCGCAAACTCCTGAACAATTGCCCGGCGAGCAGTATAAGGAACGTACTGCTGGACCTGGCGGCGAAGGGTGCGCTTGCAGACACTCCCTAAGCGCTGCCGAAGACCGCTAAAGGACTGCTCCCTGTCGGTATTGACGAACTGAGCGCGGAAACTATCGACATCACCGAAAACTCGCTCATCGATCATGCTAACCAGCCCGTAAAGCTCAAGCAGCGAATTCTGTAGCGGCGTTGCAGTCAGCAGCACCTTGCACTGCACATGGGCTAGAGCGTCCCTCAAGGTTTTGCCTATGACGTTATTGTTTTTGTAGACGTTGCGCAGACGATGCGCTTCATCCAGCACAACCAGGTCCCAAGCAATGCTTTTGACGTCCTTAGCCTTAGCCTTGGCGAATTGATACGAGCAGATCACAGGACCGCTAGTAAACAAGAAGGGATTACTGACGCCTTGTTTACGGAGCGCGTTGTAGCTTTTAGTCTCCAGAATCAGGCCCTGCAGATTGAACTTGTCCTGCAGTTCTTGGTGCCACTGCTTACGCAAGTTTGCCGGCACGATGATAAGAAGACGGCGCCGGCGCTCTGCCCAACGCTGGGATATCACAAGCCCCGCCTCAATGGTTTTGCCCAGCCCCACCTCATCAGCCAGTATCACCCCCCGAGACAGCGGATTACGACAAGCAAACAGCGCTGCATCGACTTGATGAGGGTTGAGGTCTACCTGCGAATCAACCAAGGTCGAAGCGAGTGCTTCCACCGAGTCCCCTGCCGCTCGACGCGTGAGCAGCCAGGCGTAGTACTGGCGTTGGTGTTCGGTCAGGACGGGTAGACTCATTCCATGCCCCTCGCAGGCTTTAGCTAAATCAGGTGGAATGATCTCACATTGCACTACGCAAGTGGCGTATATGGCCCCAGTATGACCGCCTTTGCTTGCTCAAACGGGCGAGGAGCAATTTGACACTCTAAAACCTCTTCACTACTCCCTTTCGCAAACAGCGAGCTCCAACCGGCTTGAGCCGCAGGTGCTGGTCATTCTTGACCAGGTAGCGCATGGCGTAATGCACATTATCCCGAGCGCTTAGATCACGCCGCTGGATCAGCCCAACCCCCTGCCGGTCCCGGTACTTTTCTTTCTCACGATTGCAGTTGTTGTAGCAGCCCTGGCCACGAGTGATGCGCTCCCACAACTCACCAATTTGTTGCGCTCTGTAGATGTCAGCGCTCACCTCAGAACCATTGAAGAAAAAGGCCGCATGGATGTGGTAGCCACGATCCTCGCCCTGCTCGACGCTGCAGATGTAACCGGTCTCATGATCGAAAATCGGGTTGCGTTCACGCTCAGCAATCAACCGTCTCAGATCGTCGAACACACGCTCAACTCGTAACCTAGCCTGTGCCTCTTTCCGGTAATACAGATCCACTCTGACCACACAAGTACGAGCGTATCGATCAAGCACAGTATCCACATACCGAGCGATCTCAGTCTCCTGCTGAATGGCTTGGTAGCGCTGATCATGATGCTCACGCTGCTTGAACCTCTTCTGGGCTAGCAGACTACGGATGCACTGGGACAACTCGTTCAGTGTCTCGCTGGTGCTTCGGTAGCGTGTTCCGTCCTCGCTCAAGCAGGAAATGCTACAGGAACTGAGCTCAACCCCGATGATCTGGCAGGCTTGCTGAAAAAGGCTCAACGGCCAGCTGTACTGGTAGTCAACATCTCCTTCGAACAGCGTGACCATCTGTCCGATCCCGTCGAAGTACTTTGACAGCTTGGTATCGCTGACCTGTTCATCCCCATGCTTCGAGTAGCTAATTCGGAAGGCTTGGCTATCTGTACGCTGGATGGCATTGATGAGACGTTCAATCCGGATCGAGGTATTGGACTGAGATTGAAGGGTGTTGATGCATCGTTTGGTCATGGCCGTGTACCTGTTGGTGGTTTCTCATAACAGGTACGGAATGTGTGTTTTTTAACCTAACCCTGCCTTTTTACTGGGATACAGAACTGAATTTTGCCCATGACCATACCTATTGAGTAGATGGATATCGATAGCCTGTAGCTAATAGCTATATAACTGGATCCCGCCCCAATCTCATGCAGCCTTCCCAGCCTGGCCTGACAATAGGGCGCTATATCGCCCAGCCAACCGTGATATTCACAAAAGCGCACGTTGAGAGAGTTAGCTGAGAACGCCTTCTTCACGACGGCATAAGCGCCGTGACTGGCTACAGCCAGTCATGGCGCCCAAGGTTCATTTAGCTAGCCACGCTCATGTGGGCGGCCGATCGTGGCTAAGCACCGTGAGCTAAGTCGCGCTCCTCTATCCTTGCCAAGATCCAATCGTGCACTTCCCTATCAACCCAGCCTACACAGCGGTCGCCTAGTGACAACGGTTTGGGGAAATTGCCTTCCGCTATGTATTTGTAGATGGTCGACCGGGCCAAGCCGGTCGAATCGATGACTTCCTTCAGACGAATGATCCTCATGAGCGGTCTCCTGTAATTGGCTCAGAAGATCTGCGGGAATGGTAAAAAAAAACGATGAACCTCCGGCCCGGCCCGGCCCGGCGAGCGGAAAGATTATGAACCACAGCGAAATCTCCCCCTCCCATTGGAGCAAATGCTCTCGGAATCGACACCTAATCCAAGCGCAGGTCTGAACTGCTAGCTGGACAACGCGACAGCCAGCAGCGGACCATTCAGTCATGTTCACAGGACTGTTTGCGGCTTGGAAAGGATGAAGACTGATGGGGTTCACGCGATTTTCTTTAAAAAAACAGATGACTATTTTCGTGCCAGCAATGTCTAAAAAACAGTCAATCCGGATGCAAAATATCTCTACGATTGAAGCCTACCCTCCAAAATTCCATGACCATACGCCACTGGAAGACATGTTTCACTACGCAGTAACGCAACGCCATCTAGAGGCTAAAAAAAACAAACCCGTTACACCGTAACGCAACCAAGTGATGCTACAAGTGTTGCGACCAGGTAGCACAACTCGGTAACCTACCGCGGTTAACCTTTAGGTGACCCTGTATGCGCGATAATCGGGCTGGTAGTGATGGAAGTACCGAGTTAGAGGAGCTGTTGCGGTCTTGGCTTGGCCTTCTTGATGATAAGAAAGCTGGATGGGCAGTCGATTATCTGAGAGGAAAGGGGTTTATCGATAGCCAGCTCAGACTCGCCCCCCCACGAGAGGTAATAATGGAGTGGAGCAGAGGGCGACGATATAGCCCTTCCATGGTGCTACTTATCAAAAATATGAAAGCAGCGTGGCGGCAGAAGCAGTACAGGGATGGTTTAGCGGAGAGAAAGGCGTATAGCTTTACGCTCGACGTGCGAGTGAAGCAGCAGCTTGACCGCCTTGCTCGAAATCAAGGGAAAACAATTTCAGAAACCTTGGAAGGATTGATTAAGAAAGCGCAGCTCAAAGCTGAAAAAGCTGATGCAAAGGACCGCATCAAAAATCCCAGGCGTGACTGGTAAGACATATGAGCCGCGCTCACGCACTGCTCGATTCCCTAAGCTCAATTTCAGCCGACAGGTATTCCAAATGGTATTCCAAGAACATTTGTAACTGAAGGTTTAGTTATATTTATCAACAAGATAACACGCCAATTCAACTTACCCCGGCCCACCAAATCCAAAGAAGAAGACGCCCTCGGGCGTCTTTTTTTGTGCCTGGATTTTGGGCCCTGCGGGCCGAAAAATCGGATTTACCCCCTTTCTTGTAGGGCGTTTCCCAAAGATA
>Ga0213829_1001015_pt1 | contig 21822 bp, 35 predicted proteins | sample MC6MC0896MG_FD_180665 | JGI IMG/M metagenome (GOLD analysis project Ga0213829, IMG submission 180665) | Enriched soil aggregate microbial communities from Iowa State University, Ames, United States - MC6-MC0896-MG | ecosystem: Environmental > Terrestrial > Soil > Unclassified | place: USA: Iowa...
GCTCTGGCTCTGGCTCTGGCTCTGGCTCTGGCAGAGCAACAGAATCTTCTTTAAACATCTCTGCATAGCCTTTTTTAATCAGCTCGCGACCATGCTGTTCATCGGTCTCGATGGTATTACCTTCAGGCACGACCGTGCCGCCGAAGTAATTCGGTTTAATCAGAAGCAGTTTCATATTTTACTCCCGGAAAAGCGGCCCGAAGGCCGCTACCATGACTAACCAGCTGCAGGGGCCGGAGCGGTGAATGAACCGTAAACGAACGCCTCAGGACGCTTGACGGCAAGCGCCAGACGCTCTTCACAGCGGATTGAGATCATGTTTTTCTCAAAGTCGTCGGCGTTTTCGGTGGAGATAACCACGTTGGCATCTTCGCGGTCGAAAATCTGCGCTCCGGCATTAAATGCGCCGGTTAGGAATTTACCCTGGAACGCAGCCGCTTCGGTCGCGACAACCGGCAGCCCCCATAGAGTAGGACCGGTCAGTGCTGCCGGGTTCGCCAGAATATAACGGCCCAGAGAATCCTTAGTCAGCTCGATCTTCGCCCAGTCAATGAAGTGCAGAACATGGCCTGACGCCGGGAAGCGCGCCAGCTGCGCCTGCAGCATAGCCAGTCGCAGATCATCAATACCGCTCTGGTTTGCAACGCTGAAAGCAGCCGCGTACGCAGATGCCTGTGGAACGATACCGTTCAGATGCGTGCCGGTGCCGTCGCCGAAGAGAATTTCCTGCTCTTCGACATACTTCAGTCCGTAACGGAGCTCGGCGTCAATTGTCGACTGCAGCTGCGGCATGTCGTCCAGAATCTGCTTAGCAGCTTTAAACAGGTGCGCGATAGTGCGGACCGGCGTGATTTTTTCCGCAAAGGCAATGTCGCTGTACGGCTTGGTGGTGTTCTCAGCGACAGTCGCCGCCTTATTTGTGAAGCCGGTCTGCTGTACCCAGTAAATGGTGTTGGATTCGGTGCGACCCGGTGCGATAAGGTCGCGGATGAACAGTCGCTGTTTCGGCTGCTGATCGATGCCCGGCAGGCGGTCAGGCGCAACAATCTGGCCTGGCACGTTTACGGACAGCAGGGCAGCCTTAACGGGGATGCTCAGGCGCTTGTTACCTTCGATGCTAGCTGAAAATGCCTTCAGCGCTTCAGAAGAAACAACCTGACCGCCCACGGTTTCGATAACGTTTTTCGCATTCGCCAGCGGCATCTGTGCAACGTGCTGCTCCAGGTCACCCAGCGCTGCCTTAAGCGTTTTTTCTGCTTCACGCATGGCGTTAAGCTCACTCGCCATTTTATCCACTGCCGCTTTGGTCTCGGCTGACAGCGAACCGGATTTTTTCGCCTCAGCCAGCGCTTCCTCAGCCTTCGCATTAAACTTGCCGCTGGCTTCGTTGATGCTGGCAGTAACCTGCTTCAGTACTTCATTTACTTCAGACATTGTTAATCCTTATTTGCCGAACGCGGCCAGCGCGTTTTTAAGTTGTGCAATATTTTCGGGGTTGATTTCGTCGGTAGCGCCCGGCATACCTTCAGAGGTGGCAGCAGCGCCTGGCTTGCTGCTGGTTAGTGCTTTGAGAAGTTTTCGACGTTCGGAACGTGGTGCATCCGTTTTAGCCAGCATCGCGTCCAGCTTACGTAATGCAGCGGCGGGGCTGTCGTCGTCGTCCGCAATTTCATCTGCAGAAAGCAGCCGATCCGCAAATCCTTTGTCAACGGCATCACTGCCGCCGATGTAGGTTTCAGCGTCCATCATTGCGTCGATAGTTGCGGTATCCAGCCCCGTGCGGGCGCCGTAGATATCGTTCATGGCTTTATCAAAAGGCACCATGTCATCCGCAATCTGCTGCAGGTCGTGACGGTTGCCCATCGCATACACCCAGCAGTTATGGATCATCAGAAAGGCACCGCGACCAATCTGGACCTCATCACCGGCCATCGCGATGATCGAAGCTGCAGAAGCAGCGAGGCCCAGCACCTTGACGGTGACTTTTCCCTCGTACTCGCGCAGCAGGTTATAAATTGCCAGGCCTTCAAACATATCGCCGCCGGGCGAATTTATATTCACGGTCACATCAGCACCGCCGATTGACCGGAGGGCGGCAGCGATGCGGCTGGCGGTGACGCCATCGCCGTACCAGTCAGCGCCAATGACGTCGAAGACGGAAATGCTGTTCTCTGCCTGCTTTGCGGCTTTAATACCGCCGTTCCAGCGCTCAATTGCGGAGGACGGCAGATCGCGATTTTCGCGCGCAAAAGGCCGCCCCTCCGGCGCTGCCGGAAGACTTTTCAATGTCATGGGGGATGCTCCTAAGCCGCTTGTCTAAGCGGTGACTGTTCTAAAGGAATGTCCGGGAAAACGGCATTGTGAACCTCGCGCAACATCGTAGCCCTTGCTTCGATGCTGTTTTTGCGCAAGTCCTCAAGCGGTGTCAGGTTTAGCTGCACCGTGTAAATATCGCCACCTTCAATCGGCGGCAGATTCTCCAGGCGGCGCACGTCATTACGTGACATCCAACCGTTCTGCAGCGCAGTGGTGTAGTAAGCGGAGCGTCCGGCACTGTCGGCACGCAGCAGGCCTTCAACGGAGAACTCTGCGAATAAATCTTCATCGCCATTAAGCAGGCAGCGTGAAATCTCCTGCTCGATGTTCACCAGCATCGGGCGCAGCGTATTCGTCAGAAAAAGCAGGTTCATACCTTCAACGCTCGATGCCCAGCTGCTCTGCTTATCAACGTGGCCCACCATAAACGGCGGCACGCGGAACCATCGGCAGATTTCCTCAATGCTGAACGACCTTGACTCCAGCATCTGAGCGTCTTCTGGATTAAGCGTGATGCCCTGATAGGACATGTCGCCCTCAAGCACCATAACCTTGCCCGCATTTTTTGAACCAACGAAGCGGTTAAGGTTCTCGCGGTTTTTCTGTCGCTGTTCTTTTGTCAGCAGATTCTTTGAAAGAAAGAAGCCTGACGTCTGAATACCGTTTTCAAAAATTTTCGCGGCTGACTCTTCGACCGCCATGGCTGCGCCAAACACGTCACGCCCGGTGCGCATCGGCATCATTCCGCATACGCCGTCCAGACCAAACCCCCGGATGTGCATCATGTTTTTAACCAGAATGATGCGCGGCACGCCCTTCTCTGTGTAGGTGTACTGCAGTTCCCCGCTGTCGAGCCGTTCAACCTTCATGCTTTGAGGAAGTAGCGGCACCAGAGAAACCAGCTTCTGGCCGATCATCTTTTTCTCAACGTAGGCATTACCACGCAGGCAGATGCTGGCAACCACCATCAGCATGAAGCGCGACGGCGTCATCTCGCTGTTGGGACGGCGGCACAGCAGCTGATAAGCAGGATGATTGATAGCCAGCTTGCGGGAGCCGTCAGCTGAGCGCTCGTATACTTTCATCGGCAGAGTTGAAACCGACTCACTTAGCAGGCGTACGCAGGCCCAGACCGAAGCCAGCGCCAGCGCTTTCTCTGCTGTTACGACCTTGCCGCTGCTGCTTGTGCCGTACCACTCCTGCCAGAACGCAGCGTCATTAAGCCCAATCGACTCACCTAGCCAGTTAACAATCGCGCTCTTGATGCGCCCCGGCCGTTTTTTTTCCTTCATCAGATACCTACCATGATCGGGTCATCAAAAAAGTCATCAGGATCGCCGCTATCCACCAGCACCGCATCCTCTGCTGCGCCGATTGCCATAGCCGAAGCCACCACGCCATCGATGCGGCCGGTACTTTTCTTTTTGGCAAATATGCGGTTGTCCTTCTGGTCAGCCTCAAGCACCGCAGAGGCGGCGTTCCAGCGCAGGCAGGGATTGGGCCGGATAACCAACACCCGGTTATTGAGATGCTCCTCAAACAATTCGATAGAGCGTGGCATCCAAAGCCCGGACTCCTGAGCCTTGTAAAAGCCCTGACCGTGAGGAACCAGGTCAACGCTCACAGACTCGCTCTCAAGCTCAGGCTCCAGATACTTGATGCGATATTGGTCAAACGCGATGCACTTAATATTGTATCTGGCCGCCAGCTCACCGATGCGAACCGCTACAAAACCGTAGTTGACCGCCTTACCCGGCGGCGCGTGAATAAAACCATTACGCAGCCAGGCGTCATAAGGGACGTGGTCAGTTTTGGCACGCTCCAGCAGAGAATCTTTAGGCGTCCAGAACTCAACTAAAAGCTTTTTAAACTTCGGAAAGTAAAGCGCCAGCGCCGTAAGGTCTCGGGAGCCGGACAGGTCAAGACCGCCATAACACTCTTCACCCGCCAAATCCTCGGGGTCAAATTCCTGTTCGCAATTCATCCATGTGTCGCTGTCTATCCACGGGTCGGACGCCTCCACCCACTGGCAGAAGTTAAGACGCCGCACGATGCTCTCTTTCGACGGCATGCCCCGAGCCTGCGTAACCTGCTCCCGCAGATATTTATCTGTGAAGGTCTGACCCAGTGACGGGTTGGCCTTACCCCAGCAGGACTCATCCTTGAAAGGGTCGTCGCCCTCATCGAGAGAACAGATGAAGCTGAAAAAACTATCATCCTCCAGGTCACCTGCTGCAACCTTGCGCCCGTACTCGTGATACTCGTAACAGACGCTGGTCTTATCGTGGCCGCTGTTGGTGATAAGGAACATCAGCGCCTGACGGCGGCCTTTTGTACCGGCACGCATCATCTCAACAACGGCGTTTGTCTTATGCTCATGTACTTCGTCAATCAGCGCGCCGTGCGGTCGCGGGCCTGACTGACCATCATCGGAGCTGATCGGCTTGAAGAAAGAGCCCGTCTGCAGGAACGCAAGGTTCCACACGTTCAGTCCGGTGCCGGATTTTGTGATGCGCTGCGCCAGCGCGGGCGACTGATCGACCATCGTTACCGCATCGCGGAACAGGATCATCGCCTGGTCTTTTTTCGTGGCCGCGGCGTAAACTTCGGCGCGTGGCTCTTTGTCCGCCATCAGCAGGTAAAGACCTACACCACCCGCCAGGGGCGATTTACCTGATCCCTTACCTGACTCGATGTAGCTCATGCGAAAGCGGCGTGTACCGTCTTCCGACTTCCAGCCGAACAATGAGCCAACTATGAAACATTGCCAGGGTAGCAGGATGAAAGGCTTTCCCTCATGCTCCCCGCCGTTGAGTTTCAGTACCTGAGCAAAGAAGTTAACAACGCGAATTACAGCTTCAACATCCCAGAATAGGCCTCGTGCTGGCCCTTCTTCCAAATCAAGCATGTGGCGGGCGCATGCCGCGCGGATGTCGGGTCCGGCAATAACCGCGCCGCTGGTAACGTCCATTGCATACTGCGTAGCCGGATCAACCGAAGAACTGGTTGAGCGGGTCTTCTTCTTTTTCTCCACCATCAGCATTTACCTTTGACCGGGCAGCCGGTGTCAGGCCGAACTCCACCAGATAACTTTTAAACCGGCGATCCACATCTGCCAGCATGGCGACAGCCGGGTTAGCTTTAATTAGAAAATCACCCATCTGGGTTTTAGTCGTATAGGTGCGCCCTTCGATATCAACTATCTGGCGCAATTGCAGAATTTCTGCATAAAGATCGCAGAGCCGTTCGAGCGCAAGTGTGTCCGCAACCGTGAGGACACCCATCCCGTCAAGAAGAACAGTGAGCTTTCCCCAGGCTGTTTTACCCCAGTCGGTCAGATGTGATGGAGGGCTTGGAATTTCACGGGCTGGCTTTGGCTCATTTTTATTGAGCGCGCGCTTGCCGGGATTTCCGGTAACAACTTTCAGATGGGTAGGTTTTGGTCGTCTTCCGGCCATGAAAACCTCCCAGAAAAAAACTTTTCATTTCGCGGTTGTGCATACAAAGGGGGGCGGGCGGTCAGGAGGTCGCTATCCCCTGAACTCTGAACCCGCCCCACTCAATGGTGATGATAATAGTTCTCATTTGCCTTTATGGCACACCTGACCCTGATGATAATTGATATTCATTCTCACTTGTGCCAATGAGATGACGGGTCGAGGGGCATGCCGTTTTCATCGCACCCAATGACATGTCCGCGCTTTTCCTCGCGCTGTTTGGTGGAGTCGTGGTGCTGTTTGCAGAGTGGCTGCCAGTTTGCCTTGTCCCAGAAGAGCTTTTGAGCTTTTGCTATCTCGTCCTGTTTGCCACCATTGATGGCTTCCTTCAGCCTGTGTGGCTTGATGTGGTCAACGACCGTTGCCGCCACTGCTCTGCCCTGCCTATGGCACATGACGCAGAGCGGGTGCGATTTCAGGAATGAAAGTCTGGCTTTGTCCCAGCGGCTGTTATATATGCGAGGCTCGGACATATTTACTCCAATAAAAAACCGCCCGTAGGCGGTCGCTATTTAATTTTTGCGATGCGGGGGCTCTTTAATTTTTACTGAGTCACCTGCATACGCGAGAACATCTGACCATGTGCTGTCGTTAACCGAGTTAGCGAGAAAACGAAGTTTCCCACCGAAGGATACCCAGTTTTCTTCAGGAGTTCCGCTCACCCACACAGCAAAATGTTCGTGTGCTCTCTCAAGCACCTCATCCACTTTTGATTTTATGGTGGCGAGGTCTTCACCCATTTGATGCTTGGCTGCAATCTGCTTTATCTCTTTAATGTAACCTTCAACCAAGCCTTGAGAATTATCCATTGAGCCTCCTTAAAGTGAGGAGATATATTATCACTTGTCTATCATTAAACCAGCTTCGCAACGCTTCACAGCGTGGATAACCGTTATCCCTTGTCGGAGGATTCGAAGCCTGGTAGGCCAATAAAAATTTTGCTGATGGGATTATATTTGAACCTTCTCAACTAATAGGAGTTTAAAATGTCTCCAACAGGACTTCAGATTGCAGCAACTGTTGTAGGGCTTTCCGGTACTTTGTTGATGTTTTTCAACAGCCACTCTCTGATGCCTTACGAGTCAGCGATGTTTGGTAGCGATGAGATAATTGAACATGATCGACTTGTTGAACAAAAGAACAAGAAGATGCTACTAATGCAAAGGATTGGCGTAGGGCTTCTAACGTTCAGCTTCATGCTGCAATTGGTGTCATACGCTCTTTAGTTCTTATCATTATCGGGCGCTCTTACAAATGCGCTCTTTCATGATCACTTCTGACACTGCTCAATTATGTACTGTTGCAATCCAGCTATTTGCTTTCCGGCTTTTTCGATTCGCTCTCTGAGAGTGAAATAATCCCGTTGAGCGGCGTCAGTAAGTCGGGGGCTGGCTGCATCATCCACGCTGGCGGTGCCGGTGGTGTTGACCGCTGGGCATTTTGCGTTGAGGTGCAGCCCGCACTTGCCAGAACTAACGCACTGCTGAAGAGCATCAAGCTTGGCTTTAGCATCAGCCAACTCCTTCGTATATTTCGCATCAAGTGCGGCAACTTCTAGCTGCCTAACCTGCATGTCATCAATCGTGGCGTTAGCGAGCTGCAATGCACCTGTCGCTTTATCCCGTTGCGATTTGTAGTCGATGGCGTTGCCACGGTAGTAAAGCGCCATGCTTCCTGCAGCAATCACGCACGCCAGCAAGAACAGCAATAAACCTATAGTCGCCTTAGATATCATTTGCGCTTTCCGCCAGGCAGAGAGAACGCTCCATATCGCGGCGGTTCATCAACCCTTTCCACTTCATGCCCCCGGCGTACACCCACCGGCGCAGCTCTTCACATGCACCGACCTGGTCGCCAGCGTTAAGCTTTTTCAGCAGGGTGGATTTTGAGAATGCAGACGTGCCGACGTTGTAGGTAAAACTGTAGAGCGCTGCTCGTGGATATTCACCCAGCGGCACCTTGACCATCGAATCCACTGCCTTCTTAACCGGCTTAAGGTCATTCCACATAAGGCGATCACATTCCCGGTCGGTGTACTTCTTGCTCTTTACGATGTCAGTACCAGTATGACCATCACAGACAGTCCATACCCCGGCCACATCTTTGTAGGGTTCATACACCCGCCCCTCTACCCCATCCTTTCCGCCAAGGAATACCGTAGCAATAAGCATGGCTCCCCCACCGGCAGCAGCAATAAGCCGGTTGCGCAGTGTATTTGACATTGCCATAGGGTTAATCCTCGGTGAAGTCGGGAGCGCTGGGCCAGCGTTGCAGCGCTTTAATCTGCGCCAGCGTAGCTTTGCGTTTGTAGTACCAGTTGATGCCGAGCGTAAATAGCGCCACCAGAATACCGGCCAGCACGCCAACAGCACTCCATTCATCGGGACTTAGCCTAGTCAGCAGACCGTTGGCAATCGTCCCGGCAGAAGCGCCGTATGCCGCGCCTGATGCCAGTTTGCTCATATCGATACTCATATACACCTCGCTGTTCGCTTGGTGCCGCCTGTAGTCATAATTAAAAATGCGCGCCGCCACAGCGTGAAAATTTCGGATAACAGTGATTGGCGGGCGCAAAAACGAAAGAAGGCCGCTCTATGGCGACCCTCTAAAATATGAACCCTGACGCATTCCGCGATAGTTACCTGGCCCGTCAGCCACAGGGTTAATTTATTACGTGCAAATAAAAACGCCCGACAGCTGGTAAAGCCTCGGGCGTTTATGTCACTAACAGATTATGCAACTGAATCTTGAAGAATAAGAAGTACTGCGTAGTAACGAGCCTTATCAGATTATCAGGCTTTTTACGTACGTAAATACTTTTTACGCGCTTGCTCTAAAATCCTCACGCTGAACATAACGGTCCATCTGCAGCGGTATATCCAGCATCATGAGCATCCCATCAACAACGCCTTCCGCTTTCTGAAGCTTTTTACCGATATGGCCATCAGAACATTGATGCTTTCTCGCCAGCTCCATAAAGGTTTTCCCAAATACGTAATAGTCGAACAGCAGATCATGCAGGTCTTCATTGTTCTTGTTTAATTTGGCTATGCAGCTGCACAGCACCATCGCGTCATCGTCACAACATGACTGGCGGGATTGTACTTTTGAAGGAATTAAACCACTGAAACCGGCCGAGATTGATGACCAGTAAACTTCTTCTTTGTTGCTTGATACCCAAGCGCCCCAGCGCTCGAGTACTAATTGAATATCACGCATTTGTTATCCTCCACGCTTTTTAATTTACCCGATCACGCCGACTGCAATCGAGTGATCGAGGAATCTCACAAGCAGCTCTAACTGACTGCCGTATTTTTCTTCAAATGCCCTCATGTCACGGTGCAGTTCATCGTGATGCGCCCTGCAAAGCGGTATCACAAATAAATCATGCGCCTTCGTTCCCATTCCCCCCTGACCATGTCCGATAATGTGATGTGGGTCGTCTGCGGGCTTTCTGCAGCATGCGCATGGCTGTGTCTTAACCCACCGTGTGTACTTCTCGTTGCTCCAGCGCAATCGCTTTGGCCGCGCCATGTATGACTGTGGTGATTCCGGATCGATACTGATGGTCAAAATCTGTTTAACTGAATCTGCCGCTTCCTGAATCAGTTGCTGCGCCGACGGCAAGGGGTTAATCAGTGCCTCTGGCATTGGACCTGTATCTGACAAAGGCTTGGGCATGCGCAGAACGCGGCGCGCGTGGGACTCCGGAATCAGGTCAATAACGTCTTTGACGCATGCCCACCAGCACAGCTCTGGCAGAGTCATCTGATGGTCCGGCCCTAGCCCCATCTGAAGGCATGCAGATTCAATAACCCACCGTGCCAGATTGCCTGCTGCGACAGCTTCCAGAATACCAGGCATGCCATTTGAACGACAGTAATTGTCACAGGAATAACACAGGCAAAGTGATCCTGAGTCGGTCCGCAAAGTGGTGTAATGCTGATGGTGATAGGAATCTTTTTCCTGATACTGACATGCACTGATTTTTTGCACCCATGCATCATGAATTTCCCATCCACCAGCAGCGGCGATAACACGGTCATCAGCAAAGAAGGCTTTAAGTGTTGGTTCATCCAGTAATGGCTGGCTGCTGTCGTTGATTAATCCCGATGGTAGGTGTGACATGTCACGCGGCATTGTGCAGACCAGAACGCGCTCACGGAACATCGGTATCAGGTCGCGACCCGGCTTAAGCAGAACAATACCGGTGTTGATAGCAACGTCAGGGGTGAGTATTGCTCTCATGCGGCCACCGCCTGGTATTCAGTGATCGTTATCTCGGTCTTGCCCTTTTTGGTGATTGGCCTCCATTCAACGAACACGCTTTTTATCTGCTTATCATCCAGCCATACACCAGCATGTGTCAGGCTATCGAATGCGGCTTTTAAGTAGTTATCTAAATCACGCAGGCGCTTGTCTGGCGGGTAAAGCGTCACTATCACAGCAACGTTCATTGTAATCGGTTTTGGGCAGCGACCTAACTGCTCGTACACATTTGCAATCGCGTTGGATCGGAAACAGCGCCCGGAGGCGCTGATTAATACTCCCTTTCGGGTGTTTCTCCAGTAAGTGTTTACGGATGGAGGGAATGGCAGGGTTAGCTTCATCATGGCTTGCTCCAGTGGTCCTCAATTGCAACACTCAGGCGGTGCAGCCAATCTGATAGCTTGAGCATTGATTCACGATCACTCAGCCCGCGCGGGAAGTCCGCTAGAGTAATACTCGGCTTGAATTTGCCATATGAATCACGCTCAACCGTGATGTTCTGCTCAAGCGTGGTATTCCAGATGCAGCTGCGGTGTCTCACCAGATAAACACTTCGTTTTTTATCCTCTTTCACGTCATATGTGTATTCGGTGAGGATCATCTGACTGTTCCCGCGATAGAGTTTCATCCAACTCATGTCACCCTCCCGGCGATCAGTTGCACGCTGCTGTCACACTGGTTGCCCCAGCAATCCCAGCCCTCGGCGGCGGTACGCGCAAACAGCTCAATGCGTGACACGTCACCATAAAGTTGCTCCAGACGGTTTCTCACTTCCCACGGCTTAGCGCTGTGTTCGCCCAAGCATGAATAAACAACCTGCTTAACTGATGCGCTGGCGCGTTCCAGACCGGTGCCGCGTGTTGCAATCAGCACATCCTCTGTGTTGCTGCGGGTGTGGTTGCCGCCGTTCATGCGGGTCTCTGCGTTAAGCATGTCCAGCAGGTCGGTGAAGTCGTGAATGGTCTGCTCGGTCAGAGCGCGGTTGAATCGCTGCTCTGCCAGCTGGTTCATCTTCACCCAGGTGAAGCCCTTCATGGTGCGGACGCGATAGCCCCATGCTTCAGCCAGTTCGCGAGCCTCCTGGTTGTGAGTGCCGGTGTACCACATAGCCAGTACCGAATTTTCTTCCCCCAGCGCCCACACGGGCAGGCGCTTAAGGTCAGCCATAGACATGGTCTGATAGTGGTCAGTGGCAGCACCGTTGCTGATGCTGTTGTTGTAAGGCCAAGGTGGATCGGCATAGATGAGCTGGTAAGGCATTACGCGCCCTCCGTGGTTTTGGTTGAGCGGAACTCTTCCAGAATGGTGAGCACTTCAAATTCTACCTGCTGCGATAACTCCAGTGCGGATGCTTCACCATGCGCAAAGTTCTCAGCATCAGCCAGCAACTCAACCAGACGGCGCGCGCGAGTTGCGCTGAACTGCGGCATTGCTGCGGCGCGGGTCAGTTTCTTTTTGCCACCAGCTTTAGCCTTCTCCAGCTGAGTTTTGGCAAGCGTTTCAGCCTTCGCGCCATGCTCACGCACCATCGCGACAGCCGTGGTCGCTGCTACCTCGCCTGTCTTCACCATTTCGATTAAGTCATCACCAACGGTCAGCAGCGCAAGATGGTGATCGATGTCCGAAGGTGAGCGTTTAACTTTCTTAGCGATTTCGGCTGGTTCCCAGCCCTGATTAATCATGCGCTGGTATGCTGCGGCGCGTTCAAGCGGCTCCAGTGGGCGGCCCTGGCTGCTAGTTACCATGAAAGCGATGCGTTCGCCTTCATTGCCTACGAAGTCTTTGCATTCCAAGCGGATTTCATGCCCTGCTTCCTGTGCCAGCTTCGCACCGAGGTAACGGTGGTGGCCGTCGATAATCTTCACACCCAGCTCTGTTACCTGCACCGTTAGCGGCGGGATGTGATCACCGGCAATGAACGCATCGCGGAAACCTTCAACGTGCTGCTGGTCAATTTCGCGAACGTTGTAACCCGGCTCCACATAAAGCTCATTAACGCCAACGAGGAAGGTTTTGCGGGTCGTGATGTTTTTGCCTGTTTCCGCTTTGCTTTTATAAATTCTTTCTAGTGAGCTCATGCTGTTTTCAACTCCCATACGAGGGCAATAACTAAACCGGTAATCATCAGAACCGCCATGCGAATTCCGCGGTAGTAATCTTCGTTGCGCCAGTAGTGCGCTTTGATGGCTGATTTCATCGGCGGAAACTCCCACGGTTACCAAACGGATCGGGCGCTGGTTTCGGGTCGCGCTCTTTTGCCTTAGCCCCGCACATGTTTGCGCGAATTCTCGCTTTCTCTCGGAGGCCAACTTTGCGTGTTGACTGCTGCGCTAGCTGCCAGACATTTGCGGCGCGGTTCCACCAGTTGCGTTCCTGCAGGCTGTAAGCCTTGTCGCAGAGGGCAATGTATTTTTCGTCGCCTTCGCCAGCCGGTTCTGCTGTGAAGTAACGCGCTTCGGCATCGCTCCAGACGTCACCAACTGCGCTCATCGCTTGCAATGCAGAAACCACGGTGCTGCGGATGCGCCCGATTGCTCTGGCAATCTGCGCCGGTGTCTGGCCGGGAAATGCCATCAGATGCGTAAGAATCAACGTTTCAGTTTTCATCGTTACCCCCGGAAGCCGTCAGGAATTTGATAATCCATGCTCGCCACCTGCGTGGTGTCGCGCTGCCATTTGCCCTTGATGCAGTTTGGACGGCCAGCGCGCTCCCATGCCTGAGCGGAGCCGAGGTAAGCAGGAAATTTGCCCTGACGGAAAATCGTTTCCGGGCGGACGTAGTCGCGCATCTTGGCGTCATCGAACCATTTGGCAATGGTGTAATCGATAGCAAGGATCAGCTCATCAGCTGAGAAATCCTCTGACAGGCGACCGCGAATCGGTCCGAGTGATGAGCGAGATTTCTGGTAGCGCAGACCTGTTGCACGATTTAGATGCTCAAGTACCCTGAACTCATCCTGCCTATCGTCGGGTTTCGCAGAAACCGGACAAGAGTCTTTACCTGTAATCTCTGTAGTAATCTCTGTTGTATTCTCTGTAAGAGTGGGACAGATTGTCCCTATGGATTGGGTCACATTGTCCTTATCGATTGGGGCAAATTGTCCTTTTCGATTGGGACAAATTGTCTTACTCGATAGGGACAAATTGTCCTTATCGGTCAATAGTGGGCTTGCGTAGTTAATTGCGTAATAATTGGTCTGGTCGTGCTGCTTTTTTTTAAGCTGCTCAACATAAATCAAACCCAGCTTTTTCAACGAAGAAACCGTTCTTTGTATCGTCTTCCCAGTCCACCAAGGGAACTGCTCATTCCATGCATTGATGCTGTTGTAAACCCAACGCTTGCCCTCATATTCGACGCCAGATGTGGTCTCTTCCAGCCAGTAGCAAATCTGCTGAAGCACAATGGCTTCATTCAGGCCAATGCGGCACGCAAGCGCAGGGCTAACTACCAGCGGTTTAACTTTCAGAAGTAAGCTCATGTGGTGCCTCTATTTCCCGAAAGTCGCGCTGGAACTGGTGTAGAGGACAGAAGCACTCACCATGTTCATAATTGGCGCGAAGGTAGATAACCCGGCTGGATTCTGGCTCCCAGCGGATGACTCGGACGGGAATGCCTCGCTTGTCAGTGAACCATCGGTCAAGTGTTCGCATGGATTCACTCCAGCTGTCTCGATCATGTCACCCACAGTCGCGTGACGATTGGTGTGGTTGAGTGGGACCCAAACACCGTTTACCATCTGCACATACCGATACACATCGGCACGGCCATGCAGTGGAAGGCACCGCATTTGCGGAGTTGATGATTGTCTGGTTAAATTGCTCATGCTGATTTATCTCCACGTTCTCCACGCTGGATATTGATCGCAACAGAACGCCCTAGGCTGCAACCCGGGGCGTTCACCTTTTCTGGCTGGCAGAAAGTGCGATAAAGTAAGGTCAAATGCTGCTGCCACTTAGCCATAACCTGATAGCTGTTCTCTTCAATTCGCTCACGCTCTGACATATCAATTTCGCCATCCGCAGTTGCTTCACGCAGATACGCTGTGTGCTTGCCAATCCACTCAATGGTTTCCATCAGGCGATCGTTGATATCGGCGTTATCGACCTCTTCAAGTTCCACCAGCGGTACGTTAACGCTGTGGCTGTTGCGCGACACTGCATCCGCGATGTATTTGGTGCCGCTGGCCTGCTGCAGTAGCATCGCCCAGCCCATTGGGAACATCTGGTCCCCATCAACACGCAGGCGGTTGAACAACATGTTCTCGGATACACCCAACCAATCAGCTGCACCTGCGTAGCCGCCGGGCATCTCAGTGATGGTTTTCTTGATTGCCGCCACCAGCCAGGCCGGTTGCTTCTCGATTTGTGATTCTGGTTTACCCACTGTCATACCCCTTTTACTGTGGTTATTTTCAAGCTGCCGGTGCGCTATTCTTTGCGTATAGGCTTGGGTCATACTTGAGCTTTCCTTTCGTGATCCTCTCAATCACGTAAGCCTGTTTCTCAGGGATAACCGCACCCCACTGACATACCGCTGAGTGAGTAACACCAATGGCCAAGGCCGCTTTGGTGGTACCACCGTAGAACTTAAGAACGGACTCTTTTAACATGATTTACCCCCATAAAGTAAGTATGCTTACATCGTATATTAGCAAACTACTTACGTCAATTAAATGTAAGATAGCTAACGTTGTTATCAGGAGAAAACGATGAACACCGTTGGCAGCCGTATCAAATTCAGAAGACGCCAGTTAAAACTCACGCAAAAGGACGTTGCTGAATATTTGGGTATTTCTGCTTCAGCAGTTACTCAATGGGAGAGGGATGCCACAGACCCGGCAAGCGATAACTTGCTTAAGCTTTCTCAGGTTCTCTCATGCTCACCAGAGTGGATAATGTCAGGTGAAGGTGAGATTGATGCATCCTCCAAAAAAATCATATCCTCCGTGAGACTTGTGCCTCTTCTGTCATGGGTGCAGGCAGGTTCATGGACTGATGCGACTACTAATCCCAATAGAGACGAATGGGTTAGGACCTCTGCGAAAGTTTCAGATGATGCCTTCGCGCTAAGAGTGAAAGGTGATTCTATGACTAGTTCGGGTAGCCTAAGCATCCCAGAAGGAGCAATAGTTATCGTTGATCCTCTAAATGGCTTCCCAGATGAAGCGATTGGAAAAATTGTGATTGCACAAACCATGGCGGGTCATGAGGCTACAATCAAAAAGTTAGTAGTAGATGGTCCACACTCTTACCTTGTCCCCCTGAATGACAGGTTCAAACCTATCGATGTCGATCAAAGCACAAGGCTTATAGGCGTAGTTAAGCAAGTAATCATCGACCTCCCCTAACCTGCTCCGGCAGGTTTTTTTTTGCTTACCTGCAATAAAGTAAGCAATCTTACTTTATTCTCTTGACTCAAAATGTAAGTATGCTAATACTATATCCATCAGCAGCGAACAGGCAGGACGCCCACGAAGTAGCCGCCCGAGGCATATGAATATCGGGATGACTCGCTGAAACGTGGTTATACCGAGGGCGCAACAGTGAAGATGATTAAGCACATGGCCAACACCAGCTTACGGGACTTGATCACCTTCCTGTACCTCTTCCCTGATGCCGAACTCATCTGTGATGCAGATACCGGTGTCATGACGTTCGAATGCTGTGAAGTAGAAGTGGAATACAAGGCTGTGTTTTGAGTGTTTGGGCGGTTTCTCCGGGGCTTTCAACCTTTCAGGAGAGGGAAGATGGTGTTCGACCGGATTAACCGCCACTTTTTCACAACGTTGAGAGCATTTGACGGGCGCACCGAGCCGCGTCACAGAGGCGTTAAGTGCTCTCAACGTTGTGGTGAATGCGAAAGCATGGGTGTGATTAGCGAGTAGTCATGCCGTCGGCTGAAGCCGCTGGATAACAAACCCGCCTTGGGCGGTGGCTAAACCAGCGCGCGTGAACGGCGAGGAGCACCGGCCACCACAACTTAAATCCGCAGGCTGGTTCAGTCTAAATTGACCATCAGTGCCTGCGCCGGATGGGGTAACCGGCACACAATGGTGAGAGCATTGGGCGGGATAAACGGCATACCCTGCGCCGTGGTTCTGATGCTAAGGGCAATGCTCTCAACCATTGTGGTGAATACGGCTATGCGCTCGTGGAGAACTGGCCCAAACGATAACGCGATCGGTTGAGTCTGAAAGTCTAATACCGCTCTGGCTCTTGCCAGTTCGTCCAGAGCACCGGGAGGCACCCGGCACCGCAATACCTTTCAACGTGGAGTAACGAGGCTACAGGTTTTGCAGAACCTGTCAGCCAATTAAATGAATCCCTAAGTGATTTATTGCCAGCAATGGCAAGGGATTCGTGCAAACAAAAAACAGCGTGGAGGTCATTTAATGACTTGGATTTGCACCAACAGCCAGAAGCACTTCAGCTTCGTTGATCCGGTTCGTGAGGCTATCTGCATCGAAGATATTGCCTGTGCATTGTCGAATATCTGCCGTTTCACAGGTCACCTCGATCAGTTCTATAGCGTTGCTCAGCACTCAGTGCTTTGCAGCAAGCTGGTTCCGGCTAAGTTCGCCTTCGAGGCACTGATGCATGACGCAGCTGAAGCTTATATCAATGATATCGCGGCTCCACTCAAGGCGATGTTGCCCGACTACAAAGCAATTGAACACCGGGTTGAGATGGCTGTTCGCCACAACTTCAACATTCCGGTACGCATGTCTGAATGCGTAAAGCACGCTGACATGGTGATGCTGGCTACCGAGCGCCGCGACTTCGATCTGGACGATGGCACCGTGTGGCCATGTCTGGAGGGTATTACCCCAGCTGATTTCGCCATCTTCCCACTGACGCCTAAGCAAGCGCGTGCGGAATTCCTCAACCGTTTTGATGAGCTGTGGAGAGAGCACAATGAAACATCCGCATGATCACATCGTAGTGGGCATCGTCACCCTGCCCTACAGCATCATTTTAGCCGGATGGATTATGCCTGACGGCTCAGTGATCAGTAACCCAATCGCAGCGCAGGCTGCGGCAGAGCGCCTTAACAGCGCAAGTCGTACCGTTCACTGAGGGCCACCAGCATGACTAACCAAAAATCTAACAAAGAAATGGTCGCTGCATCCCATCTGTTTGCTAAATCCATCGGGGCTGACACGCCGCTGCTGGAGATTGCAAAGTTGGTCATTGACCTTGCTTCCCGCCTGGACGTTGCAAACGTCCGGGGCAACCTGATGGCTGCTGAAGTGCTGCGCATGAACAGCGTGCTGCCGGATGCAATCAGAGCGCTTCAGAGCACTGGTGAACATCTGAATCTTATTGATGACATGAATGTTGCGCTCGCAACACCAGCGTCCGATCAGTGGATTCGCACATTACGCGGTGAAGCGTTTGGTGAAGCACGCCGGGCTGTATCGACGCTGGGTAATAACCACCAGCCTGGTATATCTCATGCAGTGAATATCATTTCGCAATTGGAGATGGATTTACTTCGCTCCCGCCCTAATTTGAAGGTGGTCTCATGAGAATTGAAAGAATTGGAAAGATACATTTGCATGACGCAGCTTTATCAATTTGGGAACCAGAAGTTGATAAGGTTGAATTCAAGAAAGTTGTTTTCAAACGCATTATTCAGCAGCTCAATCGCCTTGGGTGGGTTGTTTCCATTCCCCAGGACAAGATCAATAGCTACAGCCAAGATTTTGCTCGCAACTTTCGTTATTGCGTAAAAGGTGATCTCAAGGCCGATTTAAATGTAAGTGGGCGCGTCATTGAACTGGAATTCTTCCAGAACTTAAACGCTCCTGACCGACCAGATCACGAGGGCCGCTATCAATATGACAAAGAAAAGCACATGCCTTATCTGATGCTGCTTGAGATGCGCCGCACACGTAATGTAATTGTGAAGTATTTGACCAATGTTTTCACTGGCTATGAACTTGATAGCGAGCGCGTGCTTTCACAAATGCGGGTGGGTCTTGGTGAATTTACAGCCCTAGAGTGGATTGAACAGAAATACAAAACAAGTTGGCACTTTAAAGGTGACCTTTCGACTTACAAGATTTCTGATTGCAACCGTAAGTCGGCGGAAGGTAAAGCGTTAGAGCATGGTCAGCGTGTCTACTACTTCGATAGGGATGGTCGCATTCAAACCGGCACCGCTTACTACAACATCAACAATATGTGGTGGGTGGTTACTGGTAAATATGCATTGAGTAATGAAGCATGTTTTTCACTTTATACAGAGCTTCCTCAAAACTTTCGTATTAAGCGAAATGACAGACTTCGACGTAAACGCCTGGAATCTTTGTTATCCGATGCTGTTGATAAAATGGATTTCATCCGAGCGCATAAATTGAAAGGTATTCTGTTCTCTCCTGATGAGCAGCTCTACCGGGTATTCCATACAGACCACCAGCTTTATCACAGAGCTGGGTTTAGCGGCTACACCAAAGACCCTAACTATGCAGGCAAGTTTACGCTTGAAGAATGCAAGCGCTTTGGAAATGAACATCAAAATGTGGTCGAGCCAATATCTGGTGATGAGGTGTCCGCATGAAAGAGCGTCCAATCATCTTTAACTCCGAAATGGTTCGTGCAGTTCTGGAAGGCAGAAAGACGCAGACACGCCGGATCATGAAGAATCAGCCTGTGCCGAGCAAAACTCGCGAGGGTGATTACTGGTTCTCGTGCAACAAAATGCACAGCATGGTTCACGTATCCGATTTCATACCGGGCAATTGTTTAATGCCGGATGCACATGAGTTTTTCAGCATGTCATGCCCGTTCGGTGCAGTAGGTGATCGCCTGTGGGTGCGTGAGACGTGGCAGGGTCCTCTGTTCGATGAAGAGCAATTGGATGAGTTTCTTCGCGACACGGACCCTTTCTACACACCTAAATATTGCCAGTACGCAGCCGATGGCGGCCCCAAGCCTGAATACAGCGACCGTGACGACAATATCCGTTACGGATGGCGTCCATCCATCCACATGCCGCGCTGGGCTTCCCGCATAACGCTGGAGATTACCGGCGTTCGTGTGGAGCGGTTGGCATCGATAAGCCCTGATGATGCGCTCGCCGAGGGTTATCCAGCAGAACGCGCCGCGGATGGTGGTCATCTCGATCCTTGGCTGTGGTTTCGTGGTTTGTGGGACGGCATATATCCAGAGCAATCTTTCAAGGCTAACCTGTGGGTGTGGGTCATTGAGTTTAAGCGCGTGGAGGGTGAGTGATGAAGATAAACCTCACCCCCGAACAAGCCTTAAGAGTATGGGGGTTTATTTCAGCTGAGGTTGACGCAGCTGCTGATGACGTGAGCCCTGATGAGTTGGCAGCGCTGGTCATTTTACTTTCTGCCTTACTCAAGCATGCCAAGAAGAAAAAGGGGAAGCACCATGACTAACAACCAGCAACTTGCAGCACATTGCCGCGACGTTATCGCCAATCCGCAAGACCATCTGGATTGGGTGGTGGATATGGCGAAGGCTGCGCTACGGACTATTGATACCGATGTTAAAATCTATACGCCTGCTGCATTCACAGCGCGTGACGCCAAAATGTTTTGCGCAGCTCATAAAGTAGAAGGCGCTTACGAGCTGGCTTCGCAAATGGCTAATTACGCCGTCGATAAGGTTGTACGCCTCAATGCCGCACACACAGCACAGATAGAGCCTATATGTGCCACAGGTGGTGCAGAGTGGGTGAAATGTAGTGCGCGTCTGCCAGAAGTGAATGAAGAAGTAATCGCCTTTATAGCGCAAAGCAACGAATACAAAGGCAAGGCATTCCCTGCCGTTCGATATGAGGAATACTGGTGGCTTGATGGTGAATCCTACTCATACGATGAAGTTAGCCACTGGCAGCCGATGCCAGCAGCACCGGAGGATTAATGGCTAAGTCACCCGCAGAACGCAAAAAGGACCAGCGCGAACGTCAGGCCGCTGCCGGTGAGCAGAAACTGGAGCTTGTTCTGGATAGTCAGGAATTAGCGATGCTGGCGCACAACTGCGCCGCTCGTCGCCCCGGTCGCGAACCCTATGATGCAGCTGAGTACATCGCGCTGCTGATTCGCCAGGATGATGCGCGTGTGCGTTCAAGATTTCGGATAATCAGCAAGCGTAAGTGCGGTAAGTGTGGTGATCGATTGCCGGTTAGTGATTGCCCATGCAAAGGCGAAGCAGCATGTTGGGCTAATCGCGGCTGGCATGAAACCAAATTAATGCTGTGACATGTCACAGCAATCAAACCTGTTGCAGCAGGTAACGCGTGGAGGAGATGTGCTGATGCAAAACGACATAATTTCTGATGCTGATATCGAGAAAATCACAGGCTACAAGATTCCGTCAAAGCAGTGCCATTGCTTAAAGCAAGCAGGTATATTTTTTGTGGTTCGGCGTGACGGCAGACCAAGAACGACCTGGCAGCACTTTAATGACCCAATTACACATCGCAAAGTTGCTGAACAGGAAAACCATGAACCAAACTTCGGCGCGTTAGATTAATGGCTAGAACAAGAAAAAATACTGAAGATGCATGGATGCCGCCGCGTGTTTATCGCGGCCGTTCAGCTTACGAGTTCCACCCTAAGAATGGCGGCGCTATTCGCCTATGCAGCCTTGATGCCGTGCAGTCTAAAGTATGGGCTGCGTATGAAGCGTTGATCAACGAAATACCCGACGACAAACTACTAGCATCTCTGGCTGACCGTTTCTTCAAGTCGGCAGATTTCTTTGAGTTGGCGCGGGAAACACAGAAGGATTACCTCAAGTATTCCAAAAATGTTTTATCTGTCTTTGGTGCCATGCCTTCTGATGCGATCAAGCCTGAGCACGTCAGAAAGTACATGGACAAGCGAGGATTAAAGAGCCGCGTCCAGGCTAACCGTGAGAAGGCATTTATGTCCCGTATGTATCGCTGGGGATATGAGCGCGGAATGGTGAAGGGGAATCCTACAAAGGGCGTGAAGAAGTTCAAAGAGGAGTCTCGTGACCGCTACGTCACAGATGCGGAATATCAGGCACTGTATTCGTGTGCGCCAGATATTGTGAAGGTGGCAATGGAGCTGGCCTATTTATGCTGTGCCAGACAGGCTGATGTCCTTTCCATGAAAAAGAGCCAGATCATGGAAGAAGGTATATTGATAAAGCAGAGCAAAACAAGCGTAGCGCAAATCAAAGGCTGGTCCCCTCGTCTAACTGCTGTAATTAACATGGCGGGAGAGCTAAACCTTAAGCCGGGCATGAGCAGTATATTCATCATCCACCAGCCTAACGGATCGGGATATACGCGCGATGGGTTTAATAGCCGCTGGAGTGCAGCGCGTGAAGAGGCTCGTATTAAATTTCCAGAACTGCTTTTCGATTTCACCTTCCACGATCTAAAAGCAAAAGGTGTGTCTGACCTTGAGGGTGATCTTTATGAGAAGAGAGCCATCACTGGGCATAAGAACGTCGAACAAACAGCAGCATATGACCGTAAGATTGTTGTAGTTCCGGTTGTCGGTGGGCAGAAAAAGAGCGTCTGATATTAGGAAGCGATATTAGGAAGAAAGCAGCAGGCACAAAAAAACCGCCCTTGGGCGGTTACGACATTACTGCTTATTGTATTGCTTTTATTAGGTTTTTTTACTACTTCGAATATGGTGCCCGGGGCGGGACTTGAACCCGCACAGCCATAAGCCGAGGGATTTTAAATCCCTTGTGTCTACCGATTTCACCACCCGGGCAGGGTGTAAAT
>Ga0213829_1001022_pt1 | contig 21706 bp, 26 predicted proteins | sample MC6MC0896MG_FD_180665 | JGI IMG/M metagenome (GOLD analysis project Ga0213829, IMG submission 180665) | Enriched soil aggregate microbial communities from Iowa State University, Ames, United States - MC6-MC0896-MG | ecosystem: Environmental > Terrestrial > Soil > Unclassified | place: USA: Iowa...
AAGATGGCGCGCTGCGGCGTCTGCACATTGCGCCGCAGCCGTTGGTACGGCGCTTTTCGATCCTGCTGCCGCATGCCGCCACCCCATCGCGGGCGGCGGCGCGGTTCATGGAGCTGTGTGTCGGCGCCGCTAAACCCTGATGCTCGGCTGACCGCTCGCTGGTATTGGGGCCGCTTTGCGGCCCATCGCGACCGGTCCGGCGCCCCGGCAAAGCCGCTCCCACAGTGCCCGCGCAGGCATGCTGGAGTGAGCGGGGGTCATTGCTGTTTGCGTGGGGAAAGGTGAATGCCGGCGATCATGCAACGCACCGAGCCACCGGCCATTTCAATAGTCGGAACATCCAGCGGTACCAGCCGCGCCGAGCGCTCGATGCGTTGGCGCTGCTGGTCGGTGAGGCTGTTGAAGGCCCTGCGGGACAGCGCGAGCACTCGACCATCGCGGCCAGACAGTTCGATGGCGTTGCCCGCGAACTCGTTGATCTGCCGGTTGCTCAGGTCGATGACATCGCGGCCCGACTCGATCAGCCGCAGGCGGACTTCCTCGGCCCTGGCCGGGTTGGTGAAGGTGCCGAAACCAACCAGGGCGAACTCGGTGGCTACGCACATCAACACGTTGGTGTGGTAGATCGGCGAGCCTTTTTCATCGGCCGTGTCGAACACCATCGGCTCGAAATTGAAGTGGGTGCTGAAGCGTTCGAGGGCGATCGGGTCGGCGCGGTTGGAGCGGGCCGTGTAGGCAACCCGGGACAGGTGGTCGAACACCATGGCACCGGTACCTTCGAGGAACAGATCGTCCTGTTCCAGCCCCGAGTAGTCGATCACATCCTGGACCCGGTATTCCTGCTTGAGCATCTCGATGACGTCGCTGCGCCGTTCACGCCGACGGTTTTGCGAGTACATCGAGTAGATCGCAACATGCCCGCCGGGGTGGGTGGAGAACCAGTTGTTGGGGAATACCGAGTCTGGGGTGTCGTGCTCGCCAAAGTCATCGAACAGGTGCACCCGCACGCCTTCGGCTTGCAACTGGCCGGCGGCCTGGGTCACTTCTTCGCGGGCGATCGCGGCCAGGGCATGCGCGGCGATATCGGGGTTGATGCGCTGGAACGCATTGTCGGCCGCCGTTTGCGGGTTGGGCGCGAAGGCATGGGGCCTGACCATGACCACAGCGGCCGGCGCTTGAATCGAACGTGTTGGGAATGCCATCTGAGGATTACCGAATGTTGAGGGCTGAGCGCAATTCAAGCGACACGTCGAATACGGTTTTTGCCTGCGCGTCCACGGGTATGGCTGAACAGGTCCTTGGGGTCATCATCCACCCAGGGCACCAGGTCGATCTTCGCGCCCAGGCCACGCTTTTCGGCCTGTTCAAGCACGTAGCGCAGCACGGTGTAGTCTTCGAGGGCGAAGCCTACCGAGTCGAACACGGTGACCTGGCTGTCGCCCTGGCGGCCTTCGGTTTCGCCGCGCAAGACACGCCACAGGTCCACGACCGGGAAGTCGGCAGGCAGTTGCTGGATGTCGCCTTCGATGCGCGTTTGTGGCTCGTATTCGACGAACACCCGCGCATTGCGCAGTACGTCGGCATGCAGCTCGGTCTTGCCCGGGCAGTCGCCGCCCACGGCGTTCAGGTGCATGCCGGGTTCGAGCATGTCTGGGGTGATGATGGTGGCGTAGGCCTTGTCGGCAGTCACCGTGGTGATGATGTCCACGCCCTTCACCGCTTGCGCAACCGAGCTCGCCCTGGTGATGCGCAAGCCGCTGTATTCCTTGAGGTTGGCAATCAGCTTGGCCGTGGCCAGCGGGTCGGTGTCATAAGCGACGATTTCTTCGATGCCCAAGTGCTTGTGGAAGGCCAGCGCCTGGAACTCGCTCTGGGCGCCATTGCCGATCAGGGCCATTTTGCGCGAGTTCGGGCGGGCAAGCGCTTGTGCCGCCATGAGCGAGGTGGCCGCGGTGCGCAGGGCGGTGGCGATGGTCAGCTCGGACAGCAACACGGGGTAGCCGGTGTCGACATCGGCCAATACCCCGAAGGCCATGACGGTGTGCAGGTCACGGGCAGTATTGCCAGGGTGGCCATTCACGTATTTGAACGCATAGCGATTGCTGTCGGCGACCGGCATGAGCTCGATGACACCCACCTCGGAATGGCTGGCAACACGCGCAGACTTGTCAAACGCCTGCCAGCGAATGAAGTCTTCGCGAAGCGCGGCGGCCAATTCACCAATAAAGGGCGCTACGCCAATATCATGCACCAAGTCCGACATGGTCGGAACATCAATAAAATACGTCATGCTGTTGCACCTTATTTAGTGCGCCCTCACTGCAGCCACTGCAGGATAAACGCTCAGGATTGTTGGAATGGGATCAGCACGAAGATTTTGATGAAAGGTTGAGTCAAATTGAAGAGAGCAGGTTGCCAGTTTCGAAAGCTTTCTAGACAATCTGGCACCCCCGAATGGCAATCTGGTTAGTTTGGCAAACATTATGGATACTGTAGACAGAGAACTGATTGCCCTGCTGCGTGACAATGCACGCACGCCCATCCTGACCCTGGCCAAGAAGCTCAAGGTGGCCCGGGCGACGGTCCAGAACCGCATTGGCAAACTGGAAGAGCAGGGCGTGATCATCGGCTATACCGTGCGCCTGCGCTCGGATGCCCTGGAGCAAGGTGTGCGGGCCATCACCAGCATCGGCATCAGCGGCCACCATGCCGCCGAGGTCAAGCACGCGCTGCGCGGGCACCCCAACGTGGTGGCCATTCATACCACCAATGGCCGTTGGGACTTGATGGCCGAGCTGCGCGCCGACACGCTCGAGGGCTTCGACCGGGCGTTGAATACTATCCGCTCGATACCGCACATCGAAAATACCGAGACCAGTATTTTGCTATCGACCTACAAGATGTGAATCCGAGGGTGTTGATCAAAGTGTCATCACGGGCGAGCACATTGCAATCAATGCGATTTGCGCTGTGCAATTTGTAGCGTTCCGCTTGACGACACCGGCTGGCACAATGAAAGGGCGCGGGTGCATTGCGTTGCATATTAATTAATGCCTGGTGATCAGGGTGCCAGGCTATTTCAGTCTGCGTTAAAGCCTGCGTCTTCCTGCTTGTACAGTCGCCCGCAACTTGCACCAGAGTGCCAGGTTAATGTGCGATTGAACGTGGAAGTCAGGTTTTACAAAAAACAATAAGAGGTCGAACATGCATCAAACGTGCAACTCGCAAGATGCGAATGCCGGTGATGGCCGCACGCTCAAGCGGCGGCTGGAAAACCGGCATATTCAGCTTATTTCCATCAGTGGTGCGATTGGCACCGGCCTGTTCATGGGCTCGGGCAAGATCATTGCGCTGTCTGGTACTTCGATCATCCTGGTCTACGCGATCATCGGCTTTTTCGTGTTCTGCATCATGCGGGCGATGGGCGAGATGCTGCTGGCCAACCTGGAGGCGGAGTCGTTCGCGCAGTTGGTGCACAACTACCTGGGGCCACGTGCCGGCTACATCCTCAGCTGGTCGTACTGGCTGAGCTGGGTGGTGGCGGCGGTCGGCGATGTGGTGGTGGTCGCGGGTTTCCTGCAGTACTGGTACCCGGATCTGCCCACCTGGATACCGGCGTTCGCCACGATGTTGCTGTTGCTGGGCCTGAACATGCTCGCCGTCAAAGCGTTCGGTGAGGTCGAGTTCTGGTTTGGCCTGATCAAGATCGTTGCGATCGTGCTGTTGGTGGTGACGGGCCTGGTGATGGTCGCCACGTCCTACACCTCGCCTGCCGGTGTCACCGCATCGTTCAGCCATCTGGTAGCGCCCGGCGTGGTGATGCCCCATGGCATTCTCGGGTTCCTGGCAGGGTTCCAGATCGCTATCTTCTCGTTCGTCGGCACCGAGCTGGTGGGAACTGCCGCCGCCGAAGCGAAAAACCCGGAAGTGACGCTGCCCAGGGCGATCAATACCATCCCGGTCCGCATCCTGCTGTTCTACATCTGCGCGTTGGTGTGCATTATCAGCGTCATTTCCTGGGCCAACGTGCCGGCCAGTCGAAGCCCGTTCGTCGAGCTGTTCGTGCTGGGCGGCCTGCCAGCGGCAGCCGGCATCATCAATTTCGTGGTGCTGACGTCGGCGGCCTCGTCGGCCAACAGCGGGGTGTATTCCGGCTCGCGGATGCTGTATGGCCTTGCCCACCAGCAGCAGGCGCCGGCGGCGTTCGGGCGGTTGGCAGGGTCGGGAACGCCGGTCCGGGCGCTGGTGTTTTCGGGCGTGTGCATGGCCATCGCGTTGACGCTGCTGTTCGTGATCCCCGAGGTAATGACGGTGTTCACATTGGTATCGACCATTTCTGCGGTGATGATCGTTGTGACCTGGTCGTTGATCCTGATGGCCTATTTCGCCTACCGCCGCCAACACCCGCAGGCCCATGAGCGATCCACGTTCAAACTCCCAGGGGGCAAGTTCACGGCAGGGCTGTCGCAGGCGTTTCTGATCTTCGTGCTGTGCCTGCTGGCGCTGGAGCCGGACACCCGTACGGCGCTGTACGTGATGCCGTTCTGGTATGCGGGGTTGCTGCTTGCCTATCGGCGCCGGGTGAAGCAGGCGGCTGGTCCAATGGCTGCGGCGGTTTCCTGAGCAAAGCAGGGCGCATAGGTACAAGTTGCTCATAACGGTAATGGCTTATACAGTTTTCGTTGTTGCGCCCAAGCGATGGGCGGTGATAAACGAGAGCCACCAGGCTTTGTATGAAGAACTCTATGTAGGAGCTGGCTTGCCGGCGATCGGCTGCGAAGCAGTTGTAAAATCTGTATCTGCGCAGTACCAGACAGAATGCGGATAGAGGATTTACGACTGCTTCGCAGCCGATCGCCGGCAAGCCAGCTCCTACACAGGAGCGCGATATGCGATATTTCGTACAGCGCCTGGCGAGCGGCACGCCCAACAGCCCTGGAAGATTCCCATGCAAGAGTTGCCTCCCGACGAGACAATCCGCGCTGCATTGCGCAAGTCCCATGCTCGGCTGCACAAGCAGCACGAGCTGGTGGTTGAGTACGGGGTGAAGTCATTGAAGTCGACGGATCTCGATGCGTTGCTGACCCAGGCGTGCGAAGTGGTCGCGCAGGGCATGCAGACCCGCTTCGCGAAGGTGCTGACTCCGGTACCCGACAGCGATACGTTCCTGTTGTCCCACGGCGTCGGTTGGGATGAAGCGGATATCGGCAGCGCCACGGTCGGCGCCGATGAAGCCAGCCCTGCTGGGTATGCCATTGCCACCTACCGGCCCGTGCTGTCCAACCACCTGGGCCAGGAGCACCGCTTTCGCACGCCAGAATTGCTCAAGAAGTACGGCATCGAGCGAGCCATCAACGTCCCTATCAGGGGGGCGTTGACGCCGTTTGGCGTGCTTGAGGCGGACAGCAGCAATGGCGACGACTTCATCGAAAGCGATCTGGTCTTTCTGGAGGGCATTTCCAACGTCATCTCCATGGCCCTTGAGCGGCTGGCCTCCGATGCCGATGCCGAGTTGCCCAACCCCTATTCGGAAAGCATGCTCAATGCCAGCCCGGATTGCGTGAAGGTGCTGTCCACCAGCGGTGCAATCGAGTTCATGAATGATGCCGGGCTCTGCCTGATGCATATCGACGAACTTGCGCAGGTGCAAGGGTTGCCGTGGGCGCAACTCTGGCCCGACGAGTCCAGGCCGGTCGTGCTGGAGGCCCTCGACAAGGTGGTCGCGGGCGAGTCGACCCGGTTCGAGGCTTTTTGCCCGACCGGGCCGGCTGAACCGAAATGGTGGGATGTTACGGTGGCGCCCATTCTGGGTGCGGATGGCCGCGTAGAGAAGCTCATCGCCGTATCCCGGGATATCACCGAGCGCCATCATCACGAAGCCCGTTTGCTGTCGCTGATCGAAGCACAGAATTCCCGGCTCGATAAAAGCGACCTGCACCTTGAAGAGATCCACCACCGCGTCAAGAACAGCCTGCACCTGGTGAATACGCTACTGCTGCTGCAGGCCAACCTGACACCAGACGAAGCTGTGAGGATCCAACTGGAGACGGCGGCGGGGCGGGTGGTGACCATCGCCAGTGTCCATGAACGGCTTTATCAAACCGCTGAGGAACGGGACGTACTTGTCACTGACTACCTGAGCGCCTTGCTGGCGGACCTGGGTAAAGCCTTGGCCGATCGCAAGATCACGCTTGAAGCCGATGCGTTCATCCTGCCCCCCGGCCGGATGGCACCGCTGGGCATGGTGATTTCGGAACTGATCACCAACGCATTGAAGTACGGCAAAGGCACCATCGCCGTCCGCGTGGAAGACGCGAATGATCATGCGCTGATTTCGGTGACCGATGAGGGGGAGGGGTTCCCTGAGAACTATCCAAAGCCGACGGGGACCGGGCTCGGCATGCGGCTTGTCAAAAGCTACTCGGGTTACGGCAGCACGGCGATTTCGGTGGACAGGCAGCTTGAAAAAAGCACTATTCACGTACGCTTCAAGCTGTGAAGTGAATGGGCCAGGGATGTTCCATCAACCCTGGCCCGAGGCAATCAGCGATCGTCTTTGTTCATCCCACTGTCTTCTTCATCATCAAGCTCGGTGCCAGGGTCCATGCCCTGTTCACGGTCGCCGTCCGATCGGCTTCCCGCGCCATGGCCGCCCATCCCGCCTTGTTGTCCCGCGCCGCCAGAGCGCTGCGGGTCGTTTGCCCATTTGTCATCTGGGGTCTGGCCACCTTGCTGGCCAGGCTCGGACGTATGCTGTGGATCGTCTTTGCCAGCGGATTGCCCACCTTGCCCACCTTGGCGGCCAGATTCCCAGGCCTGGTTCGGATCGTTGGTGACCTGGTCCGGGTTCTGTTGCGGCATGCCGCCTTGTTGTCCGCCTTTACCTTGATCGTTAGCCATGATCGTGCACCTCGTGAAGTTCACACAGAAAGGCTGTGTTCAATTCCGACGCTGGGGGCGAACGGCTTGCTCCCATTACTTTCGTATTAACGGACGGGGTGCACGAAAGAACTGAAAGCCGGACGTATTGCGCCGTAAAAGCCTCCAGCCCAACAAGCCGGGCGGGGTATATGGTGTGGCTCAGGCCACCTTGAATACATGCTTCAGGTACGCCACGAAGTTTTCGTCACGGCACTGGGTCTTGCCCGGGCTGTCGCTGATCTTCGCAACGGGTGCGCCGTTGCAGGCGGTCATCTTGATCACGATGTTCATCGGCTCGACACCGGGAATATCACACGTCAGGTTGGTGCCGATGCCGAAGCTCACGTTGATCCGCCCGTGCAGGGCACGGTACAGCCCCAGTGCCTTGGCAAAATCCAGCCCATCGGAAAAGATCAGCGTCTTGCTGCGCGGGTCGATCCCCAGCCGTTCATAGTGGGCAATGGCCTTTTCAGCCCACGCCAGGGGGTCGCCGGAGTCGTGGCGCAGGCCATCGAACAGCTTGCCGAAATACAGGTCGAAATCGGCCATGAACGCCTCCATGGTGATGCAGTCGGTCAGCGCAATACCCAGCAAGCCGCGGTATTCCCGCACCCAACATTCCAGCGCGGCAACCTGGCTGTCGACCAGCCGCGGGCCGAGCTGCTGGTGGGCCATGAACCATTCGTGGGCCATGGTGCCGATGGGTTTGAGCTCATACTCGCGGGCCAGGTGCACGTTGCTGGTGCCGACGAAGCGGCCCGGGAAGTCGCGCTTGAGGGTGTGCACCACTGCTTCCTGCACCCGGTACGAAAAGCGCCGCCGCGTGCCGAAATCGGCCAGCTGGAAGCCCGCCAGCTCATCGGCACTGGCTTCGGCCTTGAGCCAGTCGAGCTTCTGGTACAGCCGCTCGCCCACCTGCTCCATCACCACCTCGCGGTAGCGGTAGCGGTTGCGCACTTCGCTGATGATCGCCAGCAGCGGGATCTCGTAGAGAATCACATGCAGCCACGGCCCGCGCACGCGGATCGCCAGTTGCCCGGTGTCATCCAGGCCAACCTGGACGTAGCGCAGGTTGAAGCGGAACAGGCTGAGGAAGCGGATGAAGTCCGGCTTGATGAACGGGATTTTCTCCAGGTACGCCAGCTGGTCGGGGGTGACCGTGACCTCGGCCAGTTGCTCCACCTGGTAGCGGATTTCGGCCAGGTAGGGGGCGAGGTCCTCGCCATTGCGGCAGCGAAATTCCCATTCCACCTCGGCATTGGGGTAGTTGTGCAGCACCGCCTGCATCATGGTGATCTTGTAGAAGTCGGTGTCCAGCAGGTTCTGGATGATCCGTGGGCCGAAAACGCTGTCGCTCATGGGCGGGCTTCCTTGATCAGAGAGAGCTGGTAGTCGAGCGCGGCCTCGTCGCCGCAGAGGATAACCCCTTCGGCAGCCAGCGCTCCGCAGGCGGTGATTGCGCCTTGCTGGGTCAGCGCGCGGCAGGCGGGCAGGTACAGCAGCACCTGGAAGCCTGCCTGGCGCAGTTGCTGGGCGGTGGTCTTGACACAGTAATCCAGGGCCAGGCCGCCAACGATCACCGCGCCTACCTGCTGCACCTTGAGGTACTCGATGACACCGGTGGAACGCCGTTCGGCCAGGTCGTGGTAGCACGCGCCGTAGGGGTGCAGGTCCGGTTCGACGCCTTTCCACACGAAGTAGTCGTAGTCGATGGGGGCGGGCAGCCCAGGCAGCAGTTCGAAACCCGGGGTGCCTGGCACGCAGTGGCTGACCCAGGTCAGGTCGGCGTTGGGCAGGGTCAGCGGCTGCAGCATTTGCGTAGGTTCTGGCACCACCCAGGCGGCATTGGCCGGGTGTGCGTCCTTGCTGCCCAGGCGCAAGTCGGCGCGCAGGGCCATGGTGTTGAGGTCGGTGGCGATCTCATTGCCCTCGGGCACCGGCAGCTCCTGCGGGGCATTGGCGGTGAAGCCGTTTTGCGCGTCGACATCGAAACTGGCGATTTTCATGCGGCACTCCTCGCTGGATTTGCTACATAATTCATCTGGTGTAGTAAGTGTGTCAAGCACAATCTGCAGCGCAGTTCGAGCTTGCATTACTTAAACGCTCTGGTGGATTATTGCGACATTCAACTGTGGAGGCTCCTGGTGAGTACAGCCGAAGTCCTGGCCAGCGTCGATATCGTCGCCTTGCGCCTGGCCCCCGAAGCCCAACACCTGCAAGTGTTGTTGCACCGCCGCGAGCGTGAGCCGCATGTCGCCCAATGGGCGCTGCCCGGCGTGATCGTCAACGGCCGCACCCCGGACACCAGCCTGGAGGCCGCCGCCGAGCGGGCCCTGTGCGAAAAGGCCCGGGTGTTGCCGCGTTACCTTGAGCAGGTCGGTACCGAAGGCAACGCCTTCCGAGACCCGCGCGGCTGGTCATTGAGCACCTACTACCTGGCTTTGCTTGACCCGCAGCAGCAGGTCGAGGGTGACACGTTGGCTTTTTTCGACCTGGACAGTGTGTTGGGCCGCAAAGTGCTGCTGCCGTTCGATCACAACCTGCTGGTGGAGCGCGCCCGCGAACGGTTGGCGAGCAAGACGGTGTACAGCAGCTTGCCGCTGAATCTGCTGGGCGAAAAATTTACCGTGCTGGACGCGTTGGGGGCAGTGCAGGCGTGCCTGGGGCAAGCGGTGAACAGCACCTCGCTGCGCAAGCGCCTGGAACGCTTGCGTGAGCTGGGCTGGGTGCGCGATACCGGCGAGAAGAACCAGCCTCGGCTCGGCCGGCCGCAGCAGCTGTATCAGTACACACCGCCAGGCGAGCGGCCGTTCATGTTCGACCGCAGCCTGTTGCCGGAAGGGGTGTGAGGGCGGGTTGCTCACGCAGTGCGTTTCGCCATGCAGGCGCGTTGCGGATGCGTGCGCATTCTGCATCTCATGACAGTTGATCAGCTTTTTGTACCAAACGGTACATTCTGCGCGTAGAATCGCCGGCAACCGGCAATTGTCCTACAAAACTATTCAGCGGAGTTCTGAGTTGATGCGCGCGGACCCGAGTCGCCTGACCGCAATCGAGCACAAAATGCTGCTCGAGGACCTCAGCAGCTGCTCCACCCCAATTGAAGACCTTCTGGAACACATCGTTTGCGGGCAATCCACCTTGGTTGAGCTTGTGAATCTGCTCGGCCCTTTTGCGCAATGCGAGGCTCGAGGTGATGTGCAATTACCGCTGTGGAAGTTTTTTTACACAGAGCGCGGCTATGAGCTGAGCGATCCACAAGTATTGTCGGTGGCTATCGATGTGAAGGGCTGCGTCAGCGATTTTGCTCTGGTCTAGTTAACCAGGAATAGATCGCCCCTGGCTTCGTATACCCCTGCAAGCCTAACCGATGCACCGGCGTTTAGCTGAGTCGGCCTCAGTGGCAGGGGCTGATGTCGATATCAATCCCCTCTTGCATCATTCCTCAAACAGTCTCGCCTCGAACGCGACCTTTTCGAAGGGAAGGTGCGTGGCCGTGGCGCTGAATTGATCACTTGGGTGCTGGGCCCCCTCATGCCTGTGGTTCAGGCCTGATGGGGGGCGGTCCGCCCTCAGCATTGATCCCAGCTTCTCTACCTGGCAGTCAAGAAGCACAGGAAGGCCAGTGCCATGGCGGTAAGTAGCACGACTCCAAGCACCGTATATGCTGGCAGGACAAGCAGATTGCCGCAGGTGATTGCCAGGGCAGCGCAACCCATTTGCATGAAGCCCAGCAACGCGGAGGCTGCTCCAGCTTGCTTGGCAAACGGATGCAGTGCGATAGCGGTGCCGAGTGGGTTGAACAGCCCCATACCGAGCAGAAAAATGCTCAGCGCGAAGCAGAAGTATTTGAAGTCCATTGGCCCCAACAGCAGCATCACGCTGGCAGCAAGCGCGACAACCAGGCCGATCCGGGCAGCTGTTATTTGACCAAAGCGGCTGGCCAGGCGAGGTGCTATCAAGCCTGCGGTGAAGACGATCACCACAGTCGTCGCGAAAAACAGTCCGAACTGCAGCGTTGACAAGCTGAACCCTGTTAGCAGCACCGCTGGAGCCATCGCGAAGAACGCGTACAGTGCGCCGATCACCAAGCTCACTGCCAGGGCTGGGGACATCAGGCTGCGGTTGCTGATCAACGATGCGTAGCTGCGAAACACAGCTGCCACGGACAGCGGCGAACGCCTGTCCGGCAAATGCGTTTCTCCCAAGCGCGTGCGATAAATCAGCGCGAGTATCAACGCCACTGTCGCAATGATGATGAACAGGGCTCGCCAGCCCAGAGCGCTACTCAAAATGCCGCCGATCAGCGGGGAAAACCCCGGAGCAGCAGCCATGGCAACCATGGTCAGGGATAGCGCGCGTGCCAGCTCGGCACCGTCATACAGGTCACGAGCAATGGCACGCGACAGAACCGCTGTAGCGCACACGCCCAGTGCCTGAATGCTTCGTCCAGCGATGAGCGCCGGCAGCGAATCTGCCAGTGCGCACAAGACGCTTCCGAGCATGAAGATCGCCAAGCCGGACAGCACCAGGCGCTGCCGCCCAAAACGATCCGATAGAGGGCCCACTACCAGCTGCCCCAGTCCGAACACCAGGAAAAAACTGCTCAGAGTGCCACTCAGCTGGCTGATCGATGCCCCGAGGTCGCGGGCCATGGCGGGGAACGCAGGCAAGATGATGTTCGTGGCCAGTGCCCCCATGGCCGCTAGCGCTGCCAAGAGCAGAACAGCGCCAGAGTGCAGTGTCGTGGCGTTCGAAATGCGGCGCGAGCCGTCACATCTGAATACGGTTATCTGCGGCATTTTGTCGTTGCTCATGCGCTGTCTGTCTCAAAGAAGTGAATTGGGTGCCTGCGCCAAGGCGTCCTTGAAAGCTGGCCATGCTGGCCGTCGACGCCCCACGGCGGGCTGCCCCTTCGTCGGCTCACTGCCTGGCGGGAGCAGCTCAAGCCAGGAAGGGCTTGCTGCGATGCTGTTGCTGGATTATTGTATCTACAACATTTGCATATGCAACTATTAAGGTGGAGGTAGGCGATGGGAGGCATCGACCAATGCGCACGCTGGCTTGCAGAAGAGGAGAGGGTTCGAGCCTGCCTCTTGCCTCCTGGCGTGGCATCCGCCGAGCAGCTCGCGGGCCATTCCGGCATGGAGATGTTCAACGCGATTTTCGATGGCGTACTCCCACAGCCTCGGTAGTGCGGGCCGAAGGGAAAGTGATACAGGTAGGGCGGCAAGTTGCTGTAGCAGAGGGTCGCATTGTTGGCCCTGACGGCAAACTTTATGCGCACGCAACTACAACGTGCTTGATATTTGAACACCGGCCCTGAAGCAGTTTGGGCTCAGTCGCAGAGCTTATTATTAACTTGGAGTGTCATATGAAGTACGTAGCCTTTGGAAATACCGGTCTGCGGGTTTCCCAAGTAGCCCTGGGCACTGGTAATTTCGGTACTGGCTGGGGTCACGGAGCGGATGCTGAGGTTAGCAAAGAGCTCTTCAATGCCTACGTTGAAGCAGGCGGCAATTTTATTGATACCGCTGACATCTATCAGTTTGGTCAGTCCGAGCAGATTCTAGGCAATTTGCTGAAAGGCCGTAGAGAAGACTTTGTGTTGGCCACAAAATATACAAACGGTGCTGAGCCCAACGCAAATCTACTGGTTACAGGCAATAGTCGAAAGGCGATGGTTGCATCCGTTGAGGCGAGTTTGAAGCGTTTGGGTACAGATCGCATCGACATGTACTGGGTGCATCACCCGGACGGTGTGACGTCTGTTGACGAGATCCTGCGTGGTCTCGATGATCTCGCCCGGGCCGGCAAGATCCTGTACGCAGGCTTGTCGAATTTCTCGGCATGGCAGCTCTCACGGGCTGTGACGATTGCTGAGCTTACCCGCTCCCTGCCAATTGCTGCGGTCCAATTTGAGCATAGCCTGGTGCACCGCGAACCCGAGGCGGATATTTTCCCCGCATCCCAGGCATTCAACCTGGGCATGGTGACGTGGTCACCTCTGGGTGGTGGGTTGCTTACCGGGAAATACCGCAAGGGCGAAGCTGGGCGGGCTGAAGCCCTTGGTGGGAAAGTCTTCCAGCCGGAAAACTCTGCTCAGCGAACACAGGTGCTGGACACCGTGATCAAGATCGCCGATGAGCTTGGCACCACCCCAGGCCAGGTTGCACTCGCCTGGGCCGGTACTCATGGCTCTGTACCTATCATCGGGCCACGCTCGCTGTCCCACATGGCCGATAACCTTGGCGCTTTGAGCTTGGCCATGTCGCCGGAACAACTTGATCGGTTGGATCTGGTGAGCAGCTTGAACCCTTCCGCGCCAGCAAGAACTCCAATTGCATGGGGTGTGAAATAATTCAACGCCTACTGTTTCAGCGTGAGCGCATCGGTCGGTTGTTGCTTGTTGCTCAAAGCGTTCTCGGATATATTTGCATATACAACTGTTGTGGGTGCAAGTCTGTTCTATGGAAAACATCCGTAAGCCTCAGGGCTGTACCAACCTGAAACTTAGGCAGCTCACGCGAATGGTGACCCGCCATTACGATGGCTACGTAGCTGCAACGGGTCTGAAAAATACCCAGTATGCACTGCTGTCTTATGTCGCAAGGCTTAGCCCAATCCGGCCAGGTGACCTCGCTAAACGCATGCAGATGGATGCATCGACGCTGACTCGTAATACTCAGCCTTTGGTGGCGCATGGGTGGATTGAAGTCCAACCGGGTACGGATGCCCGGAGCCGTGTGGTTGTCATCACTGAAGCGGGCCGTGAAAAGCAGGCAGAGGGTCAGCGGGCCTGGAGGAAGGCTCAAAATGCGCTCAACGATAAACTCGGATTAGAAACTGTCGCAACCTTGCACGAAATATTAGATGCCGGCATCCAATGCCTGGATGACGACGAACGCTCTGAATAGGGGCCGGGGCGGCAATTACCGGCCGCCACCCAGGTGATTCCATCCGCTGTACGCCGACTTCAGAATGTGGGTAGCGCCATTACGTCAGCCACGCGATCAGCCTCGGTCGCGAACGGGGCTGGAGCACCCTTGGCGATCCGCTCGGCTTCCCAACTGAATTTTTCCAGCAGTAGATACCTCCATAATGCATCGACTAGGGGCTTCTTCTTTCAGTGCTTCAGCTGTAGGTGAAGGCTATGGCGGAGCCGGAGTTCATAACTCAACCTGTTGATTTCAAGAAGTTCGCTGAAGGGGCGGGTGGCGCATAGCCTAACGCCGATCAATTCTGGAGAGTGACTATGCAACCCAAGACTGAGGGCTCGGAAGAAAAAGGGCCAGGCAATGTTCCATTTATCAACGACCCGGAAAAGCCTACGTCGCCGCCTATGAATGATGCCGATGCTACGGAGGCCGCCGAGGCGGAAGAAGACATTCAAGACGACGCAGAGTCGATCTAGAGCGAGTGACGCATGAATACCTGACACTTGCGCTGGGAACGCAAAAGCTGGCGCGGCATGTGCTTCGAAGCGTGCCGCCACCAAGCTCTGTCTGGTCAGCTTGGTCCTGGATGTTTTCTCAGGTTGGTTGAAGAAAATCGGAATTTCGAGGTGCCGCTGAACTCTCAGTCAATGGTATGCGCGTTGTTTTCCCGGCTCCAATCCTCCCAACCAACAAGATCAACAGGGGGTTTTCATGACGTGTCTGATTTGCGCAGGGCATGCGCACACCGTGGAATGTGCGACGGGGTGGGAGGAGCGGCATTGTTCGGAGTGCGGCGGCTATCGCATGTCCCAAACACTCATTCTGGCGATGATGGAGCAGGGGCAGATCTTCGACACCCCCAAAATGCGAGCATGGCTGAGCACTCGGCGCACGGTGGTGCCGATACCCACAATCGAGTCCCAGCACGCCATTCTCGTCAGGTAAATTGGTGGGGCGCCTAGCCTGTTTCCTTCAGGCGCGCTCCCCACGAAGCCAGCGCTCGTGATAATGCATCAGGCGGGTCAGCCCATAGACGGCGCCGTCGTGCATGACTTGCGCTCGCTCTCCAAAAAAACGCTGGGTACGGGTAAACACGGCAATCGGCTCGCCGGCAAATGCCCAGGCAAAACACAGCGTGCCGGGTAACACCCCAGATGTTGGGCTTGGCCCTGCTACACCGGTAGTCGCAATAACGACGTTGGCATCGCTGTCCTTCAACGCCCCCAAGGCCATCTCCCAGGCGACGGGTTCGCTAGTCAGCCCGTACCGCTCGATGGTTTGCGCGTTTACACCTAGCAGGCGCTTCTTGGCGGAGGGCGAATACACCACGTAGCCGCTTTCGAGTACCTCGCCTGTACCGGGGAAGGCAGCTAGCAGAGCCACCATGCAGCCTGCAGTGCAGGATTCGGCAGTGGTCAGTACCAGATGGTGGTCTTTGAGGTAGCCGAGCACGGCCAATACGGGATCAGTTGCCATGTTCATGTCGACTCGTTGTTCTTTTGCGGTGGACGTGTCGGCTATGTAAATGGTTCACCGGTTTAACGCAGCTTCGCTTTGTAAGGATGCGCAGGGGCCGTTGGCGCGTCACGCACTGATGATGAGCTCCTCCAAACGCAGCGATGCCTGCCACGGTCGTATGCAGCTCATACCACTCATGCTGGTCTGCTGAACCTCTGAGGCATTGATGACTCAACCGGGCATCGACGTATGGGGCAGGCTGATGCGAACGTTTGAGAAAGACCTCTCTGCACCTCAATTGCTGAAGCTCAATTGCCTGGCCCGGTGGTTCCAGGTATTCGAGGACAGAGCATTGCGTATGGAGTCGCCGGACGACTATCACGAGGAACTGCTTCGCCAGGCCGATGAGCTGGATCGTCAAGGGCTCATCACCTGGCAGGAATGGCGTGATCTTCGTCTAGAGGCTGACGCTGCTTACCTCAGAGCGGTAGCAGGGGATGATTACCCGTCAGGGTTCCTTTCGAGATCGATGTAGGGGATTGCGCTAAGGTGCGTCGAAATCCTGCATGAGGATGAAGTGGGTACGTGGGGTCGTTGATCCAGGCCGGTTGACTCAGCACTGGCCAATAAGCGCTGCGGCAGGCCAGCGTTGGCCATGAATGCCTGGGGCCGCTTTGCGGCCCATCGCCGGCAAGCGCGGCTCCCACAGGTACTGCGCTGGCCCGGAGACTGGTTATATCTCAGTGGGAGCCGGCTTGCCGGCGATGAGGCCGGTACTGATTACACAGCGTTGGGGGGGAGGGCAGCAGTTACCGGCCGCCACCCAAGTGATTCCATTCGCTGTACGCCGACTTCAAAACGTGGGGAAGGCGAGGCAGCTCTCGTCTGATTTCGCTCAACGCGTCAGGGCTTCGAATCCACTCCGTCAGCCACGCGATCAGCATCGGTCGGGTAGTGGGGCAGGGGGCGACCTGGCGTTCAAGCTCGTCGGCTATTTGCCCCAGAAGCTCCAGATACGTGTCCAATTCGGCAATTTGATCGACCATGGTTTGCGACCTCTCTCAGCTTTGGATGAGTGCTGGCTCTGTTGCCCTCACTGCTCCAATGTCAGCAAGCGCGCGTCCTCTTCCCGCGCCCCAGGCCATGGCCCTCGTCGTCGTCTCGCCGGGCCGCCTGGCGTAAGCCTCTTCAACCCGGGCCAGGCCCGAGGGTTCGTAAATCCCGATGAACAACTGGGTGTCGCCTGTGCGAGCTAGCCTGGCCTGAACATCAAGCCGTGCTCCGTCCGCGAGCACCTCCTCATGGGAATGGTGCTGCAGGCTTGGATCGGCCCAAGCCCAGAATACTGCTCCACGATGTCGCATCCTTGCCTCCTGATCAGATCGTCCTCAACAGAGCCTAGCCCTTGTGGTCTTTTTTACCTGTCTCAATCATTTCTGAACATTCCAATGTCAGCTCGACTACGAGTTGCCTTGATGCTTTCACATAGTCGGACTAATACTAAAGGACTGCCAAGAAGAGGGATGGTCATGCAGACACGCTTCGTTGTAATTCCCGCCTTACCTCTGCAAAAAGAACAGCTCCCTCGCCGCATCGGCGTTCCTGTTGCCTTGGCGGCCGGGTATGACCTGTACGACACCCACTGCAAGATGCGGCTATGCCTCAGCTATCCCACTCGTGCCGAGGCGGATTACCAGTGTATGTGCCGCAACAGCCAAGAGGGAGCAGACGGGGCGTGCGTCGCTGCCCAAGGCTAAAGCAGAGCTATCCGTCATTCTTGGGCTTGGCGATGTAGGCTCCCACCACTGTTCAGCTGCCGCCAAGCCGGTGGCGCCGTACCATCGCTGCGCGAAAACGATTGCCTGCTTTCAGTCAGCCGAATTGACTTGCCGATGCAGTCGCTCGACTGGGTTTCTTCAATCGGGTCAACGGGTAGGCAATCCCCAACCAGACAAACCAGCTTGGCATCACCATCAGGGCAATGCGGGTGTCTGGACGCAGCGCCAGCAGGCAAAGCACAAAGCCCAGAAACGCCAGGGACAGCCACGCCATTGGCACGCCACCGGGCATCTTGTAAGCAGACTTCGCGTGCAGCTCCGGGCGCTTTTTGCGATAGGCGATGTAGGACACCAGGATGGTCGACCAGGTAAAAATCACCAGAATCGCCGAGACGGTCGAGACGATGGTGAACGCGGTCATGACTTCCGGAACAATGAACAGGACCAGCACCCCGATCAGCATCAGTAGCGTAGTGAACGCCAAGCTCGACAGCGGCACACTATTGGCCGACAACCGTTGGAAAAGTCGCGGTGCGTTGCCCTGATTGGCCAGGCCAAACAACATGCGGCTGGACGAAAACACGCCACTGTTGGCCGATGATGCGGCAGACGTCAGCACCACAAAGTTGACGACGCCTGCTGCCGCTGGAAAACCAGCCACCAGAAACAGCTCGACAAAGGGGCTCTTGACCGGAGAAACCTGGTGCCAGGACGTCACGGCAATAATGCAGGTTAACGCCAGTACATAAAACAGGATGATCCGCAGTGGAATGGAGTTGATGGCCTTGGGCAGCGTCTTTTGTGGAGCGCGCGTTTCGGCAGCGGCAGTACCAATCAGTTCGGTACCCGCAAAGGAGAATATTGCCATCTGGAAGCCGGCGAAGAAGCCGAACAGGCCATTGGGAAACGCGGCCTGTTTATCCACCAGATGGCTCAGCGATGCGGTCACCCCGCTTGGCGAGACGAACGAGGTGGCGATCAATACCACGCTGACGCCAATCAGCGTGACGACGGCGATGATCTTGATGATTGCGAACCAGAACTCCACCTCTCCAAAAAGCCTGACAGTCAGGACATTCAGGGCGAACAGCGTTGCCAGCATGCCGACGGCGGGTATCCACGCCGGCACACCAGGGAACCAGTACTGGAAAAAACCGCCGACCACCACGGCATCACCTATCACTGCAACGCTCCAGCTCAGCCAATACGACCAGCCGAGGAAGAATGCCGCGCGTGGGCCGAGGTAGGCACCGGCAAAATCTGCAAAGGTTTTGAAGTTCAGGTTGGACAGCAGCATCTCGCCCATGGCACGCATGACGAAAAACACGAACAGGCCAATGATCATGTAGATGAAGATGATCGAGGTGCCAGACAGGGCGATGATCTTACCGGACCCCATGAACAGGCCGGTGCCGATCGCACCACCCATGGCCATTAATTGAATGTGACGATTGCTGAGGGTGCGCTGCAGCGCGGGCTGTTCAACCAGCCCGGACGGGTTCGATTTCATTTCAAAACCTCTTGATTTTATGTTTTTTGAGTTTTGGCAGAAAAATAGGGGCGTAAGGTTCTTGTTAGAGAAGCGGTGGCTGATGACGGCTTAAGGTAGGTTGCTGGTGGGCGGTGACTAGCGCCCGCGCATCACTGGCGATCAACCGACGCTGCGCAGACGCGAGTTTTATGCCCGCGGCTGCTCCAGCAGTTGGTCCTATTGGCCGGTGTCGGCACCAGGTGGATGCGCTGGCCGATTTGCTCCGGTAGTAATTGAAAGGCATTGAGGCAGAGCAGGGTCAGGCGCGTTTGCTCTCGAAACCATGCAGCACGTTCACCGCATTGATGCCGATCTCATCAACCATGTAGCCGCCTTCCATCACGAACAGCGTGGGGCAGCCGACGCTCGCAATCAGCTCACCCATGCCGATGAAGTCGTCACTTTCCAGCAGGAAGTGACTGATCGGATCGTCCTTGAACGTGTCGACGCCGAGCGAAATCACCAACACCTCAGGGGCGAACTGCTGCAGTTTTTTACAGGCATGGAGGAGGGCGTTGCGATAGCTTTCCCAGGTGGTGTTTTTCGGCAGTGGGTAGTTGAGGTTGTATCCCTCACCCGCGCCGGCACCCACCTCGTGACTGAAACCTGAGTAATACGGGTAGGACACAGCCGGTTCGCCGTGCAGCGAGACAAACATGACGTCACTGCGCGCGTAGAAAATGTTCTGCGTGCCGTTGCCGTGATGGAAGTCGACGTCCAGCACTGCGACTCGTTTGGCGCCTTGGGTTATGGCGTGTTGTGCGGCAATGGCTGCGTTGTTGAGATAGCAATAACCGCCCATGTATTCACGGGCTGCGTGATGGCCAGGCGGTCGACACAGGGCAAAAGCGCTGTCATGGCCTTCATCGATCAGCGCTAACCCTGTCAGCGCGATATCAGCGCTGGTTTTTACCGCTTGCCATGTAGTTGCGGTGATAGGTGAGCCGGCGTCCATCGCATAGAAACCAAGCTTGCCGTCGATGAATGTTGGCACCTGCTGGTTGGCCAGGTCGCGAACTGGCCAGACCAGTGGCAAGGCATCGTGGGTACGCCCAGTCGCGCACCATTCGGCCCATGCGCTTTCCAGAAAGCCGACATAACGCTCGCTATGCGCGTTGACGTAACACGAGCGGTCAAACACCCGCGGTTCGACGATTTGGCCCAGGCCGACCTGTTTGACGCGGCCATGGACGGTATCGGCTCTACTCGGTTGTTCGAACGACGGTTTGAGCACGCCATCTTTCAATTCGGTGCCATGGTGCAAGCGGTGGGAGTCGCTGAAAACTGTGAACATTTCATGCATCCGTTGATAGGGTCCAGTGCAAGTATTTTGTTCTGGTAACGGTGCGATTTCTTTGCTTTCTATTGAGCGTTTGCTAGGTTCATCGAACTTATTTTTCTGAAGTTAATAATGTGAAGAAAAAAAATTCCGACCAGGTTGAGCTGGATGAGACCGACCTAGCGATCTTGCGATTGCTCCAGGAGGACGCAAGCGTTTCCAACGCTGAGCTCAGCGAGCGGCTTGCGCTGAGCCTCACCCCCTGCTGGCGACGTCGCAAAAGGTTGGAAGAGGCCGGCGTGATCAAGGGTTACCAGGCGAACCTGGATCGACGCAGCTTGGGGCTCGATATCATGGCGTTCGTGAGTATTCGCTTCTCTACCCATGCCGATCACGCTCCAGACGCTTTCGAAGCGGTGATCGCGCAGATGCCGGAGGTGTTGGCGTGCCACAAGATCACCGGCGATGCCGATTACCTTCTGCAGGTCTTGGCCGAGGACCTGGATAGCTACAGTGATTTCATCGAGACGGTACTTCGGCGGCAGGTCGGCATTGCGTCCATCCAGTCCAGCCTGGCGTTGCGTGAGGTCAAGAACAGTAGCCGTATTGCGATACCAAAATGCACAAAGGACTGAGAGGGCGTTGGGCCAAGGCCTGGGACGATGACGAATTGCCGGCAAAAGAAAGCCCGCTGCTAGACGGGCTAATGGGAGCTTCTATCACTCGTAGGGATAGGGCGAGTGTCGCCTGGGTGTCGTGAAAATTGGGTGAAAGAAAAGTCCCGACAATGTCATCAAAGGGGCGAATGCTATCGACCAGGCCAGGAGAGATGCTGATTAGCTTCTGTGAAAAGGCCGCCCGTCAGCATGGAGTGGCAGCTGTTCATTTGTTTACCAATGCAAAAATGAAGGACAACCTCGCGATCTATTCGAGGCTCGGCACGTGAAGGTAGCGCAGCGCACGCAGAGGGTTTCAATCGCGTTTACTTCGAAAAAACCTCAGCTGATCGACCGCGGCTCCCCGTGGGCCGCCTGGCATTCGGCCGTGTGCTTGTGTGAGTTTTTCTCTCTTTGGCGCGAGTTTTTATCCATTGCGCAACGGCCCTGTCAACTCTAGCCTTCAGCGATCCGACAAGGCTCGGGCGATCAATAACAAGAGAGGGTTTCAATGAAGTACGCAGACAAGAAAATCGCTGTGGTCACGGGCGGCGCGATGGGTATCGGTGCCGAAGCTGCCGTTTCACTGGCTAAGGACGGTCATCATGTTGTCATCTGCGACATCAACGTTGATGCGGCGCAGCGATTTTCGCGGCAGCTGCGGGAGCAGGGTTTCACAGCAGATGCTCGTCAGGTTGACGTAGCATCGGTGCCGTCCGTTTCGGACGCATTTTCCTGGATCGATAACGAGTTCGGCAGATGCGATGTACTGGTGAATTCCGCAGGTATCGCCAAGACAATGCCGTTCCTGGAATTTGATCTCGACGTTTTCAACAAGACCCTGCACATCAATGTCACTGGCACGTTCATGTGCTGCCAGGCTGCCGCTCGAATCATGCAAAAAAATGCCTTCGGCAGGATCATCAATATCGCGTCGGTCGCCGGGATGCGTGCAGTGGGCAAGGGCCGAACTGCGTACGGCACCTCTAAAGGTGCAGTCATTGCGCTGACCCGGCAAATGGCTGTGGAGCTCAGCGAGTATGGTATCACTGCTAATGCCATCGCACCGGGCCCGGTCGATACGCCCATGACCCAAGAACTGCACAGCGACAGCTTCCGCCAAGCCTATAGCAATGCTATCCCAG
>Ga0213829_1001024_pt1 | contig 21684 bp, 13 predicted proteins | sample MC6MC0896MG_FD_180665 | JGI IMG/M metagenome (GOLD analysis project Ga0213829, IMG submission 180665) | Enriched soil aggregate microbial communities from Iowa State University, Ames, United States - MC6-MC0896-MG | ecosystem: Environmental > Terrestrial > Soil > Unclassified | place: USA: Iowa...
CAACCCAAGATATCAGTATGGCTTTAATATCAATTTAAGCTATAAAAATTTTGATCTAGGTTTGTTTATTCAAGGGATTGCCAAACGCAAATTTAAACCTAGCAATGAACTGATCCAACCATTACTGGCTTCTTGGTATATGCCTATGTCATTCCAGACTGACTATTGGACACCGGAGAATACCAATGCAGCTTTCCCAAGACCTTATCTTGAGGGAACGCAGAATTTCCAGGAGTCAAGCAAATGGTATCTGAATGGTGCTTATGCCCGTTTGAAAAACGTTCAGATCGGCTATACATTGACAAAGGATCAGATGAAGAGACTGCCGTTTGAACGGATTAGATTTTATGCTTCAGGAGAGGATTTGTTGACATTATCCAAAATGGGGGTATTCAAAGGTGTAGTTGACCCTGAGATGAAACCAACGAGAGAAGGTTCAACGACGGAGATCGCTTCCCCTTATCCATTTGCTCGGACAATATCGTTTGGAATAAACCTTGATTTTTAAGAATTGATTACCATGAAAAGAAAATTTATATATATACTGCTCGCTTCACTTACACTTGGCTCGGTGCAATCGTGTAAAATTGATGAATTGCCAGAAACGACCGTACCGGATGTCGGTTTTTGGAATACAGTCGCTGACTTACGCTTGGCTGCAAACTATTTCTATACAACATTACCGGGACTGACACAAAGGGAGGTAAATATGGACAACTGGTCGACTTTTGCTTATCCCAATGACAAGGGAGATCCAATTTCGGACGGCTCCCGTGTAAAACCGGCAACAAGTGATGACTACGATTACTCCAATATTTTTCAGGCAAATAAATTGATTGAAAAGTCCAAGGAAGTATTGGCAAAAGGAGGGGATCCTAAACAGGTGAATTGGTATGTCGGTGAGGCTCACTTTTTTAGAGCCTGGTATTATTTTGAGATGTTCAAGCGCTTTGGTGGCGTTCCATTGATTACTAAAACCATGTTGGTGGATGATCCTGATGTTTATTTGCCAAGAGCCTCAAGAGAGGAGATACTGCAATTAATTTTTGACGATCTGGATTATGCGATCGAGGCACTACGTACTGCTGATGAGATTAACACCGCAAAAGAGTATGGTCGTGTTTCGAAAACGGCAGCGTTGGCTTTTAAATCGCGGGTCGCATTATTTGAAGGAACACGGGAAGAGTTTCATGTATATGGCGAACCTAGGAAACATCTTTTAATGGCAAAAGAAGCGGCAGAAGCTGTGATGAGTTCTAATATGCATGCTTTGTTTTCTCAGCCGGTCACAACAAATGGCCAAATCACAAACAATGCCTATTTCAACTTATTCCAATTGGCTGGGGAAGGCCGGGCAAACAGAGAAAATATTCTGGTCAGGGGTTATGGTATCAGTCAGGATAATAGTATCGTTTCTACGGCTGTGCAACGCTTTTATGAGGGGAATTCCATTGTGCCCACCCAGAATTTCGTTGATAATTATGTGATGGCAGATGGACTTCCGACAAATAAGTCTCCCCTGTATCAAGAACCCGATAAGACGATGACACATGCGGAATATTTTAGGAAACGTGATCCGCGGATGACTTTTACGTTGTTTAAAAGAGGAGATGAATATATTTCAGGTGGTAACTATACGATTCCTAACCCTAGTAGACAACGAAGCGGGTTTGGAATCCGTAAGTATGCCAACGAACAGTTCTGGGCAAGACAGGCTTCCTTTATCGATAAACCTGTTTTGCGCTATGCGGAAGTATTGTTGAATTACGCAGAGGCGGTTTATGAATTAGATAAAACTATTTCAGATGTGGATTTAAATCGGACGATTAATTTACTGCGTGAGCGTTTGCCACAGGTGAATATCGGTACAGCTGCTGCTCCTAATTTTGTTTCTATGGGCAAATTAAGTAATGCTTTGGTCGCAAGTAATGGCTTAAATATGCGAGAAGAAATACGCCGGGAGCGAAATGTAGAATTGGCTTTTGAAGGATTTGCCTATTGGGATTTAATCCGCTGGAAAACAGCGGAAGTCGAATTGCCAAAGACATTATTTGGAAGTTATTTATTCACGGAGTATCTGACTGATAAAGATCAAAAATGGGATGCAAAGACTCGGGTAAATGATAAAAATTATATTATTTTACAGGATGCTTCTTTAAGAACATTTGAGACTCCAAGAGATTATTTGTGGCCAATTCCGACTTCGGAGATTGCAAAAAATCCTAAAATTACACAGAATCCCAAGTGGGATTAAGAATGAGGAAGATATCTTCGGGTATCTTCCTTTTTTTGTTTTCCGCGGATGATTAAATTTGATGAACAGTATCTACGATGATGATATGTTGGAATATTGTTTTGAAACTTACTAAACCAAATTTTGATGAACTTAAATAGCATCTTTCTTTTCTGCTTCTCTTTTTTTGTCATACAGCATGTCCAGGGGCAAGTTGACATTATTCCAAAGCCGCTTTATGCGAAAGTCTCGGATAAACAGATTGTTGTAAAAAACACACTCCTTGTTTTTGCTGATCCGGCATTCGGGGCAGGAAGACAGTACTTTCAAAGACTTGTATTAGCCAAATATGGTCTGACCAGTTATGTTACAGATCAGCGAGATGCTGCGAATATCTGTTTGATAAAAGACGATAAATTGGATGAAGAGGCTTACAAGCTATCAATTACGGGGGCATCTATAAAAATTTATGCTTCTGCTCAGGCGGGTATTATCAACGCTGTGTCGAGTGTTGACCAACTGCTTGCAGTTGCGGAACATAAAGATAATCAGATTCAATTAAACACAGTAGAGATCGAAGACAAACCGCAATTTGCCTGGCGCGGGTTTATGTTGGATGAATCACGCCATTTTTTCGGTAAGGAGAAAGTGAAATCTTTATTGGATTGGATGGCTTTTTACAAGTTGAATAAGTTCCATTGGCATTTGACAGATGAGCCGGCATGGCGCTTGGGTATACAAAAATATCCCTGGTTAACCCAGGTTGGGGGGATAGGGAACTATCTCGATCCTTACGCTCCGGTACAGTATTATAGTCAGGCTGATATCAATGAGATTATCACTTACGCTGCTGAGCGAAATATTGAGGTCATTCCTGAGATTGATATGCCGGGGCATGCTACGGCAGCAAATCGGGCTTATCCTTTCCTCTCTGGCGGTGGCAACGAAAAACATCCTGATTTTACTTTCCATCCCGCTAAGAATACAACATATACATTTTTGACCGATGTTTTGCGTGAAGTGAAATCCCTGTTTCCTTCGGTCTATATTCATTTGGGAGGAGATGAGGTCGCCTTTGGCAGCGATGCCTGGGATAATGATGCCAAAGTTCAGGAGCTGAAAAAGACAGTAGGCCTAAAGTCCAACAAAGAAGTTGAAGAGTATTTTATTCGCTGTATGGCTGATTCTGTGGCTAGGATAAACGGAAAGATTATTGTTTGGGACGAAATGGTGGATGCCAGGCTGGCCAAGGATCAGACGGTAATGATGTGGTGGCGCCATGATAGACCAGAGCAGCTAGACAAAATTTTGGATAAAGGCTACCGGACTATATTAACACCTAGGTTGCCCATGTATTTTGACTTTGTGCAACAGGAGAATCATAAGTATGGTCGTAAATGGGGGAAAGGCTTTAATCCTTTGCAGGATGTGTACAATTTTGCCGGAAGTCAATTGGATAGTTTGGGCAAAAGAAAAAAACAGGTCCTGGGTATTCAGGCTAATCTTTGGACTGAGACGGTGACCAATGTCAATCGTTTAGATTATCTTGTGTTCCCTAGAATAGCCGCATTAGCGGAGGCAGCATGGGTACCTGGAACGGGGCGTGATTTTGATGAATTTACAAAGAAATTAAAAAAGCATTTGCCCTTGTACCGTGATCAGGGACTTTATTACTTTGATCCTTTTAAGGACAGTAACCCAGAGCCTGCGGTTATCAAGAAGTCGCAAAAACAATATATAGATAATCCAAAGTGATCGTCGGACGGGCAACATATAGCGGATTAATAAACATAGATTTATTTGCTGTTGGACGGAATCGATTTTCAAAGAAATAAAGACAAGATGAAATATAATAAACTGATCACAACATTGATTCTCGGCAGCATATTGCTGGGGGTAAAAACGACTTCGGCACAATGGACAGGTCCTCGCAAGAAAGTCGAAAACAAAGTAGACGTGAAATATGGACCTTTGACACCCGCACATCGGACAGATGAGGCGATGGAACGTTTCCGAAACTATGGATTAGGACAATTTATCCACTGGGGCTTGTATGCAATTCCCGGTAATGAATGGGAAGGGGTAAGTGCTCGAAAAGGTGCGGCAGCATCCGAATGGATACGTACCTGGAACGGGCCAACAGCACCGAAAGATTGGAAGAATACCTATGACAACCTCTACAAGCAGTTTAATCCTACAGGTTTTGACGCAAAAAAATGGGCTAAACAGGCGAAAGAAATGGGAGCGAAGTATCTTATTTTTACCACAAAGCATCACGATGGATTTGCGCTATGGCCCTCTAAGTATACAGACTACACCGTCAAGAAAAGCCCTTATAAAAAAGATATTGTCAAACAGGTCGTAGATGCTTATACGGCAGAAGGAATAGATGTGTTTTTGTATTTTTCGATCCTAGAATGGAATAATTCAAACTATATGGGGAAAGCACCCTCTACTCCTGAAGAAAAGGCTAAATTCAATAAGTTTTTGGAATATACGCGTAATCAGTTGCGAGAGCTTCTACAAAACTACCCGCAGATAAAAGGTTTTTGGTTTGATGGTACATGGGATCAATCTTGGATCCAAGCGTATGATTTTACGTATAAATTGGAAAAAGAGCTGCGTGAAAAACATCCGGGACTGATTATCGGAAGCCGATTTAGAAATGATGAATTTGAAAAGCGGCATTTTGACTCCAACGGTGAGATGCTAGGTGATTATGAACAAGGTTGGGAACGAAAAATGCCGAAGGAATTTGAGTGGTTGGAGGGACGTGACTGGGACTGTGTCATGACGATTCCACCGAACGGTTGGGGGTATATGAAAGACTGGTCGGGGATTTATACCAAGACCTCAGATGATCTTATTGATTTGTTAATGAATTGTGTTTCCATGAATGGCAATTTTGTGCTGAACTTTGGGCCTGATGGAAATGGTCTTATGCATCCAGGAGAGGATAAACTCGCTAAGGAAATCGGAGACTGGATCAAGATAAATGGTGAGGCGGTATATGGTGTCAGACATGCTGGTCTTGCCCCATCCAAACTAGGTTACTTTACAAAAAAAGAAGATAATCTTTACCTTACGGTCTTTAATCGTCCCATCAACAATATTGTTCGGATCGCTGTTCCTAAGGGTGCCGCTGAAGTTCCGGTTACTGCCACGATACTCCAAAATGGACAAGCTTTGGAATTACGCCATACGGATATTGGTCTGGACTTAGATAAAAATACGTACTACGATATTGTGCTCCCTAATTCGTTTATAGCAAATAAAGCCTTTGTAGTCAAAATGAAATTAGGAAAACCAAAATCTCAAGGGGAGAAGTTGATGGATGCAAAAATGTAGTTATCTACTGCATCTAGAATCAAAAAAGCTGAGCTTAAGTCCTATTGGGAATTAAGCTCAGCTTTTTTCTTTTATACAATATTCAGCAGTTCCTGTGGAACGTGAATAATATGCTTTGCACCGTGTTGCCTCAATTCGTTTTCATCGCGAAAGCCCCAGGTCACACCAATAGCAGTCACCCCCGCATTATTGGCCGTGTCCATATCAACAGAGGAATCGCCAACATAGTAGCAGTTTTCTTTCGCTATCCCTAAAGTCCGGAGCGTATCCCAGACAATGTCTGGATCAGGTTTGGCCGGATGTCCTGTGCGGTGGCCGAGGATCAGATCAAAAGCGATCGTAGGAAAATATTTTTCCATCAAAGGGATAACCGCCTCATGATATTTATTGGATGCTACAGAGATGAGATATCCCGAAGATTTGAGCGTCTGTAATAAGGAGACAATTCCAGCATAGGGTCTCGTATGGGATATTGTCTGCTCTTCGTAGTAGGTCTTAAACGCCGTTAGCAGTGTTGCAATTATTTCCGTGGTTCGTGCATGTTCGGGAAGGGCCCGTTCGATCAGTTTCTGTACACCATTGCCTACAAATTTCTTGTAGGCCGGTAATTGATGTATAGGATAACCAAATCGCTGAAGGATCGCGTTGCAACTGTCTCCAAGATCTTGTAATGTATCCAACAATGTTCCATCCAGATCGAATATGATAAGCTTCATGGGTTAAAACTAATAAAAAACTATGATGGATTGATTGTGCATTTTAGGGATAAAATGGTGTTTTTACAGGAATGTCAAGTTTTTTGACGTACCGTGGCTATACCGTTAAATAAAAAGACAATGCACAGTTCAGCGTGCATTGTCTTTTTATGGTGGAGATCTTGGTATTTTTAAGGCTTATAGAGTCTTAAGCTACTGTCTTAATCGGAATAAAATAATTCGATTAAGACAACCATGAATTATTTCCAGATACTGGCGTTGATACTTTCTTTTTTCGTGTTGTCTAAATCGGGAAAAAATGTAAATCCTGTTACTTTTTCCAATTCACTCACCGTTAGTTTATAATTGTCAAAAGTACTTTTGGCAGGTGGAGTAACATTATCGATTTTATAGGCTATCGTATAGTATTCGCTTCCTTTCTTCATAGCTAACGCTTTGAAATAGTATTTTGGTTTTGCGATATCTTTTTTGTCGTTGTCTTGTGCAAAGTCAAGCAGATTATCGGTATCTGTTGTCGGCATTGCTCCCGTTACGACATACATGGTATCACATTGCGCGGTCCAAGTCCGTACCTTGGTTTCCAGATTTGCCCAAAGACCTTGATTGAGGCGGGATGCCTGTGCCGTCATATTGGTGAAATAGAATGTAGTTTTATTGTGCGTGATGTTTAGGTTGCGGTCTGCGCTAGGCAACTGATGCCCCCTGTCGTAACCCGTTGGCTGGAAGCCCTTAAATAAAACCGGCTGGAATGCCGTTGATATGGAAGGATCATATCCCCATGCATCTGTGCGATTGCCCGAACCTAAAATGCTATTATATAAAGGATACGCTACCCAGTAAGCCATTTTTAACTTTTTATTATACAGCATAGCGTAGTTTCTCTCCGTGTTTGCATCAGGGAGAAAGTGCTGTATGAACACTTCATCATTGTTCAAATTGTTCATTTTGGGGATTTCCAGATAAGCTTGAGAATCGCCGATTCCGCCACTCGGTTTACCATTGTCAATTTTGATGTCGAAATTGTAGCGATTTCCGGAAATTAGATTTTTCAGATTTTGATTTTGTGGTGTTTTCCATGTATAACTATCGCCATTAGGAGCGATAAATTTAATAGCCTTTCTGGTGATATCCTCTCCTGGAAGGAGGGTAAATTCCACGATAGCTGTTTGGTTGGTATTCACCGAAACTTTTCCTTGTATATCTTTCTTTTCAGTAAGGTTAACATCCAATTTTCCTGTTGAGAGATCAAATTGCCCTTGTGTGTGTACCGAAGGTATACTGACGGCAATCTGATTGGCTTCTAAACCCGCGGTATTGGTAATGGAAAGATGAATCGCAACCTTGCTCAATTGTCTTGCAAAATTGAGCGGGACGGTATTGTTGGTTTTGGTGATATTTTTTGCGTTGTTAGCATACATGAAATCCAATGCTGACTGATTTGACTGATCACTCAGATCGATTTGATACTGAAAATCAGTGATGGATTTATAAGGATAATATGCAATGAAATCTACCTGTTCATTTGGTAAAAAGATAGGTGATTTGCTTTGAAATAAGGAGCCATTAATCGCGAATACATGATTGTTGACAGCATGCACAATGGATGTTGATGTTAATCGCTGGCTTGATCTGATCATATAAACGCCAATTTGGTCACCTTTGTCCCAAGAGGTCCCAGTAACTTTGGTATTAATTTGACCAACAATTGTGGGCGTAAATTGTAGTGCGGCTTGCTCTATTCTGGACTCATTTTTTTTACATGAATTAAGTGTAAGCAACGTAATCATAAAATAAGCTATTCGCCACATTGTATGCTGTGGAACAGTTCTGGACTTGTAAATCATAGTGATCGTTAGTGTTTGTTAGCAAAGAGGGGCAAAAGTACCTAAGAAAAGTTGGATTATCTGGGCATAAACCTGCCTTTTTGTGCAAGAAAATGCTTCGGGAATGCATCTATTTGATTTTTAGATATATTTATTGTTGTTATTGAATAATTTTTGAGGAAGACGGTTGTTTTTAAATAGCGATAAATATTAGTGCTAAATACGTTATTGGATATCGCTTTTTTTTAAAATTTTCCTAAAGTGACGAAAATAGCACAATGTTTGCTGTTAATGCCCGAACATATATTGATTTGATAATTTATTAATCGGTACTGAAAAGAAATGAAGAGAGTTTTTAAATTAAAAGAACCGTTGAACAGGTTTTATGTGGTTATATGTGCATTGTTGATGACTTTTACTTTGTCAAGCTGTTTTGACTTTGTTGAACAGATTGACCTTAAACCCAATGGTTCGGGACATATTGCGGCAACATTGAACCTGAGTAAAAGTAAAACGAAGGTATCTTCTTTGATGAAGATGAAAAGTATAAAAGGGATACAGATACCAACGCAGGCCGAGATGGAAAAGGAGATTAAGGCAGCAGTTCAGTTGCTCAAGCAGACAAAGGGTATTTCCAATGTTCAGTATCAAACTGACTTCACAAATTTTATTGTAAATATATCCTGTGACTTTAGTCAGATTGAGTCGTTAAATGCCTTTTCGGATATTTTGGCTAATCGGTTTAAGACGAAGATATCAAATTCAAATAGATATTATTATAACGCGCAGACCAACGTTTTTGAACGTAAATTTGTAGCCTCGAGTAACTGGAAGGCCAAATTCAATCAGTTGGGAAGCGATAACACCAATCAGTTTGCGGATGCTTTTTATACACAGATCGTACGTTTTGAAAAAGCGATCGTGGCTCAGGACAATAGCAAAGCAAAAGTCGCTGGCAATAAGAAGGGCGTACTACTAAAATTACCATTTACAGACTTGGTATATGGAAAGTCTACTTTGGCAAATAAAATCACACTAACAAAATAACCTATATGAAATCAAAAATTTTATTGACTGGACTAGCATGTCTCTCTTTGATGGGAACTGTGAAGTCACAAGATTTAGTCAAGCTCATTCCAGAAGATGCTGAAGTTATCGCCGCATTTAATGTGAAGGATATCGTTCAGAAGGCAAATGCAAACAAGTTGAATGAGCTGCTTCAGAAGGCAGGTCTGTTCAAGCAACTTGAAAAATCAGGTGCTTCAGTGGGGAATGATATCAAAAACTTGGGTATCGATCTGTCACAAACGGCCTATTTCTATAACAGAAAGACAGACAGTGTCAGTTTTCTCGAGTTTATATTTCCCTTGTCCAATAAAGTGCAATTTGAAAAGCTGCTACATGATGTCGGTGAACCTAAGCCTTTTGCCAATGGATATTCAAGCATAGGGATGAAAGCTGGGAGTGTGTTGGTTTACAACGACCGTGTGGCGCGCTTTATTTCGTCGACAATGAGTACAACTTTCTTTGAGAATGACTCTGTTGCTAACCGGTATGGTATCAAGAAGGTTGCTTATATGGCGCCTGCGGCTGACGCATATTCTCCTGAACTTGACTCCACAACTGCGGTAGTGGATTCGGCAACGGCAGCAGTGGTGGCATGGGATGAGGACGAAAAAGAAATAGAGCCACCGAGCCCACCGGTGATTGTAGAGAGTGTGCCAGATACGGTAGTAGCGCAGGTGGAGGAAATCGCACCAGTGATCGCGGATATAGCTGCCGAGGCGGTGGAAATGCATGATCCAGGTTATTACGATTCGCTTTATACGGAATACGAAAATCAGAATAGAAAAAATGATTCTATACGCAATGCGCTTCGTGATAAGTGGTTGATCGGAGAAGCAACACGTTTGTTGTCTGCATCCTATAAACCTCTCCCCGTTTCAGATCAGGAGAAAGTGCTCAAAAACCTAGGACTGATCCGTCTATATGTACCACATGTCGAGGAGCTCTATCGTGGTCTTATGCCTTATAAAACTATTCCTTACCTCTATATGGGGATTAATATGGACAAATTTAAAACAGGATATCAGGACGGAATGCTCGATTTGTTGCAGGATGGAAATGTATTGCGATTAAGAGGTTCTGTGGGATTAGATCGTGATCTTGCTGAAATGTCCAAGCGATTATATGCAAGAAAGCCAAATGGAAAATTCAATAAATATCTGACCGATAAAACACTTGGCTTCTTTAATGTTAATATTAATTCAGAAGCCTATTTGCGGGATATACCTAGTTATACAGCAAAATATTATAGCGGATTACTCGGCCCTCAGCAAGATTTGGTTGAATGGGGATTAATGGCACTTGAAGTTGCGTTGGATGAGAAGGCAATTGCCCAAGTAATGCCAGGGGATCATCTATTTGTGGTGAATGGTTTACGCAAGTTCAGAAAGGAATATATCGATTATAGTTATGATGATGATTATAATGCAACAGAGGTAAAGAAGACAAAGGATGAAACGCTACCGGTCTTTATCTGGATGTTTACATCAAAAGACCAGCGTTTGTTTAGAAAGGGACTAGATCTTGCAGTAGCAAAAACTTTTGGAAAAATGCAGGATGGCATCTACGCCTTTTCCTCCAAAAAAGAGTTGGATTTTCCGATGTATGTTCTTCTGAAAGATGATTTGGTGATGGTAAGTAATGATTCTTTGTCTCTGCATGATATTCGTCAAAATAAGACCACAGGATCTGCAAATAAAGATTTTATTAAGTTGATGAAGCAAAACAAAATGTCTGCTGCGATTGATCTGCAAAAGTTGCCCGCTATGTTAAAAGAGATGGGTGTAAGTCCCGGAAAACAATGGGAGCAGACAATGGCGCAATTGAATCAATATGGTAGTACAGCAATCACTTCGAAGGGAATTGTAGGCAACCGCATGGAAGCCGAGATATCAACAAAACTCCCAGAGACAAAAGAAGGAGCTATTGGCTATATGATTGACCAGATCCTGCGGGAGATTGGTAAATAAGATGATATTGGGCTGAGCATCAAACAATTTTATAGTCCGATTGTTTGATGCTCAGTTTGTAATATTATGGTTATATTTTTATAATGTTAATCTAATATTACGCTCTTTTAGACTGATTGTGGTATTTTTGTGGTTTATTGTTTACACAATAATAAGTTAGCTAAACGATTTATACTTTATATAATATGGGGATATTTTCAAAACTGTTTGGAAACAAAACTCAAGAGTCAAAGATCAAGGTTGTAGGTACACTCGCTTTTTTAGAGGTGGATATGCACAATCATATCCTGCCCGGAATAGATGATGGGAGTCAGTCCATTGAACAATCTATTGATTTGTTGAAAGGCTTGGGAAGAATGGGGTTTGAAAAATTTATTTGTACGCCACATATTATGGAAGGTGTGCATCCGAATACAATCCGAACAATTGAGGATGCCAAAGATAAATTGGTCAACGGAATAAAAGAACTTCCTAACAGTCCCGAGATCTATCATGCTGCCGAACATATGATTGATGATGGCATTGCGAGGCTGATCGATACAAACGAGCTTTGTGTTATGCCCGGTGGGTATGTGCTTATAGAGATGTCCTATTTACAGGAATCCAAAGCTTTATTCCAAACTATTTTAGATATACAAAAACTGGGTTACCAGCCGATTTTAGCTCACCCAGAACGCTATAATTACTATCACTATAATTTCAATATGTACAAACAGATCAAAGATGCGGGCTGTATGCTACAATTGAATCTTCTTTCTATCAGTAGATATTATGGTGTTGAAGTGAAATCTGCAGCCTTGACAATGATTAAATCGGGTATGTATGATTTTGTAGGAACGGATGTGCATCACAGTCGCCATCTAGCAGCATTGGAGGAGATCGTGGCAAAATATCCGGTCCGTGACTTACTAAAAACATGTCATATTTTAAATCCGACACTTCAGGATCATTTGAACAGCAATGATAATGTAATCGCCGCCGGATAAAGAAAAGATAAAATTTACGATACGAAGATGCCCATAAGGCATCTTTTTTTTGTTTCTGTCAGATGATCCTTTATCTTCTTTCAGCTAATTCCTCTATAGCTATTCTGTGTTTTATTGACCAGAAAGAATATCCAAATTATTTTCATCTATGCTTGTGTTTTGCAATCATGGAAATTTCGAAAATTTGGCTACTTTTGGATTTAGCATTTTTCATATGAGAGGAAACAGAATTTTTATTCAAGATTGGATTGCACACCATACTTACCAAAAAGCAAACGACATAGATAGTTATTATTTAAGAGTTGCCAATCAGATTAACGATAGTCTATCGACATTGTGGTTTGAAGAGCCAGAGACAAATGATCTTATCCACACGGATGCATTAAAAACATTAAGTATTTACCTCACCTGTTATCTAGAGGATGTTATTGCCAATACAGGGATATTTGCTGCTTTCAGAGCCATTCATAAGGATCTGTATAATCAGTTCTTGCCTTTTTATACGGATGACAATCTGTTAGACTACTATCCGGAGGATATCAATAGTGAAGATGTTGCGGTATTAACCTGGTTATTTTTTAGTGAGCGGAATCCACATTTGTTTATTGATCCTCAGGGCCGTTTGATACAGTTGATAACGGATCTGGCCTATGCTATTTTGGAGGAACATTATGAAGTGGCCCCTGAAAATCCAAAGTTAAAATCAGAATATTCATTAGATGAAAATGCGAACTATTTTGAGGTCCGTAATTTTATCGAAAAACTTGTCGCAACAAACTATCTGACTGCGGGAGAGTATAACACCAACCTTAACCAACTGATGCAGGTGGCGGAATTGGGAAGATATCAGCATGATCAAGCTCAATTGCAACAAATGATTTATCGCGTCCGTGATAATCATTTCAACAATTATAGACTACACTTATTTGCTCTTAAATCTTCCGAATTTGTTGCAGAGGTAGTGGGTAAGGAACATGGTCTATATAGCTCAGTAAAAACACTGGGCAATCGCATCCATAGTTTTTTTGAATATGTAAAGACAGATGAACAGTTTGTCCATGTAAAACATATTGGCACAAAAACAGCATTCAAGATCTACAAGGATTCAATTCAGGAATTTGCGGAGCCTTCTGCCGTATTATCTTTTTATATGGAAATCGTTCCTTGGAAAGATGCTTGGAATTTATCGGGAATTATGACGGTGCTTAATCCGGATGAGGTGAATTTTGATCTACCAGAACAATATGAAATGACTTACCGTATTGAAGCGATGAACGGTAAAGACAAGAGCCTGAAAAAAACAGAAAAGCAACTGAAAGATATGGGTAAATTATTCCAGTCGGAGCAAAAGGCAGCTGTAGCTTTCATGGAGGGACGGGAAGTAAAAGAATTTGCAAACGAATTCTTTCAAAGATATCAGCAAAAATATCCAAGCAAAGAGGAATCGCCACTTCCGGAATCGAATTTGGAACTTACCGCAGATGCAAAAGTAACCGTTTTCTTCAATCCAAAGACTGGTTTAGAGGTATTTGGCGGAATAGAAGAATTTTTCCCATTGAAACATAACCCTTTTATTGAAAAGGAAGAAAAGGGGACAGAAGCAGATGTGCCTTATGCACGTTATTTCTTGAATCTTTTGGTAGAAGACTTTTTCCCTAGCGAATTGCCAAAGTATTATGCCAATTTGTTCAAAACGGAGGTAGATAAACAATTCTTCTTCCCATTGGAAGAGTCCATACTGGATTTTTTCCTACGTTTTTATAAAAGGGGCAGTTACTTTCTAGGACCATTTCCGCTTATAAAATAAACGCTTTCTATTAAGCGCGTATAGTTTTTTAAATCCCATTGGAGTTACAATGGGATTTTTTAATGAATTGAATCCGCTGAATTGGATCCACCATCCTGACCTTGCACGAATCTATCTGGAGGCAGCTATTCTGAAGCTTAATTTAATGTAAACTAATTGTAGCTAAATTGTTGTGTCCATATCAGGTGGGAACAAGCTTTGATTTATGATGTACATTCATTCAGATATTTTGGAAAATTCTAACTAAACTTGTAGGGTCAATTATAAGTGGTGAAGGATGCCTATTGAAAATAACAATATTCCGGATTTTAAAAATTTCTTTTTGTCTTATAAAGATAAAGTGTATAAATATGCCTTGTTGCATCTGAAAGAAGAAGATACTTCCGCCGATTTGGTTCAGGAGGCATTTTCTCGTATCTGGAAAAAGTGGGGAGAATTAGACGAAAATAAGAACCCCCAGTCTTATTTATATACGATTGCTAAGAATCTTGTATTTGACGAATTGAGGAAGCAGAAAGTACGGCTTCAATTTAAACTTGATGGCATAGATGCCTCTGGGCAGGTGGACAATTCAAATGAAGAATCCATCCGTTTTAAAGACTTGGAACGCGTCTATCGAGAGGCAATTGAAAAGCTTCCTAGGGCTCGCCTGGAGATATTCCTTTTGAGTAAAGAGGAATTTTTGGACAATCAGGAAATTGCCGACCGCTTGGGTATTTCTGTTAATACTGTGCGGGACCAACTTGTCAAAGGGAACAAGTTTGTACGCCAATATATTCTTGATAATTTCGAGATTTCAATAGCCCTATTGATTTTCTTAACTATTTTTTAGTGTAGCGTCGTCTTATCGTCTTTTAGATACGTATATGTATTTAAACGATGGCAAAGATGATGGATCCTAAACTAGCAGCACTATACCGAAAATACTTATTGGGGGAACTAACTCCACAGGAAAACACCATATTTTTAGATTTACTTACTGCTTGCGATGAAGAAGATCTGCCCAGTCTGGAGGAGGTAATTGCACTGGATGATAGCGCTTGTGATTTGAATAAATCCACCTCCGACGACATTTTCTATGTCATTACGGGAGCCAAATTAAATCCACAAATCCAACCGATATGGAGACGCAAAACGGGCTTAATTGCGATCGCAGCAACATTGTTACTCGTAGGTTTCGGTTTTCTCTTTTCTCTTGTATTTAAACCGATACAGCAGGAAGCCAAGTTTACTACGATTCAATATTCGAACCCCACAAAATTTGTCAAACGTATTATTTTGTTGGATGGCACTCATATCTCCCTGCGTCAGGGGGCTAATATTTCGGTGATATCCGATTTTGCTGTTGACAGCTTAAGAAAGGTGAAATTGTCCGGAGAGGCATTTTTTGAAGTTGCCAAAAATCCTAATAAAGCATTTGTTATTGTCAATTCAGGCGATTTTGATGTACGGGTTTTGGGGACGGCATTCAATTTGAAATGTTCTCCTCAAGAGGCGCATCTGGTTTTAAATCATGGTAAAGTTCAGGTTAAACATGGTGAGCAACATTCTATTATTCATCCCGGGCAGCAGGTGGATTATGATGTGCGTCATAGGCAATTTAATGTCATTGCCGTTGATACCGTAAAAGCATCCAATTGGAAAAGTGACTTTTTATCATTCAATCAAGTTCCACTCTCCCAGATTGTGAAGGATCTCAATAATCTTTATCCAGCAAATCATCTGGAATTAATTGACTCTTTTCAGACAAAAAGCTTCACAGGTTATTTGCCAGCAAGTGACCTAGAAAAATCTTTAAAAATTCTCAACACAGCATTTAATCAAATAATTATCCATAAAAAGTAATTTATGAAAAGAACCAATTACTATTTAAAAATTATGGGGGGAGCATTGTTATTTCAGTCTCTGGCACTTCAAAGTATGGCCTCCCAATTTTCCACCAGTGAAGGAATAGGAAAGATCCTCACTCGCATGGAACAAAAATTCAATGTCAAATTTGGCTATGATGCTTCGATATCCAATCAGAAAATTAATGCGGGTGCTGATGTTGACCATCTAAAAAAAGATCAGATTGTCCAGTTTATACAGACCATTTCAAACGGAAACCTCGAAGTCAAGAAAATAGATGACAAACTGTATGTTGTTTCAAAGAAGAGTATTGCAGTTTCTAAATATGAGAACGGAAGCACAGTAACAGCTCAGAAAGAGATACGTGGAAAAGTTGTGGATCAAGAAACGGGACAACCTATTTCGGGTGTCACTGTACGTGTAAAAGGGGGGACGCAAGTAGCAACGACAGATCAGAATGGTCTCTTCAAGATATCAAGTGCCGTAGAGACAAGTTTTCTTCAAATCTCGTATGTAGGCTACACAACCATTGAAGTTCCAATCGCCCAAGCAGGAACGATCAAATTAGCTAAATCCTCATCGGCATTGGAAGAAGTTGTTGTAACAGCCTTGGGGGTCAAGCGCGAACAAAGAGCTCTGGGGTATGCGACGCAAAGTGTAAAGGGGGAAGATTTAACCCGCGTAAAAGGTGTGGATGTCGGAACGACATTAACTGGGCGTGTTTCGGGTGTTCGGGTAATGAATAGCACCGAATTTAATGCCAAGCCAGAGATTCAGGTTCGTGGACTTACACCTTTGTTGGTCATCGACGGAGTAGCGTATGAAAATTTGGATTTGAGAGATGTACCTGTAGACAATATCTCAGACATGACCATATTGAAAGGAGCTACGGCAACTGCACTTTACGGAAGTAAAGGATCCGGTGGTGCGATTATGATCACGACAAAAAAGGGTTTGACGGAAGCAGGAACAGAGATAACGGTTAATACCAATAATATGTTTTTCTCTGGATATCTTGCTCTTCCGAAAGTGCAGCACAGCTATTCTTCTGGAGAGTCTGGTAAATTTAATAATGATGACTATGTATGGGGCGATAAGTTGGACATTGGTCGTACCGCAGAACAATGGAACCCGATTACGAAAACCTATGAAGTACAGGAGTTGACCTCTCGCGGAAAAAACAATTTTAAAAATTTCCTTGAGCCGGGGTTTATTTCAAATAACACGGTGAGTTTTACAACACAGGGCGAGCACGGGAGCGTGCGTACCTCCATTAACCATATCCATAATAAGGGACAATATCCGAATCAAAAATTAGATTTAACGAATATATCGGTCACAGGGACAACTAAATTAAGTAATAAAGTTGATTTGGAAGCTCGTCTGGGATATAACCGGAGTTCATCTTCTACAAATTTTGGTGCAGGTTATGGTGATCAGGGATATATCTATAATATATTGGTATGGACTGGTCCGGAATATGATCTGACACAATATAAAGACTACTGGTTGGTCAAAGATCAATCGCAAAATTGGATGTATAAAGGTTGGTATGATAACCCCTATTTGATTGCAAACGAGAAAGTCACGCCAGAACTCATCAATAAGATGAATGCCGCGTTAACATTGAACTACAAAATCAATGACTGGGCTAAATTTATGATACGTTCGGGTTACGATTATGCTGGTAAAAAGCGAACACAACAAAACCCAATAGGTATTTATGGTACCCGCGGTGGTTTTAAAGATTGGGGCGGTTTTGATAGTAAAGGGAAGTACATGAAGGGCGAGTATGATGCTTTCTCTACAACCAATGATGCGATCTTGAGTGCCAAAAGGAATTTTGGAGATTGGGGAATAGATGGTTTGTTAGGAGGGTCAATTTTCTATCGTCAAGACAATAATTTGATTTCCAAGACAATGAATGGGCTCTCTATTCCGGGCTACTATTCGTTGAGAAATTCTATTGATCCAGTCAACTCTGTCGAATCGCGTGTCAAGGAGATGCGAAATGGTCTTTATGGAAGGCTTTCTCTATCTTGGCGCAATGCAGTTTTTGTGGAGGCAACAGGACGTAACGATTGGTCTTCTACCCTGACAAAAGAAAATCGTTCTTACTTTTATCCTTCTATATCCGGAAGTGTGGTTGTCAGTGACTTTTTGAAAAATAAACCGACATGGCTGGATTTGTTTAAAGTACGTAGCTCATGGGCGATTACCAAGACTGTATTAGATCCATATGAGGTTAATTCTGCATTTACCGTATCTTCAAATGTTTGGAATGGATTGCCAACAGCTTCTTATCCTAATCTGATCAAGGACTATTCGATATCACCAACTCAACGTAACCTGACTGAATTTGGTTTTGACTTTGCAGTCTTGCGAAATCGTCTTTATGGTAATTACACCCGTTATTATCGTCTGTTGAAGAATGAGATTAAAAAAACAGAACTCTCGGAAACGACTGGTTTCAAAGAACGTCTGATCAATACACTTGAACAGGAAATGACTAAGGGCCATGAGATTACGATTGGTGGAACTCCTATAAAGCGGGAGAATTTCCAATGGGATGCGATGTTTAACCTTTCACAGAATATGCGTTATTTTCATCAGCTTGACCCGGCGTACTCCATAGATGCATTGTACGTACAAAAAGGGCTACGGGCTGATTATATCGCTTATAGCGATTGGGAGCGTTCTCCTGATGGACAATTGGTAATTGGGGATGATGGATTGCCCGTGGAAGCACAATATAAGGATCGTGTGATCGGATACACAGCACCAAAGTGGTTTTGGGGATTCTCCAACCAATTCCGCTATAAAGATTTTTCGTTAAGTCTCAGTATAGATGGTCGTATTAAAGGAATGTCCTACTCATCAACGAATGAGCGTTTATGGCAAACGGGATCACATCCTGATTCGGATACTAAATATCGTTATGAAGAGGTGGTTAACGGAAATAAGACGTTTATTGCTCCTGGTGTTAAAATTGTATCAGGAGAGTTTGAGTATGATAATTATGGAAGACTTATCAAGGATACGCGTGTATTTGCGCCGAATGATCAGATAGTCTCTTACGAAACATATTATAAGACATCGAATTCGGGACAATGGAATTATTGGGATGAAACCTTTATCAAATTGCGCGAATTGTCTTTGAACTATCGTGTTCCTGAGAAATTCGCTTCTAAACTGAAAGCAAAGCGTGCGACTGTGGGGGTTACAGGTCAGAACCTTTTCCTATGGTCAAAAGAATATCGTTTCTCTGACCCAGATCGCGGTTCAGAAGATCTTAATTCACCGTCTATGCGCTATATCGGATTTAATGTGAACCTTACTTTCTAACCTATTAAATTTAAGATGAAGATGAAAAGTTTATGGAATACGATAATCGTGTTGGCGTTATTGACCAGCACAGGTTGTTCCAAATTTGATGAAATCAATACAAATCCTGAGACACCAGAAAAGGTAAAGTCCTCTATGCTGGCAACACGGATTATCCTTAATTTGGCGAAGCAGCAGAATACAAAAGGATTTATGCAGCCTTATATGCTCACAAAAGCAATTACTTGGACCGAACTACGCGACGCTAATCAATATAATGGTTGGTCAGGATATGATCTGTCATTGACTGCTATTAATGATGCGCATTTTATGGGAGAATTCGCGACCAGTGAACAACAGGCAAAGTCATATAATGGATTGACGCATTTTGCACGAGCGATGAAATTCTTTGATCAGACTATGCATGTTGGTGATATTCCCTATCAGGAAGCCTTGAAAGGAGAGTCAGACAAAGTTTATTTTCCTAAATATGATACACAGAAGGCTGTTTTTGTCGGGATCCTGAACGAATTGGAATTGGCCGATCAACTATTTTCTGAGGGGGCTGATTTTGCAGGGGACCCACTGTTTGGTGGAAACGTGAATAAATGGCGAAAATTTGTTAATAGTTTTGCATTGAATGTATTGATTCAGCTAAGTAAAAGAACGGACGATCCGGATTTAAAAATCAAAAGTCGTTTTGCCGATATTGTGTCCAAGAAACCAATATTTACGAGCAATGCAGATAATTTTCAAGTGACACACGTAGATAAAGCTGGTCAGGTTTACCCTTTTTATAAAGTGAACAACAGTTTTGTTATTTATCCTGTCATGTCAACAGAAGTCATCGACCGCCTAAAACAATATGAGGACAGACGCCTGTTTTATTACGCCAATCCTTCTGAATTTCAGCTGAGCAAAGGAAAACTTCCAAGTGATTTTGAAGCTTATGTTGGCATAGATCCGAGCACACCTTTTGGAGATATCAGTGGGGTGACGAAAACAAAAAATTACTCAAAATTAAATGATCGTTATAGCGAATTGACTAACGGGGAACCTACGCAACAGTTTGGATACGCGCAGCTTTGTTTCGTTATTGCCGAGGGGGCTTTAAGGGGCTGGCTCAACGAATCCCCAGTAAAATGGTATACGAAGGGAATCGAAGCGTCTATGAAATTTATTGCTGATAATACGCCTAATTCTGTTCAATTTACGCATAATAGGCCTTTGGATGCAACATATATTGCTGCTGCGCTGACAACTTATGAAAATCAGTTTCCGGCAACTGTTGAAAAACAACTTGAAGCAATTATTACCCAAAAGTATCTTGCGAGCTTTTTACAGACGCCCATTATGCCTTATTACGATTATCGGAGAACAGGTTATCCAAAGTGGACGATTAATCCCAATTCCAATATGAATGTAAATGCATCGGGCAAAATACCGGTGCGTTGGAAATACCCCAAAATAGAATATGAAAAAAACAGGGAGAATTTGAATTCGGCACTTCAAAATCAATATGAGGGTAATGATGAAATCAATCAATTGATGTGGATCTTAAAATAGGTAATACTTTGATCTGTTGATTTTTTATCGTAAAAACTATCCCTGCGCATGAGATCAATCGTGTGCGGGGATTTTTGTTAAAAACGTTACATGAAAAGCGCCAGCGAATGAATATATTCGCTGATAGACCATTGAATTTATAAGAGATATAATAGATATTTTTATGGATAGTAGAAGAGACTTTATCAAGAAGGCCTCCTTGTTGGCTGGGGTTTTTGGCTTACAGAATGCTGTACCGGATGCGATACAGCGTGCTTTAGCGATTGAACCAGTTGCGGGGAGTTCTGTTTTAGATGCCGAGCATATTGTTTTGTTAATGCAGGAGAACCGCTCCTTTGACCATAGTTTTGGTACATTGAGCGGGGTACGGGGATTTAGTGATCCAAGGGCTATAACATTGCCTAGCGGAAATCCGGTATGGTTGCAGGCTTCCGCTGCAGGAAAGACCTATTCACCCTTTCGACTGGATATCAAGAATTCCAATGCGGCCTGGACAGGAAATCTTCCCCATTCCTGGGAAAATCAAATGGCAGCACGTAACCAGGGTAAACATGATAATTGGATTGAAGCAAAACGTCCCGGTGGAAAGGTGTTGAGTGAGATCCCCTTGACCATGGGTTATTATACCCGTGAAGATATTCCTTTCTATTATGCATTAGCCGATGCGTTTACCATCTGTGACCAGCATTTTTGTTCGTCTATTACAGGTACGACAACCAATCGCCATTTTTTCTGGACAGGTACCTGCGTACCCAATAAAGGAGCAAAACCATTGATTCGTAATTCGGATATTTATTTCAACCGTTGGGCGCATTGGAAAACATTTCCTGAACGTCTGGAAGCGGCTGGTATCCCTTGGAAAGTATATCAGAATGAAGTCAGTATGGAGACTGGACTTAATGGAGACGAATGGCTGGGTAATTTTACGGACAATAATTTGGAATGGTTTTCACAATACCATATTGAATTCAAAAAAAGCCACTTGGAATTTATGCGTA
>Ga0213829_1001026_pt1 | contig 21644 bp, 9 predicted proteins | sample MC6MC0896MG_FD_180665 | JGI IMG/M metagenome (GOLD analysis project Ga0213829, IMG submission 180665) | Enriched soil aggregate microbial communities from Iowa State University, Ames, United States - MC6-MC0896-MG | ecosystem: Environmental > Terrestrial > Soil > Unclassified | place: USA: Iowa...
TGAAAGAACAAGAGTACTTTCCGAACCAATTGCTTGTCACCCAATGCGGAGAACTGATTTTTGACCGAAGGAAGTATCTTGATATTGGACAGTTTAATTGCTGGGTACAATCCCGCCAGCATGCCGATCACTACAGTCAATAGGGCCAATAAACCGAAAAAATAGCCCGGTAAATTGATTAGAGATGGCAGCTCGCGCATCAGTACATATGCAAACAAAGGGCGTACTATGCTATAGATGGGCAGACTGATCAATGCTGCAATAGCTACGATAAGAATATACTCTGTCAGCAATTGCCTTACCAATTGTGGTCTGGAAGAACCCATAATCTTGCGCACACCGATTTCCTTCAATCGTGTAATATGCTGTGCAATACTAAAATTGATAAAGTTGATGATGGCCATGACCAGGATAAAAATGGCTATCCAGACTAGGGTCTGAATCATTTTGCGGACAGCGCCTTGATTATCGTCTAGATAATAGCTTTTCAACGGTTTTAGGTCGGGGCTGTATTGGCTGGCAAATTCTTGATCGGTGTTTTTATGCACCAGCGCTTGAATCGCCGCATCCAGTTGTTGCGTCGTCACCCCAGCTTTCAATTCGAGGTAACCTGCGATGTAAGGATTATTCCAGTTATCCAGAGATCGGCCAAAGTATTGTTCGTTGGCAATGGGCAGGAAAATATCGGAATGCATATCCTTTGTCAAATCCATGATCGCATTTTGTACAGCAGTTTTTATGACGGCCGTAATTTCAAAATCATGTTTTTCGCCTTTGAAATTTTTAATCTGCAAGGTTTTTCCTAGGACATTTATGTTTCCAAAATATTTTAAGGCAGCCTGGTCGGTGATCACCACAGAAAAGGGATTATTCAGCGCGGTCTTAGGATTACCTGCTAAAAGTTCAAAACCAAACATGGTCAAAAGGCTGGGATCACCGAGGGCCATCCCTTCTTCATGGATTGTAGCACCATTAGCGATAATACCTGTTAATCCATCGATACGATAATAGTTGGCCACCAAATTTGGATATTCTTCATACAGGGCTTTGGGGAGCGCTCCGATTGTGGTCAAATTGATCCCAAATCCTTCTTTCTTATACTTGCTCTGTAATAAAAATTGCTGATCTATATTTTTGATCTTGCTATTTACCTGTTGAACATCCCATACATAGGCCCCGACCAGTAGTAAAAAGGTAATGCCAAGGGTCAATCCAACTAGGTTGATCAGGTTTTGAATTTTTTTCTTTCGGATATTCCGCCAGGCAATCTTGAAGTTTGTAAAAGTCATTGTCACTCGTATAAGGTTTATTTTCATCACCGCAAACGGATCGGATGCAGGTTTTGGTTTTTGCTAATTTGTGTACGATAATACAAATCCTTGGCCAAGCCTGTAGTTTATTGATTGTTAGTTTGTTAAAATTGTTTTTACCGAGTGGGCTGTCCGAAATCGGACAGTCATTGTACACCAGCGAACACCTCGGTCTGGTCGATTCCTCGAACGGATAGCAAATAACAAGACAGGTAAACCTGACCTAGCTTAAGCTATCCATAGGATCGCTTATCTCTTGTTTGACAGCTTCCTTTCTATTCGTCCCTTAAACTATCAACAGGATTGGCGGTGGCGGCTTTTATGGATTGTAGAGATACCACGGCAGTCGTTAAAATAAGCCCAATGCAGAAAGTCAATCCAAAGATCCACCAGCCCATACTGATCCGAAATGGAAAATTGTCCAGCCAGCGGTTCATAAGATAATACGCAAGTGGTGTAGCAAGTAAAAAAGCAATTGTTATCCATTTAAAGAAATCTTGTGACAACAATACAATAATACCTGTTACAGAAGAACCTAACACTTTTCGGATTCCGATTTCTTTTGTTCGTTTCAGGATGTTAATGGAGAGCAGTCCCAAAAAACCGAGCATACTGATGCTTATCGCGACGATAGCAGCGATCCAGATTAGTTTTTCCAATAATGCTTCTTTCTTGTAGAGCTGAGCAATCTGCTGATCATAGAATTTGTATTGGAACACTTCATCGGGATACCAATTTTTCCATTGCTGTTCCAGGTCTTTCACGAGCAGTTGGTGATCGGTACCCTTCAGTTTAATCGCTACATTTTTTAACCGTGTTTCGTTATACCCAATTACTGTAGGAGAGATGGGGTCGTTCAGCGAATTGGTGCTAAAGTCCGCAACAACCCCTACAATTGTTCCTACTTGTTCTTCGTTCAGCCCACCGGCGTTTAAAGACTTGCCGATAATATCATTAGGATCTTTATAGCCCAATGCGGTAGCCATATTTTGATTGATCAGAAATTCAGGTTTCTTGGAATTGTCGTTGAAATTTCTTCCTGCCAATAATTTGATGTTAAAAGTGCTGATATAAGTAGAATCCCCGATAGCGTATCGGGCAGGCCATTTTTCCCATTCTGTTTTGTTGTCAAACTGGATGGTTCCGCCCCATACCTTTTCAGATGAAGGTGGATTATCGCTAAAAGTGTACGATTGAACATCGGTTCTATTGCTGATGAAATGAGCGATTTTCGCTTTTGATTGGATCATTTTTTTTGTGAACGGAAGCAGGATAACCTGCTCCCTACTGAATCCAATATCTGTGTTTTTGAGGTGATTTACCTGTAAGACAATAACAAAAGTGGCGATCAGCAGCGTCATGGCGATCACATTCTGAAAAACAATAAGCGTTTTGCGGCTAAAGTTCCAGGGGCCTATGGTCAGCTTTTTCAATGCCTGCTGGATGTCCATCTTGTTGACAAAAATGAGGGGATAGATGGAGGTCAACAGGCTCGTTAAAACCCAGATGAGACCAATGATAGCTATAAATGACCGAGGATGGACAATCTGTACAGGTTCATGTGGAAAAAGAGCCTGATTTGCCCAATTGGAAAAGATCAGCAATAAAACTAAGGCGAAGATGATAGCAGCAGCGGTCAGGATCAGGGTTTCGATCAGAAACTGAATGTAGAGTTGTCTTTTGGAACAGCCCAGTACCTTTCTCACGCCCATTTCTACACTGCGGTTCATTTGTCTGGCAAAGGTGATGTTGCTGTAATTGACCAATGCCATGATACTGACTCCGATGGCAATTGCGACCAGTATACTCAGAAGTGTACGTTGTGTTCCCTTTCCGTAATCTGTGTCAAAATGGTAACTTGTTAAGGGCAGGAGTTTATAACTGAATGTCTGTAGTACATCTTTGTGCCAGTACTTGGCAACCAGCGTATGTATGGCCTGCTCGACGGTATTTTTATCGGCGGCGTTTTTTAAGGTGACAAGGATATTATTGCTTGAGTTGGAGTAGCCCCAATTATTAAAGAACCCGTCGTTTTGAGGGATTTGCCATAAAGTAGCGAGCGAACTTTGCGAAAAATAGATTTCTGAACGGAAGTCTGAATTTTTGTTACGGTCATCTATGATACCCACAACTTTCACTGGAAATTTGCTGTCGACCAAGATCGTTTTGCCCAAGGGGTTATCGTTATTAAAATAAGTTTTGGCTGTTGTTTTGGTCAATGCGACGGTATTAGGCTGATCCAGATCTTTTGGGGATCCCGCTAACCAGGGGAAATTTAATGTGTTAAAATATTCCGATGAAACAAAAGCGGCTTTGCCCTCCGTTTTATACAACTGATCTGCTATCCGTAGCGTCAGGTCCTTATTATCCATATACAATACCGTTCGTTCCACTTGAGGAATTTCACGTAAAATAGCGTTGTACATGGCATAAGATCCACCTTTGCTATGTTCGACCTGCTCTAGTTTCAGATCCTGTACGACTAGAAAGGTACGATCTTTATCGGTATGAAACTGATCAAAACTATATTGGAAGCTATTATAGCTATAGATAAATAAACTACATGCAATTGCCAGACCTAAACCAGCAATTGTTAAAAAGGTATAGTAGCTATGTTTCAATAGTTGTCGTAGCGCTGATCTGAAATATGTTTTAATCATAATTTTATTGTGTTGCGTTTACAATATCATTGTTTTTGTCGTATAGGAGATTATTCCTCCCGCAGGCTATCAACCGGATTTGCTACAGCTGCCTTGATGGCTTGTGAACTAACTGTCAGCAGTGCGATCAATACAGCGATTAGTCCTGCAAAGGCACACATCCACCATTGCATTTCAATGCGGTAAGCAAAATTTTCCAGCCATTTGTACATCGCCCACCAGGCTATCGGTGAAGAAATCACGATCGCGATCAGGACAAGTTTGATAAATTCTGCCGAAAGCATCCCTGTAATACCGGGAACAGAGGCGCCGATGACTTTACGTATACCTATTTCTTTCCGGCGCTGATTTGCCGTAAAAATAGCTAATCCAAATAGACCCAGACAGGCGACAAAAATCGTCAGTCCGGCGAATATGCTTAACAATTTTCCTGTTTTGACTTCGGCCTGATAGGTCTGGGCATAGCGATCATCGAGGAAAGAATAGTTGAATGGAATATCGGAAGGGAATGAGTCATAGACAGCTTTCAACTTTTGAATGAGAGCCTCGGTATCTTTTGTCTGTGTTTTGACAATCAGACTCCCTGCTTGGTCGCCCAATACCATGACCAATGGTGAAATGGGTTCGTGTAGCGATTTAAAATGAAAATCTTTGACAACACCCACGACATGATAGGTTTTATTATCCTTATTGGTCAATGTACGGCCAAGGCTTTTTTCTTTCCAACCCAGATCTTTTGCTGCGGTTTCATTCACGATAATGGATAAGGTATCGTTACCAAAAGCTTTCGAAAAATTTCGTCCCGCATGAAGCTGCATGCCCATTGCAGCAATATAGTTCTCGTCTACATCATAACGTAGTGTTTTGACCCATTTTTCTGTATTTCCGTCTGGATAGACAAAGAAGTTATTGTTGTTGGTTTCTCCAGCGGGTAGGTAAGATGAGCGGGAAATATGCTTGATACGGCTGTCTTTGGATAATAGCTTGACGTACGTTTTTTCGTTTTCGCCCAAGGGCCAACTCTGGATCACAATGACATTCTCTTTTTCATAGCCTAATTTGATGTTCCGCATATAATCGAGCTGTCGGATGACAACCACTGTGCAGAAAATGAGCCCTACGGAAATAATAAACTGAAATACCACAAGGCTGCTCCTGAGATTGAACCGTTTTGTAGATCGCAACAAACGTCCTTTTAATACAACCAAAGGGTTGAATGCCGCTAGATATAAAGCCGAATAAGTACTCGAAAATAGACCGACCAATAATCCGAATGCGAGCAGGAGGGGGATTATGCGGGCAAAATCGAGCTGTTGAATGGCAATGGACTTACCCGATAATTGATTAAATAGGGGAAGGGCCAGTAAAACAATGCCGACTGCCAGAAACAAAGCTAGATAGGTCAGCAGAATGCCTTCGAAGAGGAACTGACGGATCAGGCTTTGCCTGTCGGCACCTAGTACTTTCCGTACACCTACTTCCCGGCTTCTCCGGAAACCACTTGCCGTTGATAGGTTCATAAAATTGATCGTCGCAATTAATAGCATAAACAGCGCTATAGCACTAAAAATATAAATGTACCGGATATCACCTGATGGACTTAGATCGTAGCCAAAATTGGAGTGCAGATGGATATCGGTCAGGGGCTGTAAATAGAGACCTATTGTATTGCCTGATTTTTTGTAATCCTCGTAACTCATTCCGAACCCGGCCATAAATTGAGCACCGACATGTTTGTCAAATAGGGTCGCTAAGTTTTTTTCCAGATTTTTTAATGAGGTATTTTCTGCAAGCAGTGCATAGGTATAATATTCGGATGTCATCCAGGAGTTTGAGCGGGAGTCCTCCAGCGCCGTCATTGAGGTGAAAATATCAAAATGGAAGTGCGAGTTGCTGGGGATATCCTTCATTACTCCGGTAATTTTTAGCCTATTTTGGTCGCCTTTTATGGTGAGATCCCTACCTACGACATCTGTCGTTCCAAAATATTTGCGTGCCATGGATTCAGATATGACCGTGGTATAAGGCATCTTCACTGCTGTATTAGCATCACCTTTGATAAGGGGCAGGGTAAATATTTTAAAGAAAGAGGCATCAACATAGGCCATCTGTTCATCACGAAAAATCTTATCACCAACCAAAAATAAGGGTGTTCCAGCTTGTCTCAAACGCGCTGTTTCCTGTACTTCTGCTAATTCAGCTTTCATTGTGGCTGCTACAGGAGGCATGACATGCGCCTCGTTCATCGTTCCCCCTTGTACCGTACCCCGAAAGACGACACGTACAATTCGATCCGCATTTGTATTGAACCGATCAAAACTGAACTCATCAGTGACATATAGGCTTATAAGCAAACAGATCGCAATCCCCAAGGCTAACCCAGTGATATTTATGATTGAGGTGGAAGAATTTCTTCTTAGATTCCGCCATGCTATTTTTAGATTGTTCTTTATCATAATGGGATCGTATTGGTTGGTATTATTGTTTACTCATTCCTCAGACTATTCACCGGATTGCTAAGTGCGGCCTTAATGGCTTGATAACTTATGGTTGCCATACTGATTAATATCGCCATTAGTCCCGCAATAACAAAATAATACCATTGAATCTGGATACGGTAACTGTAATCCTGCAACCATTTGTCCATTATCCACCAAGCGATCGGTGAGGCTATCAGAATAGCAATGATTACTAATTTAATAAAGTCTACCGATAGCAATGAAGTTACCTGTGTCAAACTTGCTCCGAGGACTTTGCGTACCGCAATTTCTTTCATACGTGTCTCAGCCATATATGCGATCAAGGCGAGTAGACCAAGACAGGAAATAAAGATGGTCAACCCTGAAAATAGCATTGAAATCGTCCCAATAGATTGTGTTTCTTTGAATTTAGCTTCAAAATTTTCGTCTATAAATTTGTAGTCAAATGGATACTCTGGATTGAACTTTTTAAAGATTGCTTCGATAGTTTTTAAATTGGCTGCAGTACTGTTGTTTGGATTTAAACGATAGTGGATATTTGTAAACCAGGATTTAGGCCCAAAGACGACCATTGGATAACTTGCTTCAAAGGGAGATTCCGTAATAAAATCTTTGATTACCCCAACGACGACCCAGTCCTGACCATCACCGTTTATCGTTTGTCCAACCGGATGCTGCAAGCGCATCTGTTTGACCGCTGTTTCGGTCAGTAACATGGCATTACTGTCTGTCGGATATTGATAAATATTTATATCTCGTCCAGCAACAAGTTTAAATCCCAGCGTTTTCACGGCATCGGCATCGGTACTGAAACGGTTGAAGGAGATTTTTTTATCGCTCTCTGTACTGCCCTGCCAGGAGAAGCCCCAGCCATTGCTGTAACGATCTGTGACCGGGGACATATTTTTTGTCACCGAGAGCACGGCATTGCTGGCCAACAATTCATTTCGAAGAGTCTGGTAGATCTTTCCGCTGTTAAGTTTGCCCGTAAATCGGGTCGCAGCAAGCCCATTGTCATTATAACCACGATCGCGATCCTTGGTATGCTGGATTTGTTGCGAAACGATGATAGTCGCTATAACCAAGATAATAGCGAGACTGAATTGGACGATAACCAGGATAGAGCGTACACTGATTCCTTTGTTGTATGTATTCAATTTTCCTTTTAATGTTTTTAACGGCTTAAAAGAGGAGAGAAAAAATGCAGGGTAGCTTCCCGCCAATACTCCAGTCAACAACGTGAAGCCAATTAAGAACAACCATGTATTACCGGACAAGATGGAGATGGTAAGATTTTTTTCAACCAGATCATTGAAGGCAGGGAGAACTAATACGATGGCTACGAGAGCGAGTATCATTGCACCAATACTGACCAGTATACTCTCGATAATAAATTGTAGAATAAGACTTTTTCTTTGTGCACCGACTACTTTACGTACGCCGACCTCTTTGGCTCTTCTCTCGGAGCGGGCTGTACTGAGATTCATAAAATTAATACAGGCAACAAGCAAAATAAAGACACCGATCCAGGTAAATAAATGAACTAACTGGATCCGTCCGGCAGTATAAGCGCCATTTTCACTTTTGTTGTAGAGATAAGTGTCTTTGTATGGAAATGCAAAGATTTCGTTTGTCGATTTGATTTCATTATCTCCTACATTGATATGGTTCTGGCTGAAAAGTCTAATTTTAGCATTGAAGTTTTCCAATGTTGTCCCTTCCCGTAACAGCACGTAAGTATAGGTTGAATTGTTTGACCAATTTTCATCTACATAGCCCATTTTCTTGGCCAAATCCCACGATAGCAGATAATCAAATTGTATACTGCTGTAGCTGGAAGGATCTTTTACGATCGCCTGGACGGTCACTAAATACTTCGATTCTATTTTGATGGTTTTTCCTATTGGATCCGTATCACCAAAAAGAGCCTTTGCATATTTTTCCGTAATGACAACTGAGTTTGCATCTTTAAGCGGATTGATTTTATCTCCTTTAAGCAATGGATAGCTAAACATATTGAAGAAACCGGGATCGGCAAAAGTGGCACTGGAAACAAGATTTTTATCACCGAAACTTGTTAGAAATTTATCATCCTGCTCGATACGCGTAAAACTTTCAATTTCGGGGAAATCACTTTTCAGTGTTGGCCCCATGATCTTAGGCGTATTTGTCCAGGCCTGTAATTCGCCTTGATAGGTATCGCGGTTACTGATAATATAAAGCCGATCACTTTTTTCGTGAAAACGGTCTGTACCCAACATATTCTGCAACCATAGGGCAATAAGTAAGGCCCCAGCCATACCAATGGCTAACCCAATGATATTAATTGCCGAAAAAGCTTTGTTCTTCAGTAAATTCCGCCGGGCGACTTTGATGTATGTCTTGATCATATTATTTCTATTCTGATATGAGATAATGGGTAATTATTCATTCCTTAATGTTTTTACCGGATTGTGATTTGCTGCTCTAATGGCTTGTGAACTTACTGTCACGAAGGCGACCAAAAGGGCTGCAGCACCTGCAAGCGCAAAAATCCACCATTGTATCTCAATGCGATAGGAGAAATCTTGCAACCATTTGTTCATTGCCCACCAGGCAATCGGTGAGGCCAGCAAAATGGAAATAATTACCAATTTGATAAAATCTTTGGAGAGCATGGCTGTAATGCCACTAACCGAAGCACCGAGTACCTTGCGTATGCCAATTTCTTTGGTTCTTAGTTCTGCAATATAGGACGCTAATCCAAATAAGCCTAAGCAAGATATAAAAATCGCCAAACCCGAAAAGATGAATGCTAGTCGAGCTGTCTGTTGCTGATCTTTAAATTTACCTGCAAATTTTTGATCGACAAATTGATATTCGAAGGGATATGCCGGATTGAATTTTTTAATGATCTGTTCGATTTTTTTGAGTTGGTCACTTATCGAAGCATTGGGATTTGTACGGATAACCAGATTATATAGTGCTGTCTTATTCGCATAGATGAGCATGGGCTTTACCGGATTATAAGGCGAACCGCTGATGTAGTCCTTGATTACACCAACGATGGTATAGGTATTGTCTCCCCATTTTAGAAAGCTTCCAATAGGATTTTCCAGTTTCATTTCTTTGATAGCGGCGTCGTTCAGTAATGCAGCAGCGCTATCGGCAGCTAATCTAGGATAATCGATATCACGACCGGCGATGAGTTTTAATCCGAGAGTTTTGACAAGATCATTTTCTGCTCTTCCTAGATCAAAGCCCATTTTTTTCTCCTGTTCAGGTGTTGAACCTTCCCAAGAAAAGCCACCCCAAGCGCTGCTCCCGCTATTGGTTATTGATGATCCGGTACGTGTGACGGCAGTAGCAACTCTACTGTTGATTAGTTCGGATTTGATCGCTTCGTAATTTTTACCCATGTCACCTTCCATCCCTATCTCGATAAGTTGATCGGTATTATAGCCAACATCACGTTGTCCCGCATATTCAATCTGCCTACGGACGACAATCGTAGCAATAATAAGTATGATGGCAATACCGAATTGAAAAATGACCAATAATTCACGGAAATTCAAGGTGATCTTTTTTGATGGGCCAAATATTTTCAGTGATTTTATAGGTTTGAAAGCCGATAGTACAAATGCGGGATATAATCCAGCCAATAGTCCCGTTATGAAGATAAAGCCTATCAACGACAGCCATATTGTTGTATCTGAAAATGAAAAGGCTAAAGGTCTATCTAAAATCTTATTGAATAGGGGGAGCGCGAGCTTAGTCAATAATATCGCACTTAGCCCTGATATAAAAGCCAGCAGTATAGATTCTGTAAGGAATTGGACAATTAAATTGAGACGTCTGGCTCCTACAACTTTTCGTACAGCAACTTCCTTTGCCCTTTTTTGGCTACGCGCCGTACTGAGATTGATAAAATTGATACAGGCTATCAATAAAATTAATAAACCAATACCCGCAACTAGTTTGACCTGATCAATTTTTCCACCAACTGGAATACCCTGTTCAAATTTTGAATACAGGTGCATTTTGGATATTGGATATAAGAACAGAGACCCTTTTAACTCGTTGTTGGATTTTTTCTCAATTATGTTGACAAGCTTTTTATTAAAAGCGTCAATATTAGTTCCTGCCTTTAATTGTACGTAACTTGAGAATGTGATTGTATTCCAATTTGGTGAATATTTGCTAGCATCGGCTAAAGGGATCAGGTAGGTGAAATCAAAACTTGTATTATTTGGAAGATCCTGCATAATAGCAGAAACCTGATAAGGCTCCTTATTATCAAGTAGGATGGTTTTATTCAATGGATCTACGTCACCAAATATACTTTTAGCCAAGCTTTCCGTAAGAATAATATTTTTTGTTTCCTGTAAAGCTTGCTCACCATTTCCTTTAAGGAGTTTAAAATCAAACATTCGGATAAAATCTGGATCGACTTCATTTCCTTTGGATTTGATTTTTTTGTCATCAAATGATATCAGTCTAGTGGTACTCCAATACATACGCGCAGCATGTTCGACTTCTGGATAGTCTTCCACAAGAGCACGCGTTGCTCGTCCAGAAGTAATCTCATTCATACCTACTTTTCCCTCATCATTCTGGCTTTTAATCCAGATCTTATATAAGTTCTCTTTATCACTATAAAAATTGTCAAACTGTAATTGATTTTGCACCCATATGCCGATAATCAATACAGCAGTCATGCCGATGGAAAGTCCAATAATGTTAATTGCGGAGTAGCCTTTGCTTTTCCACAAGTTCCGCCAAGCAATTTTAATGTAGTTTTTTATCATGTTACTAATATTAAGATAGAGACTTTAGTTTTTATCCTTGTGTTTCGTCTTAAGTTTCAATTCAACGAGCAGCATAGCCGCTAATTCAAGCAGGATGATTGGTTTGCCGGTGTTGCTGTGCAAAGAGCTAATTCAATTCGTCGGCCATAAATGTAATGCACTGTATATGAGTGTATAATTTTGTTTTTAGCAAATGTTAGATTGTTCGAAAATGGACAGTATGTTGTTCGCTTCCGAACAAATAGGGAGTCGTTTTTATTACTTTTGGCGCGATATGATTTTTTATATTACGCCAAAAGTCTGTTTTTTTATTACTTTTGGCGCGATATGATTTTTTATATTACGCCAAAAGTCTGTTTTTTATTACTTTTGACCTAATATAACTTTGTTTTTTATGAGTGTTGTTATAGGTAGGTTAGAGGAAATTAGCCTGTTACGTAAAATAGAGCAGTCGGTTGATGCAGAGCTTGTTGCTGTTTATGGTCGCCGTAGAGTAGGTAAGACTTATCTCATCAGGAACGGATTTAGTCGACCGTTGGATTTTGAATTTTCAGGTTCTCATCATGCTACATTGAAACAGCATTTGGAGAGTTTCAGTATGGCTCTTGGCAAAACCATGGGCAATATTCCTTTGGCAGTGCCAAGTAACTGGCTACAGGCTTTCGATATGCTCGAGAGCTATTTCGCTCCATTATTAAAAAAGCAGCGACGTATTATTTTTTTTGATGAGTTTCCTTGGATAAATACCGCAAGGTCGGGCTTTATGCCTGCGTTTGAAGATTTTTGGAACAGGTGGGCTTCGCAACAAAAAAACTTGATTGTGGTGATCTGTGGTTCTGCTGCGGCTTGGATGATCAAGAATGTAGTCCGCAACCGAGGAGGCCTCCATAACCGGGTTAGTCGTCGGATACGTCTGCTTCCGTTCACTCTTTCTGAAACTGAAGCATTTCTAAAAAGTCGGAAAGTTAACCTTGATAGGTTTCAACTGATACAGCTCTATATGGCATTGGGTGGTATTCCGCAATATCTTAAAGAAATTGAACCGGGTGAAAGTACAGCACAAGCGATAGATCGTTTATGTTTTCAAAAGGATGGTTTACTACAGGAGGAGTTCAACAATCTGTATCGATCATTGTTTGATGACGCGACCAACCACATGGATATCATTCGTGCATTAGCAAAGACGAGTGCGGGAATGACGCGTAAAGAAATTATCAAAACCTGTGGACTGACCTCCGGCGGACACGCGACCAAGTTACTGGAAGAGCTTGCGGAATCAAGTTTTATCCAGCCTTATATCCCTTTCGGCAAGCAATCGAAAGACAGTATTTATAAGCTGACGGATGAGTATTCGCTGTTTTACCTTCATTTTATAGCAAGTAGTCGTACTAGAACAGCAGGCTCATGGATGAAGCTTGCTGACAAGTCCGCTTGGAAAATTTGGAGCGGTTATGCTTTTGAATCGATTTGTTTTAAACATATAGACAAGTTGAAACAGGCGCTGGGAATTGAGGGAATATATACGGAGGTTTCTGCTTGGCGACAGCGTGGATGGAAGGACGGTGCAGGTGTACAGATTGACTTGCTGATCGATAGGCAGGATTTATGTATCAATGTGTGTGAAATGAAATTTTCTGTCAATCCATTTCGATTGACAAAATCTTACGCAGAACAGCTTCGTGAAAAACTTAGTATATTCAAGGAACAATCCAATACACGAAAGACGCTCTTTCTTACCATGATGACGTCCTTTGGTGTTAGTAATTTGGAACAATATTCAGGCTTGGTACAGAAGTCACTCACTATGGATGCCCTTTTTAATCGTTGATTATTTTGGATAGATCCGCAACTGAATTGCGGATCTATTCAAAATGGAGACAGGTATTTCCGAAAAATCATTCATCCCGTAAACTATCTATGGGGTTAGCCAATGCTGCTTTAATGGCTTGATAACTGACCGTTATTAGGGTGATGCCCAGTGCCGTTAATCCCGTAAGGGCAAATACTGTCCAGCTAATTGAAATACGATAAACATAATCTTCGAGCCATATTTCCATTAATAGATAGGCCAGAGGAGCTGCAACGAGGAAACCGATCAATGTCAACCAGAGGTATTCGGTGCATAATAATTTCCATAAACCAACTTCTGATGCGCCAAGAACCTTACGGATACCAATTTCTTTTTCACGTTGCTTGGTTAGAAATGCGACCAAAGCATATAGTCCAAGACAGGAAATCAGTATGGCGAGCCCCGTAAAAATACTGGTCAGGCTTTTGATCATTTCCATTTGTTCAAATTGCTTGGCATATTCTTTATCTGTGAACGCATAATCAAATATAAGATCTGGATCAAAGCGATTGAACTGTTGGGCGATTGCTTTCATCGTTTGACTGATATCTTGTTGTTCATTCAGTCTGAGTGTTATTTTATTTTTTGGTAGAAAATCAAGGAAATAGGCAGTAGGTGTAATGGACTTGAATGGGGATTCGGATAAGGTGTTCTGTATAATACCGATAATTGTGTAGTTAATCCCTCTTTTGGACAATTGTTTGCTTGTCAGATCTGTAACCCCCATAAATTTGGCCGCTGCTTCATTGATGATTACTCCCGTGGAATCTGTCTTGAAATCTTTGGAGAAATTTCTTCCTTTCAAAAAATTCCATTGTACTGTTTTGGCAAAGTTTTCGTCGATGGTGAAAATTCCCATAATGGATCCTTCTTTTGTTTCGTTCCCTTGCCAGCTAAAACCACCGCCAGTTAAAGTGAGGTTATTTACGAAATTCGAAGTGAGTGATGCCTCCTGAATCAAACGTTGACTGATCAGTTCTTTTCTCAGAATCTCAAAATTTTTGGAAATTAATGGACTACTACTGGTGATGTTGACTAAGTTTGAGCTTTTGTAACCAATTGGACGATCCTTTGTATAGTGCAATTGTTTGATCACCAAATAGGTTGCAATCATCAGAAAGATGGAAATCGCAAATTGCACGATAACCATTCCCTTTCTGGCATTGAATCCCCGTTTGCCGATGTTCATCTTTCCTTTGAGTGCAAGGATAGGATTGAAAGAAGATAAGAATAGCGCGGGATATAATCCAGCGAGAACGCCAATGGAGAGAATTCCCAAAAAGGAGTATAAATAGAATTGAATACTCGTAAATGGAACGCGCAATGCGGTATTGGTGATGGTATTTATCCAAGGAAGAAGCAAGGTACTTAATATAAGTGCTATCAGAAAAGCACAGGATACGGAAAGGATGGATTCAACTAAAAATCCGGCAATCAGTTGCCGACGGTTTACACCAATAGATTTTAGAATACCAATTTCCTTTCCTCTTTTTAAACTTCGGGCTGTACTGAGGTTAATGAAGTTTATACTTGCCAACAAAAGAATAAATATACTGATCCAGGCAAACATCCATACATATTGAATCTGCCCACCTGCATTTTTGCCATTCTTGAATGAATCATAAAGATTCCATTTGGACATGGGGTGCAAAAGAATCTCAGGGTTGATATCTGTAAGATTTGTTCTAAAGATATTGGTCAGTTTTTGCTCAAGTCCTGGAATATTTTGCGGGTTTTCAATCCTACCATATGTGCGAAAAAAGCAGTTTGACCACCTTTCGTCGACACCCTCATTTTTGTGGAGATAATCGACAAAAGGCAAAATATACGCTAATCCTTGAAAAGTACTATTTTCAGGAATATCTTCAAAAACACCCAGTATATTATATTGCTCTTTTCCGTTGAGCTGAATAGTCTTCCCGATCACATCAGTTGATCCCAATAGACGATTGGCTAATGATTCGGAGATAATCATGGTGGATGCTGCGGTAGGGGTAGAAATATCTCCATGCACAGATTTTAATGAAAACAATTCGGAAAATTTGCCCATTGCATAAAAGCCGTCAACGTTGAATTTCTTGTCCCCAACCTTAAGGTTGTTACTTTCGTTGGTGACCAATGCAACATCCTGCACCTCATTGGTAAAATCAGATGCAATTACCTTTGCTAAGGGGACAGGAGTAGAATGACCCGTAGATTTTTCATTATTGAATGTACCGGTTAACATGGCTTGATAGATACTATCATAGTTTTCATGATTATGGTTGAAGGAAAACTGTTTCAATATCCATAGCGTGCTTACCAAAGCAACCGTAAATCCCAAGGACAATCCGAGAATATTGATTGCCGTATTTAAGGGGTTGCGTTTAAGATTGCGTAAAGCGGTTTTCAAAAATAATTTAATCATGGCGGTGTTTGATGGTTATGTCTGTTGTTTTGGTGTACTGATTAATTGTCCAATATATAGGGAGTTGATTTTTATGAATAAAAGCTATTCGTCTCTCAGGCTATCTACCGGATTCAGCAGCGCGGCTTTAAATGTCTGGAACCCTATGGTGATAAATGCGACCAGTGTGACCGATACGATCGCAATCAGGTAAGCCCACCATGGCATCTCAATATGATACACAAAATCATTTAACCAATTACTGAAGAGATAATAGGCGATCGGTCCTGCAATAAGAAAAGCAAGCAGAATCAGTCTGATATAATTTGATGACAGTAAATGAACAATGCCCAGAACACTGGCTCCCAATACTTTGCGGATGCCGATTTCTTTACTACGGGCTTCGGTGGTATAAGCTGCTAATCCCAACAGACCAAGACAGGCAATAAAAAGAGTAAGAAACGAAAACATGCTCATGACATTGGATGACCGGATTTCATTTTCATATTGGTCTTGCACATGCTGATCCAAAAAGGAAATATCGAATGCAGCTTCTGGAGCAACAGTTGTATATATCTTCTTTATTTGTTCGATATATCCTTGAACATCTGTTGTTTTATAACGGATCAATAAGTTACGTGGTGATTCCGTGGGATCATTCATGGTGTAATAGCTGTAACCCCCGATTTCAGATTTAAGGTTAGCATAATTAAAATCCTGGACGACACCGGTGATGATCGAGTTGGTCGGGCTCATCTCGGTGACGATATGTTTTCCAATCGCTTCCTGCGGGGATTTATATCCTAAGTATTTCAGTACTTTCTCGTTGATCAACATATAACAGGTGGAATCTGGACGTCCCCAAATGTCGGGTAAATCTGTTCCGGCAAGCAGTTTTAATCCAAGCGTATTTACTGTCTTTCCATAGGTAACACAACTTAGTGTGGGCAAACCTTGTTTATCTGTGGCGAGTTTATAGGTTGTTTTTCCACTTTCGTTACTTCCCGGTACAGACTGTGCGAATGTAGTGTACAGCGTATGTGATAAGCTTTGAACCTGTTGATTGAGTGTATTGAGTTTTTCCTGACTCCGGAGAGAACGGATGGGGATAGAAACCACATGTTCAGGTTGATAACCCAAGTCTTTATTTCGAATAAAATTCATCTGGGTGAGCATCACACTGATGCCGATGATCAATATAATCGAAATGGTAAATTGGCATATCACCAATATTTGTCTGATCAGAACAGTTTTCCCTTGTTTGTTATAACCTTTATTCATCAATGCGATCGATTTGATTTTCGATAAGAATAAGGCTGGGTAACTACCAGCAACAAATGTAATTATAAACCAGGATAGCGCCAATATCCCTAGCATATCCCAGTTCAGAAGTTGTCGGATGGTAATATTTGTACTGCCGATGGAATTAAACACTGGGATCAAACTAATGGCCAGAACCACGCCTATGGTCATCGCAAATAGGCTAATCGTTGCGGTTTCGACAAAAAAACGGACAATGAGTTGGCTTCGAGTAGCTCCAAGTACCTTATTTACACCCACCTCTTTAGCATTCTTTTGTGACTTTGCGGTGGCCAGGTTCATGTAATTGATACAGGCAATCGCGATGACAAGAAAAGCAAGAACGGATAGTGTTCGAATGGTGTCAATGTTTCCTATACGTTTGGTAACTCCCTTTCCAAGACTTGATGAGTAGAGATGGACCTTTAATAGTGGTTGTAAGAAAAATTCGGTAAAATATCGGTTGTCTTTTTCTACGTATTTGTCAATCAACTTTGTTGCTTCTTGGGCAACAGCAGCTGGATTGGATCCTTTTTTTAGTAATATATACGTCTCATAGCTGGCATTACTCCAATAGACATTTTGCCCCATCCAGGAATCCATAATATTCATGACCATATTACAGTCTAGTGTACTATTTGCAGGAAGATCCTTGAATACACCGGTGACCTGTACGGTATCTCTTTGGTTAATGGAAATGAGTTTTCCCAGCGCTTCACTCTTACCAAACAATTTTTCTTTTGTTGAATGGGAAAGGACAATGCTTTTTTTGTTTAGAAATGCTGCATGAACATTGCCTTCAATAAACTGGAAATCAAAGATGGAAAACAGCGTTGAATCGGCTAGGTACAATTGTTTCTCATTGAAATTTTCCTCTCCGGTGCGGATGGAAGCTGTTGCTCCAAAGCCATCTTTTACAAGTCGTACCATATTGTCGACCTGCGCAATATCTGATTTCAGTGCGGGACCCACTGCATTTGGCAGGTTGATCATTTTCTCCCGATTGTGTTCTGCCGACAGCCGCATGTGCAAACGATAGATATTATCAGCTTTTGAATACATGGTATCAAAGCTCAGTTCCTGATGGATAAAAGCAAATAGCAGAAGGGATACACAGATGCCAATCGCTAATCCGCTAATATTAAGGATGCTGAAAAATCGGTTGGCCCGAATACTTCGCCAGGCTGTTTTTATGTAGTTCTTGATCATGATCGTATCTATTTGTTTCGTGCTGATATATTCAATTTGTTCTTGATTGTATACTATCTATTCGTCCCTTAGGCTATTGACAGGGTTTTGAACTGCTGCTTTTATGGCCTGAAAACTAACGGTAAAAACTGCCGCGAATAGTGATAGGCCCGCACCGAGCAAAAATGGAGTGGCTGAAATAGCTATGCGGTAATAAAAGTCTTCCAGCCATTTATTGCTCAGCCACCAAGTTAGCGGTGCCGCTATGAGAATACTGATCAAAATCAGCTGTACAAAATTTTTGGCCAGCAAATGAAAAATGCTGAGAATACTAGCGCCTAGAACTTTTCGGATCCCGATTTCTTTGCTATGCTGGAAGGCTGCAAGCGTGATAAGTCCAAATAGTCCCAAACAACCAATTAAGATGGCAACGATTGTACTGCAGTTGATCAGTTTGGCCATATTTTGCTCCTTTTGATAAAGAGAGGCAATGGTCTCATCGTAGAATTTGATTTCTGTAGGATATTCCGGGAAGAACCGGGCATATACTTTTTTAATATCTTCAATGGCGGATTTCCACTCGCTACTATTACCTGATAATTTCATATTGAAAGTATAGGATCCGAAGCTAAAACTACGCAATGCTAAAGGTTTGATTTCTGTATAGAAGTTTTGCGCATGGAAATCTTTAATTACACCAACGATAGGGTAGGTGCTCTGTCCTTGACCAATGTATTTGCCTATTGCCTCTTGTGGGGATTTAAACCCAAAAGCTTTGACGGCAGATTCATTAATCACATAAGCATTGGTGGTATCCGACTGGTTAAGATTATTTCCTGCAATTAATTTCATGTCATAGACCTCAATATAATTGGGATCCGCATTTTTAAAGTAGACATCAGATGAGACTTTTTCTTTCCCCGAAGGATCTTGGAAATGAAGCCATGAGGAGGAATAATTATCGGTTAATGGTAGCGTGCCCACTGAAACGACGGAAACGCCTTTGATTTTTTTGATTTCATTGAGGAAAGTTTGTTTATTTTGCTGGTCTATATTTTTATTCCAAAATTTATCAACCAATTTATAAGGCATATCCAACGTAACAACAGCGTTTTTATTGAAGCCCATTTCTTTGTTCAATGTATACGATAGCTGTTGACCGATGATCAGTGCCGATACCGTAAAGAACTGTGCAATAAAAAACTGAAAGACAATAAGGGTTTTACGCAAGTTGATCTGAGTCTTTCCAATCTGGAATTGTTTTCCGGCCCGAAATAGATTAACAGGTTGCACCTTTTTGATTAACCAAGCCGGATAAGCTGCAGCTATACCCGTTGTTACTGCAAGCAGGATAGCAATAAATAAACTAGATGAGCCAGAACTGGTAAAACTCTGCACTTTATCGGGGATCATTTCCTGAAAATAGTAGAAAGCGAGTTTGGTCAATAGGACCGAAAATAAGAGCGCAATAAAAATGGTTATCAGGGATTCGAAAATAATTTGAAGAACCAATGTCCCCTGACTGCTTCCCAATGTCTTGCGGACTCCAATATCCTTGCTACGTGCTGGGAGTTGTGCGGTACTGAGATTGACGTAATTAATGCAGGCAAGAGCCATTAAGAAAATAGCAACCGCTACCAGCCCATAAATAAGTGTTTTGCTTGTCTTTTCGCCGTGCCAATCTTGTACGTGTGCCGCAAAATGAGATTCTTTGAGCGGCATCATTTCTATTTGACACTTATATTCGTTTTCCGCTTTCTGGGCTTCTTGGAAGGCGATCCAATTTTTCTTGCCTATTGTTGCTATGGCTGTTTGGATATCGGTATTTTTTACGCCATCTTCCAAGCGGATATATAGGCGATTTGTACCACTGACATTTGTCCAGAGATAGAGCGGGTACGTTTCATCTTTAACCGGAATAAACTCGGTGCCATCAAATTCGCTGTTAAAATCCAGATCAGCTATCACGCCTGAAATGGTTTTAGGGATTGTATCGTTATAGAAGATGGTTTTGCCGATCAACTGGTCTACTGGCTGGTTAGGGAAATAGAGCGCTGCCCGTTTTTGGGTCAATACCAGATTATCCGGTGTAGCAAATGCTTTTTCCTGCGAACCCGCAAGCCACTTATAGCCAGCAAGTTTAAAATAGTCTGATGTAGTTTCAATAACATTTCCGGCGGCATCGGCAAAATCTTCTACCAATTTCTGGTCAACAGCACCTTTGTTGATGGTAACAGCAGATATACCATAATCTCGAAATACCGGTGCCACCAGTTCGACTCCGGGAATTTCTTTTTTTATGGCCTGATGAAAAGGCTTGGCAACGCCTGAATTATAAGTCGCTTTTCCCTCATTGCCAAATTTAGATATTAAACGATAACTGCGCTCCAATTGGGGAATACCCTCCTCGAAACTGTATTCATAATTAACAATTTTGAATATCATCCAACAGGAGGTAATGCCGATAGACAATCCAACAATATTCAGTAGCGTGAACAATTTATTTTTCAAAAGCTGACGAACAGCCGATTTTAATATAAGTGTATTCATTGTTAATTATTTTATGATGATCATAAAAGTTCTATCTTATTTATTCGTCCCTTAGACTATCTACCGGATTGGCTTTAGCGGCTTTAAAAGTTTGGAAGCTAACGGTAACCAGGGCAATGAGAACAGCTGAAAATCCAGCAAAAGCAAACATCCACCATTTTGGCTCAATATGGTAGGCAAAATTATCCAGCCACTTGTTCATTGCTATCCATGATAACGGTGTAGCGATACAGAGCGCAATGACTAATAGTCTGATAAAGTCGGAAGAAAGCAGGAGCACTAAATTGTATATGGAAGCACCAAGCACTTTGCGCACCCCGATTTCTTTGGTACGCTGTTGAGCCGTATAGGTCACCAGTCCGAGTAAACCTAGGCAAGCAATAAAAAGAGCGAGACTTGAAAAGGCTGTAAAGAGTCTTCTAAAATTAAAATCGGCTTCGTATTGACGGTTAAAATTATCGTCTAAGAAGCTATACAGAAAGGGACGGTGAGGGGCGAGTTCAGTCCATAATTTACCAATTCGGTCAATTGTTTGCTGATTGACATGTTGTAGATTCACGGCCAGATAACGGCTGCTACTTGGTTCGAGTCGTAGCGCTAATGGCTCAATTTTACGATGCAGGGATAGGTAATTGAAATCTTTTACAACACCGATGACTGTACCTTCTTTGCCCCACTGTCTAAATTGTTTTCCGATGATATCCTGTGGGTTTGAATAGCCCCATAATTTGGCTGCCGATTCATTGATCACAAGTGAATGGGCGCTATCTGCTGGGAAATCGCGTGAATAGGCTCTTCCCGCGGCCATTTTGATGCCCATATTGGGGATAAAGTCTATATCTACCTCATATAGTGAAGGAGCGAAATTGTTCATTTTGCCATCTGTCGACATGATCTCTGTTCCGGCATTTGGAAAAAATGCTCCCGGAACGGTACGTGAGGCTGCCACCGACTGTACATCTTTATCTTTTGCGAGTGTATTTTTGATTGCCTCTAAGTTATTGTTGACTTTTTCATCGAAATTATAGTCGATGATTAGACGTTGTGCTTTTTGAAATCCAAGGTCTTGCTGTTGCAGTTGATTCAATTGTGAGAATACAATCACAGTACCTGCAATCAATGCAATAGAAAGACA
>Ga0213829_1001028_pt1 | contig 21629 bp, 18 predicted proteins | sample MC6MC0896MG_FD_180665 | JGI IMG/M metagenome (GOLD analysis project Ga0213829, IMG submission 180665) | Enriched soil aggregate microbial communities from Iowa State University, Ames, United States - MC6-MC0896-MG | ecosystem: Environmental > Terrestrial > Soil > Unclassified | place: USA: Iowa...
GTTTTCCGGGAGCATCAAGCCCCGATGCACAGATGCTCAATCTTGTGGCTGATATGCTGTCAAATCGTGCTGCCGGCCTGATGGATATCAATCTGGTGAAATCACAGAAACTATTAAGTGTTGCCGCATATCCCCAACTTCTAAAAGATTATTCGATCCTTACACTTGAAGGTAGTCCAGTAGAAGGACAAACATTGGAGGAAGTAAAAAAACTGTTATTAGGTGAAATCTATAAATTACAGCATGGTGATTTTTCTGAAGATTTGATTACTTCGATTGTCAATAATGAGCGAAAATCTGAGATGAGAAAATTAGGGAATAGCCCTAGTGTAGCCTATGATCTATTATCCAATTTTACTTCAGAGCTCGATTGGGCAAAAGAACTGGATTACACGCATCTATTGTCAAAGATAACGAAAGAGGATATTATCCATTTTGCAAATAAGTATCTTTCCGATAGCAATTATGTCGTTATTTATAAAAGACAGGGTATTGATACCGGCGTGGTAAAGGTAGTCAAGCCTGCAATTACGCCAGTGACTGTTAACCGTCTTGCCGAATCTACCTTTTTTAAACAGATTAGTGCAATCGCTGAGCAGCCTATACGGCCTCATTGGATTGATTTTAATCAAGACCTGTCAAAATTCAGATTGCTGGATCTTGATGTTTTAGCCGTGCACAATCAGGAGAACGAGCTTTTTAACTTGACCTATCAGTTTGATATTGGCCAATGGGACAACAAACTATTGGATCTTGCCATCGGTTATCTTGAATTTTTAGGGACAAAAGAGAAGAGTAGCGAAAAATTTAGTCGGGAGTTCTATAAGCTTGCGTCTGACTTTCATGCTTCTTCCGGCAATGAAGAAAGTATGATCAGTATTTCTGGGTTGAACAGTAACTTTGACGTATCCGTCGATTTATTACATGATCTGCTTCACCACTGTGTTGCCGATGAAGTTGCCTTTAAGTCTTACATTGAACGTGTAAAAAAAATGCGTGCCAATGACAAGGAAGATAAGGGAGCTATTATGGAAGGATTAAAGGCTTACGCGCAATATGGTGCCAAAAACCCATTTAATTTCACGTTAACTGACCGAGAGCTCGATATGCTAAAAGCAGAAGACCTAGTCACTGTATTGCACAATCTAGCTGATATCAAACCTCGTATTTTATACTATGGCCCCCAATCAGTCAATGAATTGATGAAAAATTTAAAACCATTAAAAAATGGCAGTAGTGCATATTATAAAATGGCTAAGGGGGAAAAGTTCGAGGAAAAGCCAACTGTCGAAAATAAGGTTTTGTTTGCACATTACCCGATGAAGCAGACGGAGATATTTTGGGTCCGAACCGCAGGTTTATTTGATCGGCAGCTAATGCCTACAGTAGCCTTCTATAATGGATACTTTGGTGGTGGAATAGGTAGTATTGTTTTCCAGACACTTCGCGAATCCAAAGCTTTAGCCTATTCTACCTATGCTTATTATAAGCAGCCTCAAAAGAAGGAAAATCATGAAATTGTGGAAGCATATATCGGAACGCAATCCGATAAGTTTAAAGATGCTGTCAGTGGAATGAATGAACTCCTCACTGATTTGCCTGAATCAAAGATAGGGGTAGAGTCCGTTCGTGAAAATCTGCTAAAATCATTAGCAAGTGAGCGCGTCACAGGAGCTAGCATTCTTTCAAGCTATTTGGAAGCACAGCGTCGCGGTCTCTTAGCAGATCCCAGGAGAGCAATCTTTGAAGCAATTCCTAAGCTTACTTACAATGATCTTAAGGCTTTTCACGTGAATAAAATTAGCCATAAGCCCTTTACCTATTGTATTATAGGAGATGAGAAAGATTTAAAAGATAGTAATCTATCAAGCTTGGGTGATATCAAAAAAGTCAGCCTAAGTGAAATATTTGGATATTAATCCGATTAAAAAAAAATGTTTCAATATTTATAGTGTATTGGGGCCACATCTTGTATGATGGCCCTTTTTTACTGTCTAAGTATGAGACTTAGCAATTCATTAGTATGGTAATTACAGAGACATTTCGGTATCTCTCGGATACCACTTACATATTCCTCCTTTTCTTCAGATAGCGACCTTGTACCGATTCAACGAGGCGAAATGTTTTCTTTTCTACAATACAATTTACTACCTTTCGTCCCACAATCTATTTGATGGACTATGGCTACGATATTTCTTTTCATTGCTATTAGCGCAATAATTTGGCCTATTTATGGACATTTTCAGCGAAAGAAAATTGTTCGTGTTGCCGTGGACGAATATTTAAGTTTTGATTTAGTGATCACATTTATCAGGCCATTGTCCTGTCAGTTTTAGCTTTACACGATCGTATATCACTTTGTCTACCAGGTTTAGTTCAGCCAGATGAAGCTGCACAAATTCCCAGCAGCGTTCCTCGTTTTTTGATTTTTCCTGTTGTTGATAGACCAGAGCTAAATACATTGCTGTCAATAGTGTTGAGCTATTCACATAATCAAAATCCATTTGTGGGGACAATATATCCTCGCCACGACCCCATTCTTCGTTTTCGACCAAAATGCAGCCCCAGGTATGGCGTATAGGATCGAATTCGGGCAACAGATGCAGCGCTTGCTGTCCCGCTACTGTAGCCTTTTCGATATCGCCTTGAACCAGATAGATATTGGCATAAAGATTATGTAGATAGCCCGCTAAGTGTTCAACTTCTTTCATCGCCAGCTGATCTTCCACTTCCTTCAGACAGCACAATGCTTTATCATAATCCCCCAGATTGAAATAACATAATCCGATATTAAACTGAAGGGAACAGGTCAGTGTTGGCCCAGATTCCGAACAGAGTTGTAGGCATTCCTGAAATCTCGCTAGTGCCTCATTATATCGATGTTCTGCTACGTTATCATCCCCTTCCAGGCAGAGGTCTATTGCTTCACTGCTTGCTTCTTTTTTGTATTTCCCCAGTAATATGTTCAGGATAATCCGTCCATCAAAATCCATTGGAAACCCATTTATTTTTCTTCTCAAGGGCAGTAAATTTGCTAACCCTATCAATAATTGCATATAGCCAAACCATAGACAGAACGTGATTGTCTTTGAAAAATCGGTGGAAAATGGAACCATGATTATGACAGCAATTCCAATAGCGATGTTGACCAGAGGCCCACCTAAGGCAGCTACAAATGTTTTGAGCCTGTAATATTTGCCATCTGATATATTGAGCATGACATAGCCGCCCTCAAATTTGGAATTCAGATTCAGTTTACTCTTAAAGAAATATGTTCGCATCAGCATGTGTCCCGTGCCAATAACGATGCGTTTCGGATATTCACCAACCAGTCGCGTGAAAATCCAATGTCCCCATTCGTGTATGATCAGCGCAATCGAAAACCCCAGTAGACAAAAGGAATAATTTATGGCCATCATACCGAAATAATTAAACGGCATTGGCATAAATAATGCAACTGTCCCGAACACCAGGCTCATCCAGCCATACTTGGACATGAATGCGAGTAGTAATTTTTTAGTCATTTGCTTAGGTTGATAGTTTATATTTCTTCATATTGGCAACCGAGGTATTATGCATATTCTTTAAAGATCAAACCCCAGTTCGCATAGCATTCGTTCATGGTTATTCATGAAATATTTCATCAGTTTGTACTGTTCTGTATCCTGATATGCAATTAATTTGATACCGACTTCGGATACTTGAAAGATATCTGCTTCAGGATAGGCCATCAGGATCGGAGAGTGTGTTGCGATAATGAATTGCGACCTCTGTTCAACAAGCTGCTTTATTCTGGTTAACATATTTAGTTGGCTGATGATCGACAAAGCTGATTCCGGCTCATCAAAAATATAGAGCCCATTCCCATTAAGACGGTGATGTAATAGCGAAAGAAAACTTTCACCATGCGAACGTTCATGTAGGGATCCCCCATAATATTCCTGAACCGAATATTCGTCTACAGCAGTCGCAACATTATAGAAGCTTTCAGCCCTTAGAAAAAAGCCATCCCTGTTGCGGTATGCTGTGCGTATTACTTGGATATCCTCAAACAGAGCAGAATGAGAATCCTTCGTGCTAAAATTAAAATTCCGACTTCCACCTTCAGGATTAAAACCGGCATTTATCGCAATAGCTTCTACGAGGGTTGACTTTCCAATGCCATTCTCTCCAACGATGAACGTCACAGGATTACGAAATTTGAGTTCATATAGTGCTGCCAATGACGAAATATTATACGGATAATAAGTACGGTCTTCTAGGGGCCTGTTATTTCGGATTTGGCTAATGTAGATCATATTGTCATTTCATATTTATGTGTGGATTTGGCTGTGCACATAGCTTTGTCAAGATTTGCGAAACCTGTATTCCCATGGTTATTTTTGTTAAATGCTATAGAAATGTTTACATTTAAGAAATAAAAATCAAGATATGAAGTCTAAATTAATAAAACGATTTTTTATTTTATTCGTTTTAATTCTGACCTTAATACTGACAGGGTTTTATATTTCTTTTCGGGATATGGTTATTCCCGGTTGGCATACACTCATTATCTCAGCGGTTATATTTAAATTCTCCATTATGGCAGTCCTATCAATTTGCTTGGTTTGGAGTGGAATACTTTTCTTATCAGGCGGAGCAGGGCCTAGGAGATAATATTATCATTGGTCAATTTTGAAGACGCCGCTATGCCACATGATAGCAAAGGGCTATCGTGACTGAAATTTTGGGATACTCACACTATTTTTTTAGACCGAGAAATTTCCAAAAATTGAATTTGGATTTTTTCTCAATTTCCTCAATATGATTTACGAATATTTTTTCTAAATCTACGTTAGGTTTGATCTCAACTTTTTCCCTATTTGTGACAACAATGCCAGTATGGCCACCGACATTCGAAGGAATCTCTTCAAATTTCCCTAATGCGGTCATTTTTTTAATTATTCTTAATCCGTCTGCATATTCGTCAAATAGGGGAATCGGAAGTGGCCGATAATCTGGTGAAGACAGGATAAATTTCAAGAAAAAATATGGATCTAAATCTCCAAACTCAAGCCCGAAAACAAGTGGAACCTCAATATATTGTCTAGTTGTCAGATGCTGAAAGCCACAGTGAAAACCATGGACAAAATATCTCCATTCAGCAACTGTTCCGTTCTGTCGATCGTCTCGTTTCAACTCATTAAAAGTATCCAATGGAAAATCCCTGTTTAAATTTAAACACAGTTTGTCAACCAGCATAAAAACTAATTGCTTACCTAGTTTCCTGTAATCTTTTGCACATTGCTCAAAAAAGCCTTGATGAACTTCAATCTCTTGATCTGTAATGAGCTTTACAATGTTTAGTTCAGGTTCGATTGTATGTGTCAAAACTTGAAAACCTGAAAGTGCATCTTTGAGATATTGGCCAACTTGTTCCCGTTGTTTATTCGTTTTTCCTTTAAAAACTAGCTTTAAGGTACTTTCTCTTGAAATGGATTTGATTTCATTTACTGTCGGAATTTGGTCAATTGACTTAATAATGATTATATCTGTTGTTCTATCCAATGTAGTATTACTTTAAATATTTTCAAGGGCGGAATAATCGAAGGTTTTTTCTGGTATTCTTGCTTTTGCTGTTTTTGATCGCTGTTTTGAGAAACTATTCGTACATAAAATCACTATGCTCAAAAGTCTTTTTGTGATACTGCCTAGCTAGTTCAGCAAATCGATTATTCCTTTTTGCACTGCCCAAAAAACCGCATACACTTTCCACAGTAGGGTTTTCAAATACGGGTAAAAAAACATCCGCATTTTGGCTTCCATCCCAGATTATGAATTCTTTCAGATTTGGAACATCTTTTAATGAAGATACATCTGTCAATCCACTCATGCTTTCTAGTGAAATCCGTCGCAATAATTTACTTGTAGAAAGATCAGGCAATGCGGTTACCTGTTTAAGTGATTGAATAAATAGATTTTGCAGAGATAACAGTGCTGAAATAAATGAAAGATCAGAAAGCCCACGTACTTGCCAAAGTTCTAGGTACTTAATTGAGGGTAAGTTTTTTAGTGCTTCAAAACTTTTTATTCCACCGAGTTTAATATCCACTGACCATAAGTGTTTTAGCCCCTCAAGATAATCAATGTTAGGCGTTGAGATCGAACGTAGAACAATTTTTTTGAGATCCTTTAGTTTACGGATCGCATTGATTCCATTTTGCTGGCCTTCGAGATAGAGGTATTCCAGATTTTCGAATCTTTCAATACCTTCAATATTCGGTTTTTTGGATCTGGTGTGATACAAGACTAACTCTTTTATATTAGGGTTGATTTTTTCTAAAAAGTCAAAATTGTCCAAATCTAGAATCCCCACAGCTAGTGTTTCTAAGTTTTTGAGCTTGGTAACCGTGTTGATCCCAGTTGCCTCAATTAAACAATCTATTGAAACCTTCCTCAGGGAGGGGATACGCTCCAGAAAAGCCAGGTCACAAGCTGTGGAATAATGTCCAAATATCCGTAATGCAATATCCTGTCTTTGGGAGAAAATAATCCTTTCCAATAAATCTATTTCATCATTTGATAGCGGAGTGGAAAATTGGATATATTTTGTACTGCTATCCACCGCCAGAGCCCGTAAATCAGTTTCTTCAAAACCTGTTGAAATATTATAGTGTCCGGATCCTCTATTTATACTTTGTATGCTCATCATAAAATAACTGGCAAATAAATATAGGGAAATTTTGATGTAGATGCTAGAAATACAGATCTTTATATTGATCTAAGAAAGATAGGGCATAAGATGACGAGAAACATGAAAAGAAGACTTACCTCTGCGGAAATAAAGCTGATTTCCTATTTGGTGCGGGACACACCGGAGGGGGCCGGCATTATAGCTTCATTGGAAGGCCTATTTGTTGAGGAAATGGACGATGGTGGGATGGGCAGCCTCCAGGTAATTGTAGAAGGAGAGGACAATAGACGTTATGGAGGTGCCATAGCTGATATAGATTCTCATGATGTCGACGGAATGTATCTACTTATCTCTGTTATAGTGGATACCGACGATAATTTTTATGAATTAGATATTTTCAAAGGTGATTTTTCTCCTTTGATAAAGATTCCAGATGTATCAATAAATTTATGATTCGGTATTTAGACGAAGATGAAATTCAATCCAGACTGAGACTTGGGAAATCTCTGGAGCAATGGTTGGGTGTTGTTCAGGAAACAGATTATACCATACTCAAATGGTTAAGCATTGATAAGGAAAGCGACGCAAGCTTTTCTGTAGTCTATTTTGAATCCTTTGATGAGGGGAGTGAAGACTTCTTGGACATCTATGCGTTTTCGTTGGTTGATCCGGATGAGCTATTTGGTGTGATACATACTTTTTCTTCAATTGCTGATGCATTAGAATTTGCAGAGTCGACCTACAAAGCGTCTCCTAACAAATATATTTCTGCAGGAATGATTCAAGAAGAGTATAGGGATTATATAAATCGATAATTTTTTGATTAGAAGATGTAGAAAATGAAAAGTTATATAGTATTTATTAACAGCGTTGACAGTTGAATTGTAGCATGATCATTATGTGGTTAACTCAATTCCTTTTTTTGAGTATGTTATTAATTTCTTTATTTAGAGACCAAATCGAAAAACAATAAAACCCTAAATTTAAAATTCCTATCAATGCAATCATAGCTGTAAGCCCTTCGTCTTTATACATTTTGTATGCAATTATTGAAAAAACAGGACATAACAGAAATACGATAATGGCAATAGTTAATGATTTCTTGTTGAATTTTTGTTTTTCTACAATGACTGCGGTTTTTCTGTTGTTGAGTTCTTTCTGATAAGACAAAAATGATGAAAATTCTTTGTTTTCACTCATCACAAATCCCGTTCCCTGTCCGATTAGATCTTCAATTACTAAAAATTTTATTTCGACCGGATTATCTGCTTCTATTGCGTTCAATTCATTGTCAATTATAGTATAGAAATTATTTAGCGAATTGTAAAATGCGGATAATTGAGTTATGTCAATTTCAAGCTTGTCATCGGTTTCAAATTGAGCTTTGATATACGTGATAAAATCATCAAATAGTGGAATTGCTTCTGGAAAATGCTTTTGTAAAAATATCCTGCTTTTTGACGAGTTCATATCTAAAGCTTGTTCGCTTATAGAAATACTGTTGGGATTAAGTTCTGAAAATTGTTCAAAATTCTCTTGATTACCAGCTTCTTGATCCGCTAGGAACTTTTGCCAATCCTGAAAATATTTTTTTAATATTGTTTTGTCTATAAGTGCAATCCAAAAAAATGGCAATGAATTGTTTGCCTCAAAGAGGTACAAATTTCTACCGGTTTTTCTCAGATATAAATAACTTCTATATCCCATTTTCTGAATAAATTATTGCTCAACTCTTGTTCTTTTCTCAATACCAAAAATACATGAAAACTTTTCTAATATATTGTTATACAAAGATTATAGGGAACCAATTTCTTTTTTATCCAATACCGTTCGTAATGCTTTGTATATTCCTAAAAGCAGGATGATCAGGGAAGTCAGTGTAAGACCGAGATATTCCACCACCCAACCAATAAGAATTGCAACAATATGGATCTTGCCGTTGGCCGGTCTGAACATCGCCCCTGTGAATAGGTAAAAGGCAAAAGTACCGAACAGGCCTAACCAGATCAACGCATAAACATAATGCAGCGGATTTTTACTAAATTGGTAATTTCTCAACATAGTCAACTTTAATTAATTTTAAATATATAGCGATTTGCGTCTTGTTTATGGAAAGATTTACAATTCGCTTGATGGGATTTATGAATCGTTGGATCTTCCTAACCATGTTGAAGAAGGTATTGACTCGTGATTAACGATCCCGTTGAAGCTACAGTTACCAGTTGGGGGGCGACTATATCCAAATATATTTTAGCTTGTTATATATTTTAGCATGTTCATAAATGAACATAAGCTGTTCGATTCTGAACATGCTCTAAATATATTGTATTTATAATTTGTTCATTATAAGTTTTTTATGTTTTTGGTTGAGGGATTGGTTGACCAAAGTAAATAGTTTTTGCTTAACTGTCATGCCAAGGGATAACATTAAAACTGTATTTCGGAACCTCAAAAAGAATACGGGTTACTGTAATTAACAGAAAAAGATTGGTGATAGGGGTGGGCGTTTCACCGAAAATTCAGATTAAATGATTCTTTGATCATGGCATAGGACCCGAAATATATAAAAATGAAAATGAAACGAAATTATAAGTTTTACAGTCTCCTTGTTTTATTTCTGTTCTCGGTACAGTATGTACCTGCCCAGGCTATTCGTTCCGATTACGATTATTTTATGAAGGAATTTCAAAGATTTTTTAATGAGAAAAAATCAGATGAGATTTACGGACAATCGTCCGCCATCTATCAATCTAAAATTTCAAAAGAAAAGTTTTCGCTGGGAATGCGGAAGTTTGTAGCAAATGTGGGATTAATGCAACATTTTTCTTTTGTTGATTCGACTGCCAACGGATATAATTATACCATTAAATTTGAAAACTCCGACCAATTATTTTCTGTTCTTCTTGATCATCAGAAACAGGTGCTAAGGATGAATTTTAAGGAATTACCATTTTTCATAGAAGGTAAGAATTTCAAAGTAGAGAGTAATAATCCATTAAAAGACTCCCTAGATTTACTGGTGGAAAAATTCGTCAGACCGTATATTCAGAAGGGCGCTACCGCAGGCATTATGTTAGCGGTAATGGATGGAAAGCAGCAAAGAACATATAGTTACGGGACCATTACTAAGACAAGTAAGCAACTTCCAGATGCTTCTAAAAGTATTTTTGAGATTGGGTCAGTTACAAAAATTTTCACCTCGCTTTTATTGGCAAAAGAAGTTGTTGAGGGCAATATGCACTTAGAGGATCCGATCAGCAAATATCTGCCTGATTCTATTCCTCGTTTGGCATGGGATGGTCATCCGATTTCACTTATGCAATTATCAAATCATACCGCTGGATTTCCTCGGCTCCCGGAGAATATTTTTACGACTGATGCCGTCATGGCAGATCCATATCATCATTATAAGGTGGATTCACTCTTCCATTTTCTGAAAAAATATAAAGTTTCATCGCAGACCGGAGTCAAGTTTTCTTATTCCAATTTAGGTGCGGGTGTATTAGGCGTAGCATTAGAACGTCATAATAACAAAAGTTTTGAACAATTGGTCATTGACAATATTTGTCTGCCTTTAGGAATGAAAAATACATCACTGGAAGACGCTGGGGTGATACAAGGATACAATGAAAAAGGAAGGCTAACGTCGTATTGGCATTTGGAATCTTTGGCGGGATCTGGTGCCATTAGATCTACATTAGACGATATGATTATTTTTATGAAGGCACAGTTAGGTTTCAAAAATAAACTGACCAAAGCCATTCATTTGACTCATCAAATAACTTTCGCAAATGACGATCAAATTATGGCATTGGGTTGGCGTATTAAGAAGGCGGGAAACAAGGAAATATTTCATCATTCTGGAGGTACAGGTGGATTTAGGTCTTTTGTTGCATTTGATGATAAATCCCAAAAAGCCATTATTATTCTGTCCAATGCAGCTTTAGATGTCACTGCTATGGGATTTTCGATATTTGAAAATTGCTTATAGCGTAACTGCGCCGAAAATCAACATATCAGTACCTTTTTCCCTTATTAAAAAAGTATTGTTAAGACACCTTTCCACCAGGGGTATAGCACAAACCGTTGTTCAATTTTTTCATTCCCATCATTTTTTTGAATGCGCCGGGTCTTTTGTTGAGTTCCTCCCAATTTTCAGGACAAACCTGCCAGCTTAATCCGTATTTGTCTTTTAGCCATCCACAAACGCTCTCCTGTCCTCCACCCGATGTAAGTGCTGCCAATTTCAGCCTGGTCCTTACAGGGGATCATCAGCGAAATAGCCTCGTTAAATTTGAATATCGGTCCGGCATCAATCCCGATAAGACGCATTCCCAAAATCTCAAATTCCACTGTAAGGAGTTTCGCAGCGAAATCCTTCTGAAAGTCAGCCGGTCATTCGGCTTCTGAATTCGGGTAATACGTAATATTGATTATTTTTCCATCTTTGAAAACCGATAGGTAATATGTTGCGGTTTCCAGTGCGTTGATGTCAAACCAAAGTTTAATACTTTTTTTCATTAAATTGCAAATTATACTATACCTCGATATTTGTTGGATGATTATTAGGAACTTGAAGAATCAGTACTGGTTAAAAGTGAGCTTCCTTCTAGTTGGGATTCATCAAAGTAACAAGTATCCATAACATAAATTTTTATCGAAAATAAAATTTCTCCGCAACAATGCAAAAGTTTGGATTGACTATTGTAGCAGTTTCGCCACATCATTTAGAGCCGAAAATAGGAGAGATTTTAGAAATCTATGGAATTTATTTTATGTTGTTGATAATAAGATTGTTGTGTGCTATTTCTGTTTGTGTAAATTATAAATTGCTTCCAATAATGAATTGCCATTAATTTACTAAGTTTACAAAAGAAGAGCCAATTATATACAATGATATCTAGCAGTTAGACAAATATTTAGTGGAAAGATTTCTTCATGATATGCGGACTGCCACTACTCCATAATAGCAAATTTACGTATAAACCATATGTTTATAATATCTTCCCACTTCCGACATGAAATGATAGGAACTTCTCATGCGAAATTAGGCTCACTGCCTGCATTGAAAGTGACCAGCATCATGATTTAATATAGCTGGCATCATGATTTAATAGTTTGGATAAGCCTAACTTTAGTACCAAAACCATTAAATAAATTTATTATGAAAACCACTGAAACAAACAGTAAGACCAAGCAATCTTCACTTGGATCGACAATAGAAAACTTTTGGACCAAGGATGAATCGTCTATTCAATTGGACAAAATGGAACCAACAATCAATATTATTGAAAAGAATGGTGTTTACAAAATTAAGGTTCTAGCACCCGGATTTAAAAGAAAGGATTTTAACTTAACAATACAAGGTCGCGATTTAATTATTTCTGCGGAACATAACACTGAAAAAAAAGAAGAGTATGAAAATTACCTAAGGAAGGAATTCTCTACCAGTTCATTTTCACGCAGTTTCCACTTACCTGATGATATTACTTTGAATCAGATAAAGGCTAATTATAAAGATGGACTGCTTCATATAACCATTAAAAAAAAGGTATTGGAGAATCAGGAAATAAAAGAAATCAAAATACGGTAACTAAAATATACAAATTTCCATAATACTGCCCTTTAAACTAAAAACGATGGAAACTATTTATTTAAAATCCCTTGGCGGCGCGGGAACAGTCACTGGCTCCAAGCATCTATTAAAAACTCCCGAACTCACCATATTGGTCGATTGTGGTTTGTTTCAGGGTATTAAAACCCTGCGTGAAAAAAATTGGGAACCCTTAGATATTCCTGTCGAAGAGATTGATCTAGTTATTCTGACGCATGCTCATCTGGATCATTGCGGCTATATTCCCTTGCTCGTAAAAAACGGATTTAGAGGAAAAATCTATATGACGGAGCCTACTGCTGAACTGACAAAGTTGATCTTGCAAGATAGTGCCAAATTACAGGAAGAGGACGCAAGAAAAGCAAATTACCATCTTTATTCTAAACATCATCCTGCAAAGCCCCTGTATACAAGGGATGATGCCGAACGATCTTTTAACTATTTTTATACCGTCCGAGAAAACAGCACTATCAACTTAGGCGATAACATTCAATGTGAGTTTAAACCCTGTGGCCATATCATCGGCGCCTGTTCAGTAGCCATCACATGCTTTGATAAAACCATCGTATTTTCGGGGGACATCGGAAGGAACCATAGTGAGGTTTTACCTATTAATGACTTTTTTACCAAAGCCGATTATTTAATCATAGAGTCTACCTATGGAGACCGGTTACACGATAATACAAATGTATATGATAGTTTGCAACATTGGATCAACCTGACGGTTGAAAATCAAGGGAACATTATCATTCCAAGTTTCGCAGTAGGCAGGGCACAGGAACTTATTTATATGATTCATCAATTAAAGAAACAGAACAGAATTCCGCATGATCTACCGGTTATATTGGATAGCCCAATGGCGGCTTCTGCGACAGCCATCATGGTTGATTATGCTGATTATACTGCCGTGGACAAAAGAGAGTGGTCTGCAATTGTCTCTGGTGTTGAAATTAATAGAGATTACATAAATACGCAGGAAATCATTCGTGATAAAAAAAGTAAAATCATTATTGCGGGTAGTGGTATGGTGACCGGCGGTCGCGTTCTTGAGTATTTGAAACACGATCTAGGGAGCAGCCGGAATACGATACTGATTGTAGGCTTTCAGGCAGAAGGCACACGCGGCAGGGCACTGTTAAATCAATCGTACGAGTTGAAGATCCACGGTTCATATTATCCTGTAAGGGCTAATATTGTTGAACTAACGGGATTATCAGCGCATGCCGATCAGTCCGAATTAATGGAATGGATTGGAAAATATAACATCCCTCCTAAGCAAATCATGCTCGTACATGGCGAACCTTCCGCATTGGAGGCACTACGTGTAAAGATCCAAACAGATTTAGACATTCCGGTTAAAATATTAATCAAAGATGAACTGGTTGCCTTTTCATAGCGTAAATATTCTTTGCATCAATTGGTGCATCCCAGTGTACAGGTAAAATCATTATGGAAAGATATTTAATTTTCTTCATCTTAGCGTTAATCGCTGAAGTATTGGGGACAGTCTCTGGATTTGGTTCATCCATATTATTCGTTCCAATTGCCGCTCTGTTCTTTGATTTTAAAACAGTATTGGGAATTACTGCGGTATTTCATGTTTTTAGCAACCTGTCTAAAATTGCATTGTTCAGAAATGGGATCCGTTTGGATATTGCGATCAAGCTGGGCATTCCTGCCGTTATATTTGTCATATTGGGCGCTATCATCACCAAGTTTTTACCGATTCGGCAAATTGAGTTGGGGATGAACATCATCTTAGTCTTTCTGGCTTTATTTTTATTGTTTAAATCAGGCAAGCCAGTTAAACCATCCAATTCAAATCTTTATATTGGAGGCATCACTTCTGGGTTTATTGCTGGGATAGCAGGTACCGGTGGCGCGATTCGTGGTATTACCTTAGCAGCTTTCCAATTGCCAAAAGATGTTTTTATCGCTACTTCCGCTTTGATTGATCTGGGTGTCGATCTGAGCCGGGCAATTGTCTATATAAGCAATAGTTATTTTACCAGTAAACACATATTTTACATCCCGTTTTTGATCGGTATAAGCGTTTTAGGTAGTTATCTTGGGAAGCTGATATTACAAAGAACATCAGAAAAAACATTTAGGTACATTATTCTGATCGTTATAATTATAACTGCCGCATTCCAGCTTTATAAGTATATTTATAGTGGTAAATCATAAATAGCAAAGCCATTGATGCCTTTTACTTTCTAAACAGTACCCTTAACAAGGGTGTCAATTAAGACACCCTCATTTCGAAATCAAGATTTTAGGCCAATCGTTCATTTTTAAAATTTAAGAATACAATTGCATCCAAGTTGATTTGGCTGATAATACGGAATATAGATCATTTTATTATTCTGTTTGTTCCCGAACAGTTTTGAAATTTTTGGAAATGACCAATATGCGAGTTCGGTTGACAATATTCCTATGCCCGCTCCTGCGATCACGTCGCCGACCCAATGCTTATCATTGAACGTTCTATAAGTTCCTGTAAATAGCGCAAAGGGATAACCGAGCAAACTAAGCCACAAATTATGTCCACGATATTCGCGGAACATAAAATGGGCTGTTGCAAAGGCTGTAGCTGTATGATCTGAAGGAAAAGATAAGCTGTTTGAACCATCGGGTCGTTTTTCGTTGACCAGGTGTTTAGTGGGCGTTACGATAGCTGTGGAAATAAGCAAAGAAGTGGCCAAGATTATACTACGGTCTCTAAAGCCATGCTTCCCTTTTATATCAATTGCATTTAAGCCATAGACCAACGCTCCGGGTATAAATTGCGTGTAATTATCAACTTTAATATGCGATGGATTGTGCTCTCCGATCTCAAAACGGGTTGAACTGTTGATCTCTTTTATTCCAGGGTTGGTAAGGCTAAGAATACCATATCCAATGCATATGGATGGTATAATTATCTTTTTGTAGCTTGGTTTATACATCTTGTCCAAAGAATCGATGTGGGCCGACTCGTTTCCCACCAGCGTACCCAGACTAGTACCAATAAACATTCCAAACGCTAAATTCACTAGAAGTGAACATACGATTGTGATTAAGACTTTCATGTAATTAAATCCAAGATTTAAGAGAATAATATTTTATTACAAAAAAGTGTCATTACCAATGTGTTTAACAATGTTTTCATATAGATTTATTTAACCTTCACCTTCGGTTGTATTTTTTAACTGCATTAATAGGGTATATGCATTTTTGCTAACGATTTTTTTACCTTCGAAATCTCGATTGTTCAATACTTTCACCAACCCATTTTGAGGTTCCTCAACTGATATTCGTGTCAGGCGATAATTCCTGTTTCCTTCCCAGACGAATACATAACTTTTTCCTTCAAAGTCTATGATGCATTCATCCGGCAGGGCTTGTCCCAACGTAGTTATCGTTTGGATTTCAGCATTCATATATATGCCAGGTACCAGCTCCCGATCATATTTATCCAAATGACAATCAACATCTATCATGCCTGTTGGATCGACATTTTTACCGATCAAATGGATTTTTCCAGAATGCTTTTTACGGGGATTAGCATTGGAGTAAGCTGATAGCGTTTGTCCCAGACGTAACTGTTCAAGATCCTTTTCATAGACCTTGAGATTCAGCCGTATATTAGCTGGATTGATCAATTCGAAGAGTACATCCGATGGATTTACATATTTACCGATATTGACATTTACTTTACCTACATATCCATTGATAGTGCTGAATACAGGAGCGCTTTTACGGATATTTCCTACGGAAACCCTATTGGGTTGAATATGAATAAGCTCCAGCTGTTTTGCTATAGCATTTATTACTATTTGTTGACTGTTCATTTCGGACTGTGCTAGCTGCATTACTTTATCACTGCTTGCCTGGCTCTGGTTGAGTTCTTTTTGACGTCGATAGTCGAGCTGGGCAAATTGTAATTTTGACTGGGCGGCAAGATAGTCTTGCTGCAGTTGAACAAACTGCGGGTTTTCGACGATGGCAATAATATCGCCTTTTGAAACTTTCATGCCTGGCAACAGTCTGGTACTCTTCAGATATCCTCCCAAAGGAATACTTACTGACACAAGGTTTTGGGGCGGCACATCTATTTTTCCGTTGAGTTTTAAGACGCTGGCTATCGGCTGGTCCGAAAGTGCTACCGTCTCTAATTGGGCATTGTGCAACTGTGCGTCAGTTAATGAAACAAGAGTTTCGTCCTTCGGTTTTGGCGGTGTAGGTGAGACGTCCCCTCTATTGCCATGACAGGCGATGCCAGTTGTTGCCAACATAAGGACTATACATTGGACTATTATATTCTTCGTTTTCATTTCTATTGATTTATCATAATGTAATAAAGCTGAATAGCATTTTCATTGAGTTGCCACAACGCATCTGTATAGCTACTTTTCAGCGAGATTGCCTGGTTGACTAACGTGACAAATTCAAGATAGTCTATGGTTCCCTTAGAAAATTGCATCTGTGCCGTCTCAAAAACTATAGCTGCATTTTTGAGTCCCTCGGTTTCATATTGATCAACAATAGTAAGATTGGTCTGATAGCGTTGAGTGAATTCCTGAACTCGTTTTTCAAGTGCGGATTGTGCATTTTGCAATTCGTCGCTAGCGATGGTTTCTGCCAGACGTGCAGTTTCGATCCGGGCATGCTGTCCTTTGGAGAATACCGGTATAGAGAGCCCTAACTGCACAGAATGAAATCTTGGACTCGCGTCGTAGGTTCTGTTATCGGGACCCGCACCTTTAAAACTATTCAGATTATAGCCTAATTGCAGCTGGGGGAGAAGCCTGGATTTTTCAACTGCGGTCGCCTGTTCGGAGACTGTTTTTCCTTGTTCCAATACCTTGAGCAGAGGATGACCTTCTAGCGAAGGTGGGTTGAAAACCACTTTTCCAGTTGGGGCAGGGGTACAGATGAGGTCAGTATTGAGCAGCCATTGAAACTGGGATTGAAGGACCTTTATTTCGGCATCCACCTGTCGCAATTGGATCACAATGGCTGTTTTTTGATTTGAGGCCATAGCGCTTTCCATTACATCACTTTCACCTGCTTTCTGACGAAGAATAGTTTTAGCAAGAAAGCTGCTATATAGTGATAGTGCTTCGGTTAATAGCTTTTCCTTTTGCTGCCAATACATGATATTGTAATAGGTAAGGCTGACAGCCTTTTTAAGCTCAAACTCTTTGAGAGCGACATTCAACTGGCTTCTTTTCCAGTCTTCGGTATACAGGGCACGTTGCTTACGGTAGACAGCTGGAAAAGCAAAACGTTGAACGATGCTGAGCTTAGTGTCTTGATAAGCGCTATTGATCTGGCCGTAGTCCAGACTGATATCCGTCTGTGGAATATCAGCTGTGGACGTACCGATTAGTGCTTGGGCATAAGCGGCCCGTAGTTTTTCACTCTTTAAACTACGGTTATTTTGCTGTGCGAGCGCGATAGATTGATCCAAAGTGACGACAGTCTGTGCATTTGAGTTTCCAATACTTAGCAAAGCAATTACAAACAACATAGGGGCAAGAGCCCCAGGTCTGAGCTTAGCGCCTTTAAATCCGCGCTCCATGGTTACGTATAGAAGCGGAAGCACAAATAATGTCAATAATGTCGCAATAAGCAGCCCCCCGATAACCACAGTTGCCAAAGGGCGTTGTACTTCAGCTCCGGCGCCGTTGCTTAGCGCCATAGGAATAAATCCCAACGAGGCGACCGACGCAGTCATTAAAACAGGACGTAACCTATTTTCACCACCATCGACGACGATACGTACTATATTACGGATTCCACTTTTTTGAAGCCGGTTAAATTCGGATATCAATACAATACCATTGAGGACAGCTACGCCAAATAACGCTATAAATCCGACTCCGGCACTGATACTAAAAGGCATTCCCCGCAGTGCCAATAAGAATACTCCACCGATAATCGATAATGGTATGGCCGTATAGATCAATAAACTTTCCCTAACGGATTTAAATGCAAGGAATAAGAGTATAAAAATTAGCGCTAAGGCAATAGGTACTGCAATCAACAGGCGCTGTTTGGCGTTGTTGAGGTTTTCAAAAGAACCGCCATATTTAATGGAGTATCCTGTTGGAAGTTTGATTTCCTTATCAATCTTAACTTGTAGGTCATGAACGATACTTTGTACATCCCGACCGTTGATATTAAATCCGACGACAATCCGCCGTTGCGCATTTTCCCGTTGGATCTGATTAGGCCCCTGTACAATTTCTACATGGGCCAATTGGGACAGTGGAATTTGGTTGCCCATCGAAGTAGGAATCAAAAGGTTACGGATATCAGTAATATTATTTCGGTCTCTGGCAGCTAGCCGTACGACCATGTCGAATCGTTTCTCACCCTCGAATACCAGACCTGCATGCTGTCCGGCAAAAGCAGCATTGATTGTTCTGTTTACTTCATCAATCGAGAGATGATACTGTGCAATGATGGGGCGATTATAAGATATGACAACTTGCGGAAGTCCAGCAATCGGTTCGATGTAGAGATTTTGGGTTCCCTGGACCTGTTCAATTATTTTACCTATTTTTTGAGCATGTAAGGTCAGGGAATCTAGGTTGTCTCCAAATATTTTGAGGACAACATCCTGACGTGCCCCAGTCATCAGCTCATTGAACCGCATTTGCACAGGGTACTGAAAACCGGCCGTAATGCCGGGAACATCGGCTAATGCTTCGCTCATTTTTGTAGCAAGTTCAGGAAAGGTATGTGCCGAAGTCCATTGTTTTTTGTCTTTTAGGATGACCATCATATCCGAGGCCTCCATCGGCATAGGATCGGTCGGCACCTCGCCACTACCAATTTTGGTGACTACCTTTTCTACTTCAGGAAATCTGCTCTTTAAAATATGGGCAGCTTTCTGTGTGCTTTCGATCGTCGTAGTCAGGTTACTTCCTGGGAGGACACGGGTATCTACCGCAAAATCACCTTCCTCCAGTGACGGAATAAATTCACCACCTAGCTGGCTGAGTATCACCACAGCTCCTATAAAAAGTAAAATAACCAGTGTAAAAATTGTCTTTGGAATCCGCAGTACTTTGAGTAATGTGTGCAGGTAAAACTTTTCCAGTCTTTTCATTAGCTTATCCGAAAGCGACGGTCTGTTACTTTTTGAACGAAGTACAAATGAACTCATCATCGGTATATAGGTGAGCGATAGAAGGAATGCGCCCAATAAAGCAAAGGCAACAGTTTCGGCCATAGGTTTGAACATTTTACCTTCAATTCCCTGTAGCGTTAAGATGGGGAGGTAAACTATCAGGATAATGATCTGTCCAAAGACAGCGCTGTTCATCATGCGACCGGCTGATGCTGTTACCAAATCGTCCATTTCAGAAGGAGGTACTTTGAGTAGGGCTTTGAATCGTTGCTGTGACATCAGCTGATGCATGACGGACTCAACAATAATGACGGCTCCATCAATGATTAATCCAAAATCCAGTGCACCTAGACTCATCAGGTTGCCACTGACACCAAAAAGGTTCATCATGCAGATTGCAAAGAGCATGGCCAGAGGAATGACCGAGGCCACGAGCAACCCGGCCCGTATATTACCCAGAAAGAGAACCAGCACAAAAACGACAATCAGTGCGCCTTCCAAAAGATTTGTCTGCACCGTGCTGATGGCATTATTGACCATTTTGGTACGGTCTAGAAAGGGCTCGATGATGACTCCTTTTGGCAGGGTTTTTCGGATTTCCTCTACCTTGGCCTTGACGTCCGCAATCACTTGGCTACTGTTTGCTCCTTTAAGCATCATGACGACGGCTCCAGCCACCTCACCATTGTCATTGTAGGTCATGGCACCATATCGCGTTGCAAAGCCCGGTTTGACCTCGGCAACATCCCGAATGAAAATAGGTAAGTCATTTTGCTGTCCTTTGATCGCAATATTCTGAATGTCTTCAATCGTGCCAACCAATCCTTCACTTCGGATGTAGAGGACTGTGGGGCCTTTTTCGATGTACGCGCCACCGGTATTCTGATTGTTGGTGTTGAGGGCATCAAAGACGTCGTTAATGGTAATCCCATAAGCATTTAGCCTATCGGGATTTACAGCGATCTCATATTGTTTGAGTTTGCCGCCAAAACTGCTGACTTCGGCCACACCTTTAACACCCAATAGCTGCCTTCTGACAATCCAGTCCTGGATAGTACGGAGCTCAGCCACATTATATGTACGCTCGTATCCCTGTTGCGGGCGAACTACATATTGATAAATTTCTCCAAGACCTGTGGAAATAGGACCTAACTGCGGAGAACCTATACCAGTCGGGATTTCCTGTTGTACCTGTTGTAGACGCTCAGCTACCTGTTGCCGGGCCCAATAGATATCGATATTGTCATCAAAGACAATGGTTACAAGGGATAAGCCAAATCTCGAAAAGCTTCGGATTTCCTGTAATCCAGAGATATTACTGTTAGCCTGCTCGATTGGAAAGGTAACCAGCCTTTCAATATCTGTTGCTCCAAAGGATGGAGCTATTGTAATGACCTGCACTTGATTATTGGTAATATCGGGTACGGCATCAATAGGCAATTTCGTTACCTGATAAGTGCCTACACCGATCAAAGCCAACATCAACAGCACGACAATGAGTTTGTTCTTTACAGAGAACTCAATAATTTTCGTAAGCATACAAATTGATTCTGTTAAATCGTAAGTATTGACAAGACAAAGATGCTAGTACAGAGCAATACATTGAGATTGAAAAGTGCTTTCGTATTCGCATACAGAAATTATCGGCTTTTACTGTCAAGAAAGCTGCTGAACTGCGGATGTCTTTATCCTAAATAATAAAAAGAAGATTTAATTTAACAGAATTTTGGCGGTTGCCATATGGAGGTAAGGAATATATCGTCTATAAAATGATCATTTCGAATGGGAGTAGTATTATCTTTCGTTAGTATGGAGCTGTTATGAATATCTACTTCTATAGCTGGTACACAGACAAAAACTGCATAGTATGAAGTCATACGCATCATGAACGGAAGTTTTTGATCTTCCTCATAATCGTCATCGTGCGGATGGTTTTCCAGATGATCTCCATTATAATGAATCTTTAGAAAATTGAGGACAGATAGTTCTGGATTTTTTTTCTTATGCTCAAAATAATGCTCTATCAACAACGGAAACCGCAACAATTGTGCAATTTCAGTTGCAGAGGCGATATAGATCGTCAAAAAGCATATAGCAAGCAATTTTTTCATCCTATACAAAGTTATTAAAAAATATTGTCCCAAAAAGTCAAACAGCTTAAAACTGCACATAAATGTTTAGATTTAAGTAATAAGATGAAAAAGACACGTTTTACAGAA
>Ga0213829_1001031_pt1 | contig 21595 bp, 18 predicted proteins | sample MC6MC0896MG_FD_180665 | JGI IMG/M metagenome (GOLD analysis project Ga0213829, IMG submission 180665) | Enriched soil aggregate microbial communities from Iowa State University, Ames, United States - MC6-MC0896-MG | ecosystem: Environmental > Terrestrial > Soil > Unclassified | place: USA: Iowa...
TGGAGCAGAACCTGCGCCGCGCCTTGTCCATCTCCAACGGTGAGCTGGGCATTCTCTACTCGAGCCCGATCAGCATGAGCGTATGGGGCCTGACCATCTGCATGATGTGCCTGCCGCTGCTGCGCATCTGGCGCCGCCGCAGCCTGCAACGTCGGGCTGTTGCGGATGCCTGATCGATCGTTGCCGCTGTTCTGGGCAACCGGGCTGGTCGGCCTTGCTGGCGGATTTCTCGCCAGCAAGGTCGGCTGGCCTTTGCCGTGGATGGTCGGCTCGTTGCTGGCGATCATCCTGGTGCGTTGCCTGACCCCCTGGCAGTTGCCGGAAATCCCCAACGGACGTAAATGCGGCCAGTGGATCATCGGCGTCGGTATCGGCCTGCACTTCACCCCGGCGATCCTCGAACAAGTGTCCGGGCATTTCGGCTTGATTCTGTTTGGTGCGCTGTTCACCACCGCTTCCAGTGTCATCAGTGTATGGCTGCTACGGCGCAGCGGTGAGGATCGCGCCACCGCCTTCTTCGCCAGTATGCCGGGCGGTTCCGGCGAAATGGTCAACCTCGGCGCACGCAATGGCGCGGTGCTCAGCCAGGTCGCCGCGGCGCAGAGTCTGCGTGTGCTGGCGGTGGTGCTGTGCGTGCCGGCACTGTTCAAGTTGCTGCTCGGTGATGGCGTGCCGGTCAGCCATGCCAGCAGTGTCAGCTGGGGCTGGCTGGCGTTGATCACGCCGCTGGCGGTGTTGGTCGGTTATGGCTGGCAGCGCTTGCGCCAACCCAACCCATGGTTGTTCGGGCCATTGCTGGTGGCGGCAACGGTAAGCCTGGCGGCTGATTTGCAGATCACCCTGCCGGAGGGCGCCAGCCAGATGGGCCAGTGGTTGATCGGCAGTGGCCTTGCCTGTCACTTCAACCGGGCATTCTTCCGCCGCGCGCCGTCGTTTCTCGGCCGCACCTTGCTGGCTACCGCCTTGAGCATGGTGATTGCAGCACTTGCGGCGTGGGGTTTGAGCAACCTGAGCCAGCTGGACTTGCGTTCACTGACGTTGGGCATGATGCCTGGGGGGATCGCCGAGATGAGCCTTACGGCGGAGACCCTGCAGTTGTCGGTGCCGTTGGTGACAGCGATGCAGGTAATGCGCTTGTTGTTTGTGCTGTTTCTGGCAGAGCCATTGTTTCGGCTGTGGAATGCGCGGGATCAAAACCAGTAAGGGGGCGCAGCACACGCCCCCAACCAAGGCCCCTCAACAGAGTCACTGAGGCAGCGCCCACTCCACAGGTTTCATGCCGTGCTGCTGCAGGAAGCGGTTGGCATGGCTGAAATGCCCGCAGCCGATAAAGCCCCGGTAGGCCGACAACGGCGACGGATGCACCGACTTGAGCACCAGGTGCTTGGTGCCGTCGATCAACTTCTGCTTGCTCTGGGCATGTGCGCCCCACAGCAGAAAGACCACATTCGATTGCCGCTCGCTGACCAGCTGGATGATCCGGTCAGTGAACGACTCCCAGCCTTTCTTGGCATGCGATGCGGCATTGCCCCGCTGCACGGTCATGGTCGTGTTGAGCAATAGCACACCCTGCTCTGCCCAGCTCTGCAGATAGCCATGGGCAGGAATCGGCAGGTTCAGGTCACGCTGCAATTCTTTATAGATATTCACCAGCGATGGCGGTGTCGGAACGCCAGGCTGTACCGAGAAGCACAGGCCATGCGCCTGACCTGGGCCGTGGTAGGGGTCCTGGCCGAGGATGACCACTTTGACCTGGTCCAGCGGCGTGCTGTTAAGGGCGTTGAAGATCAGCGGGCCAGGTGGATAAATCTCTTTGCCGGCGGCGTACTCCTGGCGCAGGAACTCGCGCAGCTGCTGCATGTAGGGCTGTTCGAACTCGGCGCGCAGCGCCTCCTTCCAGCTGGGCTCAAGCTTGATGCGGTCGTCGTCGGTCATCGGTGTGGTCCTGAAACTGAGGGGCGCGACACTAGGAAAGCTGCCCGAGCTTGTCAATCGATCCGACCGACGACCGGCAGCCTGCGGCAGAGCCGACCATACTGAGCCGATGATCTGTGCGAGGTAGTTCATGGCCGTAACCAGCGAAGTACTTACCGGAGTGGACGGTGCGCGAATCGGCATCGCCACGCTGGATGCAGCGAAATCCCTCAACGCGTTGAGCCTGGCGATGATCGAGCAGCTCGAGGCGCTGCTCCAGGCGTGGGCGAGGGATCCTGGTGTCGTCTGCGTGCTCTTGCGGGGCAGCGGTGCCAAGGCATTTTGCGCGGGTGGCGATGTTCGCGCGCTGGTCGACCAATGCCGCGCACAACCCGGCCAGGTGCCAGCAATGGCCAGACAGTTCTTCGCTGCCGAGTACCGCCTGGACTATGCCCTGCACTGTTATCCCAAGCCTTTGCTGTGTTGGGGTCATGGCCATGTGCTGGGCGGCGGCATGGGCCTGCTACAGGGCGCTGGGGTACGCATCGTGACCCCGAGCAGTCGGCTGGCCATGCCGGAGATCAGCATAGGCTTGTACCCGGACGTAGGCGCCAGTTGGTTCCTCAGCCGTCTGCCAGGCAAGCTGGGGTTGTTTCTCGGCCTGACAGGGTCGCCGATCAACGCCCGTGATGCGCTGGACCTGGGTCTGGCGGATCGTTTTCTTGGCGAGCAGCAGCAGACGGCATTGATTGATGAGCTGCTGCAGTTGAACTGGCAGGAACAGACCGTCTTGCAGTTGAACAGCCTGCTCAAGTGCCAGCAGCACCGCGCCCTTGCAGATCTCCCACAGGCCCAATGGCTGCCGCGGCGAGCGTTGATCGACGAGGTGCTGGATGTGGCCGACCCTATTGCCGCCTGGCGTGCGATCGCCAGCCTGCGCCAGCACGGCGACCCGTTGTTGGCGGCTGCAGGGCAGCGCCTGCACGACGGTTGCCCGCTCAGCGCACATCTAGTGTGGGAGCAATTGCAGCGAGCCCGGCACATGTCGCTGTTGCAGGCGCTGCAGATGGAATATGCGATGAGCCTGAATTGCTGCCGGCATCCTGAATTCAGCGAGGGCGTGCGTGCGCGGTTGATTGAAAAAGACAACACGCCGCGCTGGCACTGGCCTGATGTGGCTCAGGTGCCAGCGGCGGTGGTTGAGGCGCACTTTGCCAAAGCCTGGGAGGGCCGCCATCCGCTGGCCGATCAAGTTTAGGACAGGACCTCAGCGATGCCGATTGCGATCATCGCGCCCGCCATCCGGGCGGCGATCACGGTCGCCATGGCCCCTTGAATGCCAACGCCCTTCCTGCGATCGGCGGTTATCGTTGCGGTAATCATGCCGCTCTCGATCACGACGGTATTCGTAGCGCTGCCGATTACCGTAATCGTTGCGTGGATTGCCATACCACTGCTGGTTCATCCCTGGATGCGGCTGCGGCCGATAGTGCGGCGCCGGTGCCGGGCGGTAGTAGCGCGGTGCAGGCTGATAGTAGTAACGGGGCTGCGGCACCACGTAATAGTCACGCTCATAGCGCTGATAGCCGGGATACCCGTAACGCTCGCCACTGTAGTACTGCGAGCGAGAATACCCGCCACCGGCGTAATAAGGGGTACAGGCACTGGTCAACATTGCGAGCAGGACGATGATTGGGATTCGATAGGACATGGCGGCCTCCTGGACCGCTGGGGTGCCCGGCACAGCGGCGCTGGCGGGCGTCGATCGGCAAACGAATATCGACATGGGTTAAGACACTCGCCAGCCGATCCAGTGCCGTATGTGTAAAGATTTGCAACAACTCAGGTAACCCTGAAAAACATGCAGTTATTTTCCCGCCAGCTCTCTAGAATGTCGCCACTGGCACACATCACGGGAAGATCATGCCGTCACGTTCCGCCCTGTTCTCGCAGCGCTCGCTGATCATCGCGCTGCTGATCCTGCTGGCCTGCGGTTTTCTTGCCACGTCTCTGCTGGGCTACTTTTCCTCGCGTGGCGCAATCCGTGATGGCATCGTCAATACCGAACTGCCGCTGACCTCAGACACCGTCTACTCGGAAATCCAAAAGGATCTGATCCGCCCGGTGCTGATCTCATCGATGATCGCGCAGGACACCTTTCTGCGCGACTGGGTGCTGGCCGGCGAGCAGGAGCCAGAGCGGATCACTCGCTATCTGGATGAAATCCTCAGCCAGCAGAACACCTGCACCGCGTTTTTCGTCTCCGAGCGCAGCCATACCTATTACCAGGCCAAGGGCGTACTCAAGCAAGTCAAGCCGGATGCCTGGCGCGATGCCTGGTATTACCGCGTGCGCGAATCGCAGGCGCCGTACGAGATCAACGTCGATCTGGATATGGCCAACCATGACAAGCTCACGGTGTTCATCAATTACCGTGTGCTCGATTATGACCAGCGCTTCATCGGCGCAGCCGGGGTCGGCCTGAGTGTCGAGTCGGTAGTCAAATTGATCGACGCTTATCAGCAACGCTATCAGCGCGCCGTGCTGTTCACCGATGCCAACGGCAAAGTCATCCTGACTGGCTCGGACGGCAGCATGCATGGCCTGCGCGCAGGCCAGCAACTGGCCGACAGCAAAGCGTTCGAGACGCTGCTGGCGCGCATGCCGGTGCCCTCGCCTGGCAGCCACGAATATCAGGACGAGGCAGGCCACAGCCACTTTCTCAACGTGCGGCCCATCCCCGAACTGGACTGGTACCTGTTGGTCGACAAACGTGAGAGCGGCGCGCTGGACCGGGTGCGCCAGTCGCTGTACCTGAACCTGGCGATCTGCGCCATGATCACCCTGGTGGTGTTGTCGCTGCTGCATGCGATGGTCAAGCGCCATCAGCAAAGCATCGAGTCGCTGGCCACGCTGGACAGCCTGACCGGCCTGCCCAACCGCCGCAGCTTTGACCTTTTGGCCGGGCAGGCACTGCAGCAAGCCAAACGCGAGAATGCGCCACTGGTTGCCCTGCTGATCGACCTTGATCACTTCAAGCTGCTCAATGACACCCATGGTCACCTGGCCGGCGATGAAGTGCTGCGCCAGTTTGCCAACGTACTGCAAGGCAGCCTGCGCCAGTCGGATATCCTTTGCCGCTGGGGCGGTGAAGAGTTTATCGTGCTGCTGCGCGAGACCGAGGGCCGCCAGGCCATCGATGTCGCCGAGAAGGTCCGCCGCCGCACCGAGCAGTTGATCTTCAGCTACAACGACCAACCGCTGCGCCTGACCACCAGCATCGGGCTCAGTGCACTGCAACCCGACGACAGTTTGCACAGCTTGCTGACCCGTGCCGACCATGCCCTTTATCGAGCCAAGCAGGGCGGACGCAATCGAGTCTGCAGTGAGATGCCCGGAGCAGTCCATGCCTGACCCACAATCCTGCCCCGCCTGCGGCGCAAGCAACGGCTGCAGCCTGGCTGATCCACGCAGCGCCACGCAGAACTGCTGGTGCTTCAGCGTCAGCATCGACCCGGCGGTACTCGCCGCCCTGCCCGCTGAACTGCGCAACAAAGCCTGCCTGTGCCCCCGCTGCGCAGCCGTGGACGACCAGCTCAAAGCGGCGCAACAGCCGCCAATTGGGTAAACTGCGCGGCCAATTCCTGTGCTGTTGCCGCCATGCGCCTTGATCGCTTCCTCGCCAATCTGCCCTGCTACAACCGCCAGCAGGTGCGCCTGCTGCTGGCCCAGCAGCGTGTGCGCGTGGATGGCCAGGTCAGCAAGGACCCACTGCACGAGGTTCGCGAGTTCAGCCGGGTCGAGGTCGATCAGCAGGTGCATCAGGTCGGTCGCTCGGCGCGCTACCTGATGCTGCACAAGCCGGCCGGCTGTGTCAGCGCCACTCATGACCCGCAGCACCGGACCGTGCTCGACCTGCTCCCGGCCGAGCTGCGCGCTGACCTGCATATTGCCGGGCGGCTGGACTTCAACACCACCGGGCTGCTCCTGCTGACCAATGACGGCCAGTGGTCACGGCGCTTGACGCAACCAAGCACAAAACTGGCGAAGGTCTATCGCGTCGAAACCGAAGACGAGATCGGCGCGCACTACCCGGCCAAGTTCAGCGAGGGCTTCTACTTCGCCTTCGAAGACCTTACCACCCTACCCGCCCAGCTGGATGTGCTCGGCCCTCGACTGGCCAGGCTGGCGATTGTCGAAGGTCGCTATCACCAGGTGAAGCGCATGTTTGGCTATTTCCAGAACAAGGTCGTTGGCCTGCATCGCGAGTCGATGGGCGGCATCCATCTCGACCCCACGCTGGCCCCTGGCGAATTCCGGCCACTGACAGCCGATGAAATCGCTCTGTAAACAGCAAGCATCTCCAGCGCAGACCGCCGAGCGATTTTATTCACCAATTGCTCAATGGCACTTGCGGGAATGACGTCGGGCTGCTTGAATCGAAATCGTCAGTCCGCATGTGACTCACCAGTCACACCTGCAGTCCAAGACACCTTTTTGCTGGCCACCCCAGGTCTCGCTACCTTGGGGGCACGGCAGATTGCCCCGCCTACAACAACAGCGTCGACACGTGTGCGAAGGATCGACACCGGGCTCTGCAACCTCTTCAGGCGTATGCCTACCTGTCATAAAGAACGTGCACCCTAGGTGACGCGAATACCCTTTTTGCGCCAGGAGTCGATGACATGAGGCCAGAAATCGCTGTACTTGATATCCAAGGTCAGTATCGGGTTTACACGGAGTTGCATCGCGCCGACGGCGCCGAGAAGACGATCATCCTGATCAATGGATCGCTGGCGACCACGGCTTCGTTCGCCCAGACAGTGCGCAGCCTGCACCCGCAATTCAATGTGGTGCTGTATGACCAGCCCTATGCCGGCAAGTCCAAACCGCATAATCACCACGAGCGGCTGCTGACCAAAGAAACCGAGGCACACATCCTGCTGGAGCTGATCGAGCACTTCCAGGCCGACCATGTCGCTTCGTTTTCCTGGGGTGGCGCCTGCACCCTGCTCGCCTTGGCGCACCAGCCCCGACCAGTGAAGAAGGCCATCGTCAGCTCGTTCTCGCCGGTGATCAACGAACCGATGCGCGAATACCTCGAGCGCGGCTGCGAATACCTCGCCGCCTGCGATCGCTACCAGGTCGGCAACCTGGTCAACGACACCATCGGCAAGCACCTGCCGTCGCTGTTCAAACGCTTCAATTACCGGCACGTCAGCAGCCTCGACAGCCACGAATATGCGCAGATGCTGTTTCACATCAATCAAGTGCTGCAGCATGACCTGGAGCGGGCACTGAAGAGCGCGGCCAACATTGCCATCCCGGTGCTGTTCATCAACGGAGATCGCGATGAGTACACCACCGCCGATGACGCCCGCCAGTTTGGCCGTCATGTCGACCAGAGCCACTTCAGCGTGATCAACGGCGCCGGGCATTTCCTCGACATGGAACACAAGACCGCCAGCGATGCACAACGCAGCGCCATGCTTGGTTTCCTCAAACCGAGCCAACGCGAGCCGCGCCCGCGCAGTCACTATGTGCAGAGCCAGCATGCATTGGCGATCTGAGCCTGCCGGCGTGCTTTTGCCCGTGCCAAAGCCACGCGCAACAAGCCGCCGGACAGCTAAATTTTAAGGCTGGGCTTTTATTCACCAGAGGGTTCTGGTACAAAGTCGAGCTGCAAAGCGCACGCCGCTTCGCTGGCAAGGATGTACGCGTAAAGCGGGTATAGTTTAATGGTAGAACAGTAGCTTCCCAAGCTTCCGACGAGGGTTCGATTCCCTCTACCCGCTCCACCTCGTCCACCGTTGCACCGCATGACATTTGCGCAATGTCATCGCCTGTCTAAAGGAGCCCCGGCTCCTTTTTTCGTTTCTGCCCTTCCATCGATTTGCTGCAGACCTTGCCGGCCCTTGGCGGCTGCAACGCGCTGCGCGCAAAAAGCTTGCACACCAAACGCAGCAGGCGGATAAGCTCGAGCATTGTGTGAAACATTTCCAAAGGACTGCGCATGTTTCTCTCCCGCTGGCTCCCGGGCCTGGCCAACCTGCTGCACTATCGCCGCGAGTGGCTGCACGCCGACATACAGGCTGGCTTGTCGGTCGCTGCGATCCAGATCCCGATCGCTATCGCCTATGCGCAGATCGTCGGCCTGCCGCCGCAATACGGGTTGTATGCCTGTGTGCTGCCGATGATCGTCTACGCCCTGATCGGCAGCTCTAGGCAGTTGATGGTCGGCCCCGACGCCGCCACCTGCGCCATGATCGCCGGGGCCGTGGCGCCGTTGGCGCTGGGTGATCCACAGCGCATTGCCGAGCTGTCGGTGATCGTCACCGTGCTGGTCGGGGTCATGTTGATTGCCGCTGGGGTGGCGCGCGCAGGGTTCATTGCCAGTTTCTTCTCGCGACCGATCCTGATCGGCTACCTCAATGGTATCGGCCTGAGCCTGATCGCCGGGCAGCTGAGCAAAGTGGTTGGCTTCAAGATCGAAGGTGACGGATTTATCCTCAGCCTGATCAACTTCGCCCAGCGCCTGGGTGAAATCCACTGGCTGACACTGGTGATTGGCTTGGCCGGGTTGGGCCTGCTGATCGGGTTGCCACGGCGCTACCCGCGCCTGCCGGCAGCGCTGGTGACCGTAGTGCTGTTCACCTTGATTGCGGGGGTATTTGGCCTGGACCATTTTGGCGTCGCCATCCTCGGCCCGGTGCCCGGCGGCATGCCCCAACTGGCCTGGCCGCAGAGCTCTCTGGCAGAAACCAAGAGCCTGCTGCGCGATGCCCTCGGGATCGCCACCGTGAGCTTTTGCAGTGCCATGCTCACGGCACGCAGCTTCGCCGCGCGGCATGGCTATGCGATCAATGCCAATCACGAGTTCGTTGCCTTGGGTGTGAGCAATCTGGCTGCCGGGTTCTCCCAAGGCTTTGCCATCAGCGGCGCCGACTCGCGCACGGCGGTCAACGACATGGTCGGTGGCAAAAGCCAGCTGGTTGGCATCATCGCCGCGCTGGTGATTGCATTGATTTTGCTGTTCTTCACTGCGCCCATGGCCTGGATTCCGCAGGCAGTGCTCGGCGCCGTGCTGCTGATGGCCGGCTGGGGGCTGATCGATGTGCGTTCGCTGGGCAAGATCTACCGGCTCAGCCGCTTCGAGTTCTGGCTGTGCCTGCTGACCACGATTGGTGTGCTTGGCCTGGGCGTGCTGCCCGGGATCATCTTCGCGGTGACCTTGGCCATCCTGCGCTTGCTCTACAGCATCTATCAACCCACCGATGCCGTGCTGGGCTGGGCACCGGGGATCGAAGGCCAGGTCGACGTGCGCCAACACCCCGACGCGCGCACGGTAGCGGGCCTGGTGGTGTATCGCTTCGATGACGCGATCCTGTTCTTCAACGCCGACTACTTCAAGATGCGCCTGCTTGAGGCAGTGCAACGCGACAGCCAGCCGCGCGCGGTGCTGTTCGATGCCGAAGCGGTGAGCAGCATCGATGTCAGCGGTATCGCCGCTCTGCGTGAAGTACGCGACACCCTCGCCGCGCAAGGTATTCATTTCGCCATTGCGCGGGCACGTGGGACGTTTTTGCGCATGCTGGTGCGCTCAGGCATGGCCCGGGAAATGGAAGACAAGCTGCTGTTTGGCTCAGTGCGCGCCGGTATTCGTGCTTATCGCGTGTGGAGCAACCGCGAACGTCAGGCCACCGCGCAGCAGCCCTAGCCGGTGACGCAGCGTTAACTGCTGCAACCGGCGGTGCACTGGGAAGCTGCAATACCCTCACAGTTGCGCAGCGCACGGTGCCGCAGGGCGAATACAGCACATCGCCGGAGCATGCTAAAGTCGCGGCGTTTCCCTGCCAAACCACGGACCCCGCATGCCCCCAGTTGACGCCCATCTGACTTCCTGGCCCGAGCTCGAGCAACGCCAGCCGTGCCAGGCCCTGCTCCTGGGCAACGGCGCCAGCCGTGCACTGTGGAAGCCGTTTGGTTATTTTTCGTTGTTCGAGCAGGCACAGAAGGTACGTCACAAAGGCCTGGGCGTCAGTGACCAGGCCTTGTTCAAAGCCTTGGCCAGCGAGCTGTTCGAGCCGCTGCTGAGCACGCTCAATACTACCGTGCGGGCCAACGCCGCGCTGGCGATCAATTCGACTGCGCCGCTCAATCGCTATTACTCGATCAAAGAAGCATTGATTCATGCGATCCGCTCGGTGCACATCCCGTGGCCGCTGCTGCCCAGCGCCAACCTGAGTGCGATCAATCAGGCGCTCAGGGCCTACCGCAGCGTCTACACCAGTAACTACGATCTGCTTGTGCCTTGGGCAGTACGACAGGCGCCCGAAGGATTTGCTGCGCTGTTCGACGAAGAAGGGTTTTTCGATGTCCGCCGCACTCACGCCGAGGGCACCCGGGTATTGCACCTGCACGGCGGCCTGCACCTGCTCAAGCTGCCAGACGGCAGCACGCGCCAGCGCAGCGCCGAAAACGGTGAGTTGCTTGACGGCTTTGCCGTAAATATTCCCGGCGAGGTGCCGCTGTTCATCAACGAAGACCGCAGCGAGCACAAGCTGCGCGCCATTCGCAGTTCGGATTACCTGAGCTGGGGCCTTGGCCAGCTGGCAAGCGAACGAGAGGGCCTGTGCCTGTTCGGCCAGCATCTGGACAGCACGGATCAACACCTGCTCGATGCCATCCGTCAGGCCCGCCCGGCTCATCTGTGCATTGCCATTCGGCCATTGAGCGAGGCGTCGATCATCAACCAGAAGCAGCACTTTCTGCAGCGTTTCGGCGATATGCACGAGACCTCGTTGCATTTCTTCGACGCCAGCAGTCATCCGCTCGGCGCCCCAGACCTGGCAGTCGAAGTGCCCGCCGACTTTGCCCGCCGGCGCTGACCGGCGAGCGCACGGTAGCAGTAAACAGTAACGAGCGCAGGAACCCGGCAGATGAACCCGCTAGACGATTTCGAGGCAGACTCGATCGATGCTCAGGCCGCAGGCTGGCTGGTGCGCAATCGCTATGACTCATCAAGGCATAATCGCAAGGCGTTCAAGCAGTGGCTGCGCGACCCAGAGCATGCCCGCGCCTATCGCCAGCTCGAACACCTGTGGCAGGACCTGGAAGCGCTCAAGCAGGCCGCCAACCCACTCGCGCCTGTGGCGCAGCGATCACCACGGCGGCTGGTGATGATTGCTGCAGTGGGCATGGCCTGTGCCGTTATGACCGCAAGCCCGGAAGCCCACGGGCTTTTTTTACAGAGCGCAGACATCCGGGCAAGTCAGTTGCCCGCAAAGGCTAGTTCAGCTGATTAAAGGGCTAGGCGCTTTGCCGAGACACGCCGACAACCTGCGCGACATCGGTTAACCCAACCAGGTCGGGAGTTACTTCCACAAGATGGGCTTGAGGGACGGCTCGCTGCACGTCCGCAAGGGCGCTATGCACTGCATCCTGAGCGGATCCCGCCTCGCGTGCGAACTCCAGCGCCAGCCGGCCTGGCTGGCCGACTCCGACAATAGCGTCATCACATCCCGACGCGCCTAGACGCTCCAGCAGACCATCCATGTCCTGATCGTGGGTGAACTGGTATCTGAGCGTGAAGATATATTCCGTCACTTTGACTCTCTCCCTGCGTGATCAATGCTGCGACGATGAACAACGCAGTTGTCGACGATTCGTCGTATCTGACGCGCAAACGTGTCTGGATTCTTGGGTGTACTCCAGATACATGCCACGCAGAATTCACCGCACCGACACTCATCGCTGTTGTCATTGCCGTGATCACATTACAGTGAGAAAAACCGATGCAAGGTCGTAGCAAGTCAGCTCAGGAACGGTCCTACGCAGTGTCAGGATGCTTCGGACACAGCCAATTGTTGGTTATTCCCCCACAACAGCAATCAACCCATCCGCCTGCAACAACGTCTCCAGGCAGTGCTCCTTGACCCCATAAAAGCGCTTGAGCTCGGCAATTTTCTCCAGCAACACCGTGGCATCCACCGGCTGCTTGCGCTTGACCGCAAGGATCATCTTGTTCTTGTTGGTGTGTTCCAACGAGATGAACTCGAACACCTTGGTCTCGTAGCCGCAGGCTTCCAGGTACAGCGCGCGCAGGCTGTCGGTGAGCATCTCGGCCTGCTGGCCGAGGTGCAGGCCGTATTGCAGCATCGGCTGCAGCAAGCCAGGGCTTTGCAGTTGTGGGCGGATCTGTTTGTGGCAGCACGGCGAGCACATGATGATCGCGGCGTTGCAGCGGATGCCGGTATGAATGGCGTAGTCGGTGGCGATGTCGCAGGCATGCAGGGCGATCATCACGTCGATGGCGGCGGGCACCACGCTGCGCACGTCACCGCACTCGAACACCAGGCCCGAATGCTCCAGGCGTGCCGCTGCGGCGTTGCACAGCTCGACCATGTCCGGGCGCAACTCGACGCCGGTCACCTGCGCCTGGCGGCCAAGAGTGTTGCTCAGGTAGTCGTGCATGGCGAAGGTCAGGTAGCCCTTCCCTGAACCAAAATCGGCGACTTTCAGCGGCTGCTCGGCAGCCAGTGGTGCGCTGGTGAGGGCGTGGTCGAAGACTTCGATGAACTTGTTGATCTGCTTCCACTTGCGCGACATCGACGGGATCAACGCGGACTGCGTGTCGGTAACGCCCAGATCACGCAAAAACGGCCGGGTCAGTTGCAGGTAGCGTTTCTTCTCGCGGTCATGCCCTGCCGGGGCTGCCTCGCGTGCTGGCTGCGCGAGATGGCGCTGCAGCATCGGCTTGCCCTTCTTGCTGAAGGCCAACTGCACTTCACCTTCGCTGGTGAACAGGTGGGCGTTGCGAAAGCTCGCCGGCAGCAGCTCGGCGACCAGCGCCTGAACCTGCTGGTTGGGCAGATTGCGGGTGATGTCGCGGGTCTCATAGCGATAGACCAGGGACAGACTGGGCTGGCCTTTGATCAGCAGCGGCTTGGCAATGATCCGCTGCAGGCTTTGCTCGGCGCCAACATGCTTGGCCAGCACCAGCTTGGCCAGGCTGCCGGCCTCCAGCGAGTCGGCCAGCAGACGCAGAAACTGGGCAAGCGGATCAGCCGCAGACGAAGTGGAAGGCGTGGCAGGCATGGGACGGTGGGGCCTCGAATAACCGGGAGCGCAGTGCGCAGTGGCCGGCATTCTACGTTGCCGCCCGGCCTTCGCGAAGTTTTCTCGACAGCCGTGGTTAGTCCAGGATCACCAATCGATTGGGCAGTTGGTTACGTCGCTGGGTGGCCGGCAATGGTCGACTGAGCTGCTCGGCACAGGCGTCGATGCACTCGACAAAGCCCTGTAGGGTCTGACCCTGGCGGACCTGCTCGGTAAAGCGGGCGATCAACGCGGCGCGTACACGCGGGTCGAAGTGCTGTTCAATGCCGCGGTCGGTCAGAATCGTGACAAAGTTCTCGGCCTGACTGACAAAGATCAGCAAGCTGCTGGTGCCGTGATCACGTTGCCGTTCAAGGGCTCGAAATTGCTGGCGTGCAAGGCTCAGCGCAGTGCGCTGGCACAAGCACCTGGGCATCAGCCGATGCCCCAGCCGTGGGTGGCGCAGCAGCAGGCACAGGGCGACGAAGATCACCAGTTGCGCCACCAGCAGGCCGCGCACGCTTGGCCAGCCAAGCAGCAGGTGCAGCAGCCCCGGCACCAGCAATGCCAACAGCGCCGCACAAAACAGCGGCAGGTAGGCAAACTCGTCCGCCCGCCGCGCCAGCACGCTGACCAGCTCGGCGTCGGTACGCCGTTCGGCTCGGGCTATCGCTTCGGCGACCAGCCGTTGCTCATATTCGGTAAACACACTCATGCCGTTGGTCTCTCGATCGTTCTTATAGTTGTTGTCCCGGCACCGGGCTGGCGCGAGTGTATCTCAACAACTACCAGACATCAGGCATAATCCACCGCAGCCGCCAATGCTGTAGGGCAGATCAATAAACGATCGCCTTTGGCCAAGAACAATAGCCGCCTGAACCCTTCGGCCACACGCATTCGTGTGGCCATGACCCAGGCCTCGAATACGGAATTGATGATGAAACTGTCCATGCTCGGCCTGGCCATGGCCTTCGCCAGTCAGGCAACGTTTGCCACCACTGCTGCCCCGCCCCTGCAGGACAAGCAGGCATTCATCGAGCACTTGATCAGCCAGATGAGCGTCGACGAGAAAATCGGCCAGTTGCGCCTGATCAGCATCGGCCCGGAAATGCCGCGCGAGAAGATCCGCGAAGAGATTGCTGCCGGGCGCATCGGCGGCACCTTCAACTCGATCACCCGCGACGAGAACCGGCCGATGCAGGACGCCGCCATGCGCAGCCGCCTGAAGATCCCGATGTTCTTTGCCTATGACGTGATTCACGGCCACCGCACCACCTTTCCGATCAGCCTGGGCCTGGCGGCCACCTGGGACATGCAGGCCATCGCCAAGGTCGGCCGCACCTCGGCCGCTGAAGCGGCTGCCGACAGCATCGACATGACCTTTGCACCGATGGTCGACATCGCCCGTGACCCGCGCTGGGGCCGCACCAGCGAAGGCTTTGGCGAAGACACCTACCTGACCTCGCGGATCGGCCAGGTCATGGTCGAATCGTTGCAGGGCAGCAGCCCGGCCAACCCGGACAGCATCATGGCCATCGTCAAGCACTTCGCCTTGTATGGCGCGGTGGAAGGCGGGCGCGACTACAACACGGTCGATATGAGCCTGCCGAAAATGTACAACGACTATCTGCCGCCGTACCGCGCCGGCCTCGATGCCGGCGCAGGCGGCGTGATGGTCGCGCTGAACTCGATCAACGGCGTGCCGGCCACCTCCAATACCTGGCTGATGAACGACCTGCTGCGCAAGGACTGGGGCTTCAAGGGCGTCACCATCAGTGACCACGGCGCGATTCAGGAACTGATCCGCCACGGCGTGGCCCAGGACGGCCGCGAAGCGGCCAAGCTGGCGATCAAGGCCGGCATCGACATGAGCATGAATGACTCGCTGTATGCCGAAGAACTGCCGGGTCTGGTGAAATCGGGCGAAGTGACCCAGGCCGAACTGGACCAGGCCGTGCGCGAAGTGCTTGGTGCCAAGTACGAGATGGGCCTGTTCAAAGACCCGTACCTGCGTATCGGCCAGGCCAAGGATGACCCCAAGGACGTGTATGCCGACCAGCGTCTGCACCGTGACGCCGCTCGGGATGTGGCCCGACGGAGCCTGGTGCTGCTGGAAAACCGCGAGCAGACCCTGCCGCTGCGCAAGGCCGGCACCATTGCCGTGGTCGGCCCTTTGGCCGATGCACCGATCGACATGATGGGCAGCTGGGCCGCCGCTGGCCGGCCAAACCGCTCGGTCACCGTGCGCGAAGGCCTGCGCCGCGCCGTTGGCGACCAGGCCAAACTGATCTACGCCAAGGGCGCCAACGTCAGCGGCGACAAGGCGATGGTCGATTACCTGAACTTCCTCAATTTCGATGCTCCGGAAATCGTCGACGACCTGCGCCCTGCTGCGGTGTTGATCGACGAAGCGGTCAAGGCCGCACGACAGGCTGACGTGGTCGTGGCGGTAGTCGGTGAATCGCGCGGCATGTCGCACGAGTCGTCAAGCCGCACCACCCTGGAAATCCCGGCTGTACAGCGTGACCTGATCAAGGCGCTGAAAGCCACCGGCAAGCCATTGGTGCTGGTCCTGATGAACGGCCGGCCGTTGTCGATTGACTGGGAGCGGGAACAGGCCGACGCCGTGCTGGAAACCTGGTTCAGCGGCACCGAGGGCGGCAACGCCATCGCTGACGTGCTGTTCGGCGACTACAATCCGTCGGGCAAACTGGCGATCACCTTCCCGCGTTCGGTCGGGCAGATCCCGATGTACTACAACCACCTGCGCATCGGTCGGCCGTACACACCGGGCAAGCCGGGCAATTACACCTCGCAATATTTCGAAGAGCCCAATGGCCCGCTGTACCCGTTCGGTTACGGCTTGAGCTACACCAGCTTCGAACTGTCCGGGTTGAGCTTGAACAGCCAAACCCTCAAGCGTGGCGACACCTTGCAGGCCAAGGTCACCGTGAAAAACACCGGCAAGCGTGACGGCGAGACTGTGGTACAGCTGTATCTGCAGGACGTCAGCGCGTCGATGAGCCGCCCGGTCAAAGAGCTGAAGAATTTCCACAAGTTGCTGCTCAAGGCGGGTGAGTCGCGCACTGTCAGCTTCAACATCAGTGAGGATGACCTGAAGTTCTACAACAGTCAGTTGCAGCGGGTCGCCGAGCCCGGCCAGTTCAACGTTCAGGTCGGCCTGGACTCTGAAGCGGTGCAGCAGCAGAGCTTCGAACTGCTGTAACCCGGCCCCTGGCGCCGCGGCACCTTCACTGCATGATTACACCGCAATGAAGGCCGCCAGCGGCGGCCTCTGGCTCAGCTGACCCCCTCAGGAACCGCCCCATGCCTTCTTCGTTTCGAGCCTTGCGTCTGGGCCTGGTCGTGCTGCTGATCCTGCTCGGCACTGCCCTCAGTGCTGGCTGGGCGATGCATCACGCAAAACGCCATTCGATGCAGACCGACGCCGAGCGTGCGGCGCAGCAACTGGGCCTGTATGCCAACTCGCTGCACACCCTGATCGAACGCTATCGCGCCCTGCCTGCAGTGCTGGCGCTGGACCCGGAGCTGATCGCCGCGCTGGCAGGGCCGGTCGAGCCGGCGGTTCAGCATGCGCTCAATATCAAGCTGGAGCGGATCAACGGCGCGGCCGATTCCTCGACCCTGGAGCTGCTCGATCACACCGGTCTCGCCGTCGCCGCCAGCAACTGGCGCCTGCCGAGTACCTATGTAGGCTCCAACTACGGCTTCAGGCCTTACTTCAAACAGACTCGTAGCCAAGGTAGCGGGCGCTTCTATGCTGTCGGCGTCACCAGTGGTATCCCGGGCTATTTCCTCTCCAGCGCGGTCAAGGACCTGCAAGGACGTTTCCTCGGGGCGATGGTGGTCAAGCTGGAATTCCCCGAACTTGAGCGCGAGTGGCGTCAGGGCAGTGATGTGCTGCTGGTCAGCGATGCCCGCGGGATCATCTTCATTGCCAATCAGGACGGCTGGCGCTACCGCGAACTGAGCCCGCTGTCCGGGGCTGACCGAGCCGAACTGGCTGCCACCCGCCAGTACGACAAGCAGCCACTGCTGGCGCTGCAGCACCAGGTGCTGACCCGCTTCGACGAGCACAGCCAACTGAGCCGGGTGCAAGGCCCTGACGGCCCGGTTGAATACCTGTGGCAGAGCCTGCCATTGCCCAGCGAGGGCTGGACCCTGCATTTGCTGCGCAAGCCGCAGGTCAGCGAAGACGTGCGCAATGCCGGGCTGGCCGCTGCAGCCATCTGGCTGAGCCTGGTGTTCGCGATCCTGTTCGTCAGCCAGCGCCTGCGCCTCGCCCGTTTGCGCCAGCGCAGCCGCGAGGCGCTCAAGCGTCAGGTCGAAGAGCGCACCCGGCAATTGCGCACGGCCCAGGAGGGCCTGGTGCAATCGGCCAAGCTGGCCGCGCTGGGGCAGATGTCGGCCGCGCTGGCGCACGAGATCAACCAGCCGTTGACCACCCAGCGCATGCAACTGGAGACCCTGCGGCTGTTGCTCGACCACGGTCGCCATGACGAAGCCCGTCAGGCGCTGGAGCCACTGGAGCAGATGCTCTCGCGTATGGCGGCGCTCACCAGCCACCTGAAAACCTTCGCCCGCAACAGCCCTGGCGGCCTGCGCGAACGGCTGGATCTTGCTACGGTGGTCGATCAGGCGCTGCACTTGCTGGACACCCGCATCCGCAGCGAAGAGGTCGAAGTAGCGCTGTACCTGGCTCGCCCAGCGTGGGTACGCGGCGATGCCATTCGCCTGGAGCAGGTGCTGATCAATCTGCTCCACAACGCCCTCGACGCGATGGCCGACAAACGCTACAAACGGCTGGAGATTCGCATCGAGAACCACGCCAATGACTGGCACCTGAGCGTGCTCGATTCCGGCGGTGGGATCGACTCGGCCGACCTGGCCAAGGTCTTCGACCCCTTCTTCACCACCAAACCGGTGGGCGAAGGGCTGGGCCTGGGCCTGGCCATTTCCTATGGCATCGTCCGCGAAGCCGGCGGCCAGCTACAGGTCGACAATCTGCCCGGCGGCGCTCGCTTCAGCCTGATACTGCCGCGTGACCAGGAGCCCGCATGTTGAACTCAGTGATAGTCGTCGATGACGAAGCCAGCATCCGCAGCGCGGTGGAACAATGGCTGGGCCTGTCAGGCTTTGCCGTGCAACTGTTCGCCCGCGCCGATGAGTGCCTGGCGCAACTGCCCGAGCACTTCCCCGGGGTGATCATCAGCGATGTACGCATGCCCGGCATGGACGGCCTGCAACTGCTGGCCGAGCTGCAGGCACGCGACCCGGACTTGCCGGTGATTCTCCTGACCGGCCACGGTGATGTACCAATGGCGGTCGAGGCCATGCGCAGCGGCGCCTATGACTTTCTGGAAAAACCGTTCACCCCGCAGCATCTGCTCGGCAGCCTGCGCCGTGCCCTGGAAAAACGCCAGTTGGTGCTGGAGAACCGCCGCCTGCATGAGCAGGCCGACCTCAAGGCGCGCCTGGAAACCACCCTGCTGGGGATGTCCCAGGGCCTGCAGCAGCTGCGCCGGCAAGTTCTCGACCTGGCCAACCTGCCGGTCAACGTGCTGCTGCGCGGCGAAACCGGCAGCGGCAAGGAGCGGGTTGCCCGCTGCCTGCATGATTTTGGCCCGCGCGCGGCCAAGCCATTTGTCGCGCTCAACTGCGCGGCAATCCCCGAAGCGTTGTTTGAGGCCGAGTTGTTCGGCCATGAGAGCGGCGCCTTCACCGGCGCTCAAGGCAAACGCATCGGCAAGCTGGAATATGCCAACGGCGGCACGTTGTTTCTCGACGAGATCGAAAGCATGCCGCTAGCCCAGCAGGCCAAGCTGTTGCGGGTGATCCAGGAGCAGAAACTCGAACGCCTGGGCGCCAACCAGAGCATCAGCGTCGACCTGCGCATCATTGCCGCAACCAAGCCGGACCTGCTCGCAGAAGCCCGCGCCGGGCGTTTTCGCGAAGACCTTGCCTACCGCCTGAACGTGGCTGAACTGCGCCTGGCGCCGCTGCGCGAGCGGCGTGAAGATATTCCGCTGCTGTTCGATTTCTTCGCTCGCACAACGGCTGAGCGTCTGCAACGTAGTGTGCCGCCGTTGACCGGTGCGCAGTTGGCGCAGCTGCTCAGCCATGACTGGCCAGGCAATGTCCGCGAGCTGGCCAACGCTGCTGAACGGCATGCCCTGGGGCTGGGGTCGAGCGGGCCTGAAGGCGATGCCGTTGGCCCGTCGCTGGCTGAGCAGATAGAGGCATTCGAGGCACAGTGTTTGCGGGCGGCGCTGCGCCAGTCTGGGGGTGAGATCAAGGCAGTGATGGAGGCGTTGCAACTGCCGCGACGCACGCTCAACGAGAAGATGCAGCGGCATGGGCTGGTGCGGGAGGATTTTCTCGAACGGGGATAGGCGGAATCTTGCTTATTGGCTGCTATGGGTAGGCGTGAATCTGCCTACTCCGAGTGAGATCGGGGGCTGCTCTGCAGCCCTTTCGCGACGCAAGGCCGCTCCTACAGAAAAGCCACAAGCCTTCTGGCGCCGCCGTCTGTGGGAGCGGCCTTGCGTCGCGAAAGGGCTGCAAAGCAGCCCGAAAATTCTAACTGGCACACCTCCTGCACTACCCCTTCTCAAGCAGCGCTCCGGCGCGCTCCACAAAAACAACGAGAAGGTTACCTCTGATGGATAACGCCACCTCCCTGCCAACCGGGGCGGCCACAGCGCCAGCCGCCGAAAAAACCACCTCCAGCCGCCTCAAGTCGATCTTCAGCGGATCGATCGGCAACATGGTCGAGTGGTATGACTGGTACGTATACGCCGCATTCTCGCTGTACTTCGCCAAGGCCTTCTTCCCTGCCGGCGACACCACTGCACAATTGCTCAATACCGCTGCGATCTTCGCCGTGGGCTTCCTCATGCGCCCGATCGGCGGCTGGTTGATGGGCATCTACGCCGATCGCAAGGGCCGCAAGGCAGCGCTGATGGCATCGGTACTGCTGATGTGCGCAGGTTCGCTGGTGATTGCGCTGACCCCAGGCTATGAAACCATCGGCGTCGCTGCCCCCATCCTGTTGGTAATCGCGCGCTTGATGCAGGGCCTGTCGGTAGGCGGTGAATACGGCACCTCGGCAACGTATCTGAGCGAGATGGCGAGCAAGGAGCGGCGCGGCTTCTTCTCCAGCTTCCAGTACGTGACGTTGATTTCCGGTCAGTTGATTGCCTTGGCAGTGCTGATCGTCCTGCAGCAGACCCTGACCACCGAGCAACTGTACTCATGGGGCTGGCGTGTGCCGTTCGTGATCGGCGCGCTGTGTGCAGTGGTTGCGCTGTACCTGCGTCGGGGCATGGAAGAAACCGCCTCGTTCACCAAGAAAGAGAAGTCCAAAGAGAGCCTGATGCGCACTCTGATGCGCCACCCCAAGGAACTGTTGACCGTAGTCGGCCTGACCATGGGCGGCACCCTGGCCTTCTACACTTACACCACCTACATGCAGAAGTACCTGGTCAACACCGTGGGCATGAGCATCAGCGACTCGACCACCATCTCGGCCGCTACGCTGTTCCTGTTCATGTGCCTGCAACCCGTGATCGGCGCGCTGTCGGACAAGATCGGCCGACGTCCGATCCTGATCGCCTTCGGCGTGCTCGGCACGATCTTCACCGTACCGATCCTGACCACCCTGCACACCATTCAGACCTGGTGGGGCGCGTTCTTCCTGATCATGGCAGCGCTGATCATCGTCAGTGGCTACACCTCGATCAACGCCGTGGTCAAAGCCGAGCTGTTCCCGACCGAAATTCGTGCTCTGGGCGTTGGTCTGCCGTATGCGCTGACCGTATCGATCTTCGGCGGCACCGCTGAATACGTCGCGCTGTGGTTCAAGAGCGCCGGCATGGAAAGCGGCTACTACTGGTACGTCACCGCCTGTATCGCCTGCTCGCTGCTGGTGTACGCGACCATGAAAGACACCAAGACCCACTCGCGGATCACTACTGACTGATCCCGCAGCGGCAATACAGAAAGGGCGCACCGGTAATCGGTGCGCCCTTTTTCATGTTCACCGCTCAATGTCTTCGCGCCAGTTTCAGCCTGTTAATTCCTCATTAATCTCAGACACCTAGTCTGCACAAGCTGACCAATCACTCGAACCTGCTAGGGCCACAAGCCTGCAGGCCGTGCAAGTCGCACAAATATACATCGATTAATACGATTCAAATGTGCATATTTTTGCGCTTTTTAATCAAATTAATCGGAGTAGGATTTAATTCATGGAAACAAAACAACCTGAAACCTACCGGAGCAACCAACCATGAAAAACAAACTGATTCTCGCCGTCGCCCTCTCCGTCCTGGCTACCGGCGCTTTCGCTGAAGATGGCTTCGACCGTACCAGTGCTCATTCCTTTGCTGCCGCCAGCACTCAATCGGCAGCGTACGCAGAGGATGGTTTTGACCGCACCAACGGCGCACGCTTCGCTGAAGAAGGCTTCGACCGCACCAACGGCGCACGCTTCGCCGAAGACGGCTTCGACCGCACCAACGGCGCACGCTTCGCAGAAGACGGCTTCGACCGCACCAACGGC
>Ga0213829_1001037_pt1 | contig 21521 bp, 12 predicted proteins | sample MC6MC0896MG_FD_180665 | JGI IMG/M metagenome (GOLD analysis project Ga0213829, IMG submission 180665) | Enriched soil aggregate microbial communities from Iowa State University, Ames, United States - MC6-MC0896-MG | ecosystem: Environmental > Terrestrial > Soil > Unclassified | place: USA: Iowa...
CGAGAGGCCGAGTGGAGGTTCTGCGCAGTGGGCAACCCGGCATGGATGCCGGGTTAGCCGCCCCCGGCCATGGATGGCCGATGGCGGCGGGCCCACGGAGCAGGACCGGAGCGAGGGCATGCCGAGCCTAGGCGAGGCACCGGACGTCAGGGGCCAAGCGTTTTGGTTACTTTGGCGCTCTTCCAAAGTGACCCGCTGTAAGAGCGGAACCATAAGAAGCCGTTACCGCAGCAACGGATATGTACACAATCAAAAATCGGCATCATTTTATTGTGTTTCCAGATATACGTTGCACAAAATTTTCACAAAGCCTCCAAGACAATTCGCCCCGCGCCGCGCATACCGGGCAGTAATCAATGGCAATGCCGCAGACGATCGTGCAACATTTGCGCACCGCGCACGCCCCGGGGCCGAGAACTGGCCAACAGAGGGCAAAGCGCCGCTGTTTTTTTGAAACTTCAACTTCCAATGGGTCCTAAAACGACATGGCAAACCCGGACGCCCTGAGTCAGCAGCGAGCTTCTAGTCGCCTGCTGCAACCGACCGTCAAATCGCATCTGGCCTATACGCTACTGTGTGCCCTGGTCATGATGGTCATGTTCACCCTGCTGCGCGTCGCGCTGCTGGTCTACAACCGCGAGATGATGCTCGACACACCGGCCTCGACCTTTTTCGAAGCGTTCACCAACGGTCTGCGTTTCGACCTGCGACTGGTGGTCTACTTCAGCGTTCCGCTGGTGCTCGCACTGTTCAGCGCCCGGGCCATGGCCGCCCGTGGGTTCTTCCGTCTCTGGCTGACCATCGTCTCGAGCATTGCCTTGTTCCTCGGCCTGATGGAGATGGACTTCTACCGCGAGTTCCACCAGCGCCTCAACGGCCTGGTCTTCCAGTACATCAAGGAAGACCCGAAAACCGTGACCAGCATGCTCTGGTACGGTTTCCCGGTGGTACGTTACCTGCTGGCCTGGGCCGTTGGCACCGTGATCCTGACCCTGGCGTTCAAGGGCGCCGATCGCGCCACCCGTCCTCGCGGTCCATTCAGCGGCGGCACGGTCAGCACGCGCCAGATCGCCCCATGGTATTCGCGCATCGCGGTGTTCGTGGTCTGTCTGATGGTCTGCGTAGTCGCTGCCCGTGGCACCCTGCGTCAAGGTCCGCCGATGCGTTGGGGTGACGTCTACACCACCGACTCGAATTTTGCCAACCAGTTGGGCCTCAACGGTACATTGTCGCTGGTCGCCGCGGCCAAGAGCCGGTGGTCGGAAGATCGGGACAACGTCTGGAAAGCCACACTGCCGCAGCCGCAAGCCCAGCAGATCGTGCGTGACCTGCTGGTGATGCCGGATGACAAGCTGGTGGATGGCGAGACTGCCGCCGTGCGCCGCGATTACACGCCGCCGGCCGACAAGACCCTGCCGATCAAGAACGTCGTCGTGATCCTGATGGAAAGCATGGCGGGTCACTCGGTGGGCGCCCTGGGTGGACCGGGCAACATCACGCCGTACCTCGACAAGTTGTCGAAGGAAGGCCTGCTGTTCGACCGTTTCTTCTCCAACGGTACCCATACCCACCAGGGTATGTTCGCCACCATGGCCTGCTTCCCGAACCTGCCGGGTTTCGAATACCTGATGCAAACGCCCGAGGGTAGTCACAAGCTGTCCGGCCTGCCGCAATTGCTCAGCGCCCGTGACTACGACGACGTGTACGTCTACAACGGTGACTTTGCCTGGGATAACCAGTCGGGTTTCTTCAGTAACCAGGGCATGACCACCTTCATTGGTCGTAACGACTTCGTCAACCCGGTGTTCTCCGATCCGACTTGGGGTGTGTCCGACCAGGACATGTTCGACCGCGGTCTGGTCGAGCTCAAGGCGCGGGAAAACGGCAAGCCGTTCTATGCACTGTTGCAGACCCTGTCCAACCACACGCCATACGCCTTGCCATCTCCGTTGCCGGTCGAGCGCGTCACCGACCGCGGTAGCCTGAACGAGCATTTGACCGCCATGCGCTACTCGGACTGGGCGCTGGGCCAGTTCTTTGAAAAGGCCCGCAAGGAGCCGTACTTCAAGGAAACCCTGTTTGTCGTCGTGGGTGACCACGGGTTCGGCAACGAGCGCCAGATCACGGAAATGGACCTGGGCCGTTTCAACGTGCCGATGCTGTTCATCGGACCGGGCATCCAGGAAAAGTTCGGCCAGCGTGACCACACCGTGGGCACCCAGATCGACATCGTGCCGACCATCATGGGCCGGATCGGTGGCGAAGTGCGCCACCAGTGCTGGGGACGCGACCTGCTCAACCTTCCAGAAGGCGATACCGGTTTTGGCGTGATCAAGCCGTCGGGCAGCGAGCAGACCACGGCCATCATCACGGCCGACCAGATTCTGGTGCTGCCGAAGGATAAGGACATGGCGCCTAAGATGTACCGGTATGAATTCGGTGCTACGCCGCACGCCGAGGTAATTGCAGATGCGCCGCGTACGGCGGAGCTGAAACTCAAGCTCGAAGCATTTCTGCAGACGGCAACCAAGAGCCTGATCGACAACACCGCCGGCGTGGTGGACGGCAAGCCTGACGAAGTGTCCAGGCGATAAAGCAGAGGCCGAGAAGGCCTGGGCCCTTTTCAAGGCTTTCTGCTTGAAGTTTGACAGCAAAAAAAAGATCCGATGTCAGTCATGACATCGGATTTTTTTTTGCCCTTCGTTCGGGTGGCCTGCCGCTTCAAAACACTGGATCAAAGAGCAGTTGAAGGGTAGTACCTGTCAACTCTGACAGTAGACAGCCTTGTGGTTTGAGGATTTCATCAAGGCGCTTGGCATCAAGTCCAACGATTGAAAAACGGACTGAATTTCAAGGATGAATGTCTCTGTGTTCCTGTCTCTATGGCGTCATTGCCATGTCGTGATCATGCAGTTGGAACCTATGGGAAGGCATTCCAATTAGAAACGCCGGGGTCGGCTTGGGCTTTTGTTGCCTGCCGCTTCGGTTCAGGTGGTTCACCGCAGGACGCTGAATCAGCAGATGTCCGAAAGGTCGAAACGCTTGGCTGACGAGTGAGGCTTGCTTCATGAATAAGTCTGTCGGTGTGCTTCGTTTGTTGTGGCTTGCATGCCTGGTGGCGCTGGGCGTGATCGTTGCCATGGTGGTTTCCACCAGAACTTCAGAATCATCATCTTCACCTAATGCCTGTACGGCTCCCGATTATGAAAAAAACAAGGTCTATGCGGCGGGGGAACAGGTTCAGCATCACGACCAGCTTTTTGAATGCTGGAAAGATGAAGATCCAGACTCACCGCATGGTTCCGGAAGCTGGGCATGGTGTCAGGTTCCGGCGTACGAGCCATTACTCGTAAATGGCCCCTGGAAAGATGCCTGGAAGGAACTCGGCGATTGCGGTGGATTCGAGGGCAATCGCCTGACGTTGGATTTTTCCACGCTCAGCGGCAAGGCGCCCTTGAAACCAGCGATGCCCGGTGTCGCTCGCGCCGACCAGATGGTCACCGGAGTCTTGCGTTGCAAGGCCGAAGAGATTGCGATCAGCGCGAAGGCCAACGAAACGCTCCACCTCGATAATCTGAAAGCTTGCGACTATCAACTGGTGATGAATACCGCTGATGGGTTTAGCCCGCTGAACACCCCGCGCATTGTCTCGTTCAAGGAGCCGCAGGGGGAGGAGCAAGCCGTGACGGTCAAGTATCGACCGCCAGTGGAAGTGAACAAGCTCAGCGGCTTGCCTGGGATAAAAATCGAGCTGTTTGCCCAGGGGCTTATTCAGCCTCGGCAGATGGCGCTGGGCAAGAACGTGTTGTATGTCGGCTCCAGCGCTATTCCTTCATATGTCTATGACGGAAAAATCGGCGACATGATCTACGCACTGCCTCTGGATGGGGCAGGTAAACCGACCGGTATCCATGTGATTGCCAGTGGTCTGGAGGAGCCCCATGGCGTGGCGTATCGCGACGGTGATCTGTACTACTCGACCACGGGTGGTCTGTATCGCTTGCGCAATGCCGACGAAAACTACAAAGACCCAAAACCCGAACTGGTGTTTAACTTTCCGGCGGACGACAAGCAGTTTCCCCTGCCTTCGCAAGCGTCGGGGTCGAGCACTCGCATCTGGCACATGAAACACCCCTTGCGTTTCAATCCGCTCGATCCGTCGGACGAGTGGATTTATACGGCAGTAGGCATTCCCTGCAACCTGTGCATGATTCCTCCCGACAAGCGTTATGGGACGGTCTTGCGTTACTCCCTGGAAACAGGCGCGTCCGAAATTCTAGCCACGGGCGTGCGCAACTCCGTTGGTTTCGACTGGAATCCCCAGGACGGCCAGATATGGTTCAGTGACAACAATCGCCAAGGCTTCCCCAACCCGGATGAGGTCAACGTGATCAGCAAACCCGAGTCGCATTTCGGCGTGCCTTACAGGTTTGGCAAAGACACGCCCGGCTTCACCGAGGAGGAGTATCGGGACCCGAACGTGATCCAGCCGCCGCTGGTGCCTGGTGCCTGGTGCCATTGTGTCCGACAAGTCGCTTGAACAGATCAATCCCGCCGATTATGTGCCGGCGGCTTTTGCCTCGGGAACCAACACCGCGCCCCTGGGCGTCAAGTTCTGGTCTGGCTACCCCGGCGCGGCGCCGGGTACCCAGCGTTTGCTTGTCGCCGTGCATGGTGCGGGCTCCACCGCGCGTCCCGGCATGGATATACAAATGCTGACCATTCAGGGCGGTAAGCAAGTCGTCAATCAGATCCCGTTGATCAACGGGTTTGTGCAGGACCCCGATCGATTCGATGTCTACTGCCTGGATAACTCGTGCGTCGGACGCCCCGTCGAGTTTCTTGAACTGGCGGACGGCAGCCTGTTGATCAGCGACGACGTCGCCGGGGTCATTTATCGCGTGCGCTATGACGCAAGCGGTTTGCCACAGACTCGGTTGGAGTTGCGCCCCGTGCTGCCGCCAGACGGACTGGAAAACGAGATGATCAGCGGTTACCTGATTGATCCCGATGGCAGTAGCCGGCTGGTGCAGTTGTCATGGCACTACGCAGACAGTGCGGCAAGAATTATTCTCGATGGGCTTGAGTATGGTCAGTATCAGTTGCGGCTTAACGACGTCAAAAACTGGATTCCTCAGGTACGAAATACATCCTTTACCCTCTCGGAAGCTACCAAGAGTCAGACCATCACCCTGAATTACCGCGAGCGGCCGATCAAGCTCGAGGTCAAGGTCAAGATTCAGGCACCGGCCAAACCTGCTTCGGTCACCGATGATCAATGGCGCATCAGCCTGGTCAACGAAGCCCAAAGCAATGCCGAGCCCCAGCTCATTGAAATTCCTTGGGGGGAAAGTACGACACGAACGCTCGACTATGGCACTTACAAGTTTATCTATCCGTTCTACTCGAATGAAAAACCGCAGCCGGAACTGGAATCGGTAGTGATCGATGAGGCCAGCGAGGACCAGCAGCTACCCGCCATCGCCTATCGGCATGTCGACAACCTGGGCGCGACGGTCTTGGCTGAATCCTGCACCAAATGCCACTCGGTCGAGTATTTCGACAGCTTGCGCATGGCCTTGGCGTGGAGCGTGGCGGGCCAGGATGCGCTGGTCAAACACATCAAGACCATGCCGGTATCAGGGCATTGTGACACCACCTGTGCGACCGAAATCAGCAAGCAATTGATAAACGTCGTCTGGAAGCCCTATCTGGATCAGGGCGAATCCTATGGCGCACGGCAGATGCGATTGTTGACGCCCAGTGAGTATGCCGCCAGCGTCAGGGACATCCTGGGTGTAGAGATCAATTCCGAGAAGCTGCCAGCAGACAAATCGGAAAAAGACTTCAAGTACCCTGGGGAGGCGGACAAGGGGATTCTGCAGGCAGAGGACGTCAAACTGTTCTATGACATGGCGTTGTCCGTGGCAGACCGCGTTCCGTCGGCACGCTTGAGTGCGCTGGCAACCTCCCGCGCCGGAACTGACCTGGTTACCTCGTTGGGCTATCAGTTGTTCCGTCGCCCTGTGTCTGACCTGGAGCGTTCGCGTTATCAGAAACTCTTCGATGAGCAGGGGGCGCCTGCCTTGATCGCTGCACTTTTACTCTCGCCGCATTTTCTTTATCGCTCGGAGTTGGGGGTGCAGACAACGACTGAAGGCAGCGTGTATCAGTTGACCCCGTTCGAAGTCGCCACTGCGCTCTCCTTCGGCTTCCTGGGCACTACTCCGGATGTCGAGCTGTTGGCCAAGGCGCAGCGAAACGAGCTGCAGACTGCGCAACAGATCTCCGCGGAGATTGAGCGAATGATAAAAACGGATCGCGGCATCGAGCAATTCAACCGCTTCGTCAGCTACTACGTCAGGACGGTCCGCGGTGTTCAGGAAAAGCCGGGGTTGAGTCAGGACATGGTTGCGTTGATGGCTCAAGAGCAATATCTGCTGAGCAAAAACCTGCTGCTGGGGGCAGGTACCCTGAGTCAGTTGTTCAATCCCGGTTTTACCTATCTGAACCAGGACCTGGCCGCGCACTACGGAATCAGTGGCGTGTCGGGCAGCACGATGCAAAAGGTAGCGGTAGACGAAAGACGGGGAGGCTTGTTGCACCTTGGGCTGACCCAGGCTGCTACATCGGACTACGTGAGCACTTCATTGGTCAAGCGTGGAATCATGATTCGCGAGCAGATGTTCTGCCGCGAGTTTGGTGCGCCCGTGGAAGCCGACCCTACGACCCCTGTCTATCCTCCTCGCGCAGTGAGCACCCGTGAGCACTGGGACCTGGTAAACGGCGAGCAGGCTTCGGAGGGGCGCTGCTGGCAATGCCATCAATACATGAATGACACCGGGTCATCGATGGAACATTACGACGCGACCGGTCGCTATCGAACAGAGGAAAAAGCCTACAACTTTGACCAGTACCCGCAGATGTTACCGATCAAGGCCTCCGGTCCGTTCATCAGTACGACCGGAACCGAGCAGATCAATGACGTCCGGGATATCGCAAAGATTGTTCCACGCAATCCAGCGTCACAATTTTGCATGGCCGACAGCTACTTCCGATTTGTGTTTGGCCAAAAATCGGATGTATCGACCTCCGGGACCGTCAAGGCGATTGCCGATGGTTTGAACACCTCGGGCTCCCTGGCAGAAATGTTGAAAACCCTGGGTACGTCCAAGGCATTCATCTACAAGACCGAAAGGAATTGATCATGGGCATTTTGAAAAGTCGTCGGCGTTTTCTGGCAGGCCTGATTGCGGCGGGTGTCTATGGTCCCCTGACCCCATTCGGATTGACGCGCATGGCATTGGCAGGACAAACCCAGCAAGCCCAATTGAAGATAGTGTTTGTCGTGGTACCTGACGGTCTGGCGGTGGACTCATTCCAGGGGGGTGAAAATTTCGGTGACGGGCTCGGTTTGTGGCATCCGGTTTCACCTGAAATGGATACCGCGGCATTTACGTTGAACGAAGTCAGCTCGGAATTGGCCGCCTATCGTAGTCAATCGTTATACCTGCGTGGAATTCTTCTGGGACCAGGAAATGCTGGCCATAACGCCTGGGGTTGGCTATTACGTGACAGTCAACAGAGACATTCGTCGATCGACGTCCTGTTGGGGCAGGCGATGCCGGGCAATGAGCCGACGCACCGCAGTCTGTTTGCCGGTCCCCATGCCGGGATCGATGGTTATCCCTGGTTTGTTTCATACCAGGGGACGGCGATTCGCACGCCTTACCGCGACCCGACATTGATGGCTGAGTCGTTGTTCAAGGCGCCCGCTCAAATGAAGCGCTCTGAACCTGGGGCCGGTTCGCTATTGGAGGCTGCCCTGGTGGATATCCAGGAGGTCAAAAGCAAGCTTTCCGCCGGCGAACGGCAAAAGCTCGAGACCCATCTGGACTCGGTACGACAGGTGATCAAGGATCTTGAGGATGCACGTCCACCCGTGGGTGAATGCCAGCCAGTGACGCTGGAACCTCTGGATTACAGGAGTGCGCTGCACCGCAACCGGATTCAGGCCAACCATCATCAAGTGGTGGCAACCGCCTTGAGTTGCGGGATTACCCGCGTCGCCACGATTCAAATCGGGCGTTCGGCGGAGTCGCTCAATATCATTGATGTCAGTCCCACCAGTAATCCCCATGAGTGTGCTCACCGTCGCTCCGGGGAAGCATTCTGGAAGGGAACGCGGCAATGGTACGTTCGGCAGGTCAAACTATTGATGGACGAATTGGCGCGGTATCAGGATCCACACGTGCCCGGCGAAAATCTGCTTAAACATACCCTCGTCGTACTCACCAGCGAAATGGCCGATGGAGCCCCTGAGCACACCATTGATATGCCGTTGGTGTTGATGGGAGGCGCAAGTGGATTGCTCAAAAGCGGAGACGGTGCAGGACGGTATTTCAATGTCACCCAGCAGGCGGATCGTCAGCACCATGCAGGGAACCCGGCCATTGGCAGAAACTTCGTTGACATGCAGCGCATATGGGCAACCATAGCCAAAGCCGCCGGCACGAGCGTGCCTTACGGAGGTAACATCGAGCCGGTCACGGGAATTTTCAGCAACGTTTGAGGACGCTTTCAGTCTGCGTGCAATGGCTTCGACGCACCGCCCAAAATAAAAATGCCAGTCAGTGAAACTGACTGGCATTGGGTTTCAGCAGGTTATCTGCCTGTCAAACCTTCATATCTTGCCCAGCAACAGCAGGATCAACAGCACCACCAACACCACGCCGATGATACCCGACGGCCCATAACCCCAACTTCTGGAGTGCGGGAAGACCGGTAAACCACCTACCAGCAGGAGGATCAGGATAATGATCAGAATTGTGCCCATGTTTATTTCCTTGTTGGAAGTGTTCTGGAACTACCTGGCGTTTAACTGTCAGCCGTGATGCTATAAAACCAGGCTGCTTACAAAATCCGACTGTTGCCCATGAAAGAAAATTCCAAGTTTTTTTAATGTTTTTCGAAGAAAGGCTTATTTCGTTTTTTCTCCATTAGTTGGTCGGAGGCCCTTCCACGGTTTGCCTGGGCCATTCAGCAATCTGATGAAGCGTGGGTCGGGCAATGTCCTTCGCTACACTCGACGCATCTTCCCCGGAACAACTAGGTTATTGGCTATGCAAAATCGCATGATGATCACTGGTGCGGGCTCTGGCCTGGGTCGCGAAATCGCGCTGCGCTGGGCGCGTGAAGGCTGGCAGCTGGCCTTGTCGGATGTCAGCGAACCCGGTCTGCAAGAAACCCTGAAACAGGTGCGCCACGCTGGCGGCGACGGTTTCATCCAGCGTTGCGATGTACGCGATTACAGCCAGTTGACCGCCTTCGCCCAGGCCTGCGAAGAGAAACTGGGCGGCATCGATGTCATCGTCAATAATGCTGGCGTTGCGTCGGGCGGGTTCTTCAGTGAGCTGTCCCTGGAGGACTGGGACTGGCAGATTGCGATCAACCTGATGGGGGTGGTCAAGGGCTGCAAGGCCTTCCTGCCGCTGCTGGAAAAAAGCAAAGGCAAGATCATCAACATCGCGTCGATGGCCGCGCTGATGCAAGGTCCGGCCATGAGCAACTACAACGTCGCCAAGGCGGGCGTGGTGGCCTTGTCCGAAAGCCTGCTGATCGAACTGGCGCAGCAGGAAGTCGGCATGCATGTGGTGTGCCCGTCATTTTTCCAGACCAACCTGCTCGATTCCTTCCGCGGCCCGACACCGGCGATGAAGGCCCAGGTCGGTAAATTGCTGGAAAGTTCGCCGATCAGCGCTGCCGACATCGCCGACTACATCTATCGACAGGTCGGCGCCGGCGAATTCATGATTCTGCCCCATGAACAGGGCCGCATGGCTTGGGCACTCAAGCAGAAGAACCCACAACTGCTCTACGACGAAATGACCGCCATGGCCGACAAGATGCGCGCCAAGGCCAAACAAACCGCAGGCTGAACTTGCCCCAGGGCATCACGCTCGCTAGGGTGGCCGCAACCGGCCATCCTCGCGAGACGTTTGCATGCTCAACTACCTGTGGTTTTTCCTCGCCGCGCTGTTTGAAATCGCCGGCTGCTTCGCGTTTTGGGTGTGGCTACGTCAGGGCAAGAGTGCCTGGTGGATAGTGCCGGCATTGCTCAGCCTGACCCTGTTCGCGCTGCTGCTGACCCGTATCGAGGCGACCTATGCCGGTCGCGCCTATGCCGCTTACGGTGGCATCTATATTGTTGCGTCGATTGGCTGGCTGGCGGTGGTCGAGCGGATTCGTCCGTTGGGCTCGGACTGGGTCGGCGTGGCGCTGTGTGTGATCGGGGCGAGTATCATCCTGTTCGGGCCGCGCTTCTATGCATCCTGACAGATCGGTCCTACAGCACGGGTGATTTGTCAGACCCTTCCTTCAGCGGCGAGCTTGTTGCACTGTAGGGGAGGACTGATTTGCCGTCGTTGCATTGAACACCCTCCGTTGGCCGGGCATCTTCAGGGTCAATTAACCCTGAAGGACGAAATGCCATGCTTGTACTCAGTCGCGTTGTGGGCGAATTGATCTCTATCGGTGACGACATTTCCGTGCGCATTGTCGCGGTCAACGGCGGCACGGTGCGCTTTGGCATCGAAGCGCCACAGAAGGTCAACGTGCACCGGTCCGAGGTCTACGAACGCATCCAGCTCAAACTGCAGAAGAAAAACGAAGCGCGCTGACGGTTTCAGTCGAACAGATGCTTGGGCACGTCGTGCTTGAGCATCAACTGGCATTGCTCGCTTTCCGGGTCGAAGACAATCAGCGCCTGACCCTTGGTCAAGGCTTGGCGAACACGCAGTACGCGGGTTTCGAGCGGCGTGTCATCACCGTTGTCGGTGCCGTCACGGGTGACGAAATCCTCGATCAGACGGGTCAGGGTGTCGACTTCAAGTTGGTCGTGGGGGATCAGCATGGGCACCTCGGCTAAACAATGGCGGGATGCTACGGCGAATGGAGAGTTGCGGCTAGCCTGGGTTGCATGTGTTGCCTGATCCACCGCCATCGCGAGCAAGCTCGCTCCCACAGATGACGATGTCCCCCTGTGGGAGCGAGCTTGCTCGCGATGGCGATGGTGCAAGCGCTACACATCTCAAAAGAGACTTAGCTCTCCGACCGCTGCCCCACCAGGCTATCCACCGACGGCACCCGGGTATCGCTTTCCATCTGCGTGTCATGTTCGATCTGATGACTGAACCTGTCCAGCGATCCCTTCGCCGGTTGGGCATCGCTGGCGAATACCGGTGGGCTGAGGATGTAGGCACCCAGCAAACGACTGAGCGCGGCGAGGCTGTCGATGTGGGTGCGTTCGTAGCCGTGGGTGGCGTCGCAGCCGAAGGCGAGCAGGGCGGTGCGAATATCGTGCCCGGCGGTCACCGCCGAATGCGCATCGCTGAAGTAATACCGGAACAGGTCGCGCCGGACCGGCAATTCATTGTCACTGGCCAGCCGCAGCAGGTGGCGCGACAGGTGATAGTCGTAAGGCCCGCCGGAATCCTGCATGGCCACGCTCACCGCGTGTTCGCTGGAATGCTGGCCGGGTGCTACCGGGGCGATGTCGATGCCGACGAATTCGCTGACATCCCAGGGTAACGCCGCCGCCGCGCCGCTGCCGGTTTCCTCGGTGATGGTGAACAGCGGATGACAGTCGATCATCAACTCTTCGCCGCTGTCGACGATGGCTTTCATCGCCGCCAGCAAGGCGGCAACACCGGCCTTGTCGTCGAGGTGACGGGCGCTGATGTGCCCGCTTTCAGTGAACTCCGGCAGGGGGTCGAAGGCGACGAAATCGCCGACGCTGATCCCCAGGGAGTCGCAATCGGCCCGGGTGGCGCAATAGGCGTCCAGACGCAATTCGATGTGATCCCAGCTGATCGGCATTTCATCCACGGCCGTGTTGAAGGCGTGCCCGGAAGCCATCAGCGGCAACACGCTGCCGCGGATCACCCCGTTATCGGTGAAGAGGCTGACCCGGCTGCCCTCGGCAAAGCGGCTGGACCAGCAACCGACCGGGGCCAGCGTCAGACGCCCGTTGTCCTTGATCGCGCGAACGGCCGCGCCAATGGTGTCCAGGTGCGCGGACACGGCCCGGTCCGGGCTGTTCTTCTTGCCCTTGAGCGTGGCGCGGATGGTCCCGCGACGGGTCATTTCAAAGGGGATGCCAAGTTCTTCAAGGCGTTCGGCGACGTAGCGCACGATGGTATCGGTGAACCCGGTGGGGCTGGGTATGGCGAGCATTTCCAGCAGGACTTTTTGCAGGTAGTTGAGATCCGGTTCGGGAATTTTGCTGGTCATGGAAACTCCTGATGAGTTGAGCGCATCGATGGTTTCGATGAGGGGGATGATTTGTGGTGCCTGTCAGGCCGCCTTCGCTGGCAAGCCAGCTCCTACAGGGGAAGGCGGTCAACTGTAGGAGCTGGCTTGCCAGCGAAGGCGGCCTGACAGGCGCTACATCACTAAGAGGCCGCCGGCTGACTATGCGGAAACAACAAATCCACAAACCGCTCGGCCGTCGGCTGCGGCTCATGGTTGGCCAGGCCGGCGCGCTCGTTGGCTTCGATAAACACATACTCCGGCTGATCGGCGGCGGGCACCATCAGGTCGAGCCCGACCATCGGGATATCCAGCGCCCGCGCCGCACGCACCGCCGCATCGACCAGGGTCGGATGCAGGATCGCCGTGACATCTTCGAGAATGCCGCCGGTATGCAGGTTCGCCGTGCGCCGTACGAACAGATGCTCGCCGGCCGGCAGAATGCTTTCGTAGTTGTAGCCTGCGGCCTGCAGGGTGCGCTCGGTCTCATGATCCAGCGGGATTTTACTTTCGCCGCCGGTGGCCGCCTGGCGACGTCGACTCTGGGCTTCGATCAGCGCGCCGATGGAATGCTGACCGTCACCCACCACTTCTGCCGGTCGGCGGATCGCGGCGGCGACCACTTCGAAACCGATCACCACGATTCGCAGGTCGAGGCCTTCGTGGAAACTTTCCAGCAGCACGCGGCTGTCGAACTGGCGGGCGGCCTCGATGGCTTGCTGGACCTCTTCGATGCTCTGCAAATCCACCGCGACCCCATGACCCTGCTCGCCATCCAGGGGTTTGACCACCACCCGCTCGTGCTCATCGAGGAACGCCAGATTGTCGTCCGCGTTACCCGCGAGTTGTTGCGCGGGCAGATTCAGGCCGGCCTTTTTCAGCGCCTTGTGGGTCAGGCTTTTGTCCTGGCACAGCGTCATGCTGATGGCACTGGTCAGATCGCTCAAGGATTCGCGACACCGTACCCGCCGACTGCCATGGATCAAGGTGAACAGGCCGGCTTCGGCATCATCGACCTGCACGTCGATGCCGCGCCGGTGCGCTTCCTCGACGATAATCCGCGCATACGGATTGAACTCGGCTTCGGGCCCCGGACCGAGGAACAGCGGTTGATTGATACTGTTCTTGCGCTTGATGGCGAAGGTCGACAGGTTGCGAAAACCCAGCTTGGCGTAAAGACTTTTTGCCTGGCGGTTGTCGTGCAGCACCGACAGGTCCAGGTAGCTCAAGCCGCGGCTCATGAAGTGTTCGATCAAGTGCCGCACCAGCACCTCGCCGACGCCCGGTCGCGAACATTGCGGGTCGACCGCCAGGCACCAGAGGCTGCTGCCGTTTTCAGGATCTTTGAACGCCTTGTGATGATCAAGGCCCATGACGCTGCCGATGATCGCGCCGCTGTCCTCATCTTCGGCCAGCCAGAATACCGGGCCGCCCTGGTGGCGCGGGGTCAGCAGACTCGGGTCGATCGGCAGCATGCCGCGCAGCTGATACAGCCGGTTGATCGCCGCCCAGTCCGCATCGCTCTGGGCCCGACGGATGCGAAAACCGCGAAACACCCGGGTCGACTGCCGATAATCGCTGAACCACAGACGCAAGGTGTCGGACGGGTCGAGAAACAGTTGTGCCGGCTCCAGCCCTAACACTTGCTGGGGCGCGGCAACGTAGAGCGCAATGTCGCGCTCGCCGGGCTGCTCGTTGAGCAACTCTTGGGCGAGGCTCGCCGGATCGGCAAAGGTGTGGCCGATCAACAACCGGCCCCAGCCGCAATGCACGGCAATTGGTGCCGCGCCCAATTCGCTGCCGTCTTCGGCCAGGCGCGCCTGCAAGCGTTCGTAGGAGGGCGCCTGACCGCGCAACAGGCGTTGGCTATAAGCCGTGGCGTGGGGTTTCATCGATCAGATTCCTTGTTCGCTGAGCCACAGGTTCAGGGCCGCCAATTGCCACAGCTTCGAGCCGCGCAACGGGGTCAACTGGCCTTGTGGATCGGTTAGCAGGCGATCGAGCATGTCTGGCTTGAACAGACCGCGATCCTGGCTGGGGTCGAGCAGCAGTTCGCGCACCCAGTTCAGCGTGTCGCCCTGCAAGTGCTTCAGGCCCGGGACCGGGAAGTAACCTTTCTTGCGGTCGATCACTTCACTCGGAATCACCAGCCGCGCCGCTTCTTTCAAGACTTGCTTGCCGCCGTCCGGCAGTTTGAATTTGCCTGGCACCCGGGCCGACAATTCCACCAGGCGGTAGTCGAGGAACGGCGTGCGCGCTTCCAGGCCCCAGGCCATGGTCATGTTGTCGACGCGTTTGACCGGGTCGTCCACCAGCATCACCGTGCTGTCCAGACGCAAGGCCTTGTCCACCGCTGCATCAGCGCCGGGCTGGGCGAAATGTTCTTTGACGAAGTCGCCCGCGGCATCATTGGCGGTCAGCCATTTCGGCTGCACGGTGGCGGCGTAGTCGTCGTAGCTGCGGTCGAAGAACGCGTCGCGATAGGCGGCGTAAGGATCGGCGGCGCCGTCGACTTGCGGATACCAGTGGTAGCCGGCAAACAACTCGTCCGCGCCCTGGCCGCTCTGCACCACCTTGCAATGCTTGGCCACTTCCCGGGACAACAGATAGAAAGCGATGCAGTCATGGCTGACCATCGGCTCGCTCATGGCGCGGAACGCTGCGGGCAGTTGTTCGATGATCTCTTTTTCGTCGATGCGCAGTTGGTGGTGCTGCGTGTTGTAGTGCTTGGCGATCAGGTCCGAATACTGGAACTCGTCGCCACGCTCGCCGCCGGCATCCTGGAAACCGATGGAGAAGGTCGACAGGTTTTCCACGCCGACTTCCCGCAACAGGCCGACCAGCATGCTCGAATCGACACCGCCGGACAGCAGCACGCCGACATCGACCGCCGCACGTTGACGGATCGCCACCGCGTCGCGGGTGCTGTCGAGCACCCGGTCGCGCCAGTCTTCGAGGGTCAGGTCCATCTCGTCGGCGTGGGGCCCGTAGGGCAGGGTCCACCAGGTTTTCTGCTCGGTGGTGCCATCCGCTTCGATGCGCATCCAGGTCGCCGGTGGCAGTTTTTCGATGCCCGCCAGCAAGGTGCGCGGCGCCGGGACCACGGCGTGAAAATTCAGATAATGATTGAGCGCCACCGGATCGAGGATCGGGTTGATGTCGCCGCCCTTGAGCAATGCCGGCAGGGACGAGGCAAAACGCAGGCGCTGGCCGGTGCGCGACAGGTACAGCGGCTTCACGCCCAGACGGTCGCGGGCGATGAACAGGCGTTTGGCGTCGCGCTCCCAGATGGCGAAGGCGAACATGCCATTGAGCTTGGGCAGCAGCGCTTCGCCCCAAGCGTGATAGCCCTTGAGCAGTACTTCAGTGTCACCGCCGGAATAGAAGGCGTAGCCCAGGCTTTCCAGCTCGGTACGCAGTTCCGGGAAATTGTAGATCGCGCCATTGAAGGCCAGGGACAAGCCCAGCTGGTTGTCGACCATCGGCTGCGCCGAGCCGTCCGACAGGTCCATGATTTTCAGGCGACGATGGCCCAGGGCAATCGGCCCTTGGGCCTGGAAGCCCCATGCGTCAGGGCCGCGAGGGGCCAAGTGATGGGTGATTCGTTCAACGGCCGCAAGGTCCGCAGGTTGATGATCAAAGCGTAACTCGCCAGCTAATCCGCACATAAAGTCCTTACCGGTTTTTCCGTTGGGGAGGGTCAAGCGATACCGCGCAAAAAATGCGGGTACTCAGAAACTGACCCGTGTGATTAACGGTAGTTTTAGATCGATAAGTTATAAGCGGGTGTTGTCGGACGGATGGCGGGACAACAGAAGGACGAATCGAAGTGGCGGTAAATAATGCTGCGATCCATAGAAGTGGTTGTTTGGATGCTCTGAAATTCGATCCGATATCCGAATTATCCTTTGCTTTTCCAACACCCCAGAATGGAGGCATCTGAATGCAATAAGGATATTGCTCATGTCATCTTCACCTAAAGTAACGCCTTCGGTCGTGCCTCTTACGCCCGCGCAACGCACCGAAGCGTTGGTGGAACTCACCGCCGATCTGGACAAGGCCGGGGTTCTGCAACAGTCCATTCCAGACTGGTTGGCCAGCGCCGATCTGACGGTGGTGCAAGCTCTGAAAGCCGCGTTTGAACAGAGCAGTCTCTCCTACGCCAAGGCCGCAGCGGTACTCGAAACACTCAAGCCGCTGGACGTGTTCTGCAAGGAGCAGCTCACACGATTGCTCAAGGAGAAATGGACGGTCGATTTCGATGTTGAGCGGGACACCCTGAACATCGTCAGGAAAACGATCTCGGCAACAGGACTGTTCCCGACCGACTACCGAGTAATGGAAACTACTTCTACTCGTAGCCTGCTGCACGCAGCCATGGAGAACTTCACCTCCGGCGAAGCTCAAAGTGACGGTCTTCCTGAAGACTCATTTATACAAATCAATGGACAACCCCAGTCGGGTACCGAAATGACCCCGACGAAGTTCGCGGCGCTTTGTCGCGAACTCGACCTCGGCGCCCGCTATCAGCAACACATCGCCACGACGTTGGCGTTGCCGAACGGCCCTGTCGCCAGTCGTGCCTGCGGCGCTGACATCCGGCAATTGAAGTTGCTTGATCTGCAAGTCGCGGTACACATCGCTTACTTGAAAAAGCACATCAGTGCCGCTGTTTACTCGATGCTGCTGAGCGTGATCGCGCAGGATCTCCCGACAGCACAAACCAGGGACGCGGTTTTCGACGGCAAACCGGTGCTCTGGCAAGGCTTGATGATTGATGACGCCTGCGTCTGTGGGGCGTTGGTATTCACTAACGTCTCCATCGACAACGAGCCGCAAGCCAAGTGCGTGGTTTACCTGCCCAACGACCCCGCGCGGCCGTTGTATGAGTACGCCTCGCTGGATGACTTCAAGTCCTATCTTGCACTTCAGCTGCAAATCAAAAGCTACAGAACTTACTTCACCAGCCAATTCCTCCCCGGCCATGATAAAACCGATTTTTTCAGCGCGTTTGACGAGGACAAGATCCTGGGGACGCTCACCGCTACGCCAGCGGCCTGCCTTTCCGATTTTTTCTTTGGCGCTTTTATCAGCAAAACCCAGCGGGATGCGCGAGTCCTCGCGGTCCCGACCGCAGACGTCGATGAGGCGCAGCGGCAGAAAACCATTCAGAGATTGCTCGATGGAGGCCTGTTGTTGTTGAACGCTGCCTCTTTTTTCGTGCCGGTGCTGGGTCAATTAATGGCCGCTGTCGCTGTCATCGACATCGTCAGCGAGGTGTATGAAGGGGTGGAGGACTGGACTCACGGCGAGCGGAACAAGGCGTTGTCGCATTTGCTCAATGTGGTCGAAAACGTTGCGCAGATGGCGGCATTTGCGGCGGGCGGCAAGCTGGCGTCGGCCGCCTTCCGTCGTGGCGTGAAAGAGCAAGCGGCGTTTTTTGACGGCTTCGAAGCGGTGACCCGCGCTGATGGCAAGTCAAAACTATGGAAGCCTGACCTTCGATCCTATAAACAGACCTCCGCATTGCCAGAAACGTTGCGGCCCGATGCGAAGGGGATCTACAAGGACGGCGATCACAGCTCAATCGTCATGGATGATGCGGCCTACCGCGTCTCCCACAACGTTGAGAGGCAAGCGTGGCTGATAAAGCATCCCGTGCGCCAGGATGCATTCGAGCCGGCCATCGAGCAAAACGTCGAAGGTGGCTGGCGACATGTCCATGAGCATGCGCATGAATGGCCCGACAGCGGTTATGCATTGAAACGAACGGCGCCACGTTTGAGCAGTTTCTCCCATGACGAGCTGACGCAAGCCGCCGACATCACCGGGATCACGCCGGCCGGGCTTTACCGACTGCATGCAGGCAACCTCAAGCTGCCGCAGCGGCTCAATGACTGTATCGAGCGCTTCAGGCTGAACCGGCGCATCACCGACCTGATCGCGGCAATGGAGCGGGGAGAGACCGCGAATACGGACTTTGTACAAGAGCAACTGCATACACTGCCCCGGCTGCCCGGCTGGTCTGCAAAGCGCTTCATTGAAGTGCGCGATGAAAAGAATCTGGTCGTATCCCGCTTCCCGAAGACGGTGCCGCGAGGTGAGGACGTCAAGCCCGTGCAGGTATCTCAGGCGCAGCTGAGCGCGGGACAGCTGCTTGATACCGTCATCGCTGGCCTCGACGCAAAAGAAGTCGAAGCGATCGTCGGTACCACCACGGCCGGGTCGCAGTCACGGCTGTTGGCAACCAAGGTTGCCAGCACATTAAACAGTGATCGCCGGCCGCTGCTGGAGTGGCTCTATAACACCTATGATGGCGAGGCGACCGGCGATGTGGCGACACTGCGTGAATACGCCGCCGACGTTCCCATCCGAGTGTGTCAGGAGCTGCTGGATAGCGCCTCCGGCAGGGATCGCAGTTTTCTTCGTGACCGCAGATTTCCGGGTATGGAGTTGGCGCAGCAGGTCGCGCAAGCGCAGTCCGCGATAAGGCTCGACCGTGCGCTGACGGGTTTGCATTTACCGCAACTGGCCAATGCCGACACCGATACCCTGGCCCTCAGGCTGATGGATCGGGTGCAAGGCTGGGACGACGGTTATCGGCTGGAACTGCGCCAGGGCTTACCCACCGGCACCTTGCTGGACAGTGTGGGTAAGGTCGATGCGCCGTTGAGCGGGGTGATCGTCAAGGCGTCCACCGGCTACCAGGTCACCCGAGGCAGTGGCACGTTGCAAACCACTCAAACCAGCGAGACGCTCATGGAGGCGATATTCCATGCCCTGCCTGCAGCCCAGCGCACCCGCATGGGCCTTTCCGGAACCGATACCCTCGATATTCCCACCTTAAGGCAACGTCTGTCGGCAGCGGCCACTGGCAATCCGGAACGCACCGGGCGTGTGCTGCGGGGTGAGCACAGTGAAGCACCGGAACACCTTCGCGGCTGTGTCCAGGCAGATCCACCCGCTGTGGGTTCCCATGCCAAAGGCTTGAAACGCAAAGTCATAAAGCTGTATCCGCTGTTCACTGATGCCCAGGTTTCATCCTTTCTCGACGAAGCCGGCAGTACCAAGATGGCGCGGGTGAATCGAATCAAGGCGCTTGAACAACAGCTTAAGACACTACGCAGGGTGCTGCGCACCTGGCGCGACGATGAGGCGCAAATGAAGAAGCTGGGGCAGCTCAACGATCTGCGTGTCAGTCGTCGTCAGGTGGCCAACGCCATCGAAAACTGCTGGCGTCGGGTATCCTCCCCGGGTTTGCCGCACGGTCAGCCGGTGACCTCACTCAAGCTGGAGCGCACCCCCGTGGGGCAGCTACCGACATTGACCGAGGAGGATGTTGCCCATGTGCGCAGCCTTTGTATCAAGGACATGGAGGCCGGCGATGAACTGGCGTACTTCCTCAAACCGTTCAAGGGGCTGGTCAGTCTGGAGCTGGACCGTAATCGGCTGACACGCTTGCCTGAAATGCTGTCGCACATGCCCGACCTTCAGCACTTGAGTCTGAACGGCAATCAACTGGCGCTGACCGAACACACGTTGCGCAAACTGGCCGACATGCGCAATTTACGCACGCTGGGGCTCAGCGACAATCGACTGGGGGCTACCCCCGATGTCAGCAATATGTTCCATCTGCGCTCGTTGTTCCTGAGCGATACCTATGCCACGGAACTGCCGGTGGGGCTTTCTCGATTGCCGAATCTGGACAAGGTGGACCTGCGCGGTAACGAGATTCGGGAGTTGCCGGCCTGGCTGTTCGAGGTCCCGAAACGATTCGCTCAAACGGTCAACCTGCGGCATAACCCATTGTCCACCGCGAGCCAGACAAAGCTGCGAGCCTACCGCGACAGTACAGGCGTCGGGATGGGTTTCCTGAAAGATGCCGCAGTGATCAATGATCAAGTGGCCCGGGACCTCTGGATGCCTCGAGCGGATGAAGCAACCTATGCCGGTCGCAATCGCACCTGGATCGCGTTGAAGAACGAACCCGGGTCGAAGGGTTTTTTTGAATTGCTGGCAGAGGTGGGACGCACGGCGGATAGCCGCTTTGTGCGCGAAGATATGACTCGCCGGGTCTGGCGTGTGATTGGGGCGATGCAGACCGACTCGGCGTTACGCGATCAGTTGCTGTCGCTGGCGGTGAAAGCCAATTGCGATGATGCCGCGGCGACGATTTTCAGTAATCTGGAGGTGGCAGTCGATATCGACACCGTGGTTCGCCAGTCCGCCAACACTCACGATCAGGCGGCTCGTTTGTTGAGTCTGGGACGACGTCTGTTCCGCCTGGATGAGCTCGCCGAGGTTGCTCGGGAACGTGTCCAGGCCGATCCCAAGCTCGATCCGGTCGAAGTGGAATTGGCCTATCGCAGTGGCCTGGCGGAAAAACTCGACCTTGTCGGCCAGCCCCGGCATATGCGGTTCGCTTCAGCTAGCGGCGTAACATCCCAAGACCTGGACGTTGCCTACGACCGGGTCATCGCCGCAGAAGCTTCCCCCGAACTGCTCGATTACATAAGTCACCGCACATTCTGGGTCGACTTTTTGCGCGAGCATCATGGTCAACAATTCACCGATCTTGTCGCGCCTTTCCACACGCGGTTGGAGACGGCGTTTGCTACCGAGGCGACGCTTGGCGTGCAATATCGCCCGCAGATCGACAGCATTGCGGCCGATCAGCAGCAGGCTGAAAACGGCCTGTTGAAAAAGCTGACAGAGGAAGCCATCAAGGCCGAGGAGGTGAAGACCTGTTTTATGCTGGATTGATCGCTTGGGCTTTACCTCGAATCAATCGACGCAATGCAAAGCGATTCGGGTGACACGCCTCCGCCACGGTCCGGGGCAGTGGCAGGGGTTCGTTATCGAGCCAGGCGGCCAGCAACTCGCCCGACAAGGGGGCGGTGATCAACCCTCTTGAACCGTGGCCACTGTTGACATACAACCCATCCAGCCAGGGGCAAGGAGTGTCCGGGGTTTTGCGGGCATCCTTGCTCAAGGCACTGTAGGCATCGGCAAATGCCTGCCCGTCAGCCAGCGGGCCGACAATCGGCAAGTAGTCCGGGCTGGTGCAGCGGAAAGCAGCGCGGCCCTCGAGTACGTCCGGTTGCAAGATGTCCGCGCCGAGTCGTGCCACCAGGTCTTGCGATATTTCTTCGAGCATCTTCAAGTTGCCGGCATGCTCGGCGACTGTCGGTGTCAGGTCATCGCTGTTGAAG